>Ga0182749_1002880_pt1 | contig 12231 bp, 12 predicted proteins | sample eDN3rd37CKraftMG_FD_128875 | JGI IMG/M metagenome (GOLD analysis project Ga0182749, IMG submission 128875) | Enriched Miracle-Growth compost microbial communities from Emeryville, California, USA - eDNA 3rd pass 37_C Kraft MG (version 2) (version 2) ...
CGACGACCTTGGGCAGGATATCGTACTTGTCGGCAAGGACCAGATAGAGGTGGTGGATGAAGGTGACGCCGTCGAAAACGAGGCGACGGTCTTCGCCCTTGTCGGTCCGCACGGTCACCTCGAACGGCTTATCGTCCAGGAATGCGGCACGTCCCGCAACACCCTGGCGATGATCCGGCAGAGCGGCGTCGAGCCCACGGTGATCGAATACCTCAAGACCCCGCCGAGCCGCGAACGCGTGGTCAAACTGGTCTCGGCTGCCGGCATCACGCTGCGCCAGGCCCTGCGGCAGAAGGATACGCCTTACGAAGAGCTTGGCCTTGCCGATGCCAGCCTTACCGACGGCGCCCTGCTCGACGCGATTGAGAAGCACCCGATCCTGCTCAACCGGCCTTTCGTCGAGACGCCGATCGGTACGCGCCTTTGCCGCCCCTCGGAAGTCGTGCTCGACATCCTCGAAATCCCCGATATCGGTCCCTTCGCCAAGGAAGATGGCGAAGTCATCATTGACGCCGAGGGCAAGCGCATTGTCTGATCTGCCCAATATTGTTCCTGGCGCCTTCGAAGTGCCCGAGTTTTCCCGGCTGATTGCGGCAGAGCTGCAGCACAAGCCGCGTATTTTGATGCTCTACGGCTCCTTACGGGAACGCTCTTACAGCCGACTGCTGACCCTGGAAGCCCAGCGGCTGCTTGAAGCCTTCGGGGCCGAGGTGCGGATTTTCCACCCGCATGGCCTGCCTCTGCCTGGGGACGCGCCGGATGATCATCCCAAGGTGCAGGAACTGAGGGAAGCCATGCTGTGGTCCGAGGGGCAGGTCTGGACGAGCCCCGAGCGCCATGGCGCCATGAGTTCGGTGCTGAAAGCCCAGATCGACTGGATCCCCTTCCGGGCGGCGCCATCCGGCCGACGCAGGGGCGGACCCTCGCCTTGATGCAGGTGTCCGGCGGCTCGCAGTCGTTTAATGCGGTGAACCAGATGCGGATCCTCGGCCGCTGGATGCGCATGGTGACCATTCCCAATCAGTCCAGCGTAGCAAAGGCTTTTCAGGAGTTTGAGGCCGACGGTCGCATGAAACCGTCATCGTATTTTGATCGAGTGGTCGACGTGATGGAAGAGCTCGTCAAATTCACCATAGTCAACCGCGGCATCTCGGGCTACCTCACGTCTCGATACTCTGAGCGCAAGGAAGCAGCTGCCAAACTGGACGAAAGGGTCGGCCTCCGGTCGATTTAGGCAACATGGTCGACATAGCGGCCCCAGCGCCCGTTTCCGGCAGATCGTGGTTCATCACGGGACTCGGCGTGGCGCAAATCGCTTCATGGGGCTCCCTCTACTATTCCTTTCCTCTCATTGCGACGGCGATGGAAACGGACCTCGGCTGGGACAAGACCCTAATCTATGGGTCGGCGACCTTGGGGGCGCTACTTTCGGCCATGCTTGCGATCCCGATCGGCCAGGCGATTGATCGGGGGCACGGTCGAATGGTCATGACCGGTGCCTCCGTTTTTGCGGGTCTGCTATTGGTCCTTTGGGCGCTCACCGACAATGTCGTGCTGTTCTATGTCGGCTCGGCCGGCGTTGGGGCTCTTCAGGCAGCCACCTTGTACGAGCCAGCCTTCGCCGTCGTCGCCCGACGAGCTGGACCGACCCATGCTCGGAATGGCATCACCGCGCTGACTTTGTGGGGCGGGTTTGCCAGCACGGTGTTCGTGCCGGTCATCCAGATCCTGCTCGATCAATTCGGGTGGCGAGGAGCGCTTGAGGTTCTTGCGGCCGTCAACATCCTGCTTTGTGCGACGATCTATTTCTCCGTCATTGATCCTGCCCAGGACGCTCCGCGGCCTGTTCCAGCGGCCGATACTGTGGCCAAATCTCACTTTGGGGATGCGCTCAAGAACCCTGTCTTCTGGTGGCTCGCTATATCCTTCACCGCCTATACCGCCAGCTTCTCGGCATTGCTGCTTCATTTCTATCCCATGATGCTCGAGCGCGGTTTTAGCGAGTATGCCGTCGTTGCAGCCATGACGATCATCGGCCCGGCGCAGGTCGCGGGGCGCATATTCATCTTGGCTTTCGGCAAGCAGGCATCCGGCCGGCAGATTGGCTCCATTGTCGTGATTGGGTTTCCAGTGGCAATGGCGCTGTTTGCCTGGGCGCCTGCGGAAATCCTGATCGTGGGTGCAGCGGCCCTGATCTACGGTGCCGCCAACGGCATCATGACCATCGTTCGTGGTGTCGCCATTCCGGAAATGGTGAGCCGGGAGAGCTATGGCGCGATCAATGGAGCGCTCGTGGTGCCCATGACAATATCCAGAGCGTTAGCTCCTCTCGGTGCAGCATCTCTCTGGACCGCCACTGGAAACTACGCCGGCACCATGACGGGCGTGGTGGCGCTGTCGGTTGTGATGGTGGTCACTTTCTGGTTGGCCGCGGGTACTTCAGCGCGGTCGACACGAGGTTGATGTGGCTCTCTTCGGAGGAAGCGCCGCATGTATATGCCTTCAGATCGGATTGTTCCCGAAGCGGACTGTCGGCTTCCCACCCCGTTGCGGATATCGTGAACGAAGAACCAGCTGCACGAAGCGGCCATCCGATGTGAGCGAATGACCGCTTCATGCTCAGATCTCGGTCCGTTCAGCCAAGAGCAGAGCATCCTCAATGTCGACGCCGAGGTACCGCACCGTGTTCTCGATCTTGGCGTGCCTGAGCAAGATCTGGATGGCACGCAAGTTGTCGGTGTAGATCATGGCAGCGTTCGTTCTTCGCAGCGAGTGCGTGCCATAGTCTGATGACCGAAGCCCAATCGCTGTGACCCATTCGTCGACCAGACGGGCGTACTGCCGCGTGCTCATGTGGTGCGAGTGGTCGACCCGACTTGGGAAAGCGTAGTCATCGATGGCCACCGCGTCTCTCGAGTCACGCCAATAGGCTGGCACGCACATCGCTGGTCAATTCGAATTGAACCGGCCGCCCGGTCTTCTGTTGAACGACCGTCGCCCCGCGTTCGAATCTCCGGTCCCGTTACCAGGTCACCAGTCTTGATCTTGACCAGATCGCATCCGCGAAGCTTGCTGTCGATTGCGAGATCGAAAAGTGCACGATCTCGAACCCGACCTTCGCGATCGATGAAGAAGCGGATTGCCCAGATTTGCTTTTTGCGTCAGCGGACGTTTTGTCCCGACCGTCTTCCCCGCGTTCCAGGCCGCCCGACCTTGGGCTGCGGCATCATGTCGAGAGTATCCCATTTGAGTTCTCCTTGGCCTTGATTGGCCAATAGAGAAACAAATCGAGGGGGGCGACCGCGGCGGGGCCGACAGCAGACCGGCGGCTTTTAGACAATGTAGCGGAAAGTTGCCGTTCGACATGTCAACTGCTGCTAGGCCCCTTACAGACATGTTGACCGGCGGCCCCTACTACGGCGGATCATTCCGAAGGTCTCTAATGGCCTTTTTCACCTGTTGCTTCCACGGATCCGACAGCGAGTCCGCTTCGCGCTCAATCAAGTTGATTGCCCGAATTCCGTTGTCTCGCTTCGCGATGCTCCTGATGATTCGAATAGCATCTCCGGTAAAGCGATAATGGACATTTGACTTGCGAGGCCCGATATCGCGGCCTGACTCGAACCTGACCTTGGCGCCTTAAGCGACAGTGAAATCTCCGGCGGATCCAGACTACGGGCCAGGGACGTCGACTTCGAGTACGATCGCGTCGTGGCGCCAGTACTCGAAATCGCAATCACGAACGCCGTTCAGTGCCTCACTTATCCGAAGCACCAGCAGAGCCGGGCTGCCATCGGCTACTCGAAGCGAGGTGGCGGCATCGCCAGTTACGGAAGTCGGGGTAATTTGGTATCGCATGTGCCCGTAGCGATGATCGTATTTCTCGCTGAACAGATCGGTCAGCGACAACGACAAATCCTGCTCGAACAGTCCTGGAAACGCATCCGCGCGGTAGAAGTGTTCTGCATATTGCACTGGGCGTCCGTCGATTGAACGCACGCGGCGAATGCGGATCATTTCCGTGTCGTACGGAATTTGCAGGAGATCGAACACGCGCCCGGGCGGGCGGAAGATCTGCTTGTCGATGACTGCAATGCTCGGGGTTCGGCCCTGCTGGCGCGCGGCCTGAGTGAAATGCCCTCGTGATTGCGGGTTGTACACAAAGCGGCGAGGGGAGACGAACCAACCGCGACGCTCCTCGCGATAGATCAGCCCCTCTGCCTCGAGTTGGATCAACGCTTCGTGAAGCGTGACGCGCGACGTCTTAAATTCCGTGCAGAGGAACCGCTCGGACGGCAACCGCTCCGCGAGCGGGTAAGCCCCAGCCGCGACCCGCTCTTGGATTGCCTGCTTGATGGCCTTGATGCTTCGACGACCGGTGTCGCGGGCTTCGCCTCTCGCGGAAAGGGGCACGCGTGTTTTGTGCGCGATGTGTCGTTCTACCGTCATGAACGCATCTTATGCCCTAATCATCTGGACTAGTCCAGATGTGCGACCAGCACCCGGTTCTCGTCAGGTTCTAGTCGCGACCGAGACCGCGCAAAATCATTTTCGGAGCTCTTGCTTCCCACGTAGAGAGGAATTCTTCGATGGCTGTTGCCCGCAAGGTGATCTCGATCATGGTCGACGGGATCAGCGCGGATACTTTTGCGCTTCACCGGCATCGCTTTCCCAACATCGCGCGTCTCGCCACTCAGGGACTGGAGGTCGGGCGGCTGAAGTCGACAGTGCCCGCCACCTCGATCCCGGGCCGCTCCACGATGCCGACGGGCGTCGGCTCCGAGGTTCATGGGGTGTGGGGCAATCACATCCTGCGCGTCGGCACGTTCACCGTACCGGGCGCTGACGACATCATGGTGCCAACCATTGCCCATATGGCGAAGCAAGCAGGCCTCGACGTCGCTGCCATCGGCGCCGCGATGGTGCGTTCGGAGGACGCCGATGTTTTCCTCCCCGCCTGGTGGGTGCGTGACTACGTCACCGGCAGCCGCTTCATGAAGCAAATCCCGGCCGATACGCAGCAGGCATTCTTCGCCGTCAAGGATCCCGAGGGTCGTCTCGCCCGTGCCGGAATCGAGATCGCCGATGCCTACGCGATGCTCAACGCTCCGGAGAACCACGCGCTGCTGACCGGCGTGGTCGCCGACGCCTTCATGATGAAGGCCGTCGCCGCGCTGGCCTGCTCGGATATGCCGCCCGACCTCATCATGACCGAATACAACATGGTCGACACTGTCGAGCACTATGTCGGCTACGACTCTCCGATGGCGCTGTGGACGGCCGAATATGGCGACATGCTGGTTGGCAAGCTCCTCCGCGAACTTGATGCCGCCGGCCGGTTGAACGAATACGTCATCGTCATCGCCAGTGACCACGGGCATGGGCCGGTCGACAAGGCAATCTTCCCGGAGGCGATCCTCGGGCAGAGTGTGTGGAATTCGGAAGGCGCGACGCTCCACGTTGCAGTCGGCAGTGAAAGCGAATGCCGCGAGGTTGCTGAAAAACTCGCGCCATTCGGCGTCGAGCTCAGCAGCAGCGACCATGTGCCGGCGGAGCAGAGAGGGGGAGTTGCTACCTTCGTCGCCCCGCCACGGCACTACTTCGATACCTGGCCCACCGACGACGCGGCTGCACCGCAGCCGGTCGGACCCTCGAAGCGGATGTTCTCGATGCACGGATTCCGCCCAGGTGCGCCCGAGGACGACCGAATGTTCATCGTCTCCGGCGCCGGCATCGCATCGGAAAAAATCCAGTCGGCAGATGCAAACCACTTCGCACCGACACTAGCAAGCATCTTGGGACTTCCCACGGACAAGTTTCCACTGCCGCCGCTCGTGCTGTGAGCGAGCCGATACTTCAACAGGAGAACGTCGTCATGTTGCATCAACGGCCTTGGTTTGCCCTATCCCGCGCGGGACGGGGGATTGTTCGTCCCCTGGTGCTCGCAACGGCACTCGCAGCAGGCCTCGCGTCGACGGGCGTTGCCGATGCGGCCACATTCCGGATCTCGACTGACGCCGGGTTTGGCGCCGCGACATCGCGCGACCCTATCTCGCCTAAGCGCGACGACAAGGTGGCCAGTCTGGTCTATAGCCGACTCGTCCGGCTGGACGAAGCCGGCAAGCCGGCTCCCGATCTCGCCACTGAATGGACGATGTCGGATGATCTCACCGAATGGACGTTCAAGCTGCGTTCCGGAGTGAAGTTCCATAACGGCGCGGACTTCACTTCGGCGGACGTCGTCTATTCGCTCGAGCGCATCCTCAGCGACAAGATCGAGAATGCCGCGAAGTCGGTGCTTTCGATCATCGACACCGTCGACGCGGTCGATCCGCTGACCGTCAAGATCAAGTTGAAGTCGCCCTTCTCGGATCTGCCTCTCCTTCTGCTGGACTACCGCATCCGCATCTTGTCGGCGGGAACGGGCGATCTTGAGAGCTACAACGAAAGCGGCATTGGCACCGGCCCGTTCCAGATCGCAGAATACGATCCGGAAGGTACGAGTATCTTCACGGCGTTCCCGGACTATTGGGAAGGCAAGCCTGGCGTCGACGAAATCGACGTGTTCGCTATCCCGGACCAGCAGGCGCGTGTGCAGGCGTTGCTGAGCGGCCAGATCGATTGGCTTCCGCAGATAGACCGTCAGGAAGCCAAGCTCTTCGCCGACACCTCCAAGTTCAAGACCCAGACCATCAAGACCGGCAACTGGGAAGGGCTGGTCATGTTGACCAACACGAAGCCTTATGACGACGTACGCGTGCGCAAGGCGCTCCGCATCGCCGTCGATCGTGAGGCCATGCGTGACCTGCTTGTCGGCAAGGATGGCGGCACCATAAGCTGCGACAGCCCTGTGTGGACCGGCGACCAGTATTACGTCGACATCGGTCCATGCGGGCAGGACATCGAAGGGGCGAAGAAACTCCTCGCAGAGGCCGGCTATCCTGACGGCATCGATGTCGAGCTCATCGCTTCGGACCTGAACCCCCTCTGGACCGGCATGGCCGAAATATACCAGCAGCAGGTGGCGCCGGCCGGTATTCGGGTCACGATCAAGCAAGTGCCTTCGGCGGGCTACTGGGACACGGTCTGGATGAAGAATCCGTTCATGACCACCCTGTGGGGACAGCGCCCTGCCGACCAGGTACTCAACGAAGGCTACCGGTCGACTGCGGCGTGGAACGAGTCCAAGTTCCAGAGCCCGGAACTGGATGCCCTGCTCGACAAGGCGCGGTCCACTGCTGATTTCGAGGCCCGCAAGGCGGTCTATGGCGAAATCCAGAAGCTGCTCTGGGAGCAGGGCGGCACGCTGGTTCCGTTCCACGACAATGTGCTTTCGGTGATGAGCACCAAGGTCGAGGGCCTGCAGCCGACGATCTCGGCCGAGGTCCGCTGGCACCAGATCCGCGTGACCGAATAATCATTTTGCGGGGCGGCAAGGACGCGCAATGTTCAGACTGATTGTCCAGCGCGTGGCTCTTGCTGCCCTCGCCTTGTTTCTTACGAGCCTCATCACCATGGCTGCGGTCGAGGCGCTTCCGAGCGACGCCTGCGCTGCCTACCTCGGGCGAGAGATCCAGCCGGCGGCCCTTCAGAAGTGCCGCGAGAAACTCCAACTCGATCGTCCAGCCATAGAGCGATATTTCATATGGACCCGGGGACTGCTGTCCGGCGATCCGGGAGTTTCGCTGAACTCGCGCCGCCCCGTCGGGGAAGTACTCATCCAGCGGATCCGCAACAGCTTCTTGATCGGCGGATTGGCGGCGCTGATCGGCATTCCGCTCGCGGTTTTCCTTGGCGTCTACGCCGCGATACGCCGAGAGCGGTTTCCTGACCTGGCAATTTCGATACTCGGCATCGCCTCGATGGCCCTGCCGGAATTCGTCACCGCCACGGTGCTCGTCTTCATCTTTGCGGTTTCGCTCGGCTGGTTGCCTGCAGTCGCGCTCATTTCTGCGAATTCTACAATCCCGCAGATGCTGCCGGCGACCATTCTTCCCGTCGCTGTGCTTATCGTGGTGATGGTGGCGCATGTCATGCGTGTGACGCGGACGAACGTCATCGACCAGCTCGACAGCGAGCACGCCGAGTTCGCCCGATTGCGCGGTGTGACAGGATGGCGCCTGCTGGTGCGGCATGTCTTGCCCGGAGCGGTCCCGGCGACCATCGCGGTTTGCGCCTATACGCTGGCCTGGCAGCTCGCCGGCGTGGTCGTCGTGGAGCGCGTGTTCAATTATCCAGGGCTCGGCAGCCTGATGGTGGATGCCATTAACAATCGAGACCTGCCGCTCGTCCAGACGACAGTCCTCGTCTTCACCGCGATCTTCATCGGCACAAGCCTGCTTGCCGACATCGCCGCAGTCCTCGTCAACCCGCGCCTGCGAAGGAGAAGCTCGTGACCGCCTTGGCCGCAGATGCGCCAGCACGGCGTCAGAGGCGCGCCGCGCAAGTCATCGCCTACGTGCTCTCGCGCCCATCGGGGCGTGTCGGAGCCGCCCTGGTCGCCGCCCATTTGCTCATGGCTCTCGTCTCGCCGCTCATCGCGCCCTATGATGTCGCAGCGCAATCGGCCGATTCCCTTCAGGGAATCTCGGCGGCGCACTGGCTGGGCACCGACCAGTTGGGTCGCGATGTCCTGTCGCGAACGCTCGTGGGAAGCCGGGTCACGCTCGCCATAACCATACCCGCCGCGATCATTGCCACACTGTGGGGCGGAGCTCTGGGAATTTACCTGGGCCTGGGCAGCAAACTGGACGAAATCGTCATGCGTCTCGTGGACGCATTCATCGCGATCCCAAGCTTGCTCTTCCTGCTGCTCGTCGTTGCCGTGTTCCAGGGAACTACCGCGGTTATCATTCCCACTTTCGCCTTCTTCTATGGCCTTCTAGTCACGCATGTCGCACGAGCCGGCACACGTCAGCTGGCCGCTCAGGACTTCGTGGTTGCCGCACGTCTTCGGGGCGACCATCCGCTGCGGATCGTCTTCAGGGAAATTCTGCCGAACCTCGCCGATACAATCATCGTGGACGGCACCCTCAGGCTCTCGTGGATGATTGTCGCGTTCTGCTCGCTGTCGTTCCTTGGTCTCGGGGTGCAGCCGCCGACTCCGGAATGGGGGCAAATGATTGCGGATGCGCGCGGATACCTGACGGTTGCGCCTCTGGCTGCCGTTCCGCCCTGCCTTGCGATCGTGAGCCTCATCGTAGGGCTGAACCTTCTTTCCGACGCGATCGGCAAGGCACTGGGTATCGATACGATTAGGCAGAGGGGCGCATGAACGCTTCACCGCTCCTGCAAGTCCGGTCGTTGAGCGTTGGGCTACGTACTCGCGATCGCGGAGACCTTCCGATCATCAGGAAGATCGACCTTGAGATCTCTCGCGGTGAATCCATCGGCATCGTCGGCGAGTCCGGTTCCGGAAAGAGCACGCTGGCGATGGCGCTTATGGGCTTCCTCAAGCCCGGTGTCGAACGGCTTGAAGGGACGGTTCTGTTCGACAGACACGACATGTTCGGGAATGACGCCGTGACCGCAAAGCTGCGGGGAGGCGCCATCGCCTATGTTCCGCAGAACGCGGCGACCGCGCTGACTCCGACCATGACCATCGGCAATCAATTCGACGAGGCGCTCCGGCTGCACTCGTCGCTCGACGTCAGCGAGCGGCGCGGCGCCATCCTCGAGATGCTGGCCGACCTTCGTTTGCCGGACCCAAAGGCGGTGGTTGGACGCTACCCCCATGAATTGTCGGGCGGACAGCAGCAGCGGTGTGCCATCGGTCTGGCCATGGCCGGCCAGCCGAAGCTTATCGTCCTCGACGAACCCACGACGGCCCTCGATACCGCGACGCAGGCGAGCATTCTCGAATTGCTCGCGGGCCTCGCCGAGCGCACCGGGACGGCGCTGCTCTACGTGAGCCACAACCTCGGCGTTGTCGGCGACAACTGCGGCCGGCTCGCCGTCATGTATGCCGGCGAGATCGTGGAGGAAGGGATGACACAGCGCTTGCTCTCGGCGCCGAGCCATCCCTATTCGCGCGGCTTGCTCGGCTCGATCCCGTCATTGCGCGATCCCGGCATCCCGCCGGCCATGTGGGGCAGTCCGCCCGCCATCAGTGAGCACATCACAGGCTGTCGCTTCTCGGATCGGTGCCCGAAGCGTCGGGACCGTTGCTCGGAGCATCCGATGATAGGCAGATCACCGATCGGGGGCGGCGTTCGATGCCACTTTCCGGAGGTTGGTCCTGCCGCTGCGCGAGTGGGAACGGAGCGACGACCGACCCGGGACGAGCCCGTTGTGACCGTCCGCGGATTGTCGTTCCTATACGCGCGTCCCGGCCTGCTCTCCCGTCTGACCGGCGCGGGGAAGGCACAACCGGCAATCCAGGATATCGACCTGGAGCTGAATGCCGGCCAGACTATCGGCGTGATCGGCGAATCCGGTTCGGGCAAGTCGACGCTGTTGCGCGTGCTGCTCGGCCTGCACAGGCCGTCTTCTGGAGAGGCGACCATGCTGGGCCACGACCTGCGGGTTCCGCTCGCCCGCCGGCCTCTTGATCTCAAGCGCCAGCTGCAGGTCGTGTTTCAGAATCCGAGCAGTTCGCTCAACCCGCGTCAGACGATCCTCGAGATCATCGCCAGCCCTCTGAGGCTCTATTTCCGGGATCTCGACCAGGACGCAATCTACCGGAGGGTGAAAGGCATTCTCGAGCAGGTGCGGCTTGGGACACGCTACCTCGACCGATATCCGTCCCAGCTGTCAGGCGGCGAAAAGCAGCGCGTGGCAATCGCGAGAGCGCTTGCGGCTGAACCGCGCGTCATCCTTTGCGACGAGGTGACGTCGGCCCTCGACGTTTCTGTGCAAGCGGCGGTGCTGCAAGTGCTCAGCGATATCCAGAAAGAGCACGGCACATCTTATGTGTTCGTCTCCCACGATCTTGCGACGGTGCGGGCGATCTCCGACCACATCGTAGTGCTGTCTCGCGGCCGGATCGTGGAGGCGGGACCTGCGAACCGCGTATTCGGGGCGCCCGAGCACGACTATACAAAGATGCTCCTCGAGCACACCTTCGATCCGGCTGACATCGCTGTTGCAGCGTGACGCCCACACAAGAAACCTACACAAGAAAGCAGACATGAGCGGAATATCACGGGTAAGCCTCATTGCCACCTCCGAGGACGGGGAACTCGCCTCTCTGGAAGAGGACTTCACGCGCTCGCCGATATGGGTGTCGACACGGTTGAGATCGACGTCACCACACTCGATCTCCTCGCCGGTGGCAGGGTGATGCGCGAACGGCACGCGGCGCTTCTTGCACTCACGCGGCAGTTCGATTTCCGTACACCGTGCATGGACTTGTGGTTTTCGAACTTCATGGAGCCGACGACGCTGCCGATCCGATGCGCGTCGCCAAATCCCTCGTGGAGGTCGCCAGCAGCCTCGAAGCCGGCATCCTCGTCCATCACAGCGGCGTTCTGAATCCGGGCTCAAAGACAAGCCCGAGCGAGGGCGCTGCCTGCCAACTCGATGCTCTGGAAGAGCTGGCGGAGTTCTCAAGGCCTCACGGCGTGCGCATCGCGCTGGAGAATGTCTTCAGCACGGAAAGGGACCAACATCGCCTTACGCCGTCGCAAGTCGCGGATGTGGTGCGTCAGGTGAACCATCCAAACATGGTTGCACTCATCGACTTCAGTCATGCTTATATCGACTCTACGTGCCGTGGCCTGAATTTCTTGGCAGAGATCGCAGCAATGGCACGGTCGCGGGATACCTTCATGTCCACGATTCGTTTGGTCAGCCATGTGGCGATCTTGCAGGTTGGTATCCCCTAGGAAGATGCCGCGTTGGGCGTCGGAGACCTCCATATGCCGCTTGGCTGGGGAGACATCGATTGGAACATGATCTTCAGCACCCTTTCCTTCCTTCCGGACAGGGTGTTGATGATGGAAGTGGGGCGGCGCTATCGGCGCGAGCAGCCGGCATGTCTCGGGCTAGCCAGACGCTTGGCAAATTTCGACCGCCAGATTCAGGTCAGGGGACCCGCTCGAGTGTTCAAAGCAACGCGCTGATATCCGCTTTGAGTCAGTGACAAAGCGAACTTCAATGGCCGACATGCGGTGTTGTAGTTTGCGGCCCCACCAGGGGCGGTGGGAGCCGCTTTTTGGTTAGATTTCCGTCGCCTCGGCTAACTCTAAGGCATCTTCGACATCGACCCCGAGATAGCGCACTGTATTCTCG
>Ga0182749_1002883_pt1 | contig 12219 bp, 8 predicted proteins | sample eDN3rd37CKraftMG_FD_128875 | JGI IMG/M metagenome (GOLD analysis project Ga0182749, IMG submission 128875) | Enriched Miracle-Growth compost microbial communities from Emeryville, California, USA - eDNA 3rd pass 37_C Kraft MG (version 2) (version 2) ...
AAGAGAAGGCGCGGGCCGGGCGATTGTGCCCGGCCCGCGCCTTCATCGTTCACCGGCGCGACGTTCGGTCAGCCGCCATGCGTGGAGTGATCCGGCGCCGGCTCCGGCTGCTGAACCTCCTGGATCGCAGGGGAATGGTCGTCGGTGACGCCCATCCCGGCGCGGTCGCTCAGCCAGAGCGCCCCGGCGCCGATGGCCAGCGCCACGATGGCGATTCCAGCGAGATATCCCCATTCGCGGATCCGCGCTCCCAGCGGGGGATGCAGGATCGCTGCTGCCGAAGCCGGACGGGCGAAGCCACGCAGGCGCAAGGCGTTCGTCACGACGCTCACGCTGCTCATCGCCATCGCGGCGGCGGCCAGCACGGGGCTGAGGAGGATGCCAAACGCCGGGTAGAGCGCGCCCATTGCCACCGGGATCAGCACGACGTTGTACGCGAAGGCCCAGAAGAGCCCTTGCCGGATCGTCTGCACCGTGCGCCGCGAGAGGGCGATGGCCGTGACGATCCCCTTCAGGTCATCCCCGATCAGGGTGATGTCGGAAGCCGCCATCGCGACGTCCGTGCCAGTGCCAATCGCGATACCAAGCTCTGCCTGCGCCAGCGCCGGGGCGTCGTTGATGCCGTCGCCGACCATCCCGACCGTTCGCCCGCCGGATTGGAGTTCGCGGATCTTCTCCGCCTTCTGCGCCGGAAGCACGCCCGCCAGCACGTTCTCGATCCCGACCTTCGCCGCAATCGCGCGGGCAGTCCGCTCGTTGTCGCCTGTCACCATCCAGACATCGAGCCCCAGCGCCTTCAACTCGGCGATCGTCTCGCCCGCTCCCGGTTTCAGCGTGTCCGCCACACCGAATACCCCGGCCAGCCGTCCATCGACCGCGGCGTACATCGGTGTTGCGCCACTGTCGGCCAGGCCATGTGCCGATGCCTCGAGCGGACCGATCGCGATTCCATCCTTCGCCATGAGCGCCGCGTTGCCGGCCGCAATGCGACGGCCCTCGACCATGGCGACGATACCGTGGCCGGCAATCGCCTCGAACTGCGTAGCCTTCGGCAACGCCCAGCCCTTGCCAGCCGCCGACTTGACGATTGCCGCGCCCATCGGATGCTCGGAGCCGACCTCCGCCGCCGCGACGAGCCGCAACAGCTCATCGGCGTCAAGCCCGCCGATCGTCTCGACCGCCACGAGCGACGGCTCGCCCCGCGTGATCGTGCCGGTCTTGTCGAGCACGATCGTATCGATGGCCTTCGCCATCTCCAGCGCCTCCCCGCCACGGACGAGGACGCCAAGCTCCGCCGCCTTGCCGGTCCCAACCATGATCGCGGTCGGCGCGGCGAGGCCCAGGGCGCACGGGCAGGCGATCACCAGCACGGAGACCACCGCCGGAATCGCATAGGAGAGGATCGGGCTCGGTCCCCATATCCACCAGAGGAAGAACGTCAGCACCGACACGCCGAGCACGATCGGGACGAAGATGCTGGCGATCGTATCGGCCAGGCGCTGCATCGGCGCCTTGGAGCCCTGGGCATCCTCCACGAGACGCACGATCTGCGCGAGAACCGTATCCCGCCCCACGCGGGTTGCCCGCATCAGGAACGTCCCGGTGCCATTGATCGTGGCGCCGATCACGTCGTCACCGGTGCGCTTGGTCACGGGCAGGCTCTCGCCGGTCAGCATGCTCTCGTCGAGCGTGGACGTGCCTTCCAGCACCGTGCCATCGACCGGCACCTTCTCGCCGGGCCGCACGCGGACGACATCGCCGGCGGCGACCTGCCCGATCGGGATGTCGATCTCCACCCCGTCGCGAACGACGCGGGCGGTCCGCGCCTGGAGGCCCATCAGCGCGCGGATGGCGTCACCAGTGGACTTCCGCGCCTTGCCCTCCATCCAGCGTCCGAGCAGGATCAACGCGATGATGATCACCGCCGTCTCGTAGTAGAGGTGGTAGGGAAGTCCCCACCGATCAGCCAGCTGCGGCCAGAGCGTCACGAATGCGCTGTAGCCGAAGGCAACCGATGTCCCGACCGCCACGAGCGTGTTCATGTTCGTCGTGCGGTGCTTTGCGGCCAGCCATGCCTGCTCGTAGAAGACGCGTCCGGCCCATACCTGGACGATTGTTGCCGCGATCAGCATCAGCGGTGCCAGCGTCATCTCGGAGATCGGCAGCGGCACATACATCGCCGCCATCATCACGAGGCCGATCCCGAGGCTGACCAGCGCCTTGCGCTTTGTGCTTGCCAGCTCGGCGTCACGGCGGGCGTTCCTGGCGTCCTCCTCGGTCTCCTCCGCGGTCGGCCCTGACGCGGCCAAGGCAGCGGCCACCTCCGGAGTAGATGGCTTCGGCGACGTCGCGGTGTACCCTGCGGCTCCAACCGCCGCGATGAGCGCGGCCGGTTCCACGGCCGCGCCGGGCGTGACCGACACCGTCGCCCGTTCGGTGGCGAGGTTGACCGATGCCGAGGAAACGCCCTCCACCTTGTCGATCGCCTTCTCGACCCGCCGCACGCAGGCGGCGCAGGTCATCCCCTCGATATCGAGCGTGATTGCGGATGGATCATCGACCGCCACGACGGGGGCCTCCGCCACAGGCGCGCCAGCGGCAGGCTGGATCACTGGCAGGGAACTCACGCGCGGTTGCTGGATCGCGATGCGTCCGGCACGGTACCCCGCCTTCTCGATCGCGGCTTCCAGCATGTCGGCCGTGGCTGCCGATGGATCGAGTTCGAGCGAAGCGCGTTCCGTCGCCAGGTTGACCGTGGCGCTTTGCACACCTTCGACCTTCGCCAGGGCCCGCTCGACCCGCCGCACGCACGCCGCGCAGGTCATTCCCTCGATCGGAATCGTGGCCGAGACGGTCGCTCCCCCAGGGATGGGGGGAGATGAATTGGACAGGGCCGTCGACATTGCGCGCTCCACCTCTGAATACCCCAGCCGGGGTTCGTCATCACCCCTCCATGATACCCCCAAGGGGTATATCAGACAAGCCCCCCGACGGGTCCCGTTTCAGATTCTCCATGGGTGCGGTAGCCCCTTCGTACCGCATTCCGGATGTGAAAGTCGCTGGCGGGCGGCGTACACTTGCCAGACCTTCGGCTTTCCGTCGCGCGGATCGATGCGATCCCGCCAAGCCGACGACGAGGGACGGTGCATGACAGAGCGAATCCGGACATCGGCACGAGAGGGGCAGGGGACGGGCGATCGTCGCGCTGCCGAGACCTCCTCGCCGCCCGAGCAGGACCGGAACGGCCGCAGGCAGTGCCCCTGGTGCGGGAGCTGGGACACCACCCGCGTGGTACGCGGCTTCGTCGGCGCCAGTGACACGCGCGACCAGTATTTCGTCTGTAATGCCTGCGACCGCACGACCTTCGAAATCCTCTCGCGCAGCAACCGCGACATGCGCGTGAGCCAGTTCCGGGTCGGCAACACCGTCCGCGATGGGGTCACCCAGGCGAAGTACACCATCAACCGCGTCCTGAAGGTCGGCCTGAACGAATACCTCCTCTATGTGAAGCCCATCGTGAAGCAGGATGAGCGCCCATGACACGCGCCCTGCTCCGAACCTTCGAGCGCTTCCACACCTGACGACGTGGCTCCATCGGCCTCACATCCGTACCCCGCCGCGCCTGCAGGGATCTCTGCAACCAGCTTCCGAGGAACCTCCGCATGTCCGCAATTGAACCTGCCCAGACGGCGCCTGCCGTCGCCGATGCCCTGTCCGCACGTCCGGCGGACCTGGAGGCTGCCGTCCAGCAGCGCCGGACCTTCGCGATCATCTCCCACCCGGATGCCGGGAAGACGACCCTGACCGAAAAACTGCTGCTCTACGGCGGGGCGGTCCAGCTCGCTGGGTCGGTAACCGCCCGGAAGACCCAGCGCCATGCGGCGTCGGACTGGATGGCGATGGAGCAGCAGCGCGGCATTTCCATCACCTCCACGGTGCTGGCCTTCCCCTATAAGGGGTACCAGCTCAACCTGCTCGACACCCCTGGCCACCAGGACTTTTCGGAAGACACCTACCGGACGCTGACTGCCGTCGATGCGGCCGTCATGGTGCTGGATGGCGCGCGCGGCATCGAGCCGCAGACCCTCAAGCTCTTCGAGGTCTGCCGTCGCCAGCACACGCCGATCTTCACCTTCATCAACAAGATCGACCGGCCGGCCCAGCATCCGTTGGATCTGATGGACGAGATCGAACGCACGCTCGGGCTTGCCACCTATCCGCTGAACTGGCCGATCGGCGACGGCGCCGACTTCCAGGGTGTCTACGACCGCCTCTCCCAGACCGTCCACCTCTTCGAGCGAACCGAGCACGGCGCGCGGCAGGCGCCGGTCAGCGTCTCCAGCCTCGACGATCCGCTGCTCGATGCCCGGATCGGCACGGACAAGGCGGCCCGGCTCCGCGAGGAGATGGAACTGCTGGATCTCGCCGGAACCCCGTTCGATCTCGGCGAGGTCCTGGCCGGCCGGCTGACCCCCGTCTGCTTCGGTTCCGCACTGACGAACTTCGGCGTCCAGCTCTTCCTCGACCGATTCGTGGAATATGCGCCGATGCCGGGCGCGCACGAGACAGGGTCCCGGACGATGGAGCCCACCGATCCTGTGTTCTCCGGGTTCGTCTTCAAGATCCAGGCGAACATGGACCCGCGCCACCGCGATCGCGTTGCCTATCTGCGCATCGTCTCCGGCAAGTTCGAACGCGATATGGACGCGTGGCATCCACGCCTGAAGCGGAAGGTCCGGCTGGCGCGGCCGATGCGCCTGTTCGGGCAGGACCGCGAGGTGGTGGACGAGGCCTACGCCGGAGATGTCGTCGGACTCATCAATCCTGGCACCTTCACGATCGGCGACACCATCGCGGCCGAGGATATCGGCGAGTTTGCCGCGCTCCCTCGCTTCCAGCCAGAGCACTTTGCCCTGCTGCGCCATGCCCGCGCGGACCGCTACAAGCAGTTCCAGAAAGGGCTGTCCCAGATCGAGGAGGAAGGCGCGATCCAGCTCTTCTACCCGGTCTCCAGCGGCAGCCGGGAGCCGGTGCTGGCGGCGGTCGGCGAGCTCCAGTTCGATGTTGTCCGCTTCCGGCTCGAGTCCGAGTACGGTGTGGAGACGATCATGGAGCCGTTGAGCTACACCGCTGCCCGCTGGGTGACCGGTGAGGAGCGCGAGATCGCCTCGATCGGCAACGGCCGCGGCCGGATGCGGGCCGAGGACCGGAATGGCCGTCCGGTTATCCTCTTCACGACGGAGTGGGACCTCCGCTACGCCGAGGAACATGCGGAAGGCGTCACCTTCCAGTCCCTTGCCGGTCTGTAGTCCGACGGCTACCGTCACCGTACCTGACACGAAAGGATGCCCATGAGCGCCATCGCCCCCGACCTTGTTGCCGAGCACGAGCTTCCCCGCTGGGACATGACACCCTATTTCCCAGGACTCGATTCGCCCGAGTTCGACTCCGCGGTCCAGGAGCTCGAGGAGAAGGTCGCCGCCTTCGAGCAGCGCGTCTCGGAGATTCCCACAGCGGACGCCTCGCGGGAGACCGTTACCGCCGCGTTCGAGGGGACGCTGGCTCTCGCAAACGACATTGCGGGCCGGGCACTGCTGGTCGGCGGATACATCTACGCCTTCCTGAGCACGGACACGCGTGATGCCGCTGCCCAGCGGCGGTTCGGGCAGTTCCAGCTCATCGGCTCCCGGCTCGCCAAGGCCGACACGCGCTTCACGTCGTGGATCGGGACGCTCGATCCCGACGCGCTCATCGCATCCTCGGCTGCCGCCGCAGACCACGAGTTCATGGTGCGCCAGAGCCGAATCGCCGCATCCCACCTGATGAGCCTCCCCGAGGAGGACCTCGCCGCCGACATGACCCTCTCCGGCGGATCGGCGTTCGGGCGGCTCCACGAGGACTTGTCATCCCAGATCACCGCCGTGCTCGAACGCGACGGCGATGCTCGGGAACTGCCGATCACCGAGATCCGGAACCTCTCGGCCGATGCCGATCGATCGGTTCGCAAGGCCGCCTACGATGCGGAGATTGCTGCCTGGAAACAATGGTCGACGGCGCTCGCCGCATCGCTCAACGGCGTGAAGGGCGAGCACCTGACCCTCGCCGCCCGGCGCGGTTGGGAGAGCCCGCTCGCACAGTCGCTCTTCCAGAACAGCATCGACGCCGCAACGCTGGATGCCATGATGGGCGCCGCCCGTGAGGCGTTCCCCGACATCCGACGCTACCTCCGGGCGAAGGCGAAGGCCCTCGGGCTGGAGACGCTTGCGTGGTACGACCTCGACGCGCCGCTCTCGGCATCCGACCGCTCGTGGCCCTGGCCGGAAGCGGTCGCTTTCGTCAACGAGCAGTTCGGCACCTATTCGGACAAGCTGCGGGGCCTCTCCGAGCGGGCCTTCACGGAGCGCTGGATCGACGCCGAGCCGCGTGCCGGCAAGACGGGCGGCGCCTACTGCATGGAGACGCGCGACGGCGAATCGCGGATCATGGCGAACTTCGCGCCGACCTTCTCCGAGGTCAGCACCCTCGCCCACGAGCTGGGCCATGCCTACCACAATCTCTGCCTGAAGGATGCCTCGCCCATCCAGCAGCGCTCGACGCCGATGACCCTGGCGGAGACCGCGAGCACCTTTTGCGAGACCATCCTGCGCAAGGCGGCGATCGCCAGCGGCACGCCGGACGAGCAGCTTTCGATCCTCGAAGGGTCGCTCCAGGATGCGCTGGCCATCGTGGTGGATATCTCCAGCCGGTTCCTGTTCGAGCAGGCTGTCTTCGCGGAGCGGGGGAAGGGCCAGCTTTCGGCCGACGAGTTCTGCGCGCTGATGCATGACGCCCAGCTCCAGACCTACGGCGATGCGGTCGAGGAATCGACGCTGCATCCCTACATGTGGGCCGTGAAGGGGCACTACTACTCGCCAGACTTCGCCTTCTACAACTACCCGTACATGTTCGGGCTGCTCTTCGGGCTTGGCCTCTATGCACGGTACCGGGCCGATCCGGAGGGATTCCGTGCCTCCTACGACGAGCTCCTCGCCTCGACCGGCAGCGCCGACGCCGCAACACTCGCCGCCCGGTTCGGGATCGACATCCGGTCGTCGGCGTTCTGGACCTCCAGCCTGGACGTGATCCGGGATGATATCGATACCTTCGTCGCGCTGGTGAACGCCAGGCAGGGAATGTAGGCGTCCTGGGCAACGCCTGACACGCGAGAGAGCCGGGGAGCGATCATGATCGCTCCCCGGCTCTCTCGCGTGTCTCGATGCTGGCGCGCGGATTCGTGCCTATCCAGCGGCGACGGCGATCTCGAAGACCACCTGCACGTCGACCTCGACATCAGTCGTGCCGGTGCTCACGGGGACCGAACGGCTGGCGCTGTCAGCCGCCCCTGCGGGAGCGGCGTACTCCATCGCCTTCGGCGAGGGCGATGAGGACTCCACGATCGACACGACGCCGGTCACCACCGCGCCGGCTGCCGTCGCCAGCTCGTCGGCCTTCTGCCGGGCATCGGCAACCGCCGCCTTCCGCGCCTCGCTGGCGGGCTTCGAGGGATCGTCCACCGAGAACGAGATGCCCCAGACCGGGTTCGCGCCGGCCTTCACCACGGCATCGAGCAGGCTGCCCACCGAGTCGATCTCGCGCACCGTAATCGTGAGACTGGAGGAGACCTGGTAGCCCTTCACGCCAATATAGTTGCCATCGCTATCGTAGTTGGGGATTGGGGAGACGTTGTACCCGGACGTCACCACGTCTTTCTCGGCGACGCCCGCGTCCGTGACGGTCTTCATCATCGCGTTCAGCGCGTCGATGACGGCATTCTGCGCCGCTTCGAGGGACTCGTTGCTCTCGGTCACGCCGACCGTCACGGTCGCAATGTCCGGCTTCACGCTGACGATCCCGGTGCCCGTAACCGCGATGGTGCGCATCGTCTCATCCGACGATGGAGTCGCCTGGGCCGCGACGGATGGCGCATGCCCCAGGAGTGCCGGAGCAGCGACGGCGGCAACGGTCAGGGCCGGGACGGAACGAAGGAGCGAACGGCGGCCGAGCGACGGCCGGGATTGCACGGGTTCGTTCATGGGATGTCCTTTCTGGACTGAATGCGCAGCAGACGGGTTGACGCAGGCTCGACCGGGACGGGGAGAGAGAGCAAGGGTCGGCGCGGTCAGGCCCGCCGCTGCCTGCTGAGACGAGCGAGAACGATCCAGAGGCCCACGAGCACAACCGCGACGACACCAAGGCCGACGGTGGTCGAGAGCCAGGGAAAACCATCCTTCGCTGAGCTGTCGACGCGCTCCGACGAGATGGGCGCCCCTTGCCCGACCGCACCAGGCGGTGTGCTCTCGGCATCCTGCCCGGCTGACGCCGGAGCCGGATTGCTCATATCCGCCGAGGCCGATTCCCCACGGTCCACCACGCCGCCCTGTCCCGGGAGCGCTGCGGACTGCGCGGGGGCCTCCGCATCGGATGACTGATTCCCTGCCTCCTGCAACGCATTCCCGGCGTCGCCGGTTTCGCTGGTCGGCGCGATCATCGCTGCCTGCTGGCCGTCGTCATGACCTCGGTTGTCGATGAACGCCGCCCCGCCAATCACGAGGAAGAGCAGGACTGCCGCCACGCTCAGGGTGCGTACCAGCGGCAACAGGCGGACAGCCTTCGACGGCGTAGCCGGAGTCCCGCCGCCGCTTTCGGGGCGCTTCGCATACTCCGGCCCAAGCTGGAAACTCACGGGTGGCGCCACCTGCGGCAAGCCACGCAAGAGGGCGACCGTCCCCCGCAAGGAACGCACGTTCTCCCGGCACGCATCGCACGTCGCGAGGTGTGCCGCGATGGCAGCCCGCAGTTCGGGCGGCCCATCGCCGGAGATATACCCGTTCAGCAGATCGCTGTCCGGATGGTGATGTGCGTCGAATTGGGGGACGTTGTCGGTCATACGGGGACTTTCCGGCCAGAGCATGAAGACGGACGGTGACGAGGAAGGTGGTGACGTCGGATCAGGGGGAGTCAGTCATCCGGACGATGCTTCACTCGTCAGAGGTGGAACGAAGGAATCGTGCAAAGAGTTCCCGCGAACCCGGCTGCTGTTCGAGCGTATCGCGCAGGCGGGATCGTCCGCGGCTGATCCGGGATTTCACCGTTCCCGTGGCCACCCCCATGATCTGGGCGATCTCATCGTAGGGATATCCCTGCACATCCGAGAGGATGATGGCCAGCCGCTGGTCGTCAGGCAGCGAGGCAAGCGCGCGTTCGAGGTGCTGGCTGAGTTCCGAGCGATCCGCGAAGGACTCCGGATGCTCGGCCATGCCGGTCTGGGAGGTCCATTCCGGTTCGATCTCGTAGAGCTCGGCATCGAGCGATTGGGCCGGGCGCCGTGCCTTCGCCCTCAGCACATCATAGGAACGGTTCGTCGCAATGCGCAGCAGCCAAGGCCGCACCAGGCCACCACGAAACGAATCGATCGCATTCCAGGCCCGGATGAACGTGTCCTGGCCGGCGTCCTCCGCCAGGCCGGGATCGCGCAACAACCGCAGGCACACACTGAACACCGCCCGCTCGTGCCGCTGCACGAGGTCGTTGAACGCGCGCAGATCTCCCGCCTGCGCCAGACGCATCAGGCGCTCATCCTCGAGGTCGGCTTCGGTTTCAGCACGAAGCGCCGGCTCGTCGGATTCGGGCGGCACGACGGTCAGGTGATTCGTTCGGAAGCGGATCACCGGACGGGGCATGGTGAACATGGGAGCTCGTCATTCCTCGGGAAGGCGAAGCGCGCGCAATCGCATCTATCCTACAAGGAGAAGCCCTCTGCTGCCGAATCGGAATGCTTTTTGCACGCCGGTGCGAGGTGCTGGCGCTCTATTCGCGTTCATCGTCCTCTCGCGGATTGGGGCGGAGGGAAAGGGTCCGAAGCACGGCCGGATTCGCAACGGTCAGCGGGTGAACGCCAGCCAGCACGTCCAGCGCGCCGATCAGGGTCTCTCGCTGGACGGTATCCACCGAGCGTCGCGAGTAGTAAGCGGCATGCGGATTGAGGATTACGTTCCGCAGACGGTAGAGCGGCGAGTCGGCAGCCAGGGGCTCCCGTTCCACGACATCGAGCGCGGCCCGGAAACGGGGATTCGCCTCCAAGTGAGCGATGAGGTCCGCCTCCTTCACGACCGGACCGCGTGCCGTATTGACGATCGCAGCGTCCGGCTTCATCAGCGCCAGCGCCGCTGCATCGATCAATCCCCGCGTCGACGGCAGAAGCGGACAGTGAAGCGTCACGATGTCGGACTGCGCCAACAGCGTTTCGAGCGGGGCAGGCTCGACATCAGCGGCCGCAATCTCGGCGGCGGGCACGAACGGATCGGTCGCCAATACCCGACACCCGTGTGGCAGCAATCGCCTCGCCACCGCCCGGCCGATGGCCCCGAATGCCACGATACCAATGGTCAGATCGCGCATGGCCGGGACAGGCCCACGCAGGATGCTGTCGGTGTCGGCGCCGTGCTTGGTCCAGGCGCCGGCGTGGAGGTCCTGGTCAAGCTCCACAATACGCCGGTTCAGCGCAAGAATGAACGCCGTTGCGTGATCCGCGACCTCGGCAGTGCAGTATTGGGGGTAGTGGGTAATGACAATCCCATGCTCCGCCGCCGCATCGAGATCGACGTTGTCCAGCCCCACCCCATAGCGCCCGATCACCTTCACCCGTGGGATGTTTGCCAGCAAATCCCGGGTCACCGCATCGCGGGTGCTGAGGAGCATTGCGTCCGAATCCGCGCCCAGCGCGATCATGTCGGCGATCGAATGGGGCTCGGCGCCGCGAAGAGTTACGTCCAGATCGGGATAGGCAGCAACGACCTCCCGCTCCAGATCGAACGACGCCGCCCCCCCGCCGTAGCGGTCCGAGGTAATCGTGACCGTCACCGGTCGAGCCATGCCTGCCTCCTGTCTGAAAGCCGATTCCAACGCTGTGCCGGGCACTGTCGCACATCCAGGAACCGCTGCCCAAGGGGAGATGGCAGCCACGGCGTTTCGCGGTATCGTGTGCAGGTTCACACCGAGCCGATACGCGCACCATGAAAGGACGATCCGGATGGGAGACTGGCGCACCGAACTCGATGCCAAGGCCGAAGCCCATACCCAGGAGTTCTTCGAGCTCCTGCGCATTCCCAGCGTCAGCACCGATCCCGCCCATGCCGGCGACGTGAAGGCGGCTGCCCAGTGGGTCGCCGACCGGCTCGCCCGCGCCGGGGTGCCGGTCGTGACCGTCGCCGAATCGCCGGGACACCCGGCAGTGATCGGCCGGTGGGAGGTCGATCCTGCCCAGCCGACCCTGCTGATCTACGGCCACTATGATGTGCAGCCCGAATCGCCCGTCGAACTGTGGGACACGCCGCCATTCGAGCCGACCGTCCGCGATGGCATGGTCTTCGCACGAGGCTCATCCGACATGAAAGGCAACCTGCTGACGGCCATCCAGGGCGTCGAGGCGGTCGCGGCGGCGAACGGCGGCACGCCCCCGATCAATCTCGCCTTCATCTTCGAAGGCGAAGAGGAGATCGGAAGCCCCAGTCTCGTCGGCATCATCCGCGAGCACAGGGATCTGCTGGCTGCCGACGCCGTGGCCTCCGCGGACGGCGGCCAGTACGATGAGACCACGCCTGCGCTGACCGTGGCCCTGAAGGGCCTGGCCGGATTGCAGGTAAACCTCCGCACGGCGAACAGCGACCTGCACTCCGGCGGCTATGGCGCCTCCGTGCCGAACGCCGTCCAGTCGATGGTCCAGCTTGCCGCCACCTTCCATGACGCCGAGGGCCACGTCCTCGTGGAAGGTTTCTATGACCGCGTGAAGAACCTGACGGACGCGGATAAGGCGGAGATCGCCGCATCGCCGTTCGATGAGGCCGACTTCAAGGCCAAGCTCGGGTTGGATGAGCTCTGGGGAGAGGCGGGCTATACCGTTCGTGAACGGATCTGGGGCCGCCCGACGCTCGATATGAACGGCATCTGGGGCGGCTACCAGGGTGACGGCGTGAAGACCGTTACCCCGAATGAGGCGCATCTGAAGATCACCTGCCGGCTCGTGCCCGATCAGGATCCCGCCGAGATCGTCGAGCTGATTCGCCGGCATGTCGAGCAACATCGCCCGGCAGGCTCGACCGTCGAGGTCGTCCCGGCAAAGGGAGCGGCATCTCCCTACGTCGTCGATCGTGGGAGCGACCTCTATCGGGCCGCGACGGCCGT
>Ga0182749_1002887_pt1 | contig 12212 bp, 13 predicted proteins | sample eDN3rd37CKraftMG_FD_128875 | JGI IMG/M metagenome (GOLD analysis project Ga0182749, IMG submission 128875) | Enriched Miracle-Growth compost microbial communities from Emeryville, California, USA - eDNA 3rd pass 37_C Kraft MG (version 2) (version 2) ...
CTCGACGCCGAAGCTTTTGAGAAACTTGCCCGATCGCGCCTGCTCGCCAATCCGCCATTCCTGAACGCGCCGCATTCACCGGGCGATGACGATCTCAATCCCGGAGCCGGCCGCTACGCTGCGAATCTCCGCCATGCCGCCGTTTTGATTCCAATTGTCGCCCAGGCGTCGTTGGGCGTTATTTTGACTGAGCGAACGGAGCACCTTCCTTCCCACGCCGGCCAGATCGCCTTTCCCGGAGGAAAGGTCGAAACATATGACGCTGGCCCGCTCGCTGCTGCGCTGCGAGAAGCACGAGAGGAGATCGCGCTCGATCCGGCATTCATCGAACCGCTTGGGTTTTTGCCGCCTTACCGCACGGGCACCGGCTTCATCATTACTCCAGCGGTTGCGCTCGTGCGGCCGGGATTCAAACTCGTTCGAGATCCAGCAGAAGTCGCTGATGTCTTCGAAGTGCCATTTGCGTTCCTGATGGACGAGGCGAATCACAGAATCGAAAGTCGAATTTGGAAAGGGACCGAGCGGCGCTTCTATGCCATGCCATACGGCGAACGATATATCTGGGGCGCAACCGCCGGAATCCTCCGCGCGCTCTATCAAAGACTGTTCAGCGCATGATCCGCATCGTCATCGAAAATATTTTCTTTTTCCTGCTTCCGACCCTCGTCTACATCGCGTGGGTCGCATTCAAGGAGGATGAGTGGTCCGGGTTGCTCGCTATCGTGCGGCGAGCGCCGCTGCTGCGCCTCTTTGTTGCCGGAGCGGTGCTGATGCTGCTAACCCTCGTTACTTTCTCGTCGCGCTCGCACAACTCACCAGATGATGTCTACGTCCCACAGTCGATGCACGATGGAAAACTCCAGCCGGGCCACGCCATCCGCGAGGCCGAACCGCAAGCGGACAGCCGGTAACGATGTCGGAAACCGTCGGAAGAGGGCCGCGCATCAGTGGCGCATGGCTCAGTTCAACGCCACTTCGAAAGGTATTCGCGGCGTTCGAGGCTGCGAATTCAGAGGCGCGCGCCGTCGGGGGAGCGGTACGCAATTCGCTGATCGGTCGTCCCGTTATCGAGGTTGATCTCGCGACGCCCGCCACGCCCGACGCGGTCATTCGCCTTGCCACCGACGCGGGGCTCAGCGTGCATCCTACGGGTCTTGATCACGGCACGGTCACGATCGTCGCCGATCGCATCGGCTTCGAAGTGACGACGCTTCGGCGCGACGTCGAGACTGATGGGCGACACGCGATCGTTGCTTTCACAACATCGTGGGAAGAAGACGCGCGGCGCCGCGATTTCACAATCAATGCGCTTTACTGCGATGCGACCGGCACGATCTATGATCCGATCGGCGGGCTCGCCGATTTACGCCGACGACGGGTTCGTTTCATCGGCGATGCGGAAGCACGCATCCGCGAAGATTATCTGCGCATTCTGCGGTTCTTTCGCTTCAGCGCCGAATTCGGAAACGGTGAGCTCGATGCCGAGGGCCTTCGCGCTTGCATCGCCTTGAGGGAGGGTCTTTCGCGCCTCGCGGCCGAGCGCATCCGCAGCGAAATGATGAAGTTGCTGACGGCCCCGCACGCGTCCGAAGTCGTTAAGCCGATGCACCAGGGCGGCATTCTCGAACTCGTCGTGCCCGGTCGCGCCGATCCCGACTGTCTGGCGCGGCTGCAGGCGATCGAGGCAGCGCTCGGGCAGCCGCCCGATCCCATCGCCAGGCTCGCGGCCCTTGCTGTTCCAGGCCCCGCCGAGGCGTCCGCAGTTGCTGAGCGACTGCGCCTTCCCAATGTGGAGGCGGCCGCGCTGGAGACCGCGGCCAGCGTTAATCCTGATCTCGATCCGGCAAAAGGAGATGCCGCTGCGCGCGCTGCTCTCTACGGTCTCGGACCGGATGCGTTTCGCCGGGCCGTACGCGTCGCGTGGGCGCGATCCGAAGCATCGCCCACTGATAATGCTTGGCGCAAGCGCGCCCTGCTGGCGGACCGCTGGAGCCCGCCTCAGATGCCGTTCACCGGCGGCGACGTCGTGGCGCTCGGCGTGCCGGCGGGACCATCGGTTGGCCGTGTGCTCAAAGCCTTCGAAGCCTGGTGGATCGCCAACGATTTTCCGGCCGATCGCGAGGAGCAGCTGCGCAGGCTCAAAGCCTTTGCTGATGGCGCTGTTGGTTAACGGCGACCCTTAGTTAACAACGCGTTAAATTTTACTTCACGTTGTTCATAACGGTGTTTATTGTTCCGCAGACGGGGTTTCTGTTGTTCTGCGTTTTGGGGAATGCCCTGATGGATCATATACGCCGCGAACGTGCGCGTTCGCTGAAGTTTGTTCAGATCGTCTTCGCCGTTCTTGCCCTTCTTTGTTTGACCGCCGCGCTCGCAGTTTCGACTCGTGGGGCCGATCTCGGCCTGCCAGACGCGTCAATCTATCCAATCTCGCTGGCATTCCTTCTGGTCGGCGTGATCGACACCGCCCTGCTCTTTGCCTGGGAACACATTTTCCATCGCATCGACTTCTAAGGGGGGCGCACAGCTACAGCATTAATGCGCCGCGGGGATACGTTCTTCGCGCGCGCGATTTGTCTCCTCAAAACGCATCCGGAAACGCGCACAGTCTGCGACATGCCGCGGGCCGCCGTCATACGCGTGTAACATGAATCCGGTCCTTCCATCCGTATGGAGAGTTTGCCGATTGGGGGCCGAACTTGAGCGCCGCAACCGCGACTGCGGAAAAGACCTACCGCGCCGTGTTTATTTCCGACGTCCATCTTGGAATGCGCAATTCGCAAGCGCTGGCGCTTCTTGATTTCCTGAAATACGTCGAGTGCGACGTGCTCTACCTCGTCGGTGACATCGTCGATTTCTGGAAGGTCCGGCGTGGACCACACTGGCCGCAAAGCCATAACGACGTTTTGCAAAAGCTCCTGCGCAAGGCGCGTAAGGGCACGCGCATCGTTTTCATTCCGGGCAACCACGACGACGGATTACGCGATTATACGGGCATGAACTTCGGCGGCGTCGAATTGCGCCGCGATGTCATACATGAAGGCGCGAACGGCAGACGCTATCTCGTTTTACACGGCGACGAATTCGACGTCGTGGTGCGCTATGCGCGCTGGCTGGCTTTTCTCGGTGATCGTTCCTACGACGCGGCGCTCGCGCTCAACGTGCCCTTGAACTTTGCGCGCCGCATGTTCGGACTCGATCACTGGTCGCTGTCGGCGTTTTTGAAGCTCAAGGTCAAGAGCGCGGTCAACTACATCGGCGAGTTTGAAGATGCACTCGCCAACGAAGCGCGCCGCCGCGGTGCGGCCGGTCTTATCTGCGGCCATATTCATCACGCGAATGAACGCGTCATTGACGGCATTCACTATCTCAATTGCGGCGATTGGGTCGAAAGCTGCACCGCGATCGTCGAGCACTTCGACGGCAGGTTCGAAATCATTCGCTGGAAAGAGCAATTGGCTCAGCGCGCATCTCAGGCGGCGTCCGGCGGCTGGCTGATCGAAGCCGCATAAACGATTCAGCGCCGGTGACAGCCGGACGAGCGAAGGGAGATAGCAATTGAACGCATCCGCAAAGGTTTTGGAGCCGACAAATATCGACCTGCTGAGCGAGGCCGTACACCAAAACGGCGCCTGGAGTTTCGCGGGCCTGCTCGAACGGGCCTTCACCTTCGCGTTCCGTTCGATGGTCTACCCGCAGATCTGGGAAGATCCGCGCGCAGACATGGAGGCACTTGAACTGACGCCGCAGAGCCACATGGTGGCGATCGCGTCCGGTGGCTGCAACGTCATGAGCTATCTTGCCGGAAATCCGGCGCGCATCTACGCCCTCGACCTCAACGAGACACATATCGCGCTCATGAGGCTCAAGCTTTCGGCGGCGCAACACCTGCCGAACCAGACGACGTTCTATCGCTTCTTCGGCTCAGCCGACGACCGGCGCAACGTACATCTCTATCGCGATTTCATCGCTCCGCATCTCGATGCAGAAACACGCGGATATTGGGAAGGGCGCGATATCACCGGCCGCCAGCGCATTTCGCGATTTGCCCGTAATTTTTACCGCTATGGATTGCTCGGGCGCTTCATTACGACCGTACAGATTGCGGGCCGCATGCTTGGCGCCGATCCCAAGCGTATTCTCGAAGCTCGCACCATCGAAGAGCAGCGCGAGATTTTCGCGCGGGAGATTGCGCCCGCGTTCGATCATCCCCTCTTGCGCTGGATCACGTCGAACCGCGCCTCGCTGTTCGGGCTTGGCATTCCGCCCGTACAATACGACGCGCTTTCTGGCGGTGGCGCGCGGCCGATGGCGGCGGTGCTCAAGGAACGTGCGGAGCGACTCGCAACGGGCTTCGATCTCAAGGACAATTATTTCGCCTGGCAAGCTTTCGGCCGCCGCTACGCACCGCAAGGACAGGGTTCCTGTCCGCCCTATCTCGAAAAAGCCAACTACATGGCGGTGAAAACGCGGACCAACCGGGTAACGGTCATCCACGACAACATGATCCGGTTCCTGTCAGCCGAGCCTGCTGAAAGTCTCGACCGCTACGTGCTGCTCGACGCACAGGATTGGATGGACGACGACGCGCTCAACGCGCTCTGGCGCGAAGTGACAAGGACAGCGCGTTCCGGCGCACGCGTTATTTTCCGCACCGCAGGCGAGGAGAGCATTCTGCCCGGTCGTGTTTCCGACACTATCCTGAACCGCTGGAATTACGATCAGCAACGCTCGGCGGAAATCCACGCCAGGGACCGCTCGGCCATCTATGGCGGCTTCCATCTCTACGTAAAATCCGGCTGACGGAGCGATCATGTCAGTGTCTGCCACTGTCGCGATGGATACGATGTATCGCCATCAGCGGTTCATTTACGATCTGACGCGACGGCATTATCTCCTCGGCCGCGACCGGCTTGTTGCCGATCTCGCGCCAGCGCCGGGGGCGTTGGTGCTCGAAATCGGCTGCGGCACCGCCCGCAATCTGATTTGCGCTGCGCGGCGCTATCCCGATGCGCGGTTCTTTGGAGTGGACGTTTCGGAAGAGATGCTGAAAACCGCTCGCGCTTCGATCGCGCGCAGTCGCGCTGCAGCCCTAATAAAAGTTGCACAGGCTGACGCCACGGCGTTCTGCCCGCAGTCGCTCTTCGGCGTCGGGGTGTTCGACAGGATTTTCATCTCGTATGCCTTGTCGATGATTCCGCGTTGGGAAGCCGTTCTCGAACGCGCCGTCGATAAGCTGGCGTTGAACGGCGCGCTTCATATCGTCGATTTTGGAACGATGGGCGGCATGCCCGGCCCTGCGCGGGTCGCAATGCGCGCCTGGCTGGCACATTTCAGCGTTAAGCCGCGCTCCAACCTCAAAGACGCCGTCTGCTCAGTTGCGGCGCGTCACGGCCTCGAAGCATCATTTTCTGAAGGGCGAGTTGGCTACGCGGCGCATGCCAGAATCGGCAGCAAAAAGAGGTGAGCGCGTACGCTCACCCCGTTATTCCCACGATATTAATATCGATGAGACCGTCAGCTGACGCTCGGACCGCGAATTTGCTGCAACGCTAACTGAATTCTGCGCCAATCGTTGACGAGCTTCTTGTCGCCACGCTGCTCCAAGTCACGGACCATCTGTGCGGCTTCGGCTAAAGCCTTGGTGCCGTGGGCTTCGTAAAGCTTGCGCGCATGCTCTTGAATTTCGACTGCGTTCATAGCTTCGCCTCCTTGGCCAATATCCAGGCAGAATTCATTTAGGGCGCAGCTTCGCGATGCAAAGCCTTGGAAACAATATGTGATTGCAATTTCCAGTTATCGCGGATGCTCAAAAGCCCCCGATTGGGGGCTTTCGATATTCTTCTTGCCCAACAGTTCAGGCGCTTGCGGCGGCCGCTGCGGGTGGTGCGGCCGGAGCCGCTCCGTTGGCGCCGATCGCCGCGTCGGGAATTTTGACCTCCGCTGGAGCCGCGGCCGCAGCCGGTGGTGCGTCGGCAGCAGGCTCTGCTGAAGGTGTTGGCGGTGCCGCTTCGGCTGGTGCAGCGGTCTCTGCTGGTGCCGCCTCGGCGGGAGCCGATTCGGCAGCGGCTCCGTTCGTGGCGGCGGGTTCGGCGGATGCTGCTGCTTCTGCGGATGCGGCTTCAGCGGGTGCAGCTTCTTCAGCGGCGACCTCAGCTGCTGCGGCAGGCTCCGCGTCTCCCGCGGCGGCTTCAGTCGAAGCCGGTTCCGGCGCAGGAGTTTCCGGCGCGGCTTCTTTGACCTCCGCTGATTCCGCAGCGGCAGGTTCCGCCGCCGCTTCTTCGGCCACCGCTGCTTCTGCAGCACCTTCGGCTGGAGCTTCTTGTGAAGATGCAGCCGCCTCCGATTCGGCTTCAGCCTCGGCAGCCGGTTCCGATGCTTCTGCTGCCGGAGCAGCATCGACGGCGTTTTCGTTCGCCGCCGGTGCTGCTTCCTCCGCGGCCTCTGCCGCAACCGTAGCTTCGGCTTCTGCTACGGCTCCCTCTGTTGCTTCAGCTTTCTCAGCGGGTTGCGCTTCACTCGCTGCCGTTTCGCTTGGTGTAAGTGCAGCGGCGAGATCGTCGATCGCCCGCTCGACCGCTTTCAACGCCTTGTAGTCGGACGTTGCTTCAATGCGGGCTTGAACGCCTTGGTGTAACTCCTTGAGCTTGGACAGAATATCTTCGGACATCTATTCTACCTTTCTTCTTGGAATTTTGAGAAAAAGTCGCCCCTTCATCGGCGCATGACTGACCATGCGGATGCTCGTCTTCAAATTTTGCAGTAATGCGCAAGAAAAAGTGTACAGGAATTCTTAGGCGCCGCGAACCGCTGCGACAAACTGTGCACAGCTATAAATCGGTTGCAGTTGCGCCCTGGCACTTGCCGCCGTGCGGAATTTGCGTTTCGCGGCCACTCGCGATCTTGTGGGATGAGTTCAGGAACCCTTCGATTGAACGGACTCAGTGCAGTCACACGTCCAAGAAGCGGTATCCATCAACCGTCGACACCGAGGACAAAGGAGCCCCCCTATGCGGGCAAAATAGAAAAGCCCCGCATCGCTGCGGGGCTTTTTTTGATTTCTGTGATGGGCCTTGCGACGCTTCTTTGGCGAGCCGCCGCAAGGTGCGGACGAAAACTTCTTAGAAGTCCATGCCGCCCATTCCGCCCATGCCGCCGCCGGGAGCGCCGTGCGAGTGGCCAGCGTCCTTCTTCGGCACGTCGGCGATCATCGCTTCTGTAGTGACGAGCAGGCCGGCAACCGATGCAGCGTCCTGAAGAGCAGCGCGCACGACCTTCGTCGGGTCGATGACGCCCTGGCTGTAAAGATCGCCGTACTCGTGCGTCTGGGCGTTGTAGCCGTACGCGTACTTCGAGTTCTCGATGATCTTGCCGACGATGACCGAACCGTCCTCACCAGCGTTAGCGAAGATCTGGCGGGCTGGCGCCTGGAGCGCTTTACGCACGATCTGGATGCCGACCTTCTGGTCCTCGTTGTCCGACTTCAGCGACTCGAGCGCCTTGCTGGCCCGCAGCAGAGCGACGCCGCCGCCCGGGACGATGCCTTCTTCAACGGCCGCGCGGGTTGCGTGCAGCGCGTCGTCAACGCGGTCCTTGCGTTCCTTGACTTCGACTTCGCTGGCGCCGCCGACCTTGATGACAGCTACGCCACCAGCAAGCTTGGCCAAACGCTCCTGCAGCTTCTCGCGGTCGTAGTCCGAGGTCGTTTCCTCGATTTGCGCCTTGATCTGCTTCACGCGCGCTTCGATGTCGGCTTTCTTGCCAGAGCCATCGACGATCGTGGTGTTCTCCTTGTCGATCGTCACCTTCTTGGCGCGGCCGAGCATGTCGAGCGTCACGGTCTCGAGCTTGATGCCGAGATCTTCCGAGATCACCGTGCCGCCCGTCAGGACTGCGATGTCTTCCAGCATGGCCTTGCGGCGATCGCCGAAGCCCGGCGCCTTAACAGCAGCAACCTTGAGGCCGCCACGCAGCTTGTTGACAACGAGCGTCGCGAGAGCTTCGCCTTCGACGTCTTCAGCGATGATGAGAAGCGGCTTGCCCGACTGAACGACGGCTTCGAGAACCGGAAGCATCGCCTGCAGACCCGAAAGCTTCTTCTCGTGAATGAGAATGTAGGGGCTCTCGAGCTCGGCGATCATCTTGTCGGCGTTGGTGATGAAGTACGGCGAGAGATAGCCGCGATCGAACTGCATGCCTTCGACGACATCGAGTTCGAAATCGAGCGTCTTTGATTCTTCGACGGTGATGACGCCTTCCGAACCGACCTTATCCATCGCTTCGGCGATCTTTTTGCCGACGATTTCATCGCCGTTCGCCGAGATCGTGCCGACCTGGGCGATCTGGTCCTTCGCGACCTTCTTCGAATTGGTCTTGAGATTATCGACGACCGTCTGGACGGCGATATCGATGCCGCGCTTCAGGTCCATCGGGTTGGCGCCTGCTGCAACCGACTTGGCGCCTTCGCGAACGATCGCCTGAGCGAGAACGGTCGCGGTCGTGGTGCCGTCGCCGGCGAGATCGGCCGTCTTGGAGGCGACCTCCTTGAGCATCTGCGCGCCCATGTTCTCGAACTTGTCCTCAAGCTCGATTTCCTTCGCGACCGTCACACCGTCCTTGGTGATGCGCGGGGCGCCGAACGACTTCTCAATGACGACGTTGCGGCCCTTGGGACCGAGGGTGACCTTCACCGCGTTGGCGAGGATGTCGACACCGCGAAGCATGCGTTCGCGTGCGTCTTGAGAAAATTTGACGTCTTTAGCTGCCATATCGAGCAACTCCTAAGCTTTGCTAAGTGGGAAACTTGTAATTAGGCGGCGGCTTTCTTCTTGGCGGGGGCATCCAGAACCCCGAGAATGTCGCTCTCCTTCATGATCAGAAGATCCTGGCCGTCGATCTTGACTTCGCTGCCAGACCACTTGCCGAAGAGAACCCGGTCACCGACCTTGACGTCGAGGGGATTGACCTTGCCCGCTTCGTCGCGGGCGCCGGGGCCAACGGCAACAACTTCGCCCTGCTGAGGCTTTTCCTTGGCGGTGTCGGGAATGATAATGCCGCCAGCGGTCTTTGCTTCTTCCTCAATACGTTTCACGACAACACGATCGTGCAGAGGACGGAACGTCATGGGACTAACCTCATGGATAGCTTCGATGATTTAAAATTCTTGCGTGGAGCAGGCTGCGCCTGAGACCGGATGTGCACGGCTCTCTGACTTGCCGATACGACCAATTCTCCGCCCTGCTCATTGCGCTGGCTTATATGCGGTGGGCTGTTAGCACTGTCAAGGATCGAGTGCTAAAAGTTATTACTTCCGCATGCGAGGCGGTCAGAAATTGGAATAGAAAGGTGCGCGGCTTTCGCTTTTGTCGGCCTCGGAAAATATATTATCCGACGTCTGACCGAGAGGCTGATTGAGACAAACGATGGCCGGAGGCCGGCCATCGGCAAAATCGATCTACTCGATCCATCTGGCTTTGCGATCGCGCGTTCCGGCGCGTTTAAAACCGGTTCGCGAGAGCGCGATGCGATTGCCTAGATTTCGAAGTCGCTAAGGTCGGCGCCCTTCCTCAAACGCTCGACGAGCCAATTCGGTTTACGGCCGCGACCGGTCCAGGTGTCGGATCTGTTTTCCGGGTTGGCATATTTGGCAACACCAACGGATTTCGATTTTCCGGCTCCGCGTCCGCGCGTAGTGCCGAACAATTCCGAGACCGAAAACCCGTGCGTCTCGGCGAGATCAGCCATCTTCTTTTTGAGTTCGTTGCGCTCCCGGTCACGCGCAAACGCAATGGCTTTCTTCACCTTTGCCTCGAGATCAACAAGCTCCTTGAGCGAAAGCTTATCGATGTTGACCCCCGACATTTTTTTCACCTTCCGCATCACAAATTGAAACCTCTAAATAATTCCACCCTGGAGGCGGAGACTGAAACGGCGCGCAGAAACGCTGATATCCAATGCGATGTCAATATGGGGTAAGAGAGAGTCGTGAATTTTCAGCAAACGGCAAAATTAGGACGCATTCACCCCAATTCAAAATTGCTCTAAAAACATTCCAAACGATATTACACCATTCGGATTACGCAAGCCTGGGGCTGTCGAATTCACTTATTTTCATAATCTTGACTCAATTCGGGAATTCGCCGCGGCGGATCGGCGCTGCAGCCTCTAAAATTATCTGTGATCCCGATCAAAACCACCACAGGGAACCTATTCGTTCTCTTAGGGTTGGCTCTCAAAGAAATTGAATGCGTAGCAAAAACAAACATAATACTCGCACCGCAGACTATAATCCGCTATTGAATTAAGCGCAATTTCGATAGCTCACATGGCATGGCCTGCGGTGCTTTTGAATTGCGTTCTCTTAGCGGAAACTTCGGCGGCAAGGGTTCACCCGTTGCTTGTGTTGCCCAGCCTCAAAAGCTACTTTCCCGTCGACCGATCCCGCAAATTCAACGAATGAGTGACCTTCTATGACCTTGAAACTTCCCGATCTTCCTTATGCTTACGATGCGCTGGCACCGTTTATGTCCGCCGAAACGCTCGAGTTCCACCATGACAAGCATCATCTCGCCTATGTGGAAAACGGCAACAAGCTTCTCGCTGGCTCCAAATATGAGGGCCAGTCGATCGAGGACATCTGCAAGAATGCCTACGCCGATAAGAACGCTGGCATAATCAACAACGTCGGGCAGCATTGGAACCATCTGAACTTCTGGCAATGGATGAAGAAGGGTGGCGGCGGCAAGAAGCTACCCGGCAAGCTCGAAAAGCTGGTTGATGGCTACGGCGGCTTTGACAAGGTGCGCGGCGATTTCATCGAAGCGGGAAAGGGCCAATTCGGCTCGGGCTGGGCATGGCTCGTGGTCAAGGACGGCAAGCTTGAGGTTCAAAAGACGCCCAATGGCGAGAACCCGCTGATGCACGGGGCGCAACCAATTCTCGGCGTCGATGTGTGGGAGCACAGCTATTACATCGATTACCGAAATGCGCGGCCGAAATACCTCGAAGCATGGTTCGACAATCTTGTGAACTGGGAGCACGTCGAAGCGCTGGCAGGTTAAGTTCTTCGACGTTTTAGACGGCAGTTTTGCAGCTCCGGGGCGTCGCGGTGGTATTGGGCTTCAAGGCCTGCCACGCGGCGCCCCGATGTTGTTTCGGCCTGCACTCTCGCGTCCGTCGTGAGTCTCGTATGTTCACATCGAAGATCACGCATCGGATGTTACGCTGCCGGTTTGCTCGAACATGCGTATTTTTGATGCCTGTCCTGAAAGAGAATACGTGCCCCCGTCTGCGGCATATGTTTCGGTCTGCAGGCTGATGACCAGAAACGCACAGGACGAAATGCATTGTGACAATTGGGAGTCACATTGCCGACATTCGGGCGCTGCTTTGCCATCAGTGCGCCTTAAAACTGACTGTGCTATTAGGAGCTTTCGTGACTTCGGGGGTATTCAGTGTACGGGGCAAAGCTCTGTGTTGGCCTGCTGACGGCAAGCACGCTCTGCCTTGCAGGTTGTGCGGCTGCCATTCCGCGCAATGGTATTGCCGACGCGAAGCTGGCTCAGGAAGCTGAAATCCCTGGCATGTACGGCGTTCGTTTCTGGGCTGACGATGTCCCCAAAAATCCAATTGCGGAAATCAAACGCCGCACGGCCCATATGCCGCCGATCGCGCGCGACGCAAAACACGTGGACGGCCGCCCTGTCATCGAAACGCTGGCACTATCGGGTGGCGGTTCGGATGGCGCATTCGGCGCCGGTGTTCTTGCGGGATGGACAGAGCGCGGCGATCGTCCCCAATTCGAAGTCGTCACAGGCGTCAGCGCTGGCGCGATCATAGCGCCGTTCGCTTTTCTCGGACCGTCGGAGGACGAGAAGCTTCACGTCATATGGACCCAGTACAAGCAGAACCAGGTCATCACCACGCAACTACTGCCGGCGTTATTCGGTGGGCCAGCGCTCGCCGATACGACGCCGCTGGCCGACCTCATCGCGCATTACATTGATGGCGAATTCCTCGACAGGATTGCTGCACAGTATCGGCGTGGACGCATTCTGATGATTTTGACGACCAATCTGGATGCTCAGCGCCCTGTCGTTTGGAACATGGGGGAAATTGCACTCCATAAATCACCGCGGGCGATCGAACTTTTCCGCAAGGTAATCCTGGCTTCTGCGGCGATCCCGGCAGCGTTCCCTCCGGTCAAGATCGAG
>Ga0182749_1002888_pt1 | contig 12212 bp, 10 predicted proteins | sample eDN3rd37CKraftMG_FD_128875 | JGI IMG/M metagenome (GOLD analysis project Ga0182749, IMG submission 128875) | Enriched Miracle-Growth compost microbial communities from Emeryville, California, USA - eDNA 3rd pass 37_C Kraft MG (version 2) (version 2) ...
ACGAGATAGGCCGCGCCGATCCACTTGATGGCGAAGAAGAGCTCGTACGAGGCGAGCAGAATGGCTCCGATGCCGGTTGCGGAGATGATGAAATACACGGTATTCGCCGCGAGGATCCCGCAGATGGACCAGATGGCTTGCAGCGCGCCGCGTGTGAGCGCCTGCGAGAGCACGAGCAGCACGGCCGGCCCGGGCGACAGGCACAGTGCCGTTTCCACACCGACGAACATCCACCAGGTCGTCCAGCTCATGCGCCCGATGGTAGCGTATGGGCCCTCACCTTGCCCCGAAAGCGCCGAAACACCATGCACGAGCAGCTCGCGGATCTGCTGAAGCTGGCGGTCGATGCCGCCCGATGCCCTTCGAGCCACATCCTCTCCGGCTTCCGCAGCGAGCGCCTGAGCGCCGAAGCGAAGCACGACGGCTCGCCCGTCACCGAGTTCGACCGCGATGCCGAGCGACTCATCCGGGATTTTCTCGCCCGTCACCAGCCGCAGGACTGGCCCGTGCTGGGCGAGGAATTCGGAGACGACACTGCCGGCGCGCGCTATCGCTGGGTGGTGGACCCCATCGACGGCACGCTGGCGTTCACGCGCGGCCTGCCCACGTTCGGCACGCTGCTCGCGTTCGAAGACGTGACTGAGCGCCGCGCGCTGATCGGAGTCATTCATCTGCCCGCCATGGGCGAGACGTACTGGGCCGCGCGTGGCCACGGTGCGTGGTGCAACGGCCAGCGTGTCACCGTGGCCGGCCCGCGCGAGCTGCGGGATTGCCTCATCTCGGTGCCTACCGAGCATCATTTTCGATTGGCTGGCATCGCCGAGAGCCACGCACAGTTGCGCGCGCAGGCTCCGCATCTTCGCTGCTTCGCGGACTGCTGGGCGCATGCCATGGTGGCGCGCGGCTCCATCGACGCATTGGCCGAGTTCCGCCTGAGCCGCTGGGATATCGCGGCGACCGAAGTCCTGGTGGAAGAAGCCGGCGGCGTCGCGTTCATCCGCGAAGCCGGTTATGCGCCGGGCAAATACGACGCCGTCATTGGCAGCCCCGGGGCGGGAACCGAAGTGGCGCGGATGCTGGGCTTGCTTGCCTGAAGACCTCAGGCGACGGACTGGATCAACGTCGGGTCGTTGTACCGCAATGAATTCACGCGCGGGCTCACGGGGTAGGCATCCATCGCGCGATCGGGACACGCGCGCAGAACACCGCTTGCCTGCACCGGAGTGCCCGTGAGCCAGGTCGCGTAGTCTTCACGCGCAAGGATTGCAGGCATCCGACCGCCTTCGCCGACGATCTGGCCCACCACGGCGTTCGCGGGCACGGTGAGAATCGCGCAACTCTCGATCACGTCGTCGTCCTCCGTGACCGAGCGCGTCCAGAACGCCGCGAACCCGAACACTGGCCGCTCCGGCAGCGCGATGAAATAGGGCTGCCGGTAACGCTGCGGCGTCATCCGCCACGCATAGAAGCCGCAGGCCGGGAGAATGCAGCGCTGGCTGTTCAGCCACGGTTCGCGCGATTCGGGTGCGTGAGACAGCAGCTCCGCGGGGAACGTCACCTGCTCGCGCGCGGGCGGAATGCCCTCGGCTTCCGGTGGCACGAGCCCCCACCGCATCATCACGCCTTCCGTGGAGCCGTCGTAAGCGCGCACGGCGGGCACGTACCGCCCCGCGGGCACATTGAAGCTGCGCTCGAATTTCCACCACCGCTGTACCGGGTCGAGCTCCTGCTCGGCCTCTGCCTGCGCCGGCAGCACGTACCGCTCACACATGCGCGCAGACTATGTCATGAAGGCGGCCCGATCCGTGACGAACCTTCGACTCACCGCCACAACTTGCGCGAGGCGATCCGGGCGCCTTCGGCGAGCGAGGCGAGCTTTGCCCACACAATGAGGGGGTGCACCGCCCCGAACCCGGCGAAATGCCCGAAACCGCAGTCCGTGCCCGCCATCACACGCTCACGGCCAAGCAGGTCTGCGTAGCGCACGATGCGCTGGGCGATGAGCTCCGGATGCTCGACGAAGTTGCAGGTGGTATCGAGCACGCCGGAGATCAGCACCTTGCCCTCCGGCAAGGGGTTGTCGCGGAACAGCTCCCATTCGTGCTCGTGCCGCGGGTTCGCCCCCTCGATGAGCAGACCCATGGGCTTCACGCGATAGAGCACGGGCAGCACCTTGCAGAGCGGAATGTCCCGCGTGTGGGGCCCTTCGTAGTTGCCCCAGCAGATGTGCAGGCGGACGCGATCCGCCGGCACGTTCGAGAGCGCGTGATTGAGCGCTTCCACCTGCAGGGCCGCGTTCTTCAGGAACTCGTCGTCGTCCACATCCCGGAAGCGGATATGGCGCCCCATGCCGAGATCGGGGCAATCCACCTGCAGGATCAGCCCGGAGTTGACGATCGTCTCGTATTCAGGACGCATCGCCTCGGCGAGCGCCTCGAGATACGCGGCGTGCGACGGGTAGTACTCGTTCGGCTGGAACACCGCGATCGTGCCGGGCGACACGGCGGACATGAAGCCCTCCATCGCCCCAGCCTCGCTCAGCACCGACTGCAGACGCGCAATGTCCCGGTGCAGCGGCTCGAGCGTCTTCACCGAGATGGGGCCGCGACAGATCGGCCGCGTGTACTTCGGCGTGGCGCCTTCCGCAGCGATCTTGTCGCGATACTCCGGATAGTCGTCGAGGTCCTGCGGTGTGGCGCGCGGCGCGTTGCCGATCTCGAAGCCGTTGAGCCGATGCTTGATATAGGTGGCGTAGCTGATCTTGCTCGTTTCACCGTCGTTGAGAATATCCAGCCCCGCCTCGCGCTGGTGGCGCACGGCCTCCTGCACGCCCCGGCGCATCGTGTCCTCGAAACCCTGCGGGTCGTAAGGCTCGCCCCGATCCTGTGCGAACAGGTAATCGAGCACGTCCTGCGGACGCGGCAAGCTCCCCACATGGGTCGTGAGAATGCGATCGACGCTCGTCTTCATGGCCTCTTTCCTTCCCAGGCATTGCGCAGCAGCTCGCGCAGGGCCTGCGCGTGAACCGGCGCGGGGTTGTAGTACGGGTTGGCGGTGGCGAGCTCTGCCGCGCGATCGATACCGCTTTCGGGCATGCCGATATCCTTCAGCGCCACCCACGCGCCGATTGCCAGATTCAGATCGAACAGTCCCCGCGCCGCATTCGGCACGCCGAGCGCGGCGGCCACACGGCTCAGGGCGTCCGGTGCGGCCGCCGTGTTGAAAGCGGCTACGTGTGGCAGGAGGACGGTGTGCGTTTCAGCGTGAGGGAGATTGAACGCTCCACCGAGCACGTGACACAGCTTGTGATGAAGCGCCATGCCGACCGCGCCGAGCACCACGCCTCCGAGCCATGCGCCATATAGCGCATCGGTGCGCGCGGCGACGTCGCGCGGTTCCTTCACCACCTTCGGCAGGCTTCGGCCCAGCGCGCGGATGCCCTCTTCCGCCATGAGTGAGACGAGCGGATTTGCGCTCTCGCTGTAAAGCGCCTCCACGCAATGCGCGATGGCATTCACGCCGCTCGGGCCGGACACGCTCGGCGGCAAGCCGAGCGTGAGCAGCGGGTCGTACACGATCGTGCGCGGCTGCACGTGCGCATGGCGCGCGACGTGCTTCACGCCGTTTTCGGTGTAGCCCCAGATCGACGTGGCCTCGGACCCGGAATACGTGGTCGGCACCGCGAGAATCGGCAGCCTGCGCTCGAACGCAATGGCCTTGGCGAGCCCGATCGTCGAGCCGCCCCCGATTGCCACACAGCAATCCGCCTGAACGCGATCCGCTTCCGAGCACGCGGCGCGCACGGAATCCGCAGGCGTATGCATCTGCGCCGCCGGGTAAACGAGCACCGCTCTGTCCCCGATCAGCTCCGCGCAGCGCTCCGCGAGGTGACGCTGCCCGGGCGTGGAAATCACCATCGCGCGCGAACCCAGCCGCTGCTTCTCGGCCGCCAGCTCATCGAGCGCGCCGCTGCGGAACACCACCCGCGAGGGCAGCATGTCGTAAGTGAAGCGAAGGCTCACGGAAGCATCCGCGCTCGCGCGGCGGCGCCCGGACGGCAGGCCCGCAAAGGGCCTGCCGCACCGCTCGTCACCCGCGAAAGCGCTCAGATATCGATGGGGTCGTTCAGCCGCCGCAGCAGCTCTTCGCGCTGATCCTTGAACTGCGGCGAAATGATGAACTCGGTGCCGAGCGTCTCCTTCGGCTCATCGACGGTGAAGCCGATGGAGTGCGCCGCCTCGAACAGCGCACCGGCGGGCGTGCGCACGTACACCGACTTGAAATACGTACGGTCCTTGCGGTCCGACACGTCCGTGAAGCCGAGGCCTTCGATCTCGGCCTTCACGCGATCCTGCACATCCATGTCCGGCACGCCGAAGGCGCCGTGATGGACCATGCCCTCGCCATAGGACCAGTTGCCCGGCGGACGATCGGGCTCGAGCAGCAGGTCCACGGTTTTCGCAGGACCGCCCTCGTCCACCTCGTACCGGCTGAACGCGCCGTCGGTGCCGACGCGGTTGTAGTTCCACCCTTCGTTCATGAAGAAGTGCATGTCATCCAGATCGCGCAGCGAGACGGTCCAGCTGTGAAAGCCGCGGATCGCGGCGCTCTCGGGCACGCCGTACTTCGGGTCCACCCAGGGTTTGCGGGTGTCGCTGTCGTCTTCCACCAGCTCGAAGAGGATGCCGCATTCGGGATGCTCGAACTGCAGCACCTTCTGGCCGAAACGCTCATAGTGCTTGCGAATGGGCACCCCGCGGCGCTCGAAGCGCTCCGTCCAGAACTCGTGCGCACCGACGGGCACGGTGTAACTGATGAGCCCGATCTGCCCGGTGCCCGCGCGCGCCTTGCGCCCGGTGCGCCGCCACGGAAAACACGTGGTGAGATGCCCCGGCGTGCCCATCTCGTCGCCGAAATAGAGGTGGTAGATGGGCTCGACCCCGTCGTACAGCAGGGTGCGCTTCATGAGGCGCAGCCCGAGCGTCTTCACGAAGAAATCGACATCGCCCTGCGCCGTGCCCGTGCACAGCGTGATGTGATGCAGCCCCTGGATCCGGTCGGACATGGCGTTGCGCCTCCTCAAGATCGGTTTGCTCGCGCATCCGCACCGCCTGGGCCGGATGCCCCCAAATCGCTCGCAGGTCGTTGTTATCGGGCCTGCCGTAGGGTCCTCCCAGTTCGGCGGCCGCGCAAGCACCGGGGACTGGGGCGATGCGCGGGGGACCATAGCGCGGACCTGCCCGCGGCGGACCGGCGCGTAGAATGACGGCCCCTCAACGGCAGCTTGCGCATTCGGAGAGACCGGATTCATGAACACCGACAGTCGAAAAGAGCTCAGAGAACGGGGCCTCGCCATTCGCCGGGAGGTGCTGGGCGACAAGTACGTGGACGCCGCCATGAACAACGCCACGGACTTCAACCGGCCGCTGCAGGAGCTGCTGAACGAGTTCTGCTGGGGCGGGGCCTGGGGCCGCGAGGGGCTCACGCGCAAGGAGCGCAGCATGATCAACCTGGCCATGCTCACGGCGCTCGGCCGCACGCACGAGGTGGAAACCCACGTCCGCGGCGCCCTCAACAACGGGCTCACCCAGCAGCAGATTGCGGAAGTGCTGCTCCAGACCGCCATTTACTGCGGCGTTCCGGCTGCAGTCGACAGCTTCCGCGCCGCGACGAAAGTCATTGCCGAGTATGGCAAGTAAGGAACGGATCGGATTCGTCGGCCTCGGCAACATGGGCGCCCCGATGGCGAGGCGCCTTGCCGCGGCGGGGTATGCGCTCACGGTCGCGGACGCGCTGCCGGAAGTCGAACAGCGCTTTGCTGCCGAAGTGACCTGCGAGCGCGCACCGAGCCTTGCCGCATTGGGCGAGCGCTGCCGGGTCGTCATCACCATGCTCCCGAACGGCGCCATCGTCCGGGAGGTGCTGCTCGGCCCGAACGGCATTGCGCACCAGCTCGCCGCAGGCTCGGTGGTAGTGGACATGAGCTCGTCGTCGCCCATCGGCACGCGCGAGCTGTTTGCAGACCTTGCCAGGCTCGGCATTCCGCTCGTGGATGCACCCGTGTCCGGCGGAGTGAAAAAAGCCGCGGATGGAACGCTTGCGATCATGGTCGGCGGTGACGCGGACCCGATCGCACGCGTGCGGCCAGTGCTCGAGGTGATGGGCAAGGTGTTCCTGACCGGTGCCTCCGGAACGGGACACGCGATGAAGGCGCTCAACAATTTTCTCTCTGCGGCCAACCTCGCCGTGGCGGCGGAGGCGGTCATCGCCGGCGAGCGCTTCGGGCTGGACCCGGCGACGATGATCGCCATCCTGAACGCATCCACCGGGCGCAACACGGGCACGGACTCGAAATTTCCGAACAACGTGCTGCCACGCACGTTCAACTCCGGCTTCGCGCTCGGCCTCATGGCGAAGGATCTGCGGCTGGCACTCGAAGTGGCGCGCTCGAGCGGTGCGCCGGCGAGCCTGCTGGAGAGGTGCTCGCAGATCTGGTCCAGCGCGGAACAGCAGCTCGGCGGCAAGGCGGACAACACCGAAGTGGTGAAATACCTCGAGTCGCTGGTTCCGCCGCGGCCGGCGGGCGGTGGCGACCGTCATGCCTGATCCGGCGCCGTATGAGGTCTACGCCATCCGTTATGCGACCGTCGCCCGGCGCAGTGCGGAAAACTTCATCGGTGGAGACGCGCACGAAACCGGTGCGCGCATGGACTACTTCGTCTGGCTTGCGCGCAATGCGCAGCGCACGTTCGTAATCGATACGGGCTTCAACGAAGCCGCGGCCCGCAAGCGCAAGCGCGAGTTCCTGCGCTCACCCGACGAGGGGCTGCGGCTCATGGGCGTGGATACCGCCACGGTGGAAGACGTGATCCTCACGCATCTCCACTACGACCACGTCGGCAACTTCGATCTCTTTCCGCAGGCTCGCTTTCACCTGCAGGATCGGGAGCTGGCGTACGCCACCGGTCGCTACATGGCCACGAAGTTCTTCGCGTACGCGTACGAGCTCGAGGAAGTGGTCGCGATGGTGCGCAACGTGTACGCGGGTCGAGTCGAGTTCCACGATGGAGACGCGCAGATTGCACCGGGCATCTCCGTGCATCACATCGGCGGACACACGCAAGGGTTGCAGGCCGTGCGCGTGTGGACGCGCGTGGGCTGGCTCGTGCTCGCTTCCGACGCGAGTCATTACTACGCGAACATGATCGAGGCGCGCCCCTTCCCTATCGTTGCGAGCGTTACGGAAATGGTGGACGGCTGGCGCAAGGTGCGTTCGCTCGCAAGCGATCCGCGACATGTCGTGCCGGGTCACGACCCGCTCGTGATGCAGCGGTACGCCGCGCCGGATGCGGCGCTCGAAGGAATTGTCGTACGGCTGGACGCCGAGCCTCGCGCGTAACGGCCCCGGTGCCTCATGGACCAATCCAACGGATGGGAGGCGGTTGCGCAAGAGCTGATCGCCGGGCGCGAGCGCTCGCAGATCGGAGTCGGGGTGCTTCGCACGTGGATGCGTCAGCTGCCACCGGGCGGGTCCGTGCTCGATGTGGGTTGCGGTTCCGGTGTTCCGGTGTCGCAGACGCTCATGAGCGAAGGGTTTGTCGTTTCGGGCGTGGATGCCTCACCCACACTGGTTGCTGCGTTCCGAAAACGGTTCCCGCACGCCGCAGTGGCATGCGAGCCTGCGGAGCGGTCGCCGTTCTTTGACAAGCGCTTCGATGCAGCGGTCGCCATCGGCCTGCTCTTCCTGCTGGACCCTGATGCACAGCGTACGGTCATTCACCGGGTCGCCGCCGCCCTGAACCCCGGCGGCCGCTTTCTGTTCACGTCGCCTGCGCAACGTTGCACCTGGCGCGATCTGATGACGCAACGCGAATCCGTGTCGCTGGGTGCCGACGCATACACGGCGCTGCTGCGGGAAGCTGGCCTGACGGTGAGTGCCAACTACACGGACGGAAGGCGATAACTATTACTACGACGCGCTGAAGACCTGAGCACAGGGCTTGCGCGACGCGCGTGCCTGGAATCGCTCACCCGCTGTTCGATGGCCACACTCTTCTTCGCGGGGCGCCGCGGCGCTCGATTTGGCGACACTCGGGCGGCGATTTGCGGACGCGTTTCCGCCGGAAAGTGATGCGCCAGAAGTCCCTCGCGCGCCGTGCCCTCCGCGAAAGCCGTCTCGCCGGCCACAAGCGCCGGCGAGACGCGTAACGCAGCACGTGCTCAGAACGTGAGGCGCGCCCCCACGACGAAGCGTCTGCCGAGCACATCGAACAGCGCCGCATTCGTCTGCACGGAACCGCCGAAGGCCGAGTGGTTCGCAGCGATCGGTGGATCCCGATCGAACAGGTTCGTCACGCTGCCGAAGAACTCGAGCGCGGTATCGTGCACGTCGAAGTTGTAGGCGAGATGCAGGTCCGTGTAGTACGCCGGGCTGACTCGATCGACATCGATGGTCGGGTCACCCGGGTTCGGCCCATTATCGTTGTAGCGACGCTTGCCGCTGCCGATGTAGCGCTCCTGCAGGAAAGCCGTGAACGGCCCGTGACGGTAGGTGGCGCCCGCCACGACCTGAAACTCGGGGAACGAGAGTGCGCCGGTCTCGCCCGCCCGGTCCTGCTTGGGCTGGCCGAGATTCGTGATCGAATTCTCCTGCAGCCAGCTGCCGAGCAGCCGCAGGCTGAGCGAACGGCCGCCGCCGAAGGCGGTGTTGTAGTCGATCTCCAGATCGGTGCCGCTCACCTTCGCTGCGTTGATGTTCAGATACACATTGCGCAGGCTCGTGATCTCGTTCGTGACCGGATCGCGCGTGATCTGATCGCAGAGCGCCCGGGCACCCTGGAAGCAGCCCGTGACGATCCCCTGCGCGCCGAGCTGCCCGATGCTGCCGTCGATATCGATGGAGTACCAGTCCAGAGACATGGAGAGCCCCTCCACGACAGGCGGCTGGACCACCACGCCGAGCGTGAGGGTATCGGCCTTTTCCGGCGCCACATTGGGATTGCCACCGATGATCTGCGTGAAGCTCGCCGGTTCATTGTTGAACTCGGGGTCGAGCACCGTGGCACCGGCGCCGGAGGAGTCGAACCGCTCGGACATGTTCGCCGCGCGCACGTCTCGTGAGAGCGTGCCGCGCAGACGCACGGCGTCGATCGCCTGCCAGTCGAGACCGGTCTTCCAGGACCAGATGCCCCCGCTGCCCGTGTAGCTCGCCCAGCGCGCCGCGGCGCTGAGGTTCAGCTGCCGCGCCAGGGTGCGGTCCTTGAGAAGTGGCACGAGCGTTTCCGTGAATACCTCCTTCACGCTCACGCGGCCACTGAAGCTCGGCACGATGGAGAACTGCACACCGCTGTTCTGGCCGGCAAAGCCGAGCGGAATGCCCTGAATGCCGATGTCGGGATTGTTGAACGGCACGGCGACGAAACCGGGATCGTTGGTCGGATTCGTCGGATCGTCCACCGTCTGCTTCAGCTCATCCTGCCGCCAGGCGACGCCGAAGGCGAGCGACACGGCGCCGGCCGGGCGATCCTCGAACAGCTCGCCATCGAGCGAGAGCTCGAACGCATGTTGCGTGTTCACCGTTTCGGCGGTCTTCACCCCTTCGGTCACATAAGCGATGGCTTCGGGGCTTGCACGACCGGGCCCCAGCAGATTGATGGGAATGCAGCCGAACGTGGGGTCGAAGAGATTGCGGCGGCACGTGATCGCACCGGTATTCGGGTCGCGCACGGCGTCCATCGCGAGGAACAGGCGATCCGTGCGCGGGAAGTTCACCGCCTGCATGCGGCTCTCGTTGCGGCCGTACTGGTAGTACGTGTTGAGGCGCCAGCCCGCCAGACTTCCGCGCAAGCCGAGGGTGTACGACTGCATGTCGTTGCTCTGGATCAGACGCGAGACACTGAGATCCGCCGAGCTGCCCATTCTCGAGAAGCCGAACGAGGGGAGGTTCTCATCCTCCATGATCTGGCGGAGGCTCTCGGGCAGATACGCGTTGTCCCGGAAAATGCGCGCCTGCCAGGGCCCGTGCATCACGGACACGAAGCCGTTTCCGTTCACCTCGTTGCTGCCGAGGATCACCTGACCGAACGCCTCGAAGTTGTCGGTCAACGCGTACTTCAGATGCGCAAAGCCGTTGTAGCGCTCCACGTTCGGCACGAGGCCGCCGTCAGAGGCACGGTCGCGCTCGATGTTGTCGCCGATGCCCCCGGACTGGGATTGCGTTCCGGTGAGCGAGGCCGGATTGCCGAGCACGAACGGCACTGCCGAGCCATCCTCGAGAAACATGAGCCGATCGAGCGCCGAGCCCGGCTGGTTGATCAGCCCGCCGAACGTGTACAGCGTGCTCGTGACGTGAGGCAGCACGAGAAACTGCGGGCCCTGCCCGGTCGCGACCCATTGCGGATTCGTGACCGTGCCCCAGTCCTGCATCCAGTCGCGCCCGTCATAGGTTTCCACCGCGTTCGAGTCGTAGTACTCGAACGAGGTGACGAGGTGAGCGCGCTCGCCGAGCGCGGTGCCGAACGCGATCGAGCCTTCCTTGCTCTCATTGTCGCCGCGGGAGGTCATGCCGCCCTGCATGTGCGCCTTCACGCCGGTGAAGTCCGTATCGAGAATGAAGTTCGTCACGCCGGCCACTGCGTCCGTGCCGTAAGCGGCTGAAGCGCCGCCGGTGACCACTTCAACGCGCTTGATGATGGCTTCCGGCAGCACGTTGATGTCGAGCGTGCCCTGCTTCGTGGAGGGCACGACGCGGCGGCCATCGAGCAGCACCAGCGTGCGGTTCGCGCCGAGCCCGCGCATGTTGAGGATGGACTGCCCCGCGTTCGTGCCAATGAACACGTCCGTGCCCGGCGCGGAGTTGCCGAGGAACTGCGGCATCTGATCGAACGCGTCGATGAGATTGCCCGGCGCAGCCATCGTCATCTGCTCGGACGTCACCACGGTGACCGGCACCGGCGTGTTCATGCCGGTATCGCGAATGCGCGAGCCGGTGACGGTGACCTCATCCAGAACGGATTCCTGCCCGGCCTCCTGCGCGCCGGCGCGCGCCCCCGCGGTCATGGCGGCCAGTCCCGCCAGGAAGGATGCGAGGAACCCCCTGCGTTGCTGCGGTTTCATCTCTTCTGCTGCCCCTGTCGTCTCGGGATACACCCGCACCACGAGTTGCCGATCCCCGTGGAAGGACGCGGTCAGCCCCGTTCCCCGCAGCAGAATCTCCGCGCCCTCCTCGACGCGGTAGCGACCGACGAGGGCGTTCGCTGCGACACGGCTGACGTCCTCGTAGGGAAAGAGAACCACCAGGTGCGCCTGCTTTGCGAACTCGGTCAGCGCAAGGTCCGCCCGCTGTGCCGGGATCTGAAACGTCTCGAGCGCCGTGTTCGCAAACGCCCAGGAGCTCGCAGTCAGCACCACGGCAAACAGCGCCCGAGGCACTCTCGGGAAGCCGTCGCGCCGGACCTGCACGCCCCTGGGCATTTTCTGGTGACTAAGACAGGTGAGATCGAAAAAAGGACCATGCCCGCACCGCCGGCATGGGCGGCGCGTGCCGCGCGCCGCCCGCACGACGGATGTGCGGGCTCGTTTTCAGCGTTTCGCCGTCAGCACGATCACATCGCCTTCGCGATGTGGCTCGATATTGAAGCTTTCACGCAACGCGAGCAGCAAACCCTCCACATCTCCCGCGCGGAAGACGCCTCCCACGCGAGTGCGACGAATGGATTCATCGGCAATCGAAAAGCGCACCGTGGTATAGCGCGCGATGTCCGCGAGCACGCTGTCGAGCGGTTCGCCCTGATAAATGAGCAGCCCCCGCTGCCAGGCGAGATTCGCTTCCAGCTGCACGGCCTCGAGCGGATGCACCTCCGCGGTTGCGTCGGCCACCACGGCCTGCTCGCCGGCGCGCACCGTCACTTCCTCCGCGGCGCGGTCACGTGTCGCAGCGGGCTCGCGCATGACCTTCACGGTGCCTTCGGAAACCGTCACACGCACGTGGTTGCCGGATCCGCGCCTCACGTTGAACGTGGTGCCCACGGCCTGCACGAAGCGGTCTCCGGCGCGCACCCGGAACGGCCTTGCGGGGTCGTGCGCCACGTTGAAAAGGGCCTCGCCCCGGTTCAGCACGACCAGCCGCTCCGTGGCGGAATACGCCACGTCCACGAGCGTGTCGGTGTTCAGGGTGATGACCGAGCCGTCGGGCATCTGCTCGGCCATCTGCT
>Ga0182749_1002889_pt1 | contig 12211 bp, 12 predicted proteins | sample eDN3rd37CKraftMG_FD_128875 | JGI IMG/M metagenome (GOLD analysis project Ga0182749, IMG submission 128875) | Enriched Miracle-Growth compost microbial communities from Emeryville, California, USA - eDNA 3rd pass 37_C Kraft MG (version 2) (version 2) ...
AGCACGGGCTGACCTCGCTGCCGGGAGGCGGCATGGTGCACGCGACCGGCATGCTCGCCCCCCTCTCTCGCCACGACCGGATCAACGACCCGGGCAATCAGATCGCGGTGACCCTGCACGACACCGTCCCGTGGCGCTCCCCCGAGTCCCTGCCGGCCCGGCGGGTCTCCTGGTACCGCGGCATGCTCAAGCGCGCGCACAAGCACGCCGACGCCGTGGTCGTGCCGACGCACGCGGTCGCCGCGCAGCTGCGGTCGATCGCGGACTTCGGCGACCGGGTGCGGGTGATCGGGGGCGCGGTCAGCCCGAAGCTGCAGCGTCCCGTCGACGCCCAGGAGCGGGCGGCGGCGCTCGGCCTCCCCGACCGCTATCTGCTGGCGATGGGTCCCCTGCTGCGGCACAGGGCGATCGACCGGCTCGCCGAGGCCATTGCGGAGCCCGCCCTCCGGGGCATCCCCTTGCTCCTGGCCGGAGTGGATGACGCGGCGGCGGTCGAACTCGCCACCGAGGCGGGCGTCGACGGCCGGGTGAGGGGCCTCGGCCGACTGGACGACGCCGATCTCGCGGTGGCCATCGGGAACGCGGCGGTCTTCGTCGCCCCGAGCCTGCTCGAGGGCTTCGGCCTGCCCGTGCTGGAGGCCTTCAGCCTCGGAACGCCCGTGGTGCACTCGGACGACGAGGCCATGGTCGAGGTGGCGGGAGGCGCCGGAGTGATCGTCGCCCGCGAGGACGGCGACGGCTATCCCCGCCGTCTGGCGGAGGCCATCCGCTCGGTGCTCGACGACGAGGACCTGGCCCGCCGGCTCCGGCTGGAGGGCTCCGACCGGGCGAGGCTGTTCAGCTGGACGGACTCGGCCGAGCGCGTCTGGCAGCTGCACGCCGACCTCTGACCGAGGTCACTTCGCCGGCTTCGGCGCCACCGCCGCCTTCACCGCGGCATGGATCTTGTCGAAGTCGGCCCCGCTGTACTCCGGCGGAGCCAGCTCCAGCGTGGTGATCGGAGTCGTCCTGGCCAGCTCGGCGAGATCGACGAAATGCCCGAGCGCCGCGGCCGGGATGTCGGTGCTCAGCACCTGCTTCCCGGCGTCGGCGATCGCCTGGAACTTGGTCAGCACCACCTGCGGGGTGAACTCCGCCAGCACCGCCTGCTGCAGCTGTCGCTGCCTCTCCATGCGCTCGAAGTCGTTGCCCTGGAAGCGCGACCTCGCGTACCAGAGCGCGGACGCGCCATCCATCTTCTGCTTCCCCGCCTCGAAGTAGCCGTAGGGCTTGGTGGAGGTCACCGGTCCGTAGGCCAGTCGCTCCGGCACCGTGACGGTCACGCCGCCCAGCGCGTCGATGAGGTCGCTGAAGCCCTGCATGTCGACCAGGGCGAAGTACTGGATGGTCAGTCCGGTCGCTCCCTCCGCGGCGTCGCGCATGGCCTCGATGCCCGGCGAGCTGCCCGCCGCCTCGGCGTCGGGATACAGCTTCGGATGCTCCTGGCCATAGGTGTACAGATAGTCGATGAGGCACTGGTCGCCGCAGTCGTAGCCGTGGGGGAACGGACCGTAGAGGGGGGACCCCTTCGAGAACGGCACGTTCTCGAGGTTGCGCGGGATGCCGATCAGGGTGGTCGCCCCGGTCTCCGCGTCGACGCTGGCGACGGTGATGCTGTCCGGTCGCAGCCCCGTGCGGTCGGCACCGGCATCCCCTCCGAGCAGGAGGACGTTGTACCGCCCGTCGGCGGGAGGCTTGAGCTCCTGCCCGGCGAAGATCGAGCCGAGCGCCGAGCGGGCGGAGCCGGCGCTGAACGACCCGTACAGCGCGACGCCGGAGCTGACCACCAGGCCGACGATCGCGAGGGCGGCGATGAAGGGCGCGGCCGACGTCACCCGCACCAGCTTGACCAGCCGCAGGGTGTCGAAGGTGAGCACGATCCAGAGCAGGGCGTAGGCCAGCAGCAGCACCTGCAGGACGGTGAGCGCTATCGAGTTGGTGACGATCGTGACCAGCAGCTCACGCCGGATCAACAGCATGAGCACCGCGACGACGATCAGCCCCCACAGCACGAAGGTCGTCGACACCGCGAATCGCCCGAGACGCCTGCTGCCGGCGAGCAGCTGCGCCGAGCCGGGGATGAGGATGTTGAGCCCGACCAGCCACCAGGCCCTGGTGGTCATGATCTTCGGCGATCGGATATCCGGATACCGGACCGGGCTCGTGCCGCTCACAGGATCGACTTGAGCTTCGCGTTCTTCTCGGCCACGAGGTCCTTCAGGCTGCCCGCGTAGGCGGTGAGCCGGTCGGCGAGCGCCGGGTCGGTGGATGCCAGGATCCGCACCGCGAGCAGTCCGGCATTGCGCGCCCCCCCGATGGACACCGTCGCGACCGGGACCCCGGCCGGCATCTGCACGATCGAGAGCAGGGAGTCGAGGCCGTCGAGGGTCTTCAACGGGACGGGGACGCCGATCACCGGGAGGGTGGTCACCGAGGCCAGCATGCCCGGCAGGTGGGCGGCGCCGCCCGCGCCCGCGATGATGGCGCGCAGGCCGCGACCGGCGGCGGCGGTTCCGAACTCGATCATCCTCTGCGGCGTGCGGTGCGCCGAGACGATCTCCACCTCGTGCGCGATCCCGAACTCCTCGAGAGCGGCGGCGGCCTCGCCCATCACCGGCCAGTCGGAGTCCGACCCCATGACGACGGAGACGAGCGGCTCGGGCATGCCCATCAGCCTAGGGTCTGGCCCTCGCATCCGGCATCAACGGCACGCGTTCCCTGCTCCTCCCCAGCCAGCGAGCCTCTGACCTTTCACCCAATTTCCCCGGTCTCGACCCGGGTTCGCTACCGTCCCGTAGCGTCGGCGAGGAAAGCACGGCACACTGGAAGGGTGAGCGTGATGGTGACGGAACCGCAGATCTGGACGATCATCGGCGTGCTCGCCGCCACGCTGGTCGGCATGGTGACGCTCACGGTCACCCTGACCAACCGCACGATCGTGACCGCCGTCCAGGGACTACGCGGCGAACTGGGCGGCCAGATCATGGCCCTTCGGGGTGAACTGCTCGGGGAGGTCAACAGCCTCCGTGCAGAGATGAACGCGCGGTTCGACGCGGTCAACACCCGCATCGACGCCCTCGACCGCGACGTCCAGGTCGTCTCCGCCGAGGTCTTCGGCCGGCCGCGCGGCTGAGCGCCCGAGCGCGCCCGCAGGCTTGGCGACGCTCAGTCGAGGTCGCTGTCTCCGAAGTGCGCGGCGGCGGCCCGCGCAAGGTAGGCGACCTCGTCGAGGTCGTCGCCACCGGCGGTCACGTGCCCGATCTTGCGGCCCGGCCGCGGCTCCTTGCCGTAGTTGTGCACCTTGACCGTCGGCTGCTCGGCGAATGCCACCGGGTAGCGGTCGGCCAGGGAGCCGGCTGCCGGGCCGCCCAGGATGTTGACCATCACCGACCAGTCGTCGCGGCATCCGGTGGCTCCGAGCGGAAGGTCGAGCACTGCGCGAAGGTGCTGCTCGAACTGGCTCGTGGTCGAGCCGTCGATGCTCCAGTGGCCGGTGTTGTGCGGGCGCATCGCGAGCTCGTTGATCAGGATGCGCTCGTCGGTGGTCTCGAACAGCTCGACGGCGAGCACTCCGGTGACGCCGAGCTCCTCGGCGATCGTGTGCGCGATCTCCGAGGCGACCCCGGCCGCCCTGGCCGCGGACGAGGGTGCCGGAGCGATCACCTCGGCGCAGACCCCGTCGCGCTGGATGCTCTCGACCACGGGCCACGCCGCGATCTGACCGGAAGGACGGCGGGCCACCGACTGAGCGAGCTCGCGGCTGTAGTCCACCAGCTCCTCGGCGAGCAGCGGCTGCCCCCGCTCGATCCAGTCCTGTGCCTCCTCGGCGGAGGAGACCACCCGCACACCCTTGCCGTCGTAGCCGCCGGTCGCTGTCTTCAGCACCGCGCGACCCCCGTTGGCGTCGATGAACCGGACGAGATCGGCCGTGCTCTCGATCCTCGCCCACACCGGCATCGGCAGGCCGAGCCCGCCGAGGCGCTCGCGCATCAGCAGCTTGTCCTGGGCGTAGCGGAGCGCGTCGGGTCCTGGACGCACGGCGACGCCGCGAGAGACGAGCTCGCGCAGGATCGGCTGCGGCACGTGCTCGTGGTCGAAGGTGACGACATCCACCGTCGAGGCGAAGTCGAGCACCGTGTCGAGGTCGCGGTAGTCGCCGACCGCGGTCGCGGCCAGCGCCGCCGGGCTGCCCTCGGCCTCCGCGAGCACCCGCAGGTCGATGTCCAGGTTCACCGCGGCGGGGATCATCATCCGCGCCAGCTGGCCGCCGCCGATCACGCCGACGATCATGCGCGGCACCGGGCGGAGGCGGGGGTCGACTCGGTCACCCACTCACACTATCCGCAAGGACGACGGTGCCTAGAATGGCGCGATCCCGTTCACCTCGCCAAGGACCCCATGCGCGCGCTCATCACCCAACTCGCCAGGTTCGGCACGGTGGGCCTGATCGGTCTGGTGATCGACGTGGCAGTGTTCAACCTGTTGCGTGCGACGGTGCTCTCCCCGGAGGAGCTGCACGAGGGGCCGGTCGTCGCGAAGATCATCTCGACGATCCTCGCCATCGTCGTGAACTGGATCGGCAACCGGTACTGGACCTTCCGGGGGCACGGCCGATCGCAGCTGCTCCGCGAGGGCGTCGAGTTCGCGGCGGTCAGCGTCGGCGGGATGCTGATCGGGCTCCTCTGCCTCTGGGTCTCGCACTACGTGCTGGGCTTCACCTCCGTACTGGCGGACAACCTCGCCGCTAACGTGATCGGTCTCGTCATCGGCACGGCGTTCCGCTTCGCCTTCTACCGGCTGTGGGTATACAGCCCGCGCCGCACCGCCGCCCGCGAGGCGCTCGACCCCGACGAGCAGTCCGACGCCGTGCGCTAGCGAACCCCCCACGCGGTGGTCTCGTCGCCGGCCGCCGAGTCCGCCGCCTGGCGCCGGGCCGCGATCGGGTTGAGGCTCGCCTCCATCAGATCGTGCAGGGCGCTCTGCACCAGGTCGGCCGACGGCACGTCCCACAGGGCGACCGGATGCTCGAGCCCGGTGTTGATCAAGAGGTCCCCGCAGCCGAACATGCTCTGGAGCCCGTTCTTGCGCACGGTGATGTCGTAGCCCCTGCTGTGCAGCAGCTCCTGTCTGGTGCGCACGAACAGGCCTCGGCGGATGACGATCCTCCTGGTGGTGATCACGTAGCGCTTGCCGAGCCAGGCGAGCAGCGGCAGCAGCCAGAGGAGCACGATCAGCAGCGCCGCGCCGGCGAACAGCGCGACGTTCTCCCACTGCTCAGGGAAGACGCCGCCGAAGTAGCCGAGGGCCCCGCACACCGCGATCAGCAGGAGAGACGGCCAGAACATGGCACGGCCGTGCGGGCGGAGCCTGGCGACCACGCGCTCGCTGTCGCGCACCTCGGAGGTCATAGGTCATTCATACCTCAGATGGGTCACATCCCCTGCGGCGACCGCGACCACGCCCCCGTCCTCGGTCCGCCTGACCCGCAGCCGCCCGGTCTCGTCGAGGTCGACGGCTGTGCCGAGCAGCCGGGCGCCGTCCGGCAGCTGGACCACGACCTCCCGGCCGAGGGTGGTGCAGCGTTCGGCGACCTGGGCCGCTATCGCGTCGGGGCCGCGCTCGACGAGCGGCGGGTACAGCGACCGCAGCTCGCGCAGGTAGCCGGAGAGCACGGCATCCGCCAGCTCGCCCTTCGCGACCACCGGGTTGTTCAGCGCCAGGGAGGTGGACGTCTCGGTCGGCAGGTCGGCGGAGGAGATGGTGAGGTTCACCCCGGCCCCCATCACCACCGCGGCTCCGCCGTCCACGAGCTCGGCGAGGAGGCCGGACACCTTCAGCCCGTCGACCTGGACGTCGTTGGGCCATTTCAGGCCGACCTCGTGACCGCTCAGCACGCCGTCCACCGCCCTGGCCATGGCGAGGCCCGCGATGAGCGGGATCCAGCCCATCCGGTCGGCCTCGAGCGCGGCGGGCCGCAGCAGCACGGAGGTGGCGATCGCCTGGCCGGGCGGCGCGACCCAGCTGCGGCCGAGGCGCCCGCGCCCCGCGGTCTGCTCGCCGGTGACCAGGACGGAGAACTCCGGCCAGGCCTCGGAGGATCCGACGGCGCGGCTCGCCAGCTCGGTGTTGGTGGAGCCGCAGCTCTCCAGGATCTCGAGCCGGGCGGCCGTCGCCTCGCTGAGCGGAAGGTGCATCCCCCAAGGGTAACCTCGCGATTCTGTGGACATCCCACAACGGGATGGGCCATAGCCCTGACGGTAGGGTGAAATCCGTGACTTCCGACCAGAACATCTACACGACCGCGGGCAAGCTGGCCGATCTCAAAGTGCGGTACCACGAGGCGGTGACCGCGAGCGGCGAGGCCGCCATCGCCAAGCAGCACGCCAAGGGAAAGGGCACGGCTCGGGAGCGCATCGAGAAGCTGCTCGACCACGGCTCCTTCGTGGAGATCGACGAGTTCGTGCGGCACCGCACCCACGCCTTCGGCATGGAGAAGACCCGCCCCTACGGCGACGCGGTGGTCACCGGGACCGGGACCATCCACGGCCGCCAGGTCGCGGTCTACGCCCAGGACTTCACCATCTTCGGCGGCTCCCTCGGCGAGGTCGCCGGCGAGAAGATCGTCAAGATCATGGACCTCGCTCTGAAGACCGGCGTCCCCATCATCGGGATGCTGGACTCCGGCGGCGCCCGCATCCAGGAGGGGGTGGTCGCCCTCGGCAAGTACGGCGACATCTTCAAACGGAACACCGCGGCCTCCGGCGTCATCCCGCAGATCTCCATCATCATGGGCCCGGCGGCGGGCGGCGCCGTCTACTCGCCGGCGCTGACCGACTTCGTGATCATGGTCGACAAGACCAGCCAGATGTTCGTCACCGGCCCCGACGTGATCAAGACCGTCACCGGCGAGGACGTCGGCATGGAGGAGCTGGGCGGCGCCCTCACCCACAACACGATCTCCGGCGTCGCGCACTGGCTGGCCAGCGACGAGGACGATGCCCTCGACTACGCGCGCACGCTGCTGAGCTTCCTGCCCGACAACAACCTGGCCGAGCACCCGGTCTACGAGAGCAGCGTCGAGCTCGAGGTGACCGATGACGACCGCCGGCTGAACACGCTGATCCCGGACAGCCCGAACCAGCCGTACGACGTGAAGACGATCATCGAGCACATCGTCGACGACGGCGACTTCCTCGAGACCCAGCCGCTCTACGCGCCCAACATCGTGGTCGGCTTCGGCCGGGTCGAGGGCAGGGCGGTCGGCGTGATCGCCAACCAGCCGAACGCGATGGCCGGGACCCTGAACATCGAGGCGGGAGAGAAGGCCGCGCGGTTCGTCCGCTTCTGCGACGCCTTCTCCATTCCGATCCTGACCCTGGTGGATGTCCCGGGCTACCTCCCCGGCACCGACCAGGAGTGGACCGGCGTCATCCGCCGCGGCGCCAAGCTGCTCTACGCCTACGCCGAGGCCACGGTGCCGCTGGTAACCGTGATCACCCGCAAGGCCTACGGCGGCGCCTACATCGTCATGGGTTCCAAGCAGCTCGGCGCCGACCTCAACTACGCCTGGCCGACCGCGGAGATCGCGGTGATGGGCGGGCAGGGTGCGGTGAACATCCTCTACCGCAACGAGATCAAGGCAGCCGAGGAGGCGGGCGAGGACGTCGCTGCGGTGCGCACCAGGCTCGCCAACGAGTACACCTACAACGTGGCCTCCCCGTTCCTCGCGGCGGAGCGCGGCGAGCTGGACGGCGTGATCGAGCCGGCGGCGACCAGGGTCGTGGTGGTGAAGGCGCTGCGGGCGCTGAGGACCAAGCGGGCGTCGCTGCCGCCGAAGAAGCACGGGAACATCCCGCTGTGAGCGAGCAGAGCGGGCAGGGGGGCGAGGCGCTCGAGGCGCTCGCCGTGGTGTCGGGGGCTCCGACGCCCGCTGAGCTCGCGGCGGTCACCGCCGTGGTGGACGCGCTGCTCGACGAGGAGGTGCAGCAGTCCCGCTCCTCCGGCCCTTCGGCCTGGCAGCTGAGCCAGCGCGCCCTGCGGCAGCCGCTGCGTCCGGGTCCCGGCGCCTGGCGGAGCTTCTCGGCCTGACCGCGCGCGTTCCGGCCGTCCCCCGATCACCCCGCCGAGTCTGAGGCCGGCCGCTTCGGCCGGGACCTCCCTCTTTCTTCTTTCGGAGTTGCAGGACTTCCTTTCGGAGTTGCCGGACTTCCTTGCGGAGTTGCAGGACTTCGGGGCCGCCACGCCGAGGAACGGCCGCGGCACGCCGCGCGACACGCGCACAGTCCTGCATCTCTGACGGCGGGGAGGGAGAGCGCCTGATGAGGGGAGGACAGAAAACCTGATGAGGGGAGGACCGAGAGCCCTTCCGATGGTGGACGGAAGCCCGACCGGGAGGGAAGGACCGAGAGCCCTGCGAGGGATGGACGGAATGGGCCAGGAGGGTGACGGAGGCGAGAGCGGGAGGAACCAACGGCGCAGAGACCGTCGATCGGGCCGGGCTGTACCCCTGGATTTCGAGCAGGAAGCTTGATTTATCGGGCCCTAGCCCCCCAATAGTGGGCACAGGGGGACAAAATTGTCCCCCATACGTCCCCAAAAGAGACGACTGTGATGTACAGTCACATCACGCACTATAGACAGTGCTAGGTGTCTCTCATCGAGAAACACCACCATTCATTGGCCGACTAGGGTAAGCGGGCCAATGATGTGGGGGCGGGTCAGGGCGATATTCGGGTTATCGCCCTGACCCGGGGCTTGGTAAGGGGTCGGTCATCGGGACCGGCCCCTTCTCCCGTTAACGGGAGGGCATGACGGCTTAACGGGAGGGCATGACGGCGCCCTGACGGGAGCGCACGACCGCAGCGATCAGAGCGTCGCCGGAGTCGCCCGCGGGATCTCCAGCCAGAGGTCGACGCGATCGCCGTCGCCGTCCTCGTCGTTGTTGCTCCCCAGCGCGCTGGAGTGGCCGTCGTCGCTCGAGCTCAGTCCCACCACCGTGACCGCGGTGTCCGAGCCCTCGGGAACGGTGCGGACGATCAGCTTCTCGGTCTGCACCGACCTGATCGCCGCGGCCAGGCTGCCGAGCACCCGCTCCAGCTCGTCCTGCTCCAGGTCGTCGATCCCGCCCTCATCGAGCAGGGTGACGATGATCCCCTTGCGGCGGGCGATCATGATCTCCTCGCGCACCTCGTCGTTGAGCAGCTTGCGCCCGCGGATCTCGTCCCGGATCGCGCCCTCGAGGTAGAGGCACTCGCGCCGCTGTCCCTCGGTCAGCTCCCCGCCCGACGCGGCGATCTGGCGCAGCATGGGGAAGGCCATCCGGCTGGTCTGCCCGAGGCGGAACTGGCGTTCCGAGACGTGCGCCTCCTGCGCGGCCCGCCACTCCACGGCCTCGCGCTCGGCCAGGGCGTACTGCCGAGCGTCGCGGTCGGCCTTGGCCAGGGAGAGCGAGAGCGCGACCGAGACGCCCACCCAGACCGTGCTTCCGATGGAACCGGAGGTGAGGTAGCCGCCGAGGCCGGCCCAGGCGATGACCTCGACGGTCATCACCCCGATTCCCAGCCAGGCGAAGACGTGCCGCCGCCGCACCGAGGTGATCACCATCAGGGTCCCGATCGCCGCAGTGAACCAGGCGGCATAGCTGTCGCCGATGTCCGGCCCCACCTGGCTCGCGACCAGGAGGGGCACGACGAGCGCCACCGCCGCATTGAAGGCGGCCATCCAGATCGGCATCCGGGGAAGCCTCGACGGGAGCAGGCTGATCAGCGTGGCGACGCCGTAGAGCACCATCGCGACGACGTAGGGAACCGGGTTGCGCGGCACCCCGAGCGACAGCGTCGCAAGAACCAGATGGTAGGCGGAGAACACCGCGGCGAGCGCGACGATGAGGTAGCGCGGAATCGAGATGATCATTCCTGCGCCCCCTCGGTCGGCGTCGCCGCGACCAGATCGGTCTGCTGCTCGCGCTGCGGATCGGGCCAGCGGATGCTGATCACGGTGCCCTCGCCGACCGCGCTGTGCACCGTCACCGCCCCGCCGGCGTTGGCCACCCGCTCCACGATGGAGACCCGCAGGCCGAGGCGCTCGACCGGGATCGAGTCGACGGGGAAGCCGACCCCCGAGTCCCCGACCTCGACGATCAGACCGCCGTCTCCGTCCGAGCGGATCTCCAGCCACCTCGGCACCTCCGGGCCGCCGGCGTGCTGGAGGCTGTTGACCATCGCCTGCATCGCGGCGGAGTAGACCGCCTCGGCGGACTGGACCGGAATACCGGGACCGGAGGTCCGCCCGATCCGCAGCTCGAAGGGGGAGGAGAGGGTGGACGCGGCTCCGCTGATCCTATGGGTCAGCTCGCTCAGGCTGACCGTGGCGTCGTCGTCGGGAACGGCGGCCGCAGCATCCCTGAGCTGCCGCATGGCGTTCTCCGCCATCCTGGTCGCCAGCTCCTTCGCCTCCGGCGTGTAGGCGCGCGCCGCGGAGAGGAGCGTGGTCAGCACGCTGTCGTGCACTATCGCATCCACCTGTACGCGCTCGACCTCCGTCGCGTGCTGCATCACCGCGTGCGAATAGCGGTCGAGAGCCGCCGACTGCGCGCTGTCGACCGAGGCCGCGGCCTGGCGCAGCAGGGTCACGAGCATCACCACCGCCCCGCCCAGGATGATCGCGTATGCGACGTCGAGGGAGGCTGACTCGATGCTCTTGCCTCCGCCGGGCGGGGTCAGCCGGACGAGGCCGTAGATGATCGGGATGATGACCATGTAGACGGTGGCGATCCAGGTGCTGAAGGCCATCGCCGCCGCCGCGGTCGCGACGGTGCACAGGTACCAGAGCCACGGGCGGTCGACGGCGAGGGCGGAGGGATCCATCGCGGTGAACGGCCATGCCGCCATCGCGAGCAGGAAGGCGATGGCCACGAAGGCGTTGACCGCCCTGACCAGCCTGCGCAGCAGCGAGGCGGCGAACGAGACCAGCAGGCCGCCGTAGATCGCGACGGTGAACACCCAGTCCCACGGCGGGTGCACCAGGCCGAACTGGGCCAGCGTGATCGGCAGGGTCTGGGCGCCGAACACCAGACCGAAGATCCCGACGGAGCGGGAGATCACCGTCTCGATCTGACGGCGGCTGATCGGGTTCCTGGGCTGCCTCGCCTGCCCGACCGGAGCTGAAGCCGCCGGGCTAGCGGCCATCGCCGCCGTCGGGATCCAGCCCGGGCAGGATGCCGTCCTCGACGGCGCGGCGGAGGAGGTCGACCTTGGTGGGTGCGGGGCGACCGACCTCGACGTACTTGACGCGGATGCGGTCGAGGTACTCCCGGGCCGTGGAGTAGCCGATGCCGAGCTGCTGCGCCGCGAGCTTGAGCGGCAGCCCCGAGGCGTAGAGGTGCAGGATCTCGCGCTCCCGCCGGCCGAGCTGCGCCTTGGCGAAGTCGCGATCGGCGTCGATCGCGGTGGCCCACTCGAGATTGTTGAGCACCTCGCCGCGGGCGACGGTCTCCACCGCCGACATGACGGTCTTCGTCGCCGATGACTTCGGGATGACCCCGGCGGCCCCGGCGGCCAGCGCCTCGCGCACCGAGGCGACCCGGTCGGCGATGCTGTGGATCAGGACCGCGGAGCCCGTGGCCATGACCCGCTTGACGTTCTCGGTGACCGTCGACCCGTCGCCCAGGGAGAGGTCGAGCACGACGACGTCGTTCTCCCGGCCGTCCAGATTGGCGACGAACTCGTCGACCGATGCCGCGGCGAGCACGAAGTCGAATCCGGCGTCGATGCACGCCGCCTTGAGCCCCAGCCGCACGGACTCGTGGTCGTCGACGACCGACACCCTGACCCCGGTCGGGCGCACCGCTGTCGCCGGCGCATCGGTGGTCGTCTGAACCATGATCACCCTGTCTTCCGTGCCAGGCGGCGAGGCCGCTCGTCGCTCTCCCCATGGTATCGGCCCGGCGAGTCGCTAGAGTCTGGACATGCGCGCCCGAGTCGTCAAGTTGCTCGTCACGGCCGCGCTGTCGGCGCTCGCCCTCACCGGATGCTCGACGGCCCTCGGCGCAGCGGGAACCGAGCACATCGACAGTTTCGACATCGACTACGCGATCGCCGACAGCGGCACCGTCCACGTCACCGAGACCATCGCCTACGATTTCGCCGGCGCCGACGACCGGCACGGCATCGAC
>Ga0182749_1002892_pt1 | contig 12205 bp, 11 predicted proteins | sample eDN3rd37CKraftMG_FD_128875 | JGI IMG/M metagenome (GOLD analysis project Ga0182749, IMG submission 128875) | Enriched Miracle-Growth compost microbial communities from Emeryville, California, USA - eDNA 3rd pass 37_C Kraft MG (version 2) (version 2) ...
AGGACTACTTCGACGCGGCCCCCGAGCTCGAGTCGGTCCTCGAGGCCAAGGGTGACGACGCGCGTCTCGAAGGGGTGCGCACGCCACCGCAGCTCGCCGACTTCTTCTTCGTGCGCCAGGGGAAGCCCAAGGGTCTCGGCCACGCGGTGCTCTGCGCGAGGCGCCACGTCGGGGACGAGCACTTCGCCGTCCTGCTCGGCGACGACCTCATCGACGCGCGGGATCCGATCCTGCCGGTGATGATCGAGGTCGCCGAGCGCACCGGCGGCTCCGTCGTGGCCCTGCTCGAGGTCCCGCAGGACCAGATCCAGCTGTACGGCTCGGCCGCCGTGGCGTCGGTCGCTGCCGAGGTGGGCGCGGGGCTGCGCGTCGGCGACGAGGAGGTGCCCGCCGCCGACGTCGTGCGCGTGACCGGGCTCGTCGAGAAGCCGGCGCCCGAGGACGCGCCGAGCAACCTGGCGGTGATCGGACGCTACGTGCTCAGCCCGCGGGTGTTCGACGTGCTGGAGCGCACGGCCCCCGGACGGGGCGGGGAGATCCAGCTCACCGACGCGCTCGCCACGCTGGCCGCAGACCCTGAGGGCCCCGGGGGCGGCGTGTATGGGATCGTGTTCCGTGGCCGGCGCTACGACACGGGCGACAAGCTGGACTACCTCAAGGCCGTCGTGCGCCTCGCCGCGGACCGCGAGGACCTCGGACCGGACTTCCGCGAGTGGCTCGCCGGCTTCTCCGCCGGGCTCTGACAGGCCCGGCGCCGACCACCCGACCGGCGAGGAACGACATATGAGAACCGTGGGCGACCAGCTCGCCGCCGTGCTGTCCGTGGCACGGCCCGTCCGTCCGCTCGACGTGGTGCTCACGGACGCCGTCGGCTGCATCCTCGCCGGCGACCTGACCGTCCCGGGCGACGTGCCCGCCATGCCGGTGGCGGCCTGCGACGGCTACGCGCTCGCGAGCGAGGACCTCGAGCGCGCGACCCCCTCGGCGCCCGTGCAGCTTCCCGTCGTGCACGACGTGTGGGCGGCCGGCGGAGAGGCCCTGCGGCTCGCGGCCGGGCAGAGCATCCGGATCAGCACCGGAGCGCCCGTGCCGACGGGGGCGGACGCCGTCGTGCCGCTCGAGTTCTCCGACCGCGGCGACGTGCGAGTGCGGATCGGCTACCGCCCCGCCGTCGGCGCGAACGTCGTGGCCGCGGGTGCCCACGCCCGACGCGGCGACGTGGCCATCAGCGCCGGGACCAGGATGGGTGCGCGGCAGATCGCGCTCGCGGCGAGCCTCGGCTACGCGCGCGTCCGGGTCCACCCCAAGCCCCGCGTCGTCATCATGACGATCGGCGACGAGCTGGTCGCGCCGATGCGGCGTCTGCCGTCGCGCGACGCCGACGCCGAGCACGTCATCTACGACGCCAACGGTCCCGCGCTGCGCACCGCGGTGCAGGACGCCGGCGCGACCGCCATCCAGGTCGGCCCCGTCAGCGACGAGCACGCGGTGCTGCGCGAGGCCCTCGAGGACCAGCTCGTGCGGGCCGACCTCGTGGTGACGACCGGCGGGCTGAGCGACGGCCCGCGCGACACGGTGCGCGACGTGCTGTCCCCGCTGGGTTCGGTGCGCTTCGACCGGGTGTCCATGAGCCCGGGCCGGCTGCAGGGGCTGGGGCTGCTCGGCGAGGGCGACGAGGCGGTGCCGATCTTCGCGCTGCCCGGCCAGCCGGTGGCCGCCCAGATCTCCTACGAGGTGTTCGTGCGCCCCGCGCTGCGGGCCATCGCGGGCTACAGCGAGATCTACCGGCCCTCCGTCGTCGCCCGGGCCACCGTGGGATGGCCGTCGGTCGCGGGCGAGCGGCAGTTCGTGCCGGCCACGCTGCAGGGGGCGCCGGGCGAGGGGTACCAGGTGACGCCGGTGGGGGACCCGGCCCGGCTCGCCGACTGGTCGGTCTCGGCGCTCTCGGACGCCAACGCGCTCGTCGTCGTGCCGGAGGAGCAGTCCGCGGTGCGGCCGGGGGACTCGCTGCACTGCATGATCCTGGAGGGCTGACGTGAGGGGTCGGCTCGCCCGTGACCCGGACTGGCCGGTCATGCTGCGCGAGGACGCGCACGATGTGCCCCCGCACGGCGTGCTCGTGCTGCGGCCGCTGACCCGCCGTGACGAGAAGGACTGGACGCGGCTGCGCGCCGCGAACGTCGCCTGGCTCGCCCCGTGGGAGGCGACCGACCCCGCTCTCGACGCCACCCCTGTGCAGGACGAGCGGCCCGCCGAGCAGGCCCACCCCTCGCCGCGCGAGCAGGGCCGCTCCAATCACCCCTCGCCGCTCGAGCAGGGCCGCTCCAATCACCCCTCGCCGCTCGAGCAGGGCCGTCAGGCCCGTGTCGAGACCCCGCCGCCCGGCACCCGCCCCGGCCTCCGGCCGATCCCCGCGGTCTCGTTCCGGGCCTACGTGGCGGGGCTGCGCGCCGCCGCGCGGGAGGGCACGACGATCCCCTTCGCCATCGAGCACGACGGCGAGCTCGTCGGCCAGCTGATGGTCTCGAACATCGTGCACGGCGCCCAGCGCAGCGGCGTGATCGGCTACTGGGTGAGCGAGCACGTGGCGGGCCGCGGGATCGCACCGGCCGCCGTCGCGATGACCGTCGACCACTGCTTCGACACGCTGCTGATGCACCGTCTCGAGCTGTGCATCCGTCCCGAGAACACCGCGAGCCTGCGCGTCGCCGCCAAGCTGGGTCTGCGGTCGGAGGGGCTGCGCCCGCGCTACATCCACATCGCGGGTCGGTGGCGGGACCACGAGGTCTTCGCGGTGACCGCGGAGGAGGTGCCGCAGCCGGGCGGCATGCTCGAGCGACTGCGGAGAATCACACCGGTGTAACTTGCTCGGCGGACACGCCGAGAGGCCTCCGTGGGGAGCGGCTGACGGCCCTCTACCGTCGAAGGATGGACTCGCCCGCCGGACTCGTCGCGCTCGCGATCCTGGTCGTCTGGCTGGCCTACTTCGTGCCCTCGAGGCTGCTCCACCGCCAGCAGGTCTCGACCGCGCGGACCGAGGACCGGTTCTCGGCGCAGCTGCGCGTCGTGGCCGTCTCCGGGGGGGAGAGCGTGGAACGGGTCCCTGGTGGCGACTGCGCACCCGGCGTGCAGCGGTCCGAGCGGCTGCTGACGCAGCCGAACAGCATCTCCGCAGGACACCCGCGAACGAGAGGGGCGTACGACGTGGAACGGTCAGGGATCTCGGCGGCACGCCGGGAACAGGTCTCCAGGCGGCAGGTCGCTGCTCGACGTCGTGCGGTCGTGACGGCGAGCGTCGCGACGCTCACCGTGCTCGCCGTCGTGCTCGGCGCCGTCACGCCGCTGCCGCTGGTCGTGGCGCTCGTCCCGGCGGTCCTGCTCACCTCGGTGCTCGTGCTCGGACGCCGTGCCGCGGTCGCGGACGCCCGTGCCGAGGCCGAGCTGCGCCACCGCGCACGCGTGGCCGCGCGGGCCACCCAGTCGGCGCGATCGAGCGCGCGGGCCTCGGGGTCGCGCCTCGTCGGCCGGCCCGCGCCCGTGGTCAAACCGCGGGTCACCGGTCGTGCTGTCCTCGCCTCCCACGCCGCGACCGAGGCGCTCGGCACGGCGTCCTCGCTCGCCGCGGCGTCCCGGGCTGCTGGGGGTCGCGCCGCCCTGGGACATGCCGCTGCGGCGGGACGGCCCGCCTCCATCGAGCCCGGGTCCGTCAGCGCGGGCGGGGCAGGGGCCCAGGAGCGTCCCGCGGCCCGCGTCGCGGGGACGGCTGCCGACGGCGGCCGGGAGGCGGCCGCGCGCCGGGAGGACGTGCGCTCGGAGACGGTCGCGAGCCTGGCCGAGACCGTGGTGCCGCGCCCCACCTACGCGATGAAGCCCGCGGCTCCACGCTGGGAGCCGGCCCCGCTCAGCGCCGAGATCGAGCGCGTGGGACGCCGGCTCGAGCGTTGGGACGAGGAGGACGGCGTCGTGGCCGACGCCTCGGTCGACGAGGCCGGTACGACGCTCGCCCCGCTCGAGGGCGAGGCGCTCGGCGGGACGAGCGAGGCCGTGGCCGGCGAGTCGTCCGGCCCGGCAGCGGGCCTGGGGGGCGGGCTCGACGGCATCCTGGAGCGGCGCCGCGCCGTGGGGGAGTGAGCCTCGGACCCGCCGGTGCACCGTGGGTCGAGAACCCGGTGGGTCGAGGACACCTCCCGGAAGGTGATAATCTTGCTGGCGTCCTCGAGAGAGGACTCGGCTCGAACCCTGCAGGGTGTGGGCCGAGGGGCTATGGCGCAGTTGGTAGCGCGCTTCGTTCGCAATGAAGAGGTCGGGGGTTCGAATCCCCCTAGCTCCACCGCCCGAAAGGCCCGGAACCGCAACGGTTCCGGGCCTTTCGTCTTGCCCGGTGGAGGGGCAAGGCGGGGTTGGGGGTTGGCGGACGTGTGCGTGGCCGGCCTGCTCAGCCGGTGGGGTGCGTGGTCGGCTTGCTCGTCCGTCGTCATGCGCTAACATGAAACCAAATGGTTGCACATTCTGAGCTGAGCGAAGCCGAGACGGACCGCCTGTTCCACGCGCTGGCCGCGTCGACCAGGCGCGACATCCTGCGCCGCACGCTGACCGAGGAGGTCACCGTGACGGAGCTGGCGCGCGCCTACGACATGTCGTACGCGGCCGTGCAGAAGCACGTGGGGGTCCTCGAGGAGGCGCAGCTCGTCGTCAAGCGGGCGGCGGGGCGCGAGCGCCTCGTCCGCTCCGACCCGCAGCGGATCGCCCAGGCCCGGGTGCTCCTCGCACGGTACGAAGACCTCTGGCGGGCGCGTGTCGACCGCCTCGACACGCTGCTGGCAGAGCCGCCGGCGGACCTGCCCCCTGCCACCCGACCCGAAGGAACCTGACATGCCTGTCATCGACGTCGCCACCGACCCGCAGCACCTCACCCTGACCGTCGTCGCCGACTTCGCCCACCCGGTCGAGCGCGTGTGGGCGGCCTACACCGACCCGCGCCAGCTCGAGCGCTTCTGGGGCCCGCCCGCCTGGCCCGCGACCTTCACCGCCTGGGACCACACGGTGGGCGGCCGGGCGCTCTACCGCATGACCGGCCCCCGCGGCGAGACCTCCTGCGGGGCGTGGGAGTTCCTCGCGATCGAGCCGCCCCGCCGCTTCGAGGTGCTCGACGCCTTCGCCGACGAGGCCGGCAACCCGACCGAGGGCATGGACGCGATGCGCATGGAGTTCCGCTTCGAGCCCACCGGGGAGGGCACCCGGATGACCACGACCACGTGGTTCGCCTCGAACGAGTCGCTCGAGCAGGTGCTCGCGATGGGGATGGTCGAGGGCCTTACCCTGGCCATGGGCCAGATCGGCGCCGTCCTGGAGGGGCTACGTGCCTACGCCCAGGGCAAGGGGGTGCAGACCGAGCTGCTCAGCGACACCCACGTGCGCCTCACCCGCCTGGTCGAGGGACCGCGCGAGCTCGTCTGGCGCGCCCACCACGACCCGGGTCTGCTGCGTCGCTGGCTGCTCGGTCCGGACGGCTGGCGGATGTCAGCCTGCGAGGTCGCGACCGAGGTCGGCGGTGCCTACCGCTACGCCTGGGAGCCGGTCGGGGACACCGAGGGGGCGGCCTTCGGCTTCGAGGGCGAGCTGCTGCTCTCCGAGGAGCCGCGGCGCGCGGTGACGACCGAGCGGATGTCCGGCACGCAGGGCCCACAGACCCTCAACGATCTCGAGCTCTACGAGGAGGACGGCGCGACGCTCGTCACGACGATCGTCGAGTACCCCGACCGCGCCACCCGGGACGCGATCCTCGCCACCGGGATGGCAGGCGGCATGGAGGCCTCCTACGCGCGGCTGGAGGCGCTGCTGGCCGAGTAGCTCCCGACGTCACATCGTGCTCAGCAGCCTCTTCCAGAACGCCTTGGCCTCGGTCACGGCCTCGGGGGTGGCGAGGCCCTCGTGCCCGACGGCGACGCGCGCCTTGCCGGGCGCGCTCTCGTTGACGCTCACCACGACCTTCGACCCGTCGGCGAGCCCGCACCGCCAGTACCGCCACCGCTGCGAGGCAGAGGTGGTCGGCGCCTGCGTCACGACCTGGCCGACCAGGCTCGTCAGGCCGTCCGTCACGGCGCACCATGCCGCCAGGGCGTCGTCCACGCTGCCGGCCACGGTGCGGCTCGCGTTCGCGCTGAAGGTGCCGTCCGTCCGCTGCCCCGGCAGCCGTCGGCCGATGTGCTGCTCGTAGCCGATGGTGATGCCCTGCGCCCACCACCACACGTTCTCCAGCCCCAGCGGCTCCAGCGCCTCCTTGGCGAGCGCCACGATCGCGGGGTGCTCGAGCCCGCGTGCGCCGGCGTCGTCGAGGAGCGTGACCCAGTCGTCCCAGGAGCGCCCGCTGGTGCGCTCGTAGGAGGCGATGTTGGCGGCCCTGGTCGGCGCCGCCGGGGTCGCCGCGGGACCGGGGGCCTCGCCCGCCGGGGTGCTCGTCCGTCCGGTCATGACAGCAACCTACCCGTGCACGCCGCGCCGCCGCGGGGTGAGCCGCACGCCCGGCAGCGGGGGCGCGGGGATGCGCTGCGAGCCGTGCCCGGCGACGGTGCCGAAGCGGTCGCTGCGGGTCTCCCAGTCCTCGCGTGCGGCGGCGATCTCCTCGTGGCTGCGTCCCACGAAGTTCCACCACATGACGATCTGCTCCTCGAACGGCGTGCCACCGAGCAGCACGAACCGCGTGCCCTGCCCGTCCACGCGCTGCCCGCCCGTGCCCTGCCCACCACCGGGGCTCGAGAACGTGAGCGACTCGCGCCGGGTGCCGAGGTACAGCAGCGGCCCGGACACCAGCCGGGTGCCACCGTCCTCGGGCGCGCCGTCGACGTCGAGCACGCCGTCGAGCACCAGCACCGCGTGCTCGAAGCCCGGGTCGAGCCGGAGCGTGGCCGTCGCTCCCGGGTCGAGGGTCACGTCGGCGCCCAGCAACGGGCTGAACGTCGTGGCGGGCGAGACCGTGTCGCCGAGCCGCCCCAGGAAGACCGTCGCTTCCAGGCCGGGCGCTCGGTACCGCGGCAGCTCGGTGTGCTGCTCGAAGAACGGCGCGGTCCCGAGGGCGTGCTCGGGCAGCGCGGTCCACAGCTGCAGCCCCCGTAACGGGCTGCCCGCGGCGCCCAGGGAGATCTCCGAGTGGGCGATGCCGCGTCCGGCGGTCATGATGTTGAGCTGGCGCGGCCGCACGACGACGTCGCTGCCCACGGAGTCGCGGTGGTGCACGTCGCCGGCCACCGGCCAGGTCACCGTCTGGAGCCCGATGTGCGGGTGCGGCAGGACCCGCATGCCGACCTTCTCGTCGTCGAACCGGTCCAGGAAGCACCACGCGCCGACCAGCGGGAGCTCGCGCTGCGGCAACGTCCGGTGCACGGTGCTGCCGCGCACCCCGCCGAGCGGCACCTCGCGCGCCTCGAAGAGGCGGACCACGGGCCCGACGTCGGCCACGCAGGTCCCGGTGGTCTCGGTCACGTGGGCGTCGAGCCGCGTCATGATCCCTGCCGCTGGTCCTCGCGCGTCCCGCGCTCGTCGTCGTCCGGCCACTCGACGTGCGCGGCGAGCTCGGGATGCTGGCGGACCTGACGACGCAGGTAGGTCGCGACGAACGGGCAGTACGGCACGATCGTCGCGCCCCGCGCGACGGCGTCCGCCACGGCCTCGCGGGCGAGCACGGTGCCGAGGCCCTGCCCCGCGTAGGCGTCGTCGACCTCGGTGTGCGTGAACAGGACGCACCCGGGCGCCTCCCGGAACTCGGCCACACCCGCCAGGGCGCCGTCCACCCGCACCTCGTACCGGTGCCCGGCGTCGTCGCGTACCACCTGCGTGTCCGTCACATCTCCTCCTCGCCGGCCGTCGCGGCCCCTCGGACCCGCCGGCGCGGGCCTCCTCCCACGCTAGAGCACGCCGTGGCGACGACGCAGCCGGCCGTCGGCCCCCAGCTCGACCGTGGTGTCGACAGCGACGCGGTCCAGGAAGGCGCGGTCGTGGCTCACCACGAGCAGCGCCCCGCGGTAGGCCTCGAGCGCCTCGGCCAGCTGCTCGACGCTCTCGACGTCGAGGTTGTTGGTCGGCTCGTCGAGCACCAGCAGCTGGGCGGGCGGCTCGGCCAGCAGGAGGCGGGCGAGCGAGACGCGGAAGCGCTCGCCGCCCGACAGGGTGCGCACCGGACGGTCGACGGTGTCGCCTCGCAGCAGCAGGCGCGCGAGCCCGCTGCGGACGTCGCCGGGGGCCCTGCGCGGCGCGACCGCCAGGACGTTGTCGAGCGCCGAGGCATCGTCGTCGAGATCGGCGAGACGCTGCGGCAGGTAGCCGACGCGGTCGGTCCGCAGCGTGCCGTGCGCCCGGCCCGGCACGCGGTCGCGGCGCCCGAGCAGCTGCTCGACGAGCGTCGTCTTGCCCGCACCGTTCGGTCCGACGAGCGCCACACGCTCAGGGCCCTGCACAAGCACCGTCGTCTCGCCGTCGTCGAGCTCGAGGATGCGCCGGCTGCGGGGCACGTCCGGGTCGGGCAGGTCGAGGCTGAGGTGCGCGTCGTCGCGCACCCGCGCGTCCGCCGCGTCGACGGCGGCCTGGGCGGCGCGCACCCGGTCGTCGAGCGTGGAGCGCAGCGCGCCGGCGGAGACCTGGGCGCTGCTCGCGCGCCTGCCCGCCAGGATCTTGGGGATGCCGCCCTCACGCTGCGTCCTGCGGCCGGTGCGCTCGCGGCGGGCGAGCGTCGTCTCGGCCGTCGCGCGCGTGCGCTTCTCGGCCTTGAGCGCCTGCTGGGCCGAGCGCGCGGCCTGCACCGCGGCCGACTGCTCCTGGTCGCGGTGCTCGCGCCACGCGCTGTAGGGGCCGCCGAAGGTCTGGAGCCGGTTGGCGTACAGCTCCGCGGTGCTGTCCATGCGCTCAAGCAGCTCCAGGTCGTGGCTGACGACGACCAGCGTCCCAGGCCAGTCGTCGACGAGGGCCGCGAGCCGGCCCCTGGTCTCCCGGTCGAGGTTGTTCGTCGGCTCGTCCAGCAGCGTGACGGGCGAGCGGCGCAGACGCAGCCCCAGGACGGCGAGCAGCATCGCCTCCCCGCCCGAGACCTCCGCCAGCCGGCGCTCGAGCAGCTCCGCAGGCAGACCTGCCTGCTCGAGAGCCTGCTCCGCGCGGGCCTCGACGTCCCAGTCGTCGCCGATCGTCTCGAAGTGCCGTTCGGCGACGTCGCCGGCCTCGACCGCGCGGACCGCGGCGAGGACGGCACCGACGCCGAGCAGGTCGGGCACGGTCGCGACCGGGTCGAGGGTGATGGTCTGGGGGAGGTAGCCGACCTCGCCGATGGTCTCCACGTGCCCGGAGGTGGGGGTGAGGAGACCCGCGACGATCCTCAGGAGCGTCGACTTGCCCGCCCCGTTGCGGCCGACGAGCCCCGTGCGGCCCACCGTGAACGTGCCGTCGAGGGAGTCGAGCGCGACGGTGCCGTCAGGCCACTCGAGGGTGACCTGGTGGAGCGTGACGGCTGGTGCGGGAGGCCGGGCCGAGGGTCGAGAGCTGGGGCGAGGAGACATCGTGCGGTGAGCCTAACCAGTGGCTGTACGGCGCGCGAGAGGTTTTGGTCGGGCCCGGAGCCGTTGTCCCTCCAAGGCCATCTGTCCTACATTTGGCTCATGGCATCTCCCCAGCCGGCCGCCGTGCTGGCGCCGGCACAGCCCAACATCCCGCTCTCGGTGCAGATCGCCGGCCAGCTGCGCGCGCGCATCGCCTCCGGCGACTGGGCGGTCGGCACGCGCATCCCCTCGGAGCACGAGCTGACCGAGGTGCTGGGCACGAGCCGCAACACCGTGCGGGAGGCTGTGCGTGGACTGGTCCACGCCGGCCTGCTGCACCCGCGCCCGGGGGACGGCACCTACGTCACGGCCACGAGCGAGCTCGAGGTCGCCTTCGGTCGCCGCGCCGGCGTGGAGAGGGCGGGGCACGTCCTCGAGGTGCGCGAGGCCCTCGAGATCCACGCGGCGCGCCTCGCGGCGGCGCGTGCGGACGACGTCGCGATCGCCGCGCTGGGCGCACGCCTCGACGAGCGCGACGCGCAGGACGACGTCGACGCCTTCCGGGAGGCGGACCTGCGCTTCCACCGCGACGTCGTCGCGGCGGCCGGCAACCCTCTGCTCCTGGAGCTGTACGAGGGGCTCGACCGGCGTTCCACCTACCCGGACGACGACGGCGAGCTGTCGATGGGCGCCGGGCCCGGGATGCCGGGCGAGGCCGACCCGCACCGACTGCTCGTGGCCGCGATCGCCGCCCGCGAGCCCGCGGCCGCCCAGGAGGTCGCGACCCGTCTCATCCGGCACGCCCGTCAGATGCTCTACCGCACCGCCCACCAGGACCGCCCCCGCACCGCCCACGAGGACCGCCCGTGAGCGGCACACGCGCCGCACCGCCTTCTCCTGCCGTGCGCACCCTGCGCCCCGGTCTCGTGCTCGTGGGCATCCTGCTCGTCGCCGCCAACCTCCGGGCCTCCATCACGGTCGTCGGCCCATTGCTGGGCGAGGTCCGGGACGACCTCGCGCTCTCCGCTGCAGCGTCGTCGGCGCTCGTCAGCCTCCCGCTCGTGTGCTTCGCGGTCTTCTCCCCGGTCGCACCGGCGATCGCCCACCGGCTGGGGCACGAACGCACCCTGGGGCTCTCGCTCGCCGTCCTCGCGCTCGGCATCGTCACGCGGTCGCTGCCCTGGGCGCCGCTGCTCTGGGTCGGCACGGTCCTGCTCGGGCTCGCGATCGCCACCATGAACGTGCTGCTCCCCGCCCTCCTCAAGCGCGACTTCCCGCGTGACGCCGGGCGGCTCACCGGCGTCTACTCGGCCGTGCAGTCCGGGGCGGCGGCCGCGGCTTCCGGCCTGGCGGTGCCCGTCGCCGGCGTCGTGGTCGGAGCGTGGCGCGGCGCGTTCGGAGTCTGGGCCGGGCTCGCCCTCGTCGGGCTCGGCGTCTTCGCCCCGCAGCTCGTGCGCAGGGCGACGGCGGCGCCCGGGCGAGGTCCCGCGAGGCCGGGCGAGCCCCTGGCGCCCTCCGGCCCCGCACGGCCCGGCACCGGTGATCCGGCCCCAACGCCGTCGTCGCCCCCGGCCGCCCGTTCCCCGCAGCGATCCCCGGGCCACTCCCCGTGGCGAGCCCCGCTCGCCTGGCAGGTCACCCTGTTCATGGGGCTGCAGTCCACGCTGTTCTACTGCGTGCTGACCTGGTGGCCCTCGATCGAGCAGACCCACGGGGCGAGCACGGCTGCGGCCGGCCTGCACCAGGGCCTCATGCAGGTCTGCGGCATCGCCGGCAGCCTGCTCGCGGCGGCGCTGCTGCACCGCTCCCAGGAGGACCAGCGCCTGCTGGCGACCCTGCTCGTGCCGTTGCCCGCGCTCGCCGTCGTCGGCGAGCTGGCCGCACCCGGTCTCGCGATCGTCTGGAACGTCCTGCTCGGCCTCGGCACGGGCGGCCTCATCGTGCTCGCCCTCGCCCTCTTCGGTCTGCGGACCCGGCACCACCGCGAGGCGGCCGCGCTGTCCGGCATGGCGCAGAGTGTCGGCTACCTGCTGGCTGCGGCCGGGCCTCCCGTGCTCGGCGCGCTGCACGACGCCACGCACGGATGGACGGTCCCGCTGCTCGTGCTGCTCGGTCTGCAGGCGGTGCAGCTGGTGGCGGCGCGCCTGGCGTCGCGACCGCGGTTCGTGGACGCGGGACGCGCCGTCGCCCCGACCCACACGTGACCCTGGCCCAGCGCACAGCCCGCGCCTAGCACCCCTTCCTACGGTGGGCCCGTCCTCAGAACGCCAGCTCCGCCTCCGCGGGGCGCTCGGACCGGCGACGCTGCCGTCGCGGTCCCCGGGTGCTCCCGGCCCGAAGGAAGGAACGCCCGTGAGACCTCCGACCTGGAAGCGGCCGCGTGCCGCAGCCGTCACCCTGATCGCGACCGCGGTCGTGGCTGCGGGAGCGCTGACCGCACCGGTCGCGACCGCCGCGCCGGCCGTCGGCACCGCTGCTGCCGAACCCAGCACCGCCACCGCCGCTGCCACCACACAGGCGGCGGCGACCGCCGTCACGGCCGCGCAGGTCGTCGCCGAGAACACCGCGAGCCACGACACCTCCGACGACCTAGTCTGGGACGCCGCCGACGAGGTCGCGGTGCACCTCTCCGGCACCGGCGCCACCTCGTCGTCCGGCGCGGTGACGTCCGACGCCGGGACCGTCAC
>Ga0182749_1002893_pt1 | contig 12195 bp, 11 predicted proteins | sample eDN3rd37CKraftMG_FD_128875 | JGI IMG/M metagenome (GOLD analysis project Ga0182749, IMG submission 128875) | Enriched Miracle-Growth compost microbial communities from Emeryville, California, USA - eDNA 3rd pass 37_C Kraft MG (version 2) (version 2) ...
ACGAAATCGTCTCCTGGGTGGTCGGCAAGTGCATCGTCGATTGCCGCGTGCTCTCGTCGGCCTATGTTGAAGGGCTGCTGTCCCGTCTCGACGAGTGGTCGCAAATGCCGTGGGATGTCACCAAGCCGGCGGACTTCTCCTACGATGAGCTTTTGTTGCTGCATCGATTGAGCGCCGGCGTTGTGCTGGCGCCGGTCGAGCGCGGAGACAATGTCCCGAAAGTCAGGCCTTCGCGCCGGAAGGTGGCGCGGCTCAAATTGCAGGGCGCGCGTCATATGGCGCGAACCTATCAGGTCGACATGGCGGGCCTGAAGGATGCTGCGGACTTCCGTTCTCTCGTGTTTGCCGCCCAGGAGCTGCTCGGCCACGCCGTGGACGGGTTGCTCGCTGCGTTCATGCAAACCAATCCGACACCGAAATGGAGAAGCCGGCTGTTGGAGGCCCTTCCGGGGGATTGGGAAACGCGCCTCGTTCTCCATCCGACGGGGCTGCAGGCGCATCAGTTGCTCTGGCGATTGCACCGAATCCCGGAGGAGGCGGACGAGGCGTCATGCCTCGCTTATGGATATCGCGTGACGACGTTCGCGCGAGCGGCATTTTTGCTCGCGGAACAGAAGGTGTTGGGTGACGGGCCCGACGAAACAATGCGGTGCCGCTGGCCCGCCGAAGCCCCGCAGCGCGGCCGAGTGCCGCTTCCGAATCTAGAACTTGACGTCGATTTCCGTCTCCTCGACGACAGCGTCGCTGTCGGCAGGCTCAATGAGCTTGGCGCCTCGACGAGCCTGACATCGGCCGAGTTCCTGATGATGCTGCTGTTCGACGGTGTCACGACCGTGCGTGAGGCCGAATGGGTCGTTGACGACGCCTTCGGGGGCGAACCGAGCGGCGAAGCGGTTTACAGGTCGGTCTGCGAAAAATGCCGGGCCTATCTCGTGCCGACGTTGGATCCGAACGCCGGCCCGGCCTGATCCCCGTAACACGGCTGTCGCTTGCGTTATCGATAGAGGCCGCGCGTCACGACATAGGCGCCGACGGCGATGACGATCCCGGAGAAAATACGCGTCAGCGCGTGCTTGTGCGAGGACAGCCTGCGCGCGAGCGCGATGCCGAGAAGGCCGCCCGCGGCGCCGCCGAGGATGAACAGGCCGGCGAGCGACCAGTCGACGAGACCGGAGGCGGCGTAGCTCACCGCCGTGGTGATGCCGAAAGCGGACACGGCGAACAACGACGAGCCGATGGCGTTGATGAGCGGCATGCCGGTCGCGGCGATGAGCCCGGGGACGATGAGGAAGCCGCCGCCAATGCCGAAGAAGCCCGACAGGGCTCCGACAAGGAGGCCGATGCCGACGAGGTAGGGCAGGAGGTGCAGGCTCGTCCACGTCAGCTTGACGTCGGGATTGCCGCCCGATTTGCGCGGCCGCAACATCAGCAGGCCGATGGCGATCATCAGGGCCCCGAACAGGGTGAGCAGCCGTCCGCCGTCGACGAGCTTGCCGAGATGCGCCCCGCCGGCGGCGCCGGCGATGCCGGCGAGTGCGAACACGACGGCGCAGCTCCATTTGACGGTGCGCGCCCGTGCGTGGCCGACGAGGTTTGCCGCCGCGCTGGCCGCGACCGCGACGGCGCTGGTGCCGATCGCCACGTGCGGCGAGGCGACGCCGACGACGTAGACCAGCAGCGGCACCGCCATGATCGATCCGCCGCCGCCGACGAGGCCGAGCGTGAAGCCGACGACGCTGCCGGAGCCGATCGCGAGAAGGTCGTGGCCGATGGCCATGCGGCGCCGCTCCTTCGCGTCCTAGCGGAACAGGTTGGAGAGGCGGCTGAGGATGCCGCCTTCGGTTCGATGTTCGCGCTTCTCCGCGGCGGTCGTCGGCAGGCCGGCGCGGCGCCAGGCGTCGATGCCGCCGCCGAGCACATAGGCTTCGCAGCGGCCGGCGGCGCCGGCGAGGCGGCCGGCATTGAGATTGGTGCGGCCGCCCGATTTGCAATGGAAGATCAGCACGGCGTCGCCGGCCTCGATCGGGTGCTTGCCGTCGATTTGCGACAATGCGTAATGGCGCGCGCCGGGAATGTGCTCGGCGGCGTGCTCGTGCGCCTCGCGCACATCGATCAGCACCGCGCCCTTGCGCACCAGAGCCGCGGCGTGCCCGGGCGTGATCGTCTTCAGGTTACTCATGCAAGGCTCCTGTTGTTGTTCTTGTTGCGGGTCTCTGAACCGAAAGGCCCCTCCTCAGGGGCAGAACACGCCCTTGAGCAACTTGAGCAGGCGTGCGGCGTTGGTGTCGGCGAGGTGGTAGTGAATGGTCTGGGCCTCGCGGCGCGTGCCGACGAGGCCCTCCTCACGCATTCGGGCGAGGTGTTGGGAGAGTGCAGATTGGCTCAGTTGCACCGCCTCCGCGAGGCTGCCGGCGGACATCTCTCCGGCGGCGGCCAGCCGGCAAAGGATCAGCAGGCGCTTTTCGTTGGCCAGCAGCTTGAGCAGCCCGGCCGCTTCTGCGGCCTTGCGTTCGAACTGTGCCATTTCGGCGTCGGCAGAACGTGCGCGAGGCATTTCGAGATCCGAATATTAGGTGTTGCTGAAATAATGAGGGTGCCTATATTCGTCAAGTCTCGACGACACGATGTTTCCAGGAGATGGAAGCGATGGCGGTGATACCGAAACCTGAGATCAGGGCTTTCTTCGACGAGCCGACGAACACGGTGAGTTATCTCGTCTGGGACCCCGCGACGAAGGACGCGGCGGTCATCGATCCTGTTCTCGATTTCGACCATCGCAGCGGCGACGCCGACGTGACGGCGGCCGATGCGATTCTCGCCGAGGCCGCGCGGCTGGGGCTCAAGATCGGCCGGGTGCTGGAGACGCACGTGCACGCGGATCACCTCTCGGCGGCGCCGTATATCAAGCAGAAGACGGGCGCACCGGTGTGCATCGGCGAGCACATCCGCGAGGTGCAGCAGATCTTCCGGCCCGTGTTCAATGCCACGGATGTGTCCGGCGACGGTTCGGAGTTCGATCACCTGTTCAAGGACGGGGAGCGGTTCACGATCGGCGGCATCGATGCCGAGGTGATGTACACGCCCGGTCACACCCCGGCCTGCGTGTCGTACCGGATCGGCGATGCGGTCTTCGTCGGGGACACCATGTTCATGCCGGATTACGGCACCGCGCGCGCCGATTTTCCCGGCGGCGACGCGCACAAGCTCTATCGCTCGATCCAGCGCATCCTGTCGCTGCCGCCGGAGACGCGGCTGTTCATGTGTCACGACTACAAGGCGCCCGGCCGGGATAAGTATGCTTGGGAGACGACCGTCGCCGAGCAGAATGCGCGCAACGTGCATGTCCACGCGGGCATCGGCGAGGAGGAGTTCGTCGCCAGGCGTACGGCCCGAGACAGGACCCTGTCGACGCCGTTGCTGCTTCTGCCGTCGATCCAGGTGAACATGCGCGCCGGCCATTTCCCCCCGGCGGAGGCCAACGGCGTGCGTTATCTGAAGGTGCCGCTCAAGCTGGGGGCCTGAGGCCCCCGTCGGGCCGAACTGTCGCGGGCATCGACGTCTTTCGTGCCACGAATCGGAGAGTGTGCATGCCCGGCAGAGGGCCGGGCATGACGAAGGTCGCGCCGGCGTTTTGTTACGCCGCCGGCTCCTTGATCTTGGCGATGTCGAACAGCTTCATCACCGCCTTCTCGTAATAGGGCTCGGTCACGCCGGTGCGCACCTTGCGCAGGAAGTACTTCTCGAACGCCACCTTGGCGACGTGCACCCAGCGACCGCTCGAGGCCCAGTTGACGTTGCGCGGCGGGTTTTGCGGCATTGCGACGAAGGCGACGCCGGAGTCTCCGAAGTCGGCGAGGCAGATCGCGTTCCAGGTCGCCTCGTGCGTCGGCTGCCGCCCGCGCAGCAATTCGCCGATGTTGAGCGCCGTCGCCGTCACCATCGATTCGATCATGTAACCGGTCTTCGGCACGCCGACCGGCAGCGGCGTCGCCTCCAGCGGGGCGATGGCGATGCACACGCCGGCGCCGAAGACGTTCGGGTATTTCGGATTGCGCTGGTGCTTGTCGACGATGACGAAGCCGCGCGGGTTGGCGAGGCCCTCGATGCCGCGCAGCGCGGCGATGCCGCGGAAGGCCGGCAGCATCATCGAATACTTGAACGCGATTTCGTGGCTCTTCTTCGGCTTGCCGTCGTCGTCGACTTCAGTGGCGTAGAGCTTGCCGGGCTCGATCTTGTCGACCTTGGTGTTGGTCAGAAACTTGATGTGCCGCTGGCGTAGCGCCGATTCGAGCAGGCCCTTGGTGTCGCCGATACCGCCGACGCCGAGATGGCCGATATAGGGTTCCGCTGTAACGAACGTCATCGGCACCTTGTCGCGGATCTTGCGGTGCCTGAGATCGGTGTCCATGACCATGGCGAATTCGTAAGCCGGCCCATAGCAGGACGCGCCCTGCACCGCGCCGACGACGATCGGGCCGGGGTCCTTGCAGAAGGCCTCCCATGCCTCGTTCGCTCTGGCGGCGTGATCGACGTCGCAGATCGACTGCGTGTTCTTCTCCGGGCCGAGCCCGTCGATTTCGTCGAACGCGAGCTCCGGACCGGTCGCGACCACGAGATAGTCATAGGAGAGGGAGGTCCCGTCGCCGAGTTCGACGCGGTTCTCCGCGGCGTGCACGCGGGTCGCACCCGCCGCATTGAACGCGACACCATGCCGGGGCAGCACGGCCGCGAGATCGACGGTGATGTCCTGCTTGGTGCGCCACTTCACGGCCACCCACGGATTCGAGGGCGTGAACTGGAAGAACGGCTTGTTGGAGACGAGGGTGATGCGATCCTCGGAGCGGATCGCCTGCTTCAATTCGTAGGCGCACGAAACGCCGCCGATGCCGCCGCCAAGTACGACGATGTGAGCCAAGACTGCCTCCTGTGGGTTAACGCGGCCCGTTTGCGGGCTCTTGTCGTTTGCATTCGGATGCTTTGTCGCAAGCCGAGCATGGAGGTGCGCGGCCCGCCTTGATTCCGCTCAAAGGGCGCTCAGCTTCGACGTGGCATGCCGCAGGCGAAAGCCGCGCCGGGCTTCAGTCCGAGCTTGTGGAAGATCGCCGCCGCCGGGCAGACGCCGGTGAACGACGCCTGCAGCATGTTCAATCCGACAAAGGCGTCGAGCAGGAGCCACCACGGGCTGAACAACCAGGCGAGCAGGAGGCCGAGCAGCACCATGCTGCCGGCCATGGCGAATACGGCGCGGTCGACGTTCATGACATCCACTCCTTAGGCTCGTCTCGTCATTCTTGCCGGCGCATCAGCGACGTTCCGGCATTGACAATGTATTCGAATATTCGTATCTATGCAAGTATGAAAATACGTTCGGAACCGATGCGTGCCGCGGCGGACCAGGCGAGCGGCCTTCTCAAGGGGCTGGCCAATCCGCACCGGTTGCTGATCGTTTGCCAGCTCATCGAGAAGGAGCGCTCGGTGGGCGAACTCGCCGACTTCCTCGGCCTGCGCGACTCGACCGTGTCGCAGCATCTGGCGCTCTTGCGCCGCGATGCGATCGTCACCGCCCGGCGGGACGGCCAGACGATCTGGTATTCGATCGGCAGCGAGCCCGCCCGCGCGCTTGTCCAGGTCCTCTACCGCGCCTACTGCGCGCCGGCGGCGGCATGCCGGCCCGCGGCGCCGGGCTCGTCGCCGAAACGCCCCCGGGTTCTTGCGCGACATCAATGACGACAGGGCGCTCGTCGGCCGAGATGCCGACGGCGCTGCATTCGAGAGGCAATATCGATGCGCTTCAGGACCATCGCCGCGGCGGTTGCCGCGCTGAGCCTTCATCCGGCCTTCGCCGCCGATTCCTTCACGGTCGCGTTGCAGAAGGTCGCCGATGAGAAGGCGGTCTTCGCGACCGTCGAAAGCGCCAACATCGTGCCGGCGCGGGCGCGGATCGGCGGCACCGTCGCCGAACTGAGCGTCAAGGAAGGCGACGAGGTCGCGCAGGGGCAGGTGGTCGCCACCGTCGCTGACGAGAAGCTCGTTCTGCAGATGAAATCGCTGGACGCGCAGATTTCCGGGCTGGAGGCCCAGCTCACCCAGGCGCAGACCGATCTGACGCGCGCGGAAGATCTCTTCTCCAAGGGAACCGTTCCGAAGACGACAGTCGACCAGGCCCGCACCGCCTTCAATGTCGCCAGCACCGCCCATCGCAGCCGCATTGCCGAGCGCTCCGTCGTCGAGCAGCAGATGTCGGAAGGAAAGGTGATGGCGCCGACGGCGGGACGCGTCCTCAAGGTGCCGGTGACGACCGGTACGGTGATCATGCCGGGCGAGCCGGTCGCCAGCATCGCGGAGCGGAACTTCGTGCTGCGGCTGCGCGTCCCCGAGCGCCACGCGCGCTTCCTCAAAGCGGGCGATCCCGTGCGCGTCGATGGCGAAGAGCTCGGCGCCAGCAAGGCGACCTTCGGCACCATCAAGCTCGTCTACCCGCAGATCGAGGACGGCCGCGTCGTCGCCGACGCGCATGTCGGCGGGCTCGGCGACTACTTCGTCGGCGAGCGAATCCGCGTCTGGGTGTCGGCCGGCGAGCGCGACAGCATCACCGTGCCGGCCTCGTTCATCGTCACCCGGTTCGGCATCGACTACGCGCGCGTCCGCAAGGGTGGCGACGTCATCGACGTGCCGGTGCAGCGCGGGCGCGACCTGCCGCGGCCGGATATGCCCGACGCGCTTGAAATCCTGTCCGGTCTCAATCCCGGCGACGTTCTGGTGAAGCCGTGAAGCTCGGACTGTCCGGCCGCCTGACGCAGGCGACCATCCGCTCGCCGCTGACCCCGCTATTTCTGCTGACCGCCCTCGCGGTCGGGCTCGTCGCGCTGTTGACCATTCCGCGCGAGGAAGAGCCGCAGATCAGCGTGCCGATGGTCGATATCCGCGTGAATGCCGATGGCCTGAAGGCACCGGATGCGGTTGAAATGGTGACGAAGCCGCTCGAGGCGATCGTCAAGGGCATCGACGGTGTCGAGCACGTCTACAGCCAGACCGTCGACGACCGCGTGATGGTCACGGCGCGATTCCTTGTCGGGACGCGTGCCGACGATGCCATCCTGCGCGTGCACGAGAAGATCCGCGCCAATATCGACCGCATCCCGGTCGGCATCCCCGAGCCGCTGATCGTCGGCCGCGGCATCAACGACGTTGCCGTGGCCGTGCTCACCCTGTCGCCGAAGCCGGAAGCCGCGTCCCGGTACACCGACAAGGATCTCTACCAGTTGGCGCAGCAGCTCGAATTCGAGCTGATGAAGACCGACAATATTGGGCTGACTTACATCTCCGGCGGCGATCCGCAGCAGATCCGCGTCGAGCCCGATCCGGAAAAGCTCGCGCTCTACGGCGTGACGCTGCAGCAACTCGTCGCCAAGGTGCGTGATGCCAACCGCTCGTTCCAGGCCGGATCCGTGCGCGACGGCGGCCTGAGCCGCACCGTCGCCGCCGGGCAGACGCTGACCGGCGTTCCCGATATCGGCCTTCTTCTGGTGACGACCCGCGACAACCGCCCGGTCTACGTGCGCGACGTCGCGAACGTGGTGATCGGCCCGAGCCCGGTCGAACACCGGGTCTGGATAGACACGCCGGGAAAGGGCGGCCAGTGGAGCCGCGTCCCGGCGGTCAGCATTGCCTTCGCCAAGCGCGCCGGCGCCAACGCCGTGGTCGTCGCCGAAAATCTGCTGCAGCGGTTGCAAACGGTTCAGGGCCGGCTCGTGCCAGCCGACGTGCAGGTGACGGTCACCCGTGACTATGGCGAGACCGCCAACGACAAGGCGAACGAACTGCTGTTCCACCTCGCCCTCGCCACCGTCTCCATCGTCGTCCTGATTGCCATCGCCATCGGCTGGCGGGAGGCATTGGTGACGCTCGTCGTCATCCCGACGACGATCCTGCTGACACTCTTCTCCGCCAAGGTGATGGGTTACACCATCAACCGCGTCAGCCTGTTCGCGCTCATCTTCGCCATCGGCATCCTGGTCGACGATGCCATCGTGGTGATCGAGAACATTGCCCGCCATTGGGCGATGAAGGACGGCCGCTCGCGCCTGCAGGCGGCGGTCGAGGCGGTCGCCGAGGTCGGCAATCCGACCGTCGTCGCCACGCTCACGGTGGTCGCGGCGCTGCTGCCGATGTTGTTCGTGTCGGGCTTGATGGGTCCCTATATGGCGCCGATCCCGGCCAACGCCTCGGCCGCCATGCTGTTCTCGTTCTTCGTCGCGATGGTGATCGCGCCGTGGCTGATGCTGCGGCTGCACCCGGAAGGCAAGCCGGTGCACGGGCATGAGCCGACGCACGGCGAGGGCGCTCTCGGTCGTCTCTATCGTCGCTTCGCCACGCCGATCGTGCGGACGCGGCGGAACGCCTGGACCTTCCTGATCGCGGTCGGCGTCGCCACACTCGTCGTCTGTGTTCTTTTCGTCACCAAGACCGTGACGGTGAAACTGCTGCCGTTCGACAACAAATCCGAGATGTCGGTCGTCGTCGACCTGCCCAAGGGCGCGACTCTCGAGGACACGGAGCGCGCGCTGTTCTCCATCGCCGACGTGGCGCGGCAAGTGCCCGAGATCCGCTCGGTCGAGACCTATGCCGGCACCCCCGCGCCGTTCAATTTCAACGGCCTTGTGCGGCACTACTATCTCCGCGAGGCGCCGGAGCTCGGCGAGTTGCATCTCAACCTCGCACCGCGCGGCGAGCGCAGCCGCGCCAGCCACGCGATCGCCCTCGATCTGCGCGAGCGGATGAAGGCGCTCACGCTGCCGGCCGGGACTGTGGCTCGTGTCGTCGAGGTGCCGCCGGGCCCGCCGGTGCTGGCGACCCTGCTTGCCGAGGTCTACGGGCCCGACTCGACGACACGGCGTGCGATCGCGCGCGAGCTGAAGAAGGTCTTCGCTTCGGTGCCCTATATCGTCGACATCGACGATTCGATCGGCGAGCCGCCGCCGCGCTTGCGCATTTCCATCGATCAGGACCGGCTGGAATATTTCGGTGTCGAGCAACGCGACGTCTACGACACCATCCAGGCCCTGTTCGGCGGTACGACGGTGGGCTACTCGCATCGGGGCGAGGGGCGCGATCCGATCGAAATCGTGGTGCGGCTGCCCAAGCGCAATCTGTCGTGGAACGAACTGCTCGCCTCGACGCCGGTGCCGGCCAACACCGTGCCCGGCAGCAAGGGCGTGGTCGAGCTCGGCCAGATCGTGCGGGTGAGTGAAGAGAAAGGCTCGCCGACCATCTTCCGGCGCGACGGGCTCTATGCCGACATGGTGATGGCCGAGCTTGCCGGCGCCTACGAAGCGCCGATCTACGGCATCCTTGACGTCGACAAGAGGGTCGCCGCGCACGATTGGGGTGCGCTGCCGAAGCCGACCGTCCGATTCCACGGCCAGCCGGAGAACGAGGCGCAGCCCACGATCCTCTGGGACGGCGAATGGGAGATCACCTATGTCACCTTTCGCGACATGGGCGCGGCTTTCGCTATCGCCATCCTCGGCATTTATATCCTGGTGGTGGCGCAGTTCGGCAGCTTCACGCTCCCGCTCGTGATCCTGACGCCCATCCCGCTCACCCTGATCGGCATCGTGCTCGGCCACTGGCTGTTCGGCGCGCCATTCACGGCCACGTCGATGATCGGCTTCATCGCACTCGCCGGCATCATCGTGCGCAATTCGATCCTGCTCGTCGATTTCATCCGCCACGGCGGCGGCCGGGGCAAGACGCTGCGCGAGATCGTGCTCGAGGCCGGCGCGGTGCGCTTCAAGCCGATCCTGTTGACCGCGCTTGCCGCCATGATCGGCGCCGCGACCATTCTGCTCGACCCGATCTTCCAGGGCCTGGCCATCTCGCTTCTGTTCGGCCTCGCCTCGTCGACGCTGCTCACCGTTCTTGTCATCCCGGCGGTCTACGTCGTGCTCAGGGATCCCGAACGTGTCGCGGGTTGAGAGGACGGAGCGAGTCTCGCCTTGTCCGCCGCGAGGCATCGTCCCTGCGCACTTCCAGGTTGCCTTCGGCGGCCGTTGGGATATGGTTCTCAACGTTCAGTTGAGAACGTGCGATGAACCGCCGCAATTCGCGGGCACTGCTTGCCGTCGCTGCATCGGTGTCGATGGCCAGCCTGATCGTGGTGCTCGTATTCCTTTTTCCTGCGCCTCCTTCGCACGTGCCTGTCGGCGTGGGATTTAGCGGCGGGACCTACGAAGTCTTTTTCGCACATTACAAGCGATTGCTTGCACGCCAGGGTGTGACCCTGGAATTCCGGGCGACCCATGGCGCCGTCGAGAATCAAAGGCTCCTCGACGACCCGAAGAGCGATGTGCTGGTCGGCTTCGTACAGGGCGGGATCAAGGACAGCAGCCAGTCTCCCAACCTCGTCTCATTCGGCCGTTTGGCCTATCAGCCGTTCTATCTGCTGTACCGGGCCGACACGCCGATCGACGACATATCGCATCTGAAAGGCAAAAGAGTCGCGATCGGCGCGGCCGGCAACGGAAGTGCCGTGGTCGCAAAGAAGATTCTTGCGGTCGCGGGTGTCACGAGCGAAAACACGGTCTTCCTGCCGGCGTTCGCGCAGGCGGCGATCGACGCGCTCAAATCCGGTCATGCGGATGCGATGTTCGAGGCGTTTTCGAACGAGCCCGTCATTCGCAGCGCGCTGCACGATCCGAACATCAGGATCTTGAGCTTGCGCGGCGCCGAGGCATTGGCGCGGATCTTCCCGTTTCTGTCGAAGGTGACCCTTCCCCAGGGCGTGATCGACTATGAACGGAATATCCCGTCCGCCGACGTGACCATGATCTCAACCACCGTTGGCCTGCTCGGCCGCAATGACCTGCACCCGGCGGTTGTCACCATGCTCGCCGACGCCTTGCAAAAGACCCACGGCGCGCCGGGCCTGTTCGAACGGCCGAACGAATTCCCGACGGAATCGGACCCCGAGTTTCCCATGGCTCCGGCGGCGCTGGACTATTACCGAAACGGCCCGTCTTTCCTCAATCGATACATTCCTTTCTGGGTGACGCACACGGCGCAGCGTTTCGCCGCGCTCTTGATTGCGGTGTTCGGCGTCCTTCTTCCGATCGTCCGCTATGTGCCGCAGGTGCGGGGCTGGTGGGTCCGACGAAAGCTCGACGGCTGGTACGCTGAGCTGCACGCGATTGAATCGGTAATCGCAAGTCGGGTGGATCCGGATCGTTTCGACGAGATCAAATCGACTCTCGCCAATATCGAGGGGAGGGAGCGATCGTCTCGTTTGCCTGCGAGCGTCGCCGCTCAGCGGTTCGGGCTGCGCGGCCATATCGACAGGATCAAACGCAGATTGGCCGAGGTGGAGTCCGAGCGGCGTGCGGTCAATTGACCCGCCGCCGTTCCGATGCCGCCGGCCTCTGACCGGGCCGTGACCATGCCGGACTATCTGTTCCTGATCCCGATCCCGATCTCGATCTCGATCGGCCTCGGCTTCGTCGGGCTTGTCGCGTTCTTCTGGTCGTTGAACGATGGGCGGTACATCGATCTCGAGGGCGCCGCGCAGCGTATCCTGTTCGACGATGGCGAGGAGTGGCGGTCGCCCGTGCAAACGGCCGGCTGCTCCGCGCTGCCCTCGGGAGAAGCATCATTTGCCAAGGAGACGTCCCATGAGCGACATGTACCCCCACGCAACCGCCGAATTCGGCCGGCGCCGCCGCGAACTCACACCCAGCCAGTCGGCGGCCTTCGAGGCCTTCGGCAAGGCCGTGTTCGCCGACGGCGCGCTTCCCGCCAGGATGAAGCAGATCATCGCGGTCGCCGTCGCGCACGTCACCCAATGCCCCTATTGCATCAAGGGCCACACGAAAGCGGCGCTGCGCGCCGGCGCGACCCCGGAAGAGCTGATGGAGGCGATATGGGTGGCCTCCGAGATGCGCGCCGGCGGCGCCTACGCGCATTCCAATTTAATGCTTGCCACGCTGGCCGAAGAGGAGAAGAAATAAAGGCGCGATCGGCAAGCTGACATGAGGCGCGTCATGGTGAGGTACACGGTCGGTCTCAAGAAAGGAACTCGCTCCAAGGCCCTTACGGTCGAAGGCGAGGACGCACTGATGGCGGCGCTCAGCGCCAAGCTCGACAATCCCGCCGCCAGGATCACTTACGTGCGCAAGGCGAACAGTCGCGGCGACCGCCGCC
>Ga0182749_1002895_pt1 | contig 12191 bp, 11 predicted proteins | sample eDN3rd37CKraftMG_FD_128875 | JGI IMG/M metagenome (GOLD analysis project Ga0182749, IMG submission 128875) | Enriched Miracle-Growth compost microbial communities from Emeryville, California, USA - eDNA 3rd pass 37_C Kraft MG (version 2) (version 2) ...
GCCGAGCACCGTCAAAGTATTGCCGGACGGATGGCCGTGTGGCGCTCTTTTGAGGAATATTGTCTTTGGATAGGAATACTATCGCAGTTATATACTTGACGTACCGCGCCTGATTTGCCATAAAAGGCAAGACAGGAGCGAGTTATGGCACTTCCCAAGATCTACACCGACGAAACCGCAGCCCGTGAGCACCTTGAAAAGCTCCTCTGGCCGGAAGGCCCGGTCTGCCCCCATTGCGGCACCATCAACGAGGCTACCGAACTCAAGGGCAAATCCACCCGTCCGGGCGTCTACAAGTGCCGTCCCTGTCAAAAGCCCTTCAGTGTCACGGTCGGGACCGTATTCGAGCGAAGCAAGATCAAGCTCAACGTTTGGGTCTATGCGACCGATCTACTAACCGCCTCAAAAAAGGGTATGTCGGCCCACCAACTGCACCGCATGTTGGGCGTCACCTACAAAACCGCTTGGTTTATGGCGCATCGCATCCGCGAAGCCATGCGCGACGACAAACCTGCCCCCATGGGCGATAACGGCGGCCCCGTGCAAGCCGACGAGACCTATTACGGCAACACGTCTAAACGCGCGAAACACTACAAAAAGGGCCACTCCAATAAGTCTGGCGTGATCGCGCTTGTAGAACCCGCCACTGGCAAGGCCCGCGCATTCGCCGTCAAGTCAGCAACCGCCGACACCGTTTGCAACATTCTTTTCACGAATGTGCGCCGCAAGGCCACGCTGGTGACTGATGAAAGCCGCCTCTATTCCTTCGTCGGCACTCAGTACGGCGACCATCAGACTGTGCTTCATGCTGGCCGCGAGTACGTCAATCAAGACGGCTATACCACCAACAACGTCGAAAACTTCTTCGGCATCTTCAAGAAGGGCATGGTTGGCATCTACCATTTCTGCGGCGAGCAACACCTGCAACGCTATCTCGACGAATTTTCCTTCCGATACTCCAACCGCTCTGGCGTCGGCATCAATGATGCGATGCGATCAGAACTCGCGCTAAAGGGTATCAGCGGCAAGCGCCTGACCTATCGACGGCCTCACTAAGCCTAAGAACAAGAAGCAGCTCGCTCAAAGATTTTGGGCTTGGCGCAAACGACGCTATCGTTTCGATTGATTATAAAAAAGGGCAACTTCGAAGAGAGCGATTCCAGTCAAGGCGGCATTCAGGATCGCGTAGATGAGCAAAAGCAACGAGAGGGCCTGAAGAACGAATAGCGAGCTATAGATTGCCACCAAAGCAAAAAGAAGCGCAGCAACCTGGACGAATATGAAATGCGCAAAACGAACAATTAGATCCATATAATAGGAATCGTCGCGCCCCCCCTCTGCGATCAAGTCAAACATTTGGGTAGTTGGGAATGCCATTACCACCGCCATTGCACCAATCGAAAATCCAAGCAAGTTAGGAACAACAGATAGGACGTGCGACGGCGCCTCGGCTGCCTTTCCTAGACACGTCACGGTAATGATTAGGGCCAAAATGAGGGCAGGCGAACGGATAAGCGCCCTGCCTCGACCGTATAATTCCCAATACTTGTTTAGATTGTCGGAGACACCAGCCCAGTCTTCAGAGAGTTTTGAGCGTTGCCACGAGTCTTGACAGAAACGAACCGCCCGCCGCCATGCTGAGGTACAGGCGCTTCGGAGATCGATCAGTAGCGACTTCCAATTTTTTCCCCTCGGCGTCACGACCCTCACCTCTCACAAATCCACTCTCCGCAGCCACTTCCGCAGTTTCTCGGATTTCTTGGGTAGCCACCAATTTTTCTGCCTCCGCAGACTTCGTATATTTTTCATCTAATTGCCTAGCGTTCGCGCTCTTGAGACGCTCATGAACTCGCCGCCGTGCTGCAGGAGAGCCAGCGTCCGGATTGGGCAAGGTTACCCGGATAAACAGTGTGCGAAGCTCTGGTAAAGCCAGGATTTTCTCTACAACACCTGTCTCCGGGACGACTGTAACTTCAACCTCGGGGCTGTCGAACCCGTGTAACTCCTGAGAAAGAAGTCTGACGAAAATCGCCTTCGCCGTGTTTGGCCCTAAACTGTCCCCAAATTCGTTTTTCGCCTCGACGTAGAGGAGGTGCTTCCTGTCGTGAAATACATAGTTGAAGGCACGGAAGTTCGGCTTGGCAGACGGAGGTATTTTGATGCTTTTCTTTAGCTCGGCTGATAGCTCGTCTTCGTTGCTTAGGTTCAACCACGGCTTCTTGACATCAATCTCAGTCCAAAGAAGCACTCTGCCTGTGTAGATGTGGTCTCTGCCAGACTTCCGGGGTGTCGTGATCTTCGCGTAATCACTGCCACGGGCCTTTACGAGGTACTGGGCCGCCTTTCTGAGCAGCGTTATATACACTCCCTCGGGGTGGGGATTCGCAGCCAAACTCAATACGCAAACGTGAATGATACGTTCCCGAGCCATACCCACCCCCATTAATGCAACCATCGGTTAGCATAATGAGGAGGTACGGAACAATCATTGGGCCTTTTTCTTTTTGGAAACCTTCCGCCTTAAATCAGGCTTGGCATGCTTGTGTTGCTTCGGCGGCGTCTTGAGCATCCGTAGCAATACCTGATCCCGCTTTTCGGCCGCTTTGCCCACGATTCACACCCCTTGGTGGATAAGGCCGGATTTCTCTAGCGCTCAACGAAGCTCGTGCGACAATCTGAACACGCGAATCAATGAGTCATGCCCCAAGCATGAACCCATTGAACTCGCGTTGGCGCAACCGGCCCGTAAGGGCACGGGTGCCGCAGGGTTACCACCCCTGCGTCTACCTACCGGTTCGGAGACGGTAGGACTTCCGGGGTACGGAAGGAACGTAATGCCCGCCGTACCTCGCAACCCCGTTGGGGGCCACCAGGGAGGGGTCAGTAGAGACGTCTACTGACCCCTTCTTCTTGCCGATTCGAATTACCGACCGGCAACCTCACTGTACGTAGGAAATCTCCTATTTCTAGGAGCCTACAAAAAGAAATCTGTCGAAAAGCTCAAACTCATTAATCCGCGCTGCCCTGTCAGTTCCTGACTTACCGCGCTGGATTCTGGTACGTCAAGTATATAACTGCGAATACTATCTAAAATATGACTATTGAGAACATATAGAGAACAATATAAGATTGTGCTTGTGCCGCGTTGTTCGGGAACAATGGGCAAATGACGAATCATCCGATTGTTCCCGCAGACATCGATGCGCGCTTCGAGGTCCATGAATGGCGCAACGGTCTGGCGATCCTGTCGGCGGCGCATCCCGGCGAATGGGCGAATATCGTCGAGGTTTTGCGCGGGTTCGTCCTGCTGAAAAGCGAGATATTGAAGCCTGGCGGCTCGAAGGGGCTGATTGCCGGAAGGCTGGACTCGCACTTTACGAGGCTCGGCTGGTTAGAGAAGAAATTCGATACCAAGATTGTCGTGGACGGCAACGAATTCGTCACCCCCACGCACAAGGTCGACTGCTACAAGAACCGTGTTGCGCTCGAAGTCGAGTGGAACAACAAGGATCCGTTTTTCGATCGCGACCTCAACAACTTCCGTCTGTTGTTCGAGCTGCGGGCAATCGACGCCGGTGTCATCGTCACCCGGTGCTCGGAGCTTCAGCGGATCTTCAACACGCTTGGTAGGGGAGCGAGCTTTGGCAACTCCACGACCCACATGGCGAAACTATTGCCGCGGCTTGACGGCGGGAGCGGTGGCGGATGCCCCGTCGCCGTCTTTGGAATCCGGGAAGCCTGCTATGTCGAAGACTGAGTCCGCGAGCGCCACAGCCGATCTCCTGCGCTTCGTCGGCAAGCGCCGCTTTGCCACTATCCTCGCCGATCCGCCGTGGCAGTTCACCAACAAGACCGGCAAGATCGCACCGGAGCATAAGCGGCTTTCGCGCTACGGCACGATGAAGCTCGACGAGATCGCCGCGCTTGCGGTCGGAGAGATCGCGGCGCCCGTAGCGCATCTCTATCTCTGGTGTCCGAACGCGCTTCTGCCGGAGGGCCTAGCAGTGATGAAGGCGTGGGGCTTCACCTACAAGTCCAACCTCGTCTGGCACAAAATCCGCAAGGACGGCGGCCCCGACGGTCGCGGCGTCGGCTTCTATTTCCGCAATGTGACCGAGCTTGTGCTGTTCGGCGTGCGCGGCAAGAATGCGCGGACGCTCGCGCCCGGCCGCAGTCAGGTGAATTTCCTCGCGACGCGCAAGCGCGAGCATTCCCGCAAACCGGACGAGCAGTATGACATTATCGAGGCGTGCAGCCCCGGACCGTATCTGGAATTGTTCGCGCGCGGTACGCGCAAGCGGTGGGCGACGTGGGGCCATCAAGCCGATGAGAATTATCGGCCGACCTGGAAAACCTATTCCTACAATTCGCAGGCATTGATCGCCGCAGAATAAAAGAGTCGATAAACCCGGTGCTCGGGACGTGCCGGTCATGACAATCTGTTTGCGACAGCTTGCCCTGGCCTCAAGGGAGGATGTCGGTGACGAAAGCGGCGAAAACGACCTCTGCCGGCAAGGTTCCGGTCGGGGAGAGCGGTGCCTCCGCCCGGATCGATGCGCGCATCGAGGAGCTGGGCGACTGGCGCGGCGAGACGCTCGCGCGCATCCGCGCGATTATCAGGAAGGCCGACCCCGACGTGGTCGAGACGTGGAAGTGGCGCGGCGTGCCGGTGTGGGAGCACGACGGCATCATCTGCACCGGCGAGACCTACAAGGCCGCGGTGAAGATGACCTTCGCCAAGGGTGCGGCGCTCGACGATCCGGCGAAGCTGTTCAATGCCAGCCTCGAGGGCAACACCCGCCGCGCCATCGATTTCCACGAGGGCGACGCGATCGATGAGAAAGCGCTGACGGCGCTGATCCGCGCGGCGGTGGCGCTGAACGTCACGAACAAGAAAAAGAAGAGCGGCAAATGACGTCTCTCATAAGTTTTTCATAAAGAGACAGCCGGGTGGCCCGCCCTTCGAGGGCTTCGCTGCGCGAAGCCATCTCAGGACGAGGTCCGGTTTTGGCTAGATGCCCTCATGCCGAGGGGCGATCCGGCGGGATCGCGTCTCGACGCATGCGGCGACATCGGGGCGGCGACACTGGGGACGGCGACACCGGGGCCGCGTCGTCATTTGAGGCTCGCGTCGCGCGCGGCGTCGTTCACCGCGCGGTTCTTTGTCGCCAGTCCGACGGCCGCTCGAACGTGCCCGCCCACACGCCGCGCCGCGCATCGCGGGCGGAACGCTCGGCCGCCGCATAGCGGCCCTTGCTGTGCACCTTGAGTTCGATGGCGTAACCTCCGCGGGCCATCGCTTCCGACAGGTCCGTGTCGCCCACCTTGCAGATGGCGACGGTGCGGTCGTAGCTCGGCGCCTCGGCCGGCGCGCAGGACACGTCGCGGCCGCCGATCAGGCGGGTCAGCGCGTCGCGCGCCGCCAGCCCGCAGGTGGTATCGCCGCCGTTCGCGTCACGGCAGAGTTGGCGCAGCTCCGGCGCGTCGATGCCGAACAGGCGGATGCGCGCCGTGCCGATCTCCAGCGAATCGCCATCGACGACGCGCACCGCCCCGGCGATCGCCTCGCCGTCGATGCGGCCGTTCGCCGGCGGCGTCTTCGTCCATTCGCTGTAGCCCCAGGCGGCGAGCGCCACCACCGCCAGCACGATCCAGGAGGAGGCCGACGGCGGGCGCTTGATAGCTGGCTGCGGCGGCCGTTGCCAGCGGTGCGCGCGCTGCATCAGCGCCGCCTCGGCTTGAAGCCGCCGCGCATGCCCGGCCGGCCGAGCGTCGAGCGCGGGCCGTCGCTGCGTTTCGCCGGGATCGTCTCGATGCCGGGCCCCATTTCGTCGAGCGTCGGCAATCTCGGGGCGTCCTTGCGCGGCCGTTTGCCGCCCTGCTTGCCGCCCGGACGCTGCGGCGCCACTTCGTGCCAGGTGGCGATGCCCATCTCGTCGAGATCGGGCTTGTGCGGCCTCGCGCGCGGATCGGCGGCAGGCGCGGCGAGATCGCGCGCCGCGTTGCGCGCCTCGATCTTGCGCAGCGCCGCGCGGGCGGAAGGGCCACCCTTCGATTTCAGCTTCGGGTTCTGCGCCGCCATCACGTTGCGCGCGGTTGGATCGTCGAGCACCGCCATCTCCGTGGCGCGCAGGCGCTTGATCTCGTCGCGCATGCGGGCGGCTTCCTCGAAGTCGAGATCGGCGGCGGCGGCGCGCATGCGCGCTTCGAGATCGGAGAGCACCGCCTCGAAATTGTGGCCGATGGTCGCCGCGTCCTCGAACTCGCCGCTGTCGCCGGCCTTGCCGGTGGAGATCAGCACATGGTCGCGCTCGTAGACGCTGGCGAGGATGTCGCCGATGCCCTTCTTGACGCTCTCCGGCGTGATGCCGTGCTCGGTGTTATAGGCCATCTGCTTTTCGCGGCGGCGGTTGGTCTCCGCCATCGCCCGCTCCATCGAGCCGGTGACGTGGTCGGCATAGAGCACGACGCGGCCGTCGACATTGCGCGCGGCGCGGCCGATGGTCTGCACCAGCGACGTCTCCGAGCGCAGGAAGCCTTCCTTGTCGGCATCCAGAATGGCGACCAGCGCGCATTCGGGAATGTCGAGGCCCTCGCGCAACAGGTTGATGCCGACGAGGCAGTCGAACGCGCCAAGCCGCAGGTCGCGGATGATCTCGATGCGCTCCAGCGTATCGATATCGGAGTGCATGTAGCGCACGCGGATACCCTGTTCGTGCAGATATTCGGTGAGGTCTTCTGCCATGCGCTTGGTCAGGACGGTAATCAGCGCGCGATAACCCTTGCGCGCCACCTCGCGCACCTCGCCGATGACGTCGTCGACCTGCGTGCGCGCCGGGCGGACGTCCACGGGGGGATCGATGAGGCCGGTGGGGCGGATCACCTGCTCGGCGAAGACGCCGCCGGATTCCTCCATGTCCCACGGGCCGGGCGTCGCCGACACGCAGACCGACTGCGGCCGCATCGCGTCCCATTCCTCGAAGCGCAGCGGCCGGTTGTCCATGCAGGAAGGCAGGCGGAAGCCGTATTCGGCGAGCGTCGCCTTGCGGCGGAAGTCGCCGCGATACATGCCGCCGAGCTGCGGCACGGTGACGTGGCTTTCGTCGAGGAAGACGAGCGCGTTGTCCGGCACATATTCAAACAAGGTCGGCGGCGGCTCGCCCGGCTTGCGGCCGGTGAGATAGCGCGAATAGTTCTCGATGCCGGCGCAGCTTCCCGTCGCCTCCATCATTTCGAGGTCGTAGCGCGTACGCTGCTCCAGCCGCTGCGCCTCCAGCAGGCGGCCGGCGGCGTTGAGTTCGTCGAGCCGCCATTTCAGCTCCGCCTTGATGCCCTGCATCGCCTGGATCAGCGTCGGGCGCGGCGTCACATAGTGCGAATTGGCGTAGACCTTGACGAATTCGAGGTCGTCGCTTTTTTGCCCGGTGAGCGGGTCGAACTCCTCGATCTTCTCGATCTCGTCGCCGAACAGATGCACGCGCCAGGCGCGGTCTTCGTAGTGCGCCGGGAAGATGTCGATGGTGTCGCCGCGCACGCGGAAGGTGCCGCGCGAGAAGTCGCCGGCCGAGCGCTTGTATTGCAGGGCGACGAGATCGGCGAGTAACTGCCGCTGGTCGATGCGGCCGCCCTGTTTGAGCGTGAAGGTCATCGCCGAATAAGTCTCGACCGAGCCGATGCCGTAGATGCACGATACCGAGGCGACGATGACGACGTCGTCGCGTTCGAGCAGCGCGCGCGTCGCCGAATGACGCATGCGGTCGATCTGCTCGTTGATTGAACTCTCCTTCTCGATATAGGTGTCGGTGCGCGGGACGTAGGCTTCCGGCTGGTAATAGTCGTAATAGGAGACGAAATATTCGACCGCGTTGTCGGGGAAGAAGCTCCTGAACTCGCCGTAGAGCTGCGCGGCGAGCGTCTTGTTCGGCGCCAGGATCAGCGCCGGGCGCTGCGTCTGTTCGATCACCTTGGCCATGGTGAAGGTCTTGCCGCTGCCGGTCACGCCGAGCAGAACCTGCGTGCGGTCGTTGCGCTTGACGCCCTCGACCAGTTCGCGGATCGCCTGCGGCTGGTCGCCCTTCGGCTCGAAATCGGACTTGATGACGAGGCGCTTGCCGCCTTCGGATTTCTCCGGGCGCGGCGGCCGGTGCGGGGTCCAGACCTGCTCGCTGAGTTCCGGGCGGCCCTCGCGCAGCAGCCGCTCCAGCGACTGCGCGGTAGCGGTGACGCCGGAGGGGATCAGGTCGCGCTCCTCCGCCCGGTCGGCCTCGTCGGCTTCCGGCATGCGATAGCCGAGCACCTGCGCCAGTTTGCGGTTGATCGTCGGCGCGTCGGCGGGGATGGCCGCGTCGAAGCCGGCCTGCGGCGCCTCGCCGAAGCCCTCCGGCGGCGATTTCGGCACCGATTTGCGCGCCTTGTAGGCGTCGGCGAAATCGCGGCGGCGGTCGAAGGAGTTATCCGGCGGCGGTTGCAGATGGCTGCCGGTTCCCGAACCGGGACCGGCGGTGCCGTCCCGCAGAGCCGGATTGAGGATGTCGGCGAGCGCCGGATCGAGCGCGCCCATCTCCGGCCGCGATGCCTTGGCGCGGGTGGGTTTCGCCGGGTCCTTTTTCGAGGCTTTGGCCGGGTGGCGGTGTGTCGGTCGCTTTGCCATGGACCGGCTAATATGGGCGGAGTCGGCGGCCAAAAAAAGGGCGCCGCCGCCAGTGCGCGGGGTTTATCCCGGCCGCCGCGCGCTGACGAAGGAACCCGATTTCGGCGGTGCCGGCGGGTGCCGTGGCGGCCGACAAGCCGGATAGAATTTTCTGCTGCGAAATGTACGGTCGAAAAAAACCGATGACAAAGCATGCGCGCATGATCGCGCTTGCAGCAGCGCCGTTCTCTTTTTCAGAAAACAAAACAAACGCGTTTCATTGCATTTGCGAGTGCCACGCATAGCCTCTCTTGCAGCGCAACACGATGTTCGTGTCGCGAAGGAGAGTTCAAACATGGCATCGTCGTCGTCATCGTCATCGCAATTCGATATCCGCATCGCTCCCAATCCGCCGGTCTTCGATCTGCCGGTATTGGTGGCGCTGGAGGAAGGACTGTTCGCCAAGCACGGCGTCAATCTCAGCTATGCCGCCGGCTACAGCGACCGCGAACAGAATCCGCACGAGCAGAAGCCGCTGCATCGGCTGAAGGAATCGCTGTTCGAGCAGGGCAAGGCCGACACCTACAATGTCTGCGAATGGGGCAGTATCGACCGCATCGAGCGCGGCAAGGAACAGCGCGCCAAGATCGCGGCGCTGCGGCCGGCGGTGGCGGCGCAAGCGATCGTCACCTTCGACGATGCCTTGCAGGTGCCGCGCGATCTCGCCGATGTCGAGATCGGCATCAACGACTTCACCGGCTCGCACTACACGACGTTGCAGCTTCTCGAAGGCGCCGTCGGCCGCGAGCGCGTCAAGACGGTGCATGTCGGCGAGCCGAGCCATCGCTACGATCAGGTCAAGTCGGGAGCGATCCGTGCTGCGACGGTGATGGAGCCGTTCATCTCGCTGGCATTGAAGGAGGGCGGCCATATCGTCGCGCTGACCTTCTATCGCGGTGCCGAGGTGATCCATCCGCGGTTCACCCCCGAGCAGCGCAATGCCTATTTCGCCGCGCTCAACGAGGCGGTCGATCGCATCCATGCCGACTTCGGCAAATACGCCCACCACATCGTCAAGATCACCAAGGGCCGGCTGCGGCCGGAAGAACTGGGCCGGCAATTCATCCACTACGTCCATGCCGAGAACTACGACTTGGAGAAGTTCGACCAGGCCTATCACTGGATGGAATCCTGGAAGCTGACGGCCGGGCAGAACAGCCATGCGTCGCTCGTCACCAATTGACGTGCTGAGCCGGCGCGGATTCCTCACGGGGTCCGCGCCGACTCTGGCGCTTGCGGCGCTGCCGGCCGGGCTATGGCCGTTGCGCGCATCGGCGGCGACGGCGCTGCGGGTGACGGACGGCGGTCCCGGCACCGCCGGCGCCATCTGGCGTCCGCTTTACGACGCCGGCGCGGTGAAGCTGCCGGACGGCCTTTCCATCGAATGGGTGAAGGGCACCCCCGGCCAGGTGCAATTGCAGCTTGCCACCGGCGCGGCCAATGTCAGCGTCTTCGGCGCGCTCGGCGCCGCCGAATTGAACGGCCGCGGCAACGATGTCGTGATCTTCGGCCCGGCGCTGAACAATCACGGTCGCTGGATTGTCCGCGACAACAGCCCGTATCGTTCGCCCCGCGACCTGATCGGCAAGACCATCGCCACCCAGCACGAAGCGAGCGACACGTTCCGTCACGCGCGGCTGGCGGCGTTGCAGCACGGCATCGATCTGAAGAAGGACGCGAAGCTGATTTTCGGGTCGCCGACCGCCAATGTCGCGCTGTTCGAGCGCGGCGACGTCGATGCGGTGATCACCATCGAGCCGACGGTGACGCGGCTGGTGGCGCGCGGTGCGCGCGAGATCGCCCGCGTCGGCGAGATGTGGCGCGAAGCGACGGGCGACGCCGCGCCGCTGTTTCTGGTCGGGCAGGCCGCGCACCGGCCATGGGTCGAGCAGAACCGGAAACTGGCGAGCGACATTGCCAATGCGCTCGTCGATATCCATCGGCAGTTGCACCGTAATCCGCAGAAGCTGGCCGAACTGCATCGCGAGTTCGGCATTCCCGATAGCGAGCGCGCGGCGATCGAACTCCTGCCGAGGCGCATCGTCGACATCTACGCGACCGAATGGGGAAGCGCCGTCTTTGCCAATATCGACAGGCAGATCGACGAAGCGGTGAAGGTCGGCATTCTGCCGAAGCGGCCTGACAAGCCAGTCTATGACGCGCGGATCACGGTGACAGGCTGACATGACGGTTCTCAGCGAGCGGGATGTGGCCGGCGCACCGCGCCGGGTGGCGGTGCCGTTGCGCGTGGCGGCGGCCTTGTTGCCGCGGGTCCTGCCGGGCGTGCTGTTCTGCGTCCTCGTGGTCGCGGGCTGGCATGTGATGGCGGTGCGCTGGCACAGCCCGCTGATCCCCGACATCGATGCGATCGGCGCGGCGGTCGCCGGTATCGTGACCAGCGGCGATGCGGCGTTGCAGATCGGCACGACGCTGGGGCGCATCGTCCTCGGCCTGCTGCTCGCTTTCGTCGTGGCGCTGATCGTCGGGCTGGCCTCGGCGCGCAACCGTTTTGCCAGGGCGTTCTTCGAGCCGGCGCTGCTGCTCGGCCTTACCGTGCCGGGGCTGGTGTGGGCGCTGCTGTGCGTCATCTGGTTCGGGCTGAGCCTGAAAACCTCGGTGATCGCCATCGCGCTCGGCATCGCCCCGGCGCTCGCCGTCAATCTGGCGCAGGGGCTCGAAGCCGTCGATCCGCAACTGATCGAGACCGCGCATGTCTACCGGCTACGGTTCTGGCAGCGGCTGCGGGTTTTATGGCTGCCGGCCATCCTGCCGTTCCTGATGGCTGGCATGCGGCTTGCATTTTCGCTGGCGTGGAAGGTCGTGGTGCTGGTCGAGGTCTTCGGCCTGTCCACCGGCGTCGGCTACGCGCTCAACTCCGCATTCATCTCGCAGGATGTGGCGGCGGTGCTGGCCTGGACGCTGGTCTTCGCGCTCGTCGTCGCCGCCATCGAATACGGCCTGTTCCAGGTCGTCGAGCGGCGGCTGACGCAATGGAAACGAAAGGCGCTGGTATGAGCACGTCGCTGCGTTTCGGCAATGTCGACAAGACTTACAGTCGTCCCGGCGGGGCGGAGGACCCGGTGCTGCGCGACTTCTCGCTCGAGGTTGCGCCGGGCGAACTGGTGGCGATCGTCGGGCCCTCCGGGATCGGCAAGAGCACGCTGTTGCATCTGGCGGCCGGGCTGGAGGCGCCCGACCGCGGTTCCGTCGCGATTGCGGGTGCGCGGGCGGAACCGCGCATCGGCATGGTTTTTCAGCAGGCGCGCCTATTTGATTGGCTCAATGTCGCCGACAATGTCGCTGTCGCCGTCAATGCGGCGAGTGCCGACATCAAGCGCGCGCGGCAAATGCTGTCCGCCGTCGGGCTCGGGCGGCACACCCATAGCTATCCGTTGTCGTTGTCGGGCGGCCAGCGCCAGCGGGTGGCGCTTGCCCGTGCTTTCGCCATCGAGCCGGATGTGGTGCTGCTCGACGAGCCGTTCAGCGCGCTCGACGAACTGAC
>Ga0182749_1002897_pt1 | contig 12188 bp, 8 predicted proteins | sample eDN3rd37CKraftMG_FD_128875 | JGI IMG/M metagenome (GOLD analysis project Ga0182749, IMG submission 128875) | Enriched Miracle-Growth compost microbial communities from Emeryville, California, USA - eDNA 3rd pass 37_C Kraft MG (version 2) (version 2) ...
CCTCAGCCTCGACAGCGGACCCGACGGGGTCCGCATCACCCTGGACCTGCCGGCGCGTTTCCCCGAAACGGAAATCCCCGCCTGAAACCAAGCGCGTCAGAACCGGCCGACGCGATCGACCGGGCCGCCGCGATTGGTGGGCGTTCCGGCCGGCGCCCTGTAAGCGGGGCCAACCCGCCGGGGCGCGACGACACGGGCCGGCGGAGCCACAACGCGAACCGGCGGAGCCACAACAACCGGGCGCGGCGCGACCACCACGGGCGCCGGCCGCGCGACGCATCCCCTGGGCGCGCCCACGGTCTTGCAGTAGACCACGGCGGCGGCCGGCGTGGCGGCGAAAACACTGACGCCCAGCAACGCCGCGCCCATGGCCCGCAGATAATGTCCCAGGTTCATGCTGTCCTCTCCGATTTCGTGCGGATGCGTGTCGTCACGCCGGCGCGCGGCCAGTAGCCGCGTCCGGCAACCTGCGCGTGCAGCGACACAACGCCTCCCCGGACAGGAGCATCTGACAGCCGGCGGGCATATCCCATGAAGATGGGCCCTTCCCCAATCGGTCCCATGAACATGGCATAGGCCCGCCTCCGGCTTTCCCGCAGTTTCGCGGCGTTGGGAGGCGTCGCACAGGCGCGGTCAGGGCGTCTGGCGGTTTGACCGCCCTGCGTCACGGTAATCCGGACGCGGCGCCGGGCGCCGCCGCCCGATGGCGCAGCGTCAGCGCCGGCGATGGCGCGACACACATCGGGAACGTACAGATGAAAAAGGCTCTTTTCCTCGCCATCGTCCTCGCTGCCGCCAGCGGCGGCGGCGCCCTCGCGGAAGACGCCCGCACCGCGTGCCGCGCCGATGCGCAGAAACTCTGCGCCTCGGCCATCGGCAATCGCGAACAGGTCGCAGCCTGCCTGAAGACCAACAAGGACAAGCTCAGCGACGGCTGCAAGCAGGCGCTCGCCGCGCGTTGACGCGCCGGTAAAGCTGGCCAGCGCCGCCCGGCCGCCAACCAGGCCGCCGGGCGGCCCGCTGCCGCGCCCCATACACCCTGGTTCAGCGCGGCGCCGACGGGGCCGACGAGAACCTGGACAAGGCGGCGGCCCATCCGCACGAAGCCGCGCGCTACGCTCCTTCTTGCGCTTCGCCAGACGGCGTTGATCCGCGCGAAATCTTCCCCGGAACAGGATATGCCAGCCCTCCGTTACCTGACGCTCGTCACGGCCATGTATCTCGCGGCCCTGCTTGGCGGCTGCGCCGGACCTCGCCAGGGATTGCTGCAACCGGTTGACGCCGCGCGGGCCATGCCGGTCCAGCGCGTCGTGCTCGCGGCGACCACCCGGGCGCCGGCGGAACAGCCCGGCTATCTGTTTTCCGGCGAACGGGGCCGTGAGGTGAGTTACGCGCGGCTGGCGTTTTCCATGCCGCCGGGCCGCCAGCCCGGGGCGTTGCCGGTTGACGCCGGACACCCCGACCCGCAGCGCCATATCGTGCTGGCGTCGGTTGCACGGCTCGACGGGGCCGGATTCGCCCGCGCCTTGCGAACGACAGGCACCGGGGCGCCGCCGCGCAAGGCGCTGATATTCGTTCACGGCTATAACACCGCGTTCGACGCCGCGGCGGTGCGGTTCGCCCAGATCGTCGACGACACCCACTTCGACGGCGTGGCCGTGTTGTTCAGCTGGCCGTCGCGCGGCGGCGTCACCGATTATGCCTACGACCGCGCCTCAGCCGATTTCAGCCGCGACGCGCTGGAGGCGCTGCTGAAGCAGCTGGCGCGCGATCCGGCGATCAGCGGGGTCGACATCTTCGCCCACTCCATGGGCAACTGGGTGACGATGGAAGCCTTGCGGCAGCTGGCGACAGCCAACGACCGGCGCGCGCTCGGCCAGATCCAGAAAGTGGTGCTGGCGGCTCCGGACGTCGACATGGACGTTTTCCGGCGGCAGGCCACGCGCATCGGCGCCCTTGCAGCGCACATGACGGTTTACGTCTCGCACGACGACTACGCGCTGCGCGCCTCGCGACGGCTGGCCGGCGGCAAGCTGCGCGCCGGCGAGAACACCGACCTTGAACAGTTTCACCGGCTTGGCATGCAGGCGCATGACCTCAGCGCCGTGGAGGGCGGCGTCGGCCGCAATCACGGCAAGGCGTTCAGCGACGCCGCGACCATCGCCGGCATCGGCAGGGCCCTGTCCGGCGGCCAGGAGCAGCGTCGCCAGGGACAATTGCTGACCGGGGGCCTGAAAACGCTGGGCCATTCCGTGACCGCAATCGGCGCAGCCCTGCTGCCGGAGACAGCGCCATGAGGCGGGCCAACGTCATACACGGGTCGCGCGCCTGTGCAATTTGCCGCGAGTAAAATTGCCTGACCGGCAAGAACATGTTCTGAATATCCGAAATGAGGCGAAAGCGGGGGGCACATGTCCGGATTGCGGCGCCATCATCCGCCAAAGGGAGGCGTACGTTGAAGATGACCTGGAAAGTACGCCCGATTGCATTACTGGCCTTTGCGGCCATTGCCGGACTGCTCGCGGGTTGCAACGAGCCCAAACCCAAGGCGCCGCCGCCTCCCGTGGTTTTCACCGCAAAACCGGTCAGCCAGACGGTAACCCAATATATTCCGGCGACGGGCCAGGCGTTCGCCATCCAGCAGGTGAATCTCGTCGCCCGCGTTCAGGGCTATCTCACCAGCATCAATTACGTTGACGGCGCGGCCGTGAAGAAGGGCCAGCTGCTGTTCGTGATCGAGCAGCCGCCCTACCAGATCAGCCTGGAGCTGGCCCAGGCGGCGCTGGCCCAACAGCAGGCGCAACTGAAAAACGCCCAGATCGAACTGCAGCGGCAACAACAGCTTTACGCCAAGCAGGCGGCCTCACAGGCGGCCCGCGACGATGCGGAAACCAAACGCGACGCCGCCCAGGCCGCCGTCGAACAGGCAGCCGCCCAGGTGAAGCAGGCGCAACTGAACCTGTCCTATACGGAGGTGCGGGCGCCGTTCGACGGCATTGTCACCAACCACCAGGTCGACGTTGGCGCCATGGTCGGCGTCGGCGGCCCCACCACCCTGGCGACCATCGTGCAGAGCGCGCCGCTGTATGTGCAGTTTTCCCTCGACGAACAGCTGGTGCAACACATCCGCGACGTCATGCGCGAACGGGGCATGACCCGCGGCAAAACCGACGGCGCCGCCGTGGAGATGGGACTGGCGGTCGGCAAGGATTTCCCTTACCGGGCGAAAATCGATTACGTGTCGCCGTCCATTGATCCGAACACCGGCACGCTGCTGGTGCGCGCGCTCGCGCCCAACAGCCAGGGCGCCATCCTGCCCGGCAATTTCCTCCGTATCCGCATTCCCCTGCCAGATCCGAAGAAGGGGCTGCTGGTGCCGGACAGCGCTTTGGGCGCCAGCCAGGGCGGCCGCTACGTCCTGCTGGTCAATGACAAGGGGCTGGTGGAGGAGCGGCATGTGGAGGTCGGCCAGGTCACCGACAGCGGCCTGCGCGTCATCCTCTCCGGCCTGACCGGCGATGAGCAGGTGATCGTTGGCCAGGCGCAGGGCGCCGTGCCAGGCGCGCGCGTGCAGGCCGAGCCAGCGCCCGCCGCGAAAGCCGGGGCGCCAGGGGCGGCCGCCGGCAACCCCGCCGGCGCCGGCCCCGCCAGCGCCAGTCCGCCTGGTGAACCGGCTGACGGGAAAGCGGCGCGCTGATGACGAAATTCTTCATCGAGCGGCCAATTCTGGCCAATGTGATCGCCATCCTGATCGTCCTGCTGGGCGCCGTGGCGGTCTTCAACCTGCCGGTGGCGCAGTACCCGAACGTGGTGCCGCCAACGGTGCAGGTAACGGCGCGTTACCCTGGCGCAAGCGCATCGGTGATCGCGCAGGAGGTGGCGCTGCCCATCGAGCAGCAGGTCAATGGCGTCGAGGGCATGATTTACATGTCCTCCACCAGCACCAGTGACGGCAACTACACGCTCACCGTCAGCTTCGCCATTGGCGCGGACCCGGACAAAAGCCAGATCCTGGTGCAGAACCGGGTTTCCACCGCGCTGGCGCAATTGCCGGTCGTGGTGCAGAACCAGGGCGTGCAGACCAACAAGCGGTCGACCTCGATCCTCCAGATCATCGCGCTGACCTCGACGGACAGGCGCCAGGACAGCCTGTTCCTGTCGAACTACGCCACGATCAATCTGGTGGACGAACTGTCGCGCCTGCCGGGCGTCGGTTCGGTCAGCGTGTTCGGCGCCGGGCAGTACGCCATGCGCATCTGGCTTGATCCGCAGAAAATGCAGGCGCGGGGCCTCGCCCCCGCCGATATCTCCAACGCCATCAACGCCCAGAACCTGCCGATCGCCTCCGGCCAGCTTGGCGCGCCGCCCACCGTTGGCGGCAATGCCTTCCAGTACACCCTGCTGGCCCAGGGCCGGCTTGCGGAGGTCAGCCAGTACGAGAACATCATCATCAAGGCCGACAACGCCGATGGCGGCCAGGTGACGCGACTGCGCGACGTGGCCCGGGTGGACCTGGGCGCCCAGACCTACAGCCAGGACTTCCGGCTGAACGGGCAGCCGGCGGCGGGCGTGGCGATCTTCCAGCTGCCGGAGGCCAACGCCCTCGACGTCGCCGGACGCGTGGAAGCGCGGATGAAGACGCTGGCGAAGGACTTCCCGCCCGGCGTGGCGTGGACCACGCCCTTCAACACCACGCTGTTCGTGAAGGCGTCGGTCAGCGACGTCTACCACACGCTGGTGGAGGCGGCCGTGCTGGTGCTGCTGGTGATCCTGATCTTCCTGCAGGACTGGCGCGCCACTTTGGTGCCGGCCACCACCGTGCCCGTCACCATCATCGGCGCCTTCGCCGCCATGGCGGCGCTCGGCTTCACCATCAACATGTCGACGCTGCTGGCGGTGGTGCTGGCCATCGGCATCGTGGTCGACGACGCCATCGTCGTCGTCGAGAGCGTGACCAAGCACATGGAGCGGGGCCTCACGGCCCATGACGCCACCATCCAGGCCATGAAGGAGCTGACGGGGCCCATCCTCGGCATCACCCTGGTGCTGATGGCGGTGTTCCTGCCGGCGGCGTTCCTCCCCGGACTCAGCGGCCAGATGTATCGCCAGTTCGCCCTTGTCATCGCCGCGACGGCGCTCATCAGCGCCATCAACGCCATGACCCTGAAGCCGACGCAGAGCGCCCTGTGGCTGCGCCCGCCCAAGCCCGTGCAGGATCGCAACGTGATCTTCCGGGTGTTCGAGCACGGTTACATGGCGTGCGAAAACGCCTATGTGCGCATGATGGCGCGACTGGTGAAGCACTACCGCGTCGTCTTCGCGCTAACGGTGATCCTCGTCGGCCTTTCCGGCTACGCGCTGAGCCGTGTCCCGACCTCATTCCTGCCGGTCGAGGACCAGGGCTACTTCATCGCATCGGTGCAACTGCCCGACGGCGCCTCACTCGAACGCACCCGCAAGTCCCTGTCCGAACTGTCGGAGCGGTTCAGCAAGGTTCCGGGCGTCGTCAATGTTGTCGCCATCGCCGGCCTTTCGGCCATGAACGACAGCGCCAGCCTGGCCAACGCCGGCGTGCTCTACGTCATGCTGACGGACTGGAGCAAACGCGGCCCGGGAGAGGGCCTGCTCGGCATGTACGAAACCCTGTCAAAGACGGCGAAGGCATTGCCGGACGGCGTCGCCACCGTGCTGCCGCCGCCGCCGATCCAGGGCATCGGCAACGCCTCCGGCTTCACCATGAAGGTGGAGCTGCGCAATGGGGAGTTCGACTACCAGAAGTTGCAACGCATCGCCGATGCGATCACCCGGCAGGCCACGGCGTCGGGCAACTTCATGTCCGCCGTCAACACCTTCAGCGCCCAGGCGCCGCAGGTTCTGGTCAACCTCGACCGGACGCGCACCGAAATCATCGGCGTGCCGTTCAACGCGGCGGCCAACACGCTGGGCTCCTACATCGGCTCGTCCTACGTCGGGCAGTTCCTGAAGTTCGGCCGGGTGTTCCAGATCTACACCCAGGCCGACGCGCCATGGCGCATGAACGCGGACGCCATCGGCTCCCTGAAGGTGCGCAGCAACACCGGCCAGATGGTGCCGCTGGGCGCCATCTCCGACATCGACACCAGCATCGGCCCCTCGCTGATTAGCCTGTACAACATGTATCCGGCGGCGACGGTGGTCGGCGCGCCGGTGATGCACGTCAGCTCCGGCCAGGCGATGGCGCAGCTTGAAAACATCGCCGCGCAGGTGCTGCCGCCAGGAACCGGCTTTGACTGGAGCGCCCTCTCCTTCCAGGAGGCGGTGGCAGGCGGGCAGATTTACCTGGTCTATGCGCTGAGCCTGCTGCTGGTTTACCTGGTTCTGGCCGGTCAGTATGAGAGCTGGCTGGCGCCGCTGGCCATCATGCTGTCGGTGCCGCTGGCCCTGCTGGGGACGGCGGCCGGCCTGCTGGCCATCGGCATTCCCAGCAATCTCTACACCCAGATCGGCATGATCCTGCTGATCGCGCTCTCCGCCAAGAACGCCATCCTGATCGTCGGCTTCGCCCGCGACCTGCACCTGCAGGAAGGGCGGGGGGTGGCTGAGGCGGCGGTCGAGGCGGCGCGCCTGCGTCTGCGTCCGATCATCATGACGTCGCTGGCGTTCGGGCTTGGCCTGGCGCCGCTGGTGCTGGCGGACAGCGCCGGCGCCAACGCGCAGAAATCCATCGGCTTCGCCACGCTTACCGGCATGGTGGGATCGACGCTGCTGACTGTCACCGTCGTGCCGTCGGTGTTCATGGCGCTGCAGTATCTGGAAAACCGCAAGAAGCAGAAGAAACAGGCCGCGCCGGCCGTCGCCAGCCCTGGACCGGCGGAAACGTGAGGGAAAGCCGCCGGATCAGGACGCCGGGTTTTGGCCTTGCCGCCGGACCCGGACCAGGCGGCAGCCCCAAGCCGGCGGCAGCTCAAGGCAAGCGGGAGCCCAGGGCCGGCGGGAGCCTGAAGCTGGCGGGAGCCTGAGGCCGGGCCTAACGGATCGGCGCCCGCCCCCCGGCAAGACACGCGGGACGCGAAGCCCCGCGGTTTCGCGTCCGGCAACTTTCCCAGGTCAATCTGCCTGGGTCAGCAGACCGGCGATCCACACGGCCATCAATGCAATGACCGCGGTCATGGCGATAACCCCGGATGTCATGGCAGCCTCCCTGAAGCGTTGCTCATGAAATCGAGGTTACCTGGCCCGGCCGGGCCGGCGCTGTGCGGCCTCACACGGCCGGCGACGCCGGCGCGGCGTCTGGCTGGCGCTGGGCCATGCCCTGATGGTAATCCACGCCGACCGCATCAAGCGCTTCATGCAGGGTCGAAAATATCCGGTTCTCGCCGAGCGCCGCGGCGACGCCGTGCCGCTCGAGATCCGCGCGCAAGCCGTTGCTGACCCGCCCCAGCACCACCTGGACCCCCTGCTGTTGCAGGTCGGCGATCAGGGCGCGGACAACCTCCGCCGCCGAAAAATCAATATTGGTCGTCGCGGAGGCGTCGATCACCAGATCACGCACCGGCGCCGGCGCGCCCGCGACCAGCGCACGCGCCGTATCGGCGAAGCTGTCGGCGTTGGCGTAGAACAGATCCGCCCCGAACCGGCAAACGATCAGCCCCGGCGCCGTCTGCATACCCGCCCGCGCCGGCGCCGGCTCCCAGCGCCCGGACGCGCCCGGCGCCAGAACCGATACGTGCGGCCGGTAGGAATGGCGGACATGGCGGATGAGCGACAGGGCGATGGCGAGCAGGATGCCCTGCTCCACGCCAATGCAGGGCACGGCCACGGCCGTCAGCACCGCCAGGCCGCATTCGCCCGGGCTCTCCGCGTAGATGGCCCGCAGCCCCCTGATGTCGATCATGTTCACGGCGATGGTGAAAACGATGCCGGCGAGCACCGCATGCGGCAGATATTGCAGGGGGCCGGTGAGAAACAGCAGAATGATCGCCACGACCGCCGCGAAAGTGAGTTGCGCCACCTGGCTGCGGGCGCCGTTGCTGTCCGCCATGGCGGTCTGCGTGGGGCTGCCGTTGACGACAAAAGCGCCGGTGATCGCGGCGCCTGCGTTGGCGGCCGCCAGCCCGAGAATATCGGCGTTGATGTCTGAGCGCTCGCCATATCGGACGGCATAAACGCGGCTGGTGGCGGCGCTCTGGGCGAGAATCATCACCACGCACGACCCGGCGACGGGCAGGAGCGCGAGGGTTTCGGACCAGGAAACATCCGGCCATACCAGCGAAGGCAGCCCTCCAGGCACGACGCCGATGACCGCGACGCCATGGCCGGCGAAATCGAACCAGGCGCTGGCAGCGATCAGGCCGGCGACGACGAGCAGCGGAACCGGGAAGCGCGGGATCAGCCAGCGCCCCGCCAGAATCGCGCCGACGGCAACCGCCGCCAGCCCAAGCTCAAGCGGCCGGACGTGCCCCAGCCCCGCCGCCAGTTCCTGGAGCTGGCCGAGGGTCCGGCGCGTATCCACCTTCAGCCCCAGCATGTCCGGCGCCATCGCCACGCTGACCTGGACGCCGACGCCGGTCAGAAAGCCGACCAGGGTGGTGCGGGAGAGGAAATCAGCGAGAAAGCCGAGGCGGAACAGCCGGGCCGCCAGCAGCAGCACAGCGGTTTGCAACGTCAGCATGCCGACCAGCGCCATATATTTCGGGCTGCCCATGGTCGCCATGGGCGCAAGCGCCGTGGAGAAGATTGCGGCCGTCGCCGAATCCGCCGCCACCACCAGATGTCGCGAGGCGCCGAAAATGGCGAACAGCACCAGCGGCAGCAGCACCGTATACAGGCCGGTGACCACCGGCGCGCCGGCGATGCGGGTGTAGCCGAGCACCTGCGGCGCGTTCATCGAGGCAAGGTTGATGCCGGCCATGACATCGCGCAGGGCGCCGCGCGCGGTCAGGGGGAAAACGCCTGGGAACAGCCTGGCCCGCAACCCCGGTTTGCCCTGGAACCAACGCATCTGAATCCTGCCCGCCGCCGCCATTCCCGTCGCCGACCGCCGCGCCTGACCTTCAGGCGCCAGCCTTGCATCGCCTGCCCGTTGCCCCGGTCAAGGCGCCGGACCGTTCCGCTCCGGCGACGGGGACCCGGCGCCGGCCAGCGCCGCGACGGCCTCGCGGGCGATCACCTGCTCCTCATCGGTCGCCAGGACGAAGACCCCCCGCTGGCTGTCGGCGCTGGCGATGTCGAAAGCGTTGGCGGCGTTCTTCTCCGCGTCCAGCCGCACCCCAAGCCACGCCAGCCGTTCGCAGATCATGGCGCGCATCTGCGGCTGGTGTTCGCCAATGCCGGCGGTAAACACCAGGGCGTCGACGCCGCCGGCGGTGGTCGCCAGCCGCGCCGCCTCTCCGGCGACGCGCAGGGCGAACAGCTCCAGCGCCTCGCGCGCTTCCGCCCGGTCGCTCGCCAGCAGGTCGCGGCTGTCGGCGCTGATTCCCGAAACGCCAAGCAGGCCGGACCGGTGATAGAGCAAATCCTCCACCTGTGGCAGCCCCTGACCCTTCTGGCCAAGCAGATACAGCAGCGCCCCTGGATCGAGCGCGCCGCAGCGGGTCGCCATGGGAACGCCGTCGAGGGTGGAAAAACTCATGCTGCTGTCGCGGCTGAGACCGTTCTCCATGACGCACAGGCTGGCGCCGGAGCCCAGATGCGCCGCGACCACCCGGCCGGCGGCGACGTCAGGCCGGCGACGCGCCAGCTCCCCGGCGATGAAGGCATAGGACAGACCGTGGAAGCCATAGCGCCGCACGCCCGCGTCATGCAGGGCGCGCGGCAGGGCGAAGCGACGAGTGAGGTCGGCGTTCGTGGCGTGGAAGGCTGTGTCGAACGAAGCCGTCTGCCGGAGGCCGGGTCGCAGCCGGGCGATCGCCCGGACCAGCTTCAGGGCCTGAGGCTGGTGCAGGGGCGCCAGCGGCGTCAGGCTGTCGATGCGCGCCAGGGCGGCGGCGTCGATCACCACCGGCGCGGTGAACAGGCTGGCGCCGTGCACCACCCGGTGGCCCACCGCCGCCAGCGCATCCAGATCGAAATGCCACGACAACCTGCTGAAAGCTTCCGACAGAACCTCGTCAAGCTCCTCCCCGGCGGGCGCCGCCAGTTCGATGTCGAAATGGTCGGGCCCTTCCGTCAGCTCAAACCGCAACGGCGCGCGGCGAAAGTCGATCATCCCCTTGCCGATGCGGCGCGGGCGCAAGCCATCAGCGCCGGCGTCCAGCGCGAACAGGCCGATCTTCACCGTGGATGAGCCGGCGTTGAAGGTAACGAGCAGTTTTCCGTCCATCGCCGCGCTCCTGGACATGAATGCCGCGGGAGGTGAACGCCGCGGAACGTGAATGGCGCTGGATCTGGACGCCGCAGGACATGGTCGCCGCCGCCGTCCCGACCGCACGGCGACACAACCGCGCCGGCCGCAAATCCCACCGGGGCAGGACCGGCGCGGACGGGTCGCCGGGCCATCGTCATTTGGCCGTCTGGCATTTGGCCATCGGCCACTCGGCGACGCTAACGGTGCGCTTTTTTCTACCTGGATTGTTACTTTACCGCCCGGCCGGGTCAATCACCGTGGGTCCGCACCGTCATTTCGCCCGCTTTCATTGTGAAGCTGCGCCAGACACGCGGAACCGTTTGGTGGGCGAACAGCTGTTCCACATTGAAATCACCCCACGCCGGTGTAGCCTGATTCCGGCGTGGTTCGGCGCATCGCATATCGGAGTTCCGCAGCAATGGCTTCTTCTGGCAAGCGCTGGGCAATACTGGCGCTCGTAATTGCCGTTGCGGCAGGCGGCTATTACGCCTGGCGCAAGTTCGGCCCCCAGGATCTGCCGCCAGGCATCGCCAGCGGCAATGGCCGCATCGAGGCCGTCGAGATCGACATCTCGACCAAATCGCCGGGCCGCATCAAGGACATCCTCGTCGATGAAGGCGATTTCGTCGAAGCGGGACAGGTGCTGGCGCGGATGGACACCGAGCAGCTCGAAAGCCGGCGCAAGCAGGCCGAGGCGGAGAAGCGACGCGCCGAGATCAGCATCGAAACCGCCGGAAACCTGGTGAAACAGCGCGAAGCCGAGCGCGAGGCCGCCGCCGCCGTGGTGGCGCAACGGGAAGCGCAACTTGACGTCGCCTCGCGCAAATACCAACGCTCGCAGCGCCTCATCCGCACCAACGCCACCAGCCAGCAGGCGCTGGACGACGACCGCGCCGCCGAGCAGGGCGCGCGCGCGGCGCTGGGCGCGGCGAAGGCGCAACTGGCGGCGACCGAAGCCGGCATCAGCGCCGCGAAAGCCCAGGTGGTGGACGCGAAGGCGGCGGTGGACGCCGCCCAGGCGGCCATCACCACCATTGTCACCGACATCAACGACAGCACCCTCAAGGCGCCGCGCTCCGGGCGAATCCAGTATCGCGTCGCCCAGCCTGGCGAAGTGCTGTCCGCTGGCGGCCGCGTTCTCAACCTGATCGACGTCGGCGATGTGTTCATGACCTTTTTCCTGCCAACCGCCCAGGCGGGACGCGTGGCGCTCGGCAGCGACGCGCGCCTGGTGCTCGACGCGGCGCCGCAATACGTGATCCCGGCCAGGATCAGCTTCGTCTCCGACGTGGCTCAGTTCACGCCGAAATCGGTGGAAACCGAGGAGGAGCGACAAAAACTGATGTTCCGCCTGAAAGCGAAGATCCCTGGGGAACTGCTGAAGAAATACGTGCGCCAGGTCAAAACCGGCCTGCCCGGCATGGCCTATGTCAAGGTCGATCCCGCCGCTGAATGGCCTGCCCACCTCGCCAAAACGGTTCAGTAGTCATGACGGACCCGGCGGCGATGCGCCAGCAGCAGAACGGACCGCAACCAGCGGCGGAAGCGCCCGCGGTCCGCCTGCGCAATGTCAGCCTTTCCTATGGCGCGACGCAGGCCCTGAAAGACATCACCCTGGATATTCCGGGTGGTTGCATGGTCGGCGTTATCGGACCGGACGGCGTCGGCAAATCAACGCTGATGTCGCTGATCGCCGGCGCCCGCGTCATGCAGCAGGGGCAGATCGAAAGCCTGGGCGCCGATATCGGCGACGCCCGGCAGCGGCAGGAGGTGTTGCCGCGCATCGCCTACATGCCCCAGGGGCTTGGCAAGAACCTTTATCCGACGCTGTCGGTATTCGAGAACGTCGATTTCTTCGGCCGCC
>Ga0182749_1002900_pt1 | contig 12178 bp, 4 predicted proteins | sample eDN3rd37CKraftMG_FD_128875 | JGI IMG/M metagenome (GOLD analysis project Ga0182749, IMG submission 128875) | Enriched Miracle-Growth compost microbial communities from Emeryville, California, USA - eDNA 3rd pass 37_C Kraft MG (version 2) (version 2) ...
CACGCTGATCGGACACCAGCTCATAACCGAGTCGAAAGGCCGTCTGACAGCCTCAGCAAAGGGGCTTCAGGTTGCAGAGGCTCTACTTCCTCCCGCCAAAACTCCGTGCAGCTCGTGGTCGGAAGTGAAAACGGCGCTCCTCCTCCGCGCGCTCCAGACCAATGACACGCCCGCGATCAGGAAAGCGTTGCAACGCATCGAGGGACTCGCCGCCCTTGTATTGCAGCAGCACTTCGGAAAATCGACCGCCCGACCACAGTCTCCCGCCGACCTTCGTGCTGACTTGGCGGTTATCGCCCTCGAACGTGCTTTCGGAAACAAAATCAAGACCGGGTTGCGCAAGGGCGCGGGACTGCCCGCAAAGCCTGGGCGGATTCTCGCTGGTCAGCTCTTCAAACAGCCTCGCGAGATCGCCACCGACGGCAAGTTAATCTCGCACCTCGCCTGCGAGATCGCAGGCAGCCGCGAGCATTCGCTCGACGCACTGGAACTGGCCATACTTCGCGGGTTGATGCTCCCCAAGGACCCAGAGGAAGCGCCCCACGAACCAGCTTCGAGTATGTCGCGCAGCGAAAGCGCGCATCGCACCCCTCAGCCGACACCGAATCCCGCCAATGACCGCATCCCGATCACGGAAGTTGCACCCCCAAGGAATCGCGCCGCGTCGCCGCCCGACATGGCGGAATTCTGCCTCGCTGTGATCGATGCGGCACGACCCGTTGCTGAGGGCTGGCCAGGCAACCGGAAGGCGTTTATCTCTTTGGTATGGAAGGCGATTCGCAACGCGCGACCCGACTGGGGTTTATCCGAGATTGCGTTCAAGGGAATGCTCGCGGAAGCTCATCGTTCGGGTCTGGTCGAATTGACGACCGCCGATCTCAAAGATGGTCGCGACCTGAAATCGCTTGAGGATTCAAAGATCCTCTACAAGAACACCGTCTGGCACTTCGTGCGCGTCCAAGATTAAAGGCATTTTGGTAGGAAATGGGCGTCGAAGGCGGTCCACTCAAGAATATGTCGTATGCTCCCCCGCTCTCTCCCGACAAGCTGAGCGAGGCGTTCGAGCATTCGATCACTTGGGAAGACGATCTCTGGCGAGCCGACCCGGTCGACGTGCCGGAGATCCATGCCAAGGCGCGTCAGAAATTCAACGATCTGCTGACAACGATCACATCGGGGCGCGGCTATCATACGCCCGAGCGCATTCTCCTTTTTCACGGTCAGTCGGGCGCCGGCAAAACGCATCTGCTGCGCGCCCTTCGAACCGACTCGCATCGCACCGGGCAGAGCTACTTCGGCTACGCGCAGATGACGCCCGACGTTCAGAACTATGCCGAATTCTATCTGCGCCGCCTCGTGCACTCACTCGAGAAGCCCTACGACCCGGATCGCCTCGGCGAATCCGCTTTGTCTCGGCTGACGAACCGCATGGTTCTCGATTCCGAGGTCATCTCTTCCGCCGACCTCGACAAGCTCCGCGACGCGACGCTCGACGACAAACAGTTGGCACAGCTTATCCTGCGCCTCGCCGATCAGATCGTAGCGTGCGAAAAATTCCAAACGCGCGAACTCGACATCAACATCGTGCGGGCGCTCTTGTACCTTCAGCGTCACGACCCGCGCATCGACCAGCGTATCCGCCAATATCTCAACGGACGCCAGTTGACGGGCATCGCGCACGAAGCCGTCAGCGCCCTCGACCCAAACGACGGCGAGGATCGCGCCTTCGAGATCATTGCCGCGCTCGGCGCGCTCGTCTGGACTGTCGATCGCGCCGCGCTCGTCTTCTGCATCGACCAGGTTGAGGATTTGCGGTTCTTCGATAATGCCGAAGATCGCTTTCAGCGCGCCATCCGCGACCTCATTCAGATCGCCAACCGCCTGACGAACGCCATCATCATCATCTCGTGCCTCGAAGACTTTTACGGCCAGGTGCGCGGCCTCGTGGCGCAATCTTATATCGACCGCATCGAGAAATCCGGCCCCGTGCTTTTACGCGAAAGCCGCACGCCGGAAGAAGCGCGCCTCATCATTTCGAAGCGGCTGGCCTATCACTCGGAAGCCAACGGCGCAGGCCTGAGCTTTCCCGATGCCACGCAATTCTTCGGACCGCAATTTTTTGAGGAATTTGGCGGCCTGTCGACACGACGGCTCTTGGAACACGCTCAATCCCGTCTGAGGGAAGCGACGTCGACCGACAACGACGAACAAGAACCCGAGGAAGAACGGCCATCCTTCATCTCGACGTTGGCGCAAGCCCTCGGTGCGGCCGTCGGCTTCGGCGGAGACGACGATGCTCCGACGATCTCGGCGGTCCAATTCCGCGAAATGTGGGAGCGCTTCGCCAACGAAAGCGAAGCCGAGATGCCCGCCGACGACCAGGAACTGGTCGACATCCTTTCAGCAGCGCTTGCACTCGCGCGTGACGAATGGGGCAAGGCGATCGAGGTCACCGTCAAGCGGCTCGAACTCGGCGACGACCTGCCGGCTTTCGATCTGACGGTTCGCCATCGCACTGGTTTTGCCAACGATGTCCGCGTCTTCCTATGCAACCGACCGACGCAGGGCGGCGGCTTGAAACGGCAGCTCGACAAGGTGCTGACGGCGATGCAGGGCAAGCCTTGCTTCATGCTGCGCGCCAGCGACTTCCCGCCGAACAAGAAAAATCAGACCGCGCAGGCATTCCGCAAGTTCCGCGACGGCGGCGGACGCCAATTGCTCGTGCCGATCCCCGAGTGGGAGCGGATGATGACGGTCCGAGAATTCACCGCGCATCATCGTGGTGATACCGGGATGATGCAGTGGCTCGAGGGCACCAAGCCTCTCTCAAGCCTGATTTCGATAACGCATCTTCTTCGTCTCGATCTTCTTGGCCGACCGATACCGCGGCTTGTCGCTAAACAAATGGATGATCCGCAATCGTCGCTAGACGGCTTCGATGCTCTGTCATCCGAACAGGCGCGCGCCGCATCGTCTGACGGCGATCCTGGCCTTCCAGCAAATGACGACGATCTGCCGATGTCCGTCATTCTCGACGAAAATGGCAGCTACGGCGCCAGCATCCTTGCAGGCGGCGAGAAGAGCCATCGCGGAAATCCCGTGACACTCAACAAGAGCGTCCTGAAGCGCCACGCGGCATTCCTGGGCGGCTCGGGTTCCGGTAAAACGACACTCGCGCTGTCGCTGATCGAGCAGCTCCTTCTGCGCGGCGTCCCCGCCGTCCTGATCGACCGCAAGGGCGACCTCGCAAGCTACGCCAATCCCGAAGTCTGGCGCGCCAACGACAACGATACGCCGGATCGCCGCTCCGAGCGCGAAAAGCTCGCCGACGCCATTGACGTTGCAGTCTATACGCCCGGACGCGCCTCCGGCCGGCCGATTTCGATCACGCTACTACCCAACGGTATCAACGAGCTTCCCGACCACGAGCAGCAGCTTCTCGCCAATCTGTCGGCGGCAGCGCTCGGCGAAATGCTGCATCTGAAAAATTCGGCCACGCACCAGAAGCAGTCCGGCGTGCTTGCCGTGGCGCTCCGCGTTTTGGGTTCGCTCTCAACCAGCGAAGTGACGCTCGCCGACCTCATTCATCTTCTCGAGGACGAGCATCCTGAGCTGACGGATCAGACGCAGCGCATGGATCCGTCTGGCAAACTCCGCCGTGATCTCGTCGCCCAGCTCGACTCGCTGCGCCTGCGCAATGCCGCCCTCTTTGAAGGTGGCGGCGAGAGCCTGCGCATGGAAAGCCTACTCGGTCTTGGCCGCTATCAGCGCCCCAACCGCACGCGCTTGTCCGTCATTTACACGGGCTTCCTAGGCGACAACGAGAATATCCTGTTCTGGGTGTCACAGTTCCTGTCCGAAGCTCTGCGCTTCTGCCAGCGCAACCCGAATGACGAGCTGCAGGCCGTCGTCATGTTCGACGAAGCCGACCTTTATATTCCGGCGAACTCGAAGCCCGCCACGGCGGAGCCTTTGCAGAGTTTGCTAAAACGTGCGCGCTCGGCAGGCCTCGGCATGATGCTCGCGACGCAATCGCCGGGCGACCTCGATTATAAAAGCCGGGATCAGATCACGAGCTGGTTCATCGGACGCGTTCGCGAAGACACCGCGCTTCGCAAACTCAAGGCCGCGTTCCAGTCTGAATCTGGACTCGATCCTGCAACTGCGCTCCCCGGACAGACCGTCGGCGAATTCCATCTCGTTCAGGAAGGCTTGGTGAGGCCGATGAAGGCTCAGCGCTCGTTGATCGCTGCTGAGCAGGTGCCGTTCGATCGCATCGAGCAATTGGCAGCCGAAACGCGCGGGCTCGACGAGCGCCAACTCCGGCTATTTGATCTTCGTTAACTTCGAATTAGTGAACTCGCGGGGCCGACCCTACATTCAATTCTCGTTTCACCATGCGAAATACTCCGTGATATTAGGATGCAGATAGTTGCTTAATCGAGTGTAGCGGCAATGAGATACGCTCAGAGCAATATATTGAATCAATTATACTTTTAGCAGTCGATCGATGCCGGATCGTTGAATAGCAAGGCCGATTCGAAGACCTTTCAAATCTTGAACCGAGCTCTCCGCTGCCGGCTGCAAAATACCGCGGGGACTGTCAACTCTCTTTGAGCCGATATAATATGGATATGGCTGAACATGGGGATTGATGTCAGCTACGCAGTGAGGGGGCGGCCCTCTCTCAGCGAAACAGAGAATGCCGCGGCTGAGGGGGCAAACCGGCCGATGCATGATTTGAGAATGGCCGAGTGCGGTTGGGAGTGAACTTCAAGAGTTCAGTGCGGGGTAAGTGTTATGATGGCGAAGCCTTTCGTCATGATGGTCATTGCGACTCTCATCGGTCCAGCAATTGGCGTCGGTCTTTTCATTCTTATGAACAATTTCTGAGCCTTGCATCGTAAAGGCAGAGATTGAATTCGCATGTACCCGACGTTCGCGTTGCGTTCGCTTTGGACATCAGCGGCTGCGTTGCTTTCGTTCAGCATGATTGCGCCCTCCGCTCGCTAGCCTGACACCGCACGTATCATGCGACCCTAGCCGATCCGGTGACCGCCTTAGACCAACAATTACGTCAGACATATTACACCCACCCCATCCAACTTCGTCGACAGCGCCATTCTGGTTGGGGATCCCGAAAATTCCGATCCCACAATGATGAGGCTCTCGATCGTTGCTCATGGCGACGACACACGCGTCTGAAAGAAAATCCTTGGACAGAAAAAGAGATAATGCGCGGCGCCATAAATCGAACCGAGCCGCAACGCTTGTTTAACGTCTTCCCGGCTTAAATAGCCCTCCTGGAAACGTCGGGGGCAGTTCATCCGGCGACCAGTGCGAATTGATTATGGGGTTTTACAAATGCGCATTTCTTCGCCTTCGCGGCTCATGACGATGTCTCGAACGGATAAGGAAATGCGACTTAAAGATTTCATTGTCGAAAGCCTGGCGGTCCTTGCCGAAGGCACTGAAGATCCCGGCACCGTAACGATGATCGCGCGGAATGCCGACAGCCCTGCGGCACGAGCACTTTTCGCCGCTCTATTGGAAACATCCTCGGCAGCCGACATCCGGCTCATCATCGCCGATGCGCGCATCGAGAGTGGGTCGCCTTCGCTTCGCGATATCGCTGGAATTGAATGCCGCCTTCTCGCCGACCCGCGTTTCGGCGCTTCCCACGAGCAGCTCGTCGTCGGTCGCACTCACGTCTGGATCGGTGACTGCTTGCGCCGCGATCCCAACAAACGCGACGCGTTCGAGCTTTACCATAAGGCCGATCTCGTTGCCCGCAAGTGCGCGACCATCTCGTTCGAAAGACTATGGGCCCGCGCCAAGCCGATGGTTTCTGCGAATAATCCGGAAATCGCACCGGAAATTTTTGCAACCGGGCAGCCGAATTCCGTTCACAGCTTTCACCGCCCCCACCGTCAGTAAATCCTCCGTTCAAAACGCCTCGGAATGCATCTCTGCGCGCACGCATGACCCGCGCGCGGATAACTGCGGCTGCATGAACGTGGCTCAGCTGACCAATTTAATTCCCTGAAACTTATCCCCGCCTGTCGCCGGTCTGTTACATTGCAGATCGCCATCAGCGCGTCGGAAAAAATGCGCAATAACGCGCAAGCACCGACAACCGGCAAATTGCTGCCGCGCTTCGGCCGTTGAGCCTTGTTGGGCTACCGAACCCGCGGCCCCGGATCGATACTCTCCGGGCTAAGCCGACGGCACACAGCGCCGCACACGCACTCACAGGATGGCACCCCCATGTTTTTCCTCGCGCGCCTCGCCTTCATTTCGATGCTGCTGCTGACAACCCTCAACGGTGCAACCGCCGCCGATAAGGTATTTTCGCATCATGGCATCGCCGCGGACGCCAAACGCTACGAAGCGTTCCTGAAGGCGAACTGGAAACCCGAGGGGAAGCCTGCAGCAGTTCTGAAAGCCGACGCCGAAAAGGCCTTTGCGTCCGACCCGCGCGCTGCGTCACGAAGCTTGGCCGCCGCAGTCGCCGAAGACGATAAGGACTGGGCCTCTTGGACGCGACTCGCCGAAGCGCTGCTTGCGATCAAGCCCGACCCAAACCTCAGCAGCGAACGCTACGATCTTCCGATTTACGCGTCCGGCGCTGCCTACCGCGGCTATGAACTCGCGAGCGCTCAGCCGGACAAAGCTCACGCCCTCTACGTCCTCGGGCAAACGCTCGAACGGCGTTCCTATTGGCGGCCCGCGATCGACGCCCTGAAGCTGAGCCTCGATCTCGCAGACAATCAGCAAACGCGCGAAGCCTACGATAAACTCCGCGGTCAGTACGGTTTCCGCATGACCGACTACAAGACCGATAACGAGACGACGCCTCCGCGCCTTTGCCTGGAGTTTTCCGAAGAGCTCAGCCGCACGCAGACCGACGTCGCCAAGTTCATATCGGTGAATGGCAAAGACCCGCAGAACCTCGTTCAGGACGGCCAGCAGCTCTGCATCGAAGGCCTGAAGCATGGCGAACGCTACGTCGTGCAGATCCGCGCCGGCTTGCCGTCGAATATGGGCGAAACGTTGCTCAAGACGTCCGACATCGCGGTTTATATTCCAGACCGTTCGCCGTTCGTGCGATTCAGCGGCAAAGCTTATGTGCTTCCGACTCGCGGCCAGCAGGGCATTCCGGTCGTCACCACGAACACCAACAAAATCGACGTCGAGATCTACCGCATCGGCGACAGAGCCCTCGCCGCAACGCTCCAATCCGGCGACATGCAGCGCCAGCTTTCGAGCTACGACGTGACTAACATCCGTGATCGCTCCGGCATCAAGGTCTACTCCGGGACGATGGATATCGCCTCCAAGCTCAATGAGGAGGTAACGACGGCTGTCCCCGTCACGGATGCGACAGGCAAGCTCGAACCCGGCGTCTACGTCATGGTCGCGACGCCGTCGGAAAAGACGAAGAACGACGGCTACGAGCGTGCCACGCAATGGTTCATCGTCTCGGATCTCGGCCTGACGGCATTCACGGGAGGCGATGGCATTCACGCCTTCGTTCGATCGCTCAGCGAAGCAACGGCCATTTCCGGAACCGACGTTAAGCTCATTGCCCGCAACAACGAGGTGCTAGCAACGGCGAAAACCGACGAGCACGGCTACGCCAAGTTCGATGCTGCCATAACGAAAGGCGATGGCGGCTCGGCGCCTGCAATCCTGGTCGCCGAAAAAGGCGCTGGCGAATATGCCTTCCTCGATCTGACGCTCAACGCATTCGATCTGTCCGACCGCGGCGTCAAAGGCCGTGACCCCGCGGGGCCCGTCGACGCCTATATGTACACCGAGCGCGGCGTCTACCGCGGCGGCGAGGAGGTCAACATAACGGCTCTTGTGCGCGATCAGCTCGGCAAGGCCTCGTCTATGCCGACAACGCTGATCGTTTCGCGACCCGACGGCGTCGAGCAAACACGAACCGTGATGAACGATCAGGGGCTGGGCGGCCGCGACTTCACCTTGCAGCTTGCCAAGACGGCGATGACCGGCACGTGGCGACTGTGGCTGCACACCGATCCCAAAGCACCCGCGATTGCCGAACGCTCGTTCCTCGTCGAGGACTTCGTTCCCGAACGCCTCGACATGAAGCTTTCGTCAAAGGTCGAGACGCTGACGCCCGACGCCAACCAGACGATCGATGCAGATGGGCACTATCTCTACGGACCGCCCGCAGTCGGTCTGGCTCTCGAAGGCGACGTCGTCATCAAAGCATCGAACAAGAACGTCCCAGGCTACGCAGGCTATGAATTTGGACAGGCCGACGAGTCCGTGACTCCGGCGCGCCAGCCGCTCGAGTCGAACCTTGTGATGGACAAGGACGGCAAGGCCGTGATTCCGATCATCCTGCCGCAAATGCCAAAGACGCCGAAGCCGCTCGAAGCCGCGATCAGCGTCAAGCTGCGCGAAGCCGGCGGCCGCACCATCGAACGCAATCTGACATTACCCGTCGAGCTGAAAATCGAACGTATCGGCATCAAACCGCTATTCGCCAACTTCGCCGCGCCCGAGGACCAGAGCGCGGGTTTCGACGTCGTTTTGCTCGACGCCAACAACAAGCCCGAAACGAACAGCAACCTGACGTGGACGCTGACGCGCCTCGATACGAACTGGCAATGGTACCGCCGCGACGGCTCTTGGACCTATGAAGCCGTCACCGTGAAGCGCAAGATCGGCAGCGGTCCGCTTTCGGTTTTGGCCGACAAACCCGCGCGCATCTCTCAAGCCATCGGCTGGGGACGCTATCGCCTCGACGTGGCATCGAATGATGCCACCGGGCCCGCATCGAGCGTCATTTTCAACGCCGGCTGGTACACATCAGGCGACACCGTCGACAGCCCCGAGCAGCTCGACGTCGCGCTGGATAAAGATAGCTACAAAGCCGGCGACACCGCCAAGCTGCGCATAGCGTCGAAGCTTGGCGGCAAGGCCCTCATCGCAGTTCTCGGCACCGGCCTTCACTTGATGAAAGAGGTCGATATCGCCAAAGGCGGCGGCGAAGTGGATGTGCCCGTCTCCGACACCTGGGGTCCAGGTGCCTACGTCGCCGCCCTCCTCTATCGCCCGATGGACGAAACGCTGAAGCGCATGCCGAGCCGCGCCATCGGCATCAAGTGGCTGCCCGTCGATCAGAGCGCGCATCAGCTAAAGGTCGCTCTGACGCTGCCCGATAAAGTCAAATCCGGAAGCAAGATCGACATTCCACTCAAAGTGAACGGTTTGGCTCCCGGCGAGGACGCGCGTGTCGTCGTTGCCGCCGTCGATCTCGGCATTCTCAATCTCACCCGCTACCAGACACCCGCACCTGAAGACTGGTTTGCGCAGCAGCAAAAGCTCTCATTCGAAATCCGCGACTTCTACGGACGGCTGATCGACGGTATGCGCGCTGATCGCGGTAAGCTCCGCTCCGGCGGCGACGCTGGAGGTCCGGCCATGCAGGGCAATCCGACCGTCGAAACCGTGGTGTCACTCTATTCCGGCATCGTGCAGGTGAACGAAGACGGCACGGCAAATGTCGATTTCGAACTTCCTGACTTCAACGGCACCGTCCGTGTCATGGCGGTTGCGTGGAGCAAGGACAAAGTCGGGCACGGCTCGGGCGATCTGATTGTTCGCGATGCGGTGGCGCTGACCGTCGCCGTACCGCGCTTCATGACGCTCGGCGATGACGTCAAGCTTGGCTTTGACATGCACAATGTCGATGGCCCCTCAGCCGCATACAAGCTCACGCTATCGAAGAAGGAAGGCGACGATACCAACGAAACGTTGACGCCGATTGCAGAAAAGTCAGTCGATCTCCAGACCGGCGAGCGCGAGATGCAGCGCATCGACTTCAAGCCCGATGCACTCGGCCGCTTGACGCTCAAGGCCGTCGTCACCGGCCCGAATGAGATCGCCGTCAAACGCGAAATGACGTTCGACGTCTTGCCGCCAGCAGGCGACATTAAGCGCACGACGATATCGTCGCTGAAATCCCACGGTGGCAAGCTCACCGTCAGCTCCGATCTCGCCTATGACCTGATCCCGTCTCGGACGCGCATCAACGTCTCGGTCGGACCCGCCGCGCGGCTCGACGTGCCGACGCTTCTCGCGCAACTCGACCGCTATCCTTATGGATGCGCCGAACAGACCGTCTCACGTGCCATGCCGCTCGTCGTCGCCAACGCACTGGCGGCGCAGGTCGGGGTCGCCGAGGATAAGGCACTGAAGGACCGCGTGCAAAAAGCGATCGCTCGCGTGTTCGAGATGCAGGATTCCTCCGGCGCCTTCGGTGTCTGGGGTCCGTCCGATACCGATCTCTGGCTGACGGCCTACGTCACCGACTTCCTGACCCGCGCCAAGGAAGCGAACTATGACGTGCCGCGCCAGGGCTTCAACCGCGCGCTCGATCGGCTGCAGAACTTCATCGCCTATGCGTCCGATTTCGAGAAAGGCGGCGAGGATCGAGCCTATGCGCTGTACGTGCTCGCCCGCAATGCCCGCGCCCCGATCGGCGATCTCCGCTATTACGCCGATACGCGCATCGATCGCTTCTCGACGCCGCTGGCCAAGGCACAGATCGGCGCCGCCCTCGCGATGATGGGAGACAAGGAACGTGCCGAACGAGCATTTTCGGCGGCTCTCACCATGATGCCCGACACAACGCCCGACACCGGCTATCGAAACGACTACGGCTCGACCTTGCGCGATGGCGCCGCTTTGGTGACGCTCGCTGCGGAGACGGGAGTCGCGAAGGCCGAGCAACCGAAACTCGCCAACGTCATCGCCAAAGCCTACGAGTCGCGCAACTACACCTCGACCCAGGAGCAGGCCTGGATGCTGCTCGCCGCCAAGGCGCTCAACGACGAGGTCAAGGCGACGACGCTCTCGATTGACGGCAAGCCGACATCGGGACCCATGTTGCGCGGCCTATCGCCCGCCGAGCTGAAGAACGGCGCGCTGACAATTACCAACAATGGTGATACCGCCGTCGACGCCGTGATCTCGGTTATTGGCGCCGCGTTGACGCCAGAACCGGCCATCTCGAAAGGCTTCACGATCGAACGCCAAGCCTACACGCTCGACGGTAAGAAAGTCGATCTCGCCAGCCTCACCGGCGGCAAGGCCGACGTGAAGCAAAACGATCGCTTCGTCATCACGGTAAAGGTCACGTCGGATGAAGATAGCGGCCGCGTCATGGTCGTCGATCGTCTGCCCGCGGGCTTTGAAATCGAAAATCCGCATCTCGTCGAAAGCGGTTCGATTGCGGGCCTGAGCTGGCTGAAATCGACCGCCGAACCCGAGCATACGGAGTTCCGTGACGATCGCTTCATCGCTGCGTTCAACTTCGCCAACGTCAGCAAGGCGAATGACGGGAATGGTTCGCTTGAGGATTCGACTCCGACACTGGATGATAATTCCGTCGTCACGCCGGACGGAAGCACACAGTCAAAGGCGCCGCGTGTTTCCGCGACACTTGCCTACATCGTTCGCGCCGTAAGCCCGGGAACCTTCGTCCATCCCGCAGCGACCGTCGAGGACATGTACCGCCCCGAACGCTACGCCCGCACGGCAGCCGGCACGCTGACGGTCTCAGCCAAGGAGTAAGCGGCGTGGCGATGCTGCGGACACTCACGAAACGGCTAGCCTCCCGCATTCCCTTTCGCGGAGGAGAGCAGGCTAGAAGCCTCTTCCTTATTCCCCTCCCCCACCGCGGAGAGGGGTTAGGGGTGGGGGGAAGCGATGCTTCTACTGCTTCGACAAACGCGCCCTCCGACGGCACCCCGCCTCCGGCCCCTCCCCGTCAAGGGGAGGGGAGAAGTTTCGTCACTTGGCGGAAGCTGGCGATCGCATCCGTCGTTGTTACGCTCACGAGCATCGGCACCGCCTACGGTCTCTATTGCAAAGCCTTTGCCGATGCTGGGCCATTGCTGCTCGAAGAAGCAAAGGCGACGTCCGTCACCGTCGTCGATCGCGACAATCGCCTGCTGCGCGCTTTTACGACGACCGAGGGCAACTGGCGTCTGCCGGTTAGTCCGGAGGATGTCGATCCGAAGTACCTCAAGATGCTCTTCGCCTTCGAAGACAAGCGCTTCTACAGCCACCACGGCGTCGATCCGAAAGCCGTCGCGCGCGCCGTACTGCAAATGGTCCGTCACGGACGCGTCGTCTC
>Ga0182749_1002901_pt1 | contig 12178 bp, 8 predicted proteins | sample eDN3rd37CKraftMG_FD_128875 | JGI IMG/M metagenome (GOLD analysis project Ga0182749, IMG submission 128875) | Enriched Miracle-Growth compost microbial communities from Emeryville, California, USA - eDNA 3rd pass 37_C Kraft MG (version 2) (version 2) ...
CTTGTCCGATGTGGCTGGGATGAGCTTATACACCCCGGCACCGGGGCCGTCATGCGCCGCAAAATCCGGCGCCGCCTTGGCTATTCCGCCGGCTGCGGGCGCGGCGGTGGGCGATGAAGAAAAGTGGGACGGGCGCCACCGAGCCTGCGATGCAGGCGGTCGAGCATGAGATAGATCACCGGCGTCGTGTAGAGCGTGAGCACCTGCGAGACGAGGAGTCCGCCGATGATGGTGATGCCGAGCGGCCGGCGCAGTTCCGAGCCCGGGCCGAGGGCGATGACCAGCGGCACGGCGCCGAGCATCGCCGCCATCGTGGTCATCAGGATGGGCCGGAAGCGCGCGAGGCAGGCCTCGTGGATGGCCTGCTCCGGCGTGAGTCCGCGCCGCCGCTCGCCGTCGAGGGCGAAGTCGACCATCATGATCCCGTTCTTTTTCACGATGCCGATAAGCAGGATGATGCCGATGAAGGCGATCACCGTCAGCTCGGTGCCGGACACCTGCAATGCGAGCAGCGCGCCGAGACCGGCCGACGGCAACGTCGAGATGATGGTCAACGGATGGGCGAGGCTCTCGTAGAGCACGCCGAGCACGATGTAGACCGCGATCAGCGCCGCGAACAACAGCAGCGGCTGCGCGCCGGCGGACTGCTGAAACTGCTGCACGTCGCCGGCGAAATCGGTGTGGATCGCGTCGGGAATGTGCATTTCGGCGACCGCCTGGGTGATGGCGGCGGTGGCGTCCTGGATCGTGGTGCCAGCGGCGAGATTGTAGGTGATGGTGGTCGACGGGAACTGGCCCTGGTGGTTGACCACCAGGGGTGCGATGCCGCGCTCGACCTTGGCGACCGTCGATAGCGGCACCTGCGCGTCGCCGTTGCCGGGAACGTGGATGTAGCTCAGGTCGTTCGGGTCGCGCTGAAAGCTGCGGTCGACCTCGAGAATGACGCGGTACTGGTTGCGCGGCCCGTAGATCGTCGAGATCTGCCGCTGCGAGAAGGCGTTGTTGAGCGCGCTGTCGATGTCCTGGATGCGCACGCCGAGCCGCGAGGCCATGGTGCGGTCGATCTTCACCATCGCCTGCAGTCCGCCCTGTTCGCGGTCGGTGGTGACGTCGACGATGCCCGGGATCTGCTTCACGCGGTCGAGCACCTTCGGCACCCAGGCTTGGAGCTGGTCGATGTCCGAGCTCCACAGCGTGAATTGATATTGCGAGTTGCTCTGGCGGCCGCCGGCGCGGATGTCCTGCGCCGGCACCATGAAGACGCGGATGCCGGGGATGTGGTTGAGCCGGTTGCGCAGGCGGTTGACCACCTGCTGCGTCGAGACGTTGTCGCGTTCGGCGAGCGGCTTCAGGCTGATGAACAGGCGGCCGCGGTTGACCGAGGCGTTGAAGCCGGACGCGCCGACCGAGGAGCCGACGCCGGCGACCGCCGGATCGGCGAGCACGATGTCGGTCGCCTGCTGCTGCAGCTTCTCCATCGCCTCGAACGAGATGTCGGTCGAGGCCTCGGTGCCGCCGAAGATGAGACCCGTGTCGTCCTGCGGGAAATAGCCCTTCGGCACCTTGATGTAGAGGCCGACGGTGAGCGCGATGGTGGCGACGAAGACGATCAGCGTCAGCGCCCGGCGTTGGATGGTGAGGGCCAGCGTGCGGTCGTAGAAGCGCGTCAGCGCCGTCAGCACGCGCTCGACCGCGCGGTCGAGCCAGGTGGCGTCGGAGCTCGGTCCCTGCCGCACGAAATAGGCGCAGATCATCGGCGTCACCGACAGCGACACAACGGTCGAGACGGCGATGGCGAAGGCGAGCGTCACCGAGAATTCGCGGAAGAAGCGGCCGACGATGCCGCCCATGAACAGGAGCGGGATGAAGGCGGCGACCAGCGACACCGAGATCGAGACGACGGTGAAGCCGATCTGCCGCGCGCCGGCGAGTGCGGCACGCATCGGCGAGTGTCCCGCCTCGATGTTGCGGAACACGTTCTCGATCATGACGATCGCGTCGTCGACGACGAAGCCGACGGAGACGGCGAGCGCCATCAGCGAGAGATTGTTGATCGAGAAGCCGGCCGCCCACATCAGCGCGCAAGTGCCGGCGAGCGACAGCGGCACGGTGATGCCGGCGGCGATGGTCGGCGGCCCGCGACGCAGGAAGAGGAAGACGACCAGCATCACCAGCACGGCCGTGGCGGCGAGCGTGAGCTGCATGTCGTGCACGCTGGCGCGGATGGTCTGCGTCCGGTCGGTCAGGACCGAGATGTCGAGCCCGGCCGGGATCCATTGGCGCAGCTCCGGCAGCAGCGCGTAGATGCGGTCGACCGTGTCGATGACGTTGGCGTCGCCCTGCTTGGTGATGATCAGGAGCACGGAAGGGTCGCGGTTGAACCAGCCGGCCGAGCGGCTGTTGCGGACGCCGGGGCGGATCGAGGCGATGTCGGAGAGGCGCACGACGTTGCCATTGACGGTCTTGACCACCAGCGTGCTGTAATCCGGCGCGGCCTTGAGCTGGTCGTTGATGCCGATGGTGGTGGCGCGGTCGCGGCCGTCGAACGAGCCGAGCGGGCCCATCGCATTGGCGTTCGAGATGGCGGTGCGCACGTCCTCGAGCGCCACGCCCATGCTGGCGAGCCGGGTCGGGTCGACGCGCACGCGCAGGGCCGGCTGCTCGGAGCCGGCGACGGTGACGTCGGCGACGCCCTCGACCTGCGACAGGCGCTGGGCGATGACGCTGTCGGCGGCATCGTAGATGGCGCTGCCCTGCATGGTCTTGGACGTGAGCGCGAGGATCAGCACCGGCGCAGCCGACGGGTTGAACTTGCGGAAGGTCGGCAGCGTCGGCATGTCGCCGGGCAGGTCGGAGAGCGCGGCGTTGAGCGCCGCCTGCACGTCGCGCGCGGCGCCGTCGACGCTGCGCGACAGATCGAACTGCACGACGATGCGCGTCGAGCCGAGCGAGGACACCGAGGTCAGCTCGGTGACGCCGGCGATCTCGCCGAGGCGGCGCTCGAGCGGCGCCGCCACCGTCGCCGCCATGATGTTCGGGTCGGCGCCGGGCCGGCTCGCCGACACGCTGATGGTCGGCAGCTCGACGTTCGGCAGGCTCGCCACCGGCAGGAACACGTAGGCGACGGCGCCGATCATGAACAGGCCGATCGCCATCAGCGTGGTGCCGATCGGCCGCCGGATGAAGGGCAGGGAGAAGTTCATGCGACCTCCACCGCCGGCGCGTGAAGGTGCCAAGCATGTGGCGCGCCCCCTCTCCCCGTTGGGGAGAGGGTGGGGGTGAGGGGGTTCCTCGCTCTCGACGTCTGTAACCCCTCACCCGACGCGCTGACGCGCGTCGACCTCTCCCTATGGGAGAGGTGAAGAAAAGAGTGCGTTGCCGGCCGCATCCGCCTCACTCCGCCGGCAGCGCGCGCGAGGCGGCGCTCCTAGACAGCCGCAGGCGCAGCCGCTCCATGTAGAGATAGATCACCGGCGTCGTGTAGAGCGTCAGCAACTGGCTGAGGATGAGGCCGCCGATGATGGTGATGCCGAGCGGGTTGCGCAGCTCCGAGCCGGTGCCCGACTCGAGCGCCAGCGGCAGCGCGCCGAACAGAGCCGCGAGCGTCGTCATCATGATCGGGCGGAAGCGCAGCAGCGCCGCCTGCACGATCGACTCCTCCGGCGAGAGGCCCTGATGCCTCTCCGCCTCGATGGCGAAATCGATCATCAAAATCGCGTTCTTCTTCACGATGCCCATCAGCAGCACGATGCCGATCAGCGCGATCACGGACAGGTCGTAGCCGGTGAGCATCAGCGCCAGCAGCGCGCCGACGCCGGCCGAAGGCAGCGTCGACAGGATGGTCAGCGGGTGGATGAAGCTCTCGTACAGGACGCCGAGCACGATGTAGATGGTGATGGCGGCGGCGAGGATCAGCCACGGCTCGCCGGCGAGCGAACGGGCGAACTCGGAGGCGTCGCCGGAATAGCTCCCGGTCACCGAGCGCGGCATGCCGAGCTCGTTCTGCGCCTTGCCGATGGCCGCGACCGCATCTGACAGCGCGTAGCCGGAGGCGAGATCGAAGCTGATCGTCACCGAGGGGAACTGCTCCTGATGCGCGATGGCGAGCGGCGCCGTCGTGTGCACGAAGCGGGCGAAGGCCGAGAGCGGCACCTGGTTCGAGCCGGTCACGGTGTTCGGCGTGGCCGTGGTGTTGGTGTTGGTGGTGCCGGCGGCGGTGTTGCCGGCGGTGGCGGCGGTGCCGGTCGATGTCGTCGAGCCGGTCACGTAGAGCTTCGACAGCGACGAGGGATCCTGCTGGTAGCGCGGCTGCGCCTCGAGGATGACGCGGTACTGGTTGGCCTGGCCGTAGATGGTCGAGACCTGCCGCTGGCCGAAGGCGTCGTAGAGCGTGTCGGTGACGCTCTGCATCGACACGCCGAGGCGGCCGGCCTGCTCGCGGTCGACCTCGACATTGACGCGCGGGCCGCCCTCCTGCGCCTCCGATGCCACCTCGCGGAACGCCGGGTCGCCGCGCAGATGCTGCACCAGCCTGTCGGCCCATTCGACCACTTCGTTGCGGTCGGTCGAGACCAGCGTGTACTGGTACTGCGCGCGCGCGGCGCGCGTCGAAATCTGGATGTCCTGCGTCGCCTGGAAATAGACCGTGACACCGGGGATGTGCGCGACGTCGCGGCGCAGCCGGCCGATGATCTCCTCGACGCGCGCGGCGCGCTCGTCGCGCGGCTTGAGCGTGATGGTCAGCCGCCCGGCATTGGGCGTGGCGTTGAGCGGGCTCACGCCGATCACCGAGACGACGCCGGTGACGTCCGGATCGCGGCGGATCGCCGCCTCGACCTCGGCCTGCCGACGCTCCATCGCGGCGAAGGAGACGTCGGTGCCGGCTTCCGTCACCGCGGTGATGAGGCCGGTGTCCTGCAGCGGCAGGAAGCCCTTCGGCATGAACACGTAGAGCATAATCGTCATCGCCAAAGTCGCGAAGGTGACGATCAAGGTCTCCGGCTGGTGCCGCAGCACCCAGACGAGCGAGCGGTGATAGAAATCGACCGTGCGCTCGACCAGCAGGCCGAGGCCGCGCGGCTCGCGCACCGTCTCGGGCTGCCGCTTCGGCCGCAGCAGGCGGCCGCACATCATCGGCGTCAGCGTCAGCGACACGACGGCCGAGGCGACGACGGCGATGGTCAGGGTCAGGGCGAATTCGCGGAACATGCGGCCGACGAGGCCGGTCATGAACAGGAGCGGGATGAACACCGCCACCAGCGACAGGGTCAGCGAGATGACGGTGAAGCCGATCTCCTTGGCGCCGCGCAGCGCCGCCGCTAGCGGCGACTCGCCCTCCTCCATGTGGCGGACGATGTTCTCGATCATGACGATGGCATCGTCGACCACGAAGCCGGTGCCGATGGTCAGCGCCATCAGCGACAGGTTGTCGAGCGAGAAGCCGCAGAACCACATCACGCCGAAGGTGGCGATCAGTGACAGCGGCAGCGCCACGCCGGCGATGATGGTGGCGCCGATGGTGCGCAGGAAGATCAGCACCACCAGCACGACGAGGCCGACGCTGAGCGCGAGCGTGAACTGCACGTCGTGCACCGAGGCGCGGATCGTGCCGGTGCGGTCGTTGACGACGGTGAGCGTCGCCCCGGCCGGCATGGCGCTGCGCAGCCGCGGCAGTTCCGCCTGGATGCGCTGCACCGTGTCGATGACGTTGGCGCCGGGCTGGCGCTGCACATCGATGACGACGGCGGGCTGGCCCTTGTACCAGGCGCCGACCTTGGTGTTCTCCAGCCCGTCGATCACGTCGGCGACGTCGGAGAGCATGACCGGCGCGCCGTTGCGATAGGCGACGATGACGCTCTTGTAGGCGTCGGCGCTCGAGATCTGGTCGTTGGCGGCGATGCTGTAGGACTGGTGCGCGCCGTCGAGCGAGCCCTTGGCGCCGGCGACGTTGGCGCTGACGATGGCCGTGCGCAGGTCCTCGAGCGCGATGCCGTAGGCGGCGAGCCGCGACAGGTCGGCCTGGATGCGGATCGCCGGCTTGATGCCGCCCTGCACCGAGACGTGGCCGACGCCGGTCATTTCCGACAGCCGCGGCGCCATCACCGTGTCGGCGAGGTCGCTCAACGTCCGCTGGTTGATGGTCTTCGACGTCAGCGCCAAGGTGATGATCGGCGCGTCGGCCGGGTTCACCTTCGAATAGAGCGGCGGGTAGGGCAGGTTGCGCGGCAGCGTCGAGGCGGCCGCGTTGATCGCCGACTGCACGTCCTGCGCCGCCGCGTCGATATCGCGGTTCAAATCGAACTGCAGCGTCACCTGGCTGATGCCGAAGGACGAGGACGACGTCATCGCCTGCAGCGACGGGATCTGCCCGAACTGCCGCTCGAGCGGCGCGGTCACCAGCGCCGCGATGGTGTCCGGATTGGCGCCGGGCAGTTGCGTCGTCACCTGCACGGTCGGGAAGTCGACCTGCGGCAGCGCCGACACCGGCAGCCACCAGTAGCCGAGCAGGCCGCCGAGCATCACCGCGATGCCGAGCAGCGAGGTGGCGATCGGCCGATGGATGAAGGGCGAGGAGACGCTCATTGCAAACTCGGCGACATTCCGGGCCGGCGCGCAGCGCCAGACCCGAAATCCAGACACAAGCTCTGTGTCCCAGTCCTGGGTTCCGGGTTCGCTCGCTGCGCTCGCGCCCCGGAATGACGACGCAGGCAGTGCGTGCTTTGCTTCATTGCTGCGCGGCGGGCTTCGGGCCGTTGCCGCTCCGCTGCCGGCGCTCGCCATTGCCGCGCTCGCCATTGCCCGGCTTTGCCGCCGCCGTGGCATCGGGACCGCCGCCGATCGTCACCTGCGCGCCGTCGGTCAACCGCGCGAAGCCGGTGGTCACCACCTTCTCCGACGGCGTCACGCCGCTCGCCACCACGGTCTGGTTCTCGTCCTGCCGCTCGACCTTGATCGGCCGCACCGTCGCCTTGTTGTCGGCGCCGATCACGTAGACGAAGGTGCCCGTCGGCCCGCGCTGCACGGCGCCGGTCGGAATGACGGTGACGCCCTTGAGCGTGTCGACCAGCAGCCGCACGTTGACGAACTGGCCGGGCCAGAGCTGCACCGCCGCATTCGGAAACTCCGCCTTCAGCTTGACGGTGCCGGTCGAGGAATCGACCTGGTTGTCGATCACGGTCAGCATGCCGTGCTCGATGACCTTGTTGGTGTCCGAGCGCAGCGCGTCGGCCGGCAGCGGCCCCTTGGCGAAGGCGTCGTTGACGGTCTGGATGTCCTGCTGCGGAATGTTGAACGTCACCGCGATCGGCTTGATCTGGGTGATGACGACGATGCCGCCCGAGTCGGAGGCGTGCACGATATTGCCGACGTCGACCTGGCGCAGCCCGGTGCGGCCGTCGATCGGCGCGCGGATGTCGGTGTAGCCGAGCGTCGCCTGCACGCTCTCGATCGCCGCGGCGTCGGCCTGCACCTGCGCCGTATACTGCGCGACGAGGGCGCGCTGCGTGTCCGCCTGCTGGCGGTTGATGGCGTTGGTGGCGGCGAGCTGCTCGTAGCGGGTGAGGTCCGTCCTCGCATTGGCGAGCAGCGCCTCGTCCTGCGCCTTCTTGGCGATGGCCTGGTCGAGCGCGGCCTTGAACGTGGTCGGATCGATCTGAGCGAGGATATCGCCCTTCTTGACGTCCTGGCCTTCCTGGAAATTCACCGCGATCAGCTTGCCGTCGACCTGCGGGCGCACGGTCACAGTGTTGAGCGCGCGCGTGGTGCCGACTGCGGTCAGATAGACCGGCACGTCGGCGGTCACCGCCGCCGCGGCCAGCACCGGCACCGGCCCCTGCGCGGCGAAGCGTGCGGCGCGGCCGCCGCTGCGCTGCTGCGGCGCGTTCATGCCGACGAACACATAGGCGAGCGCCGCCGCGACCGCGGCGAGCACGATCACGATCGACAGGCCGCGGCGCCAGCGCGAGGCCGGCTTCTTCTTGAAATCTGCCTTGGGGAGTTCACCGTGCATTCGCGGTTTCCGGAGGCTTGGGCTGCCAGCCGCCCCCCAGCGCCTGGTAGAGGCTCACGATCGCCTGGATGTGCGCGAGCCGCGCCACCACCAGGGTGTCCTGAGCGGAATACAAAGTCTGCTGCGTCTGCAGCACCGTGACGAGATCGATCGTGCCTTCGCGCAAGCGTTGCTCGGATATATCGAAGGCGCGCCGCGAGCTTTCAACCACCGCCCGCTGCAGCCGTTCCCGCAGCGCTGTCTGGCGCACGCTGGTGAGCGCCGTCTCGACGTCGGAGAAGGCCGAGATCACCGATTTGCGGTAGGTCTGCAGCAGCTCGTCCTGGTGGCCCTTCTGCAGGTCGAGATTGCCGAGCAGCCGGCCGCCCTCGAAGATCGGCTGCGTCAGCCCGGCGGTGAGCGTGAAGAACGCCGATTCCGGCCGCAGCAGCGTCCTCAGGATCGCGCTCTGATAGCCGCCTTCGCCGGTGAGCGTGATCGACGGCAGGAACTGCGCCCGCGCATTGGCGACGTTGGCATTGGCGGCGGCGAGCTGCGCCTCGGCCTCGCGGATGTCGGGCCGCTGCGCCAGCAGTTCCGACGGCAGGCCCGGCGTCACGCGCGGGATGGCGATCGCGTCGAGCGAGCCGCCGCGGATGCGCACGCTTTCCGGCGACCGCGCCATCAGCACCGCGAGCGCGTTCTTGAACTGCGCCACGGTCTGCTCGAGCGGCGGGATCGAGGCATTGATCGTGTCGATGACGCTCTGCTGCTGCGCCGTCTCCAGCGCCGAGGCGGTGCCCGCCTTCACCCGTTGCGCGATCAGGTCGCCGACGCGCTTGGCGCTGACGAGGTTCTGCCGGGCGACGCGGAGGCGGTCCTGCGCGGCCAGCACCTGGAAATACGAATTGGCCGTCGTGACGACGGTCGACAGCGCCACCACGTCGCGGTCGAAGCGGCTGGCGATGGCGGTTTCTTCCTGGGCGCGCAGCGCGAAGCGGTTCTTGCCCCAGAAGTCGATCTCGTAGCTCGCGGTCAGCGACGCCGACAGCAGGTCGCGTTCCGAGCCGCCGAGCGAGCCCGAGGTGCCGCCCGCCGTCGTGCTCTGCGACGAGCGCACGCGCGAGGCGTTGCCGTCGAGGCCGACCGTCGGCAGCAGCGCCGCGCCGACGACGCGCGACTGCGCGTCCGCCTGCACGATGCGCGCGACCGCCGCGGCAACGTCGAGGTTGGCGACATTGGCGTTGTCGATGATCTCGGTCAGTTCGCGCGAGCGGAAGCCGCGCCACCAGTCGAGCGACGGCGTCGCCGCATGCGCGACGGATGGCGTCTTCGGCCCGGCGCTGTAGGCGGCGGGGATGTCGAGGCCGGGCTCCGGCGGCGTCCCGTTGATCCAGCACCCGCCGAGCGGTCCTGCGAGGCAAGCGGCTTGCAACATGGTCCACACCGGGCGCGCGGTTGTCGTCGCCGCCCATGTTCTGCCCGCCCGAAACCGCATACCGACCTACTGCTCTCGACCACCGACACGACCGACCCGAAGCCTAGCGCGGACTATCGGCCCTTGCTCGCGGATTTTCGGTTCGGCGGCCAGTCGGCCAGCGCGAGACGGCCGGCAGGCGACATCTTCGCGGCGGCATCGGCAAAGATGCCCTGCAGGATCTGATCGAAATTGAGCCGCGCCGTGCGCGTCTTGGTCATGGCGGCGCGCATGGCGTCGGCGTTGAACGGCTCGGCCCGCAGCGCCGCGCGGATCTGTTCGCGGGCGCCGAAATACTGCTTCTGTGCTTCCTGCAACGCGTCGCGGCGGTGATCGGTCTCGCCGCGCAGGAGATCGGCATCGGCAGCCGGCAACGATGCTGCGATCCGGTCGATGCGCACGAGGACGTTACGGTCCCAGGTCGGGCCGGAAGGCGCGCGCACCGCCATCGCCACAGCGATGCCGACGAAGAACAAATTGAGCGCGAGCGAGCCCAGAAGCAGCCAGCGCGGCGAGCCGCGGGTCAGCGCCGCCGGCGCGAACTGGGAGATGGTCATGGCAGCGCCCCGCTGATGGCCTCCGGCTCGAACACGAGCGCGGCGATGTCGCCGCCGCTCGACGCGGTCATGCCGGGATCGAACGAGCGGTCGAGGCCGGTGATGCCGACCATGAAGCCGATGACGGCGCAGCAGGCGAGCGCGGCGACGCGCGGCCAGGCCGGCGCGAACTGCCAGTCGAGCAGCACCGCGGGCAGCCGCCACCAGCCGCGGTCCTGCCGCGGCAGCGGCGCCGCGAGGCGGCTGAGCACGCGCGCGGCGGCGGTGTCGTCGGAGGGCGCCAGTCGGGCGTAGTCGGCCAGCGCGGAGTCGAGCTGCTGCGCGGCCGCATGCGTGGCGCGCGCCTCGGCGTCGGCGGCGATCAGGCCGAGCGCCGCGACGCGCAGCGCTGCCGGCCAGCGCGCCGGATCGGCGCCGTGGCTGTCGAGCAGGGACTGCAACTCGTCATTCGTCATCTTACTCACCTTCGTCGATCACGCCGCTGAGCGCGCGGCGCAAGTTCTGCTTGCCCCGCACCAGCAGGGTTTCCACCGCCGACACGGAGGTATCGAGCGCCTCGGCGACCTGCGCATTGCTCATGCCCTCGCTGTAGGTGAGGACGATGGCCACGCGCTGGCGCTCCGGCAATCGTTCGATCGCGGCCGCCAGCAGGCGCTCGCGCTCGTCGCTTTCGGCCCGCTCGACCGCGCCGGGCGAGGGGTCGACGATCTCGCCGGCCGCCTCGAGATCGACCCAGCGGGCGCGGCGCTTGCGGTCGAGGCAGAGATTGACCACGACGCGCGTGAGCCAGGTGCGGAACGCCGCCAGCGGCTGCCAGCGCGGCGCATGGTTCCAGACGCGCAGCATGGCTTCCTGGGCGACGTCCTCGGCCTCGGCGGCATTGCCGAGGACGCGGCGGGCCAGTCCGACCATGGCCGGCAGATGGCGGCGCGCCAGCAGGCGGAATGCCTGCTCGTCGCCGCGTGCCACCCTGGCCATGAGGGCTTCGTCACTATCGTCCATCGCGGCTCGGCGATCGGCATCGGAACCCGTCCATTGGCGACTTGCCTGACCATTCAACGGGCAATGGGGGCAAAACCTGCCCTTGCGGGCGGCCCCGGCGCGCGGGCGAAAGCCGGGTGTTCGCCTTCCCAAGTAACTGATTTCCCGCGCTCTGGCGACCCGGACGGTGGCTCGAGGGCTTGTCGCCGGGATGGCGGTGGACAGCGCCGCGAATGCGCGTGGGCAGGCCCCGGTCCCTCTGCCACCATGCCGGCAGACAAGCCCGAACCCAGAGGAGACGACGTGGACAAGGCCCTTTACGATGAAGGTATGGCGATGCGGCGCAAGGTGCTCGGCGACGACTATGTCGACCGGGCGGTCGCCAATACCACCGAGTTCGATCGCAAGTTCCAGGGACTGCTCAACCAGTTCGCCTGGGGCGCGGTGTGGAGCGACGGCGATCTCAAGCCGCGCGACCGCAGCCTTCTCAATCTCGGCATGATCGCCTGTCTCGGCCGCATGCACGAATTCGAGCTGCATTTGCGCGGCGCGCTGCGCAACGGCCTGACCGAGACGGAAATCGGCGCCGCCCTGCGGCAGGTGGCGATCTACTGCGGCTTCCCGGCGGCCGTGGAGGCCCACCGGGTTGCCCGGAAGGTGCTGGCCGAAGCGAAAAGCTGAGCACGGTCAACGCTTGTTGCGCTGCGGAACCTTCGTTGGTGGCTGACATTGACCCCCGGGCCCGAGGTGGCCCGGCGGGATTTGGTCGATGGCACTCACCGGCGAGCGGCACGATGAGGACGCGCGCGATCTCCCGCGTGCCGACGATGCGCCCGCGATCGAGTCGCCGGGCATCGCCGTCGAACGGGCGCGCGCCGCGCAACGCGGCGAGGCCAAAGCGGAGCGCGACAAGCCGTCGGTGCTCGGCCGCATGCGGCGGCATCCCTACGTCGTGGCGGCGGCGCTCCTCGTCCTGCTGGCGGCGATCGCCGGCGGCATCCTCTGGTGGCTCGAGGCGCGCAACTACGTCTCGACCGACGACGCCTTCATCGACACGCGCGCGGTGCAGATCACGCCGCAGGTCGGCGGCACCATCGTCGCCGTGCCGGTGACCGACAACCAGTCGGTCGCGAAGGGCGCGCTGCTCGCGCGCATCGATCCGCGCGACTACGAGGC
>Ga0182749_1002906_pt1 | contig 12163 bp, 9 predicted proteins | sample eDN3rd37CKraftMG_FD_128875 | JGI IMG/M metagenome (GOLD analysis project Ga0182749, IMG submission 128875) | Enriched Miracle-Growth compost microbial communities from Emeryville, California, USA - eDNA 3rd pass 37_C Kraft MG (version 2) (version 2) ...
AGAAAGGCCCCGACGGTGATCGGGGTGAGCAAGACCGTCGTGGGAATCTCCAGCATGCCGCGGCGCAGGAAGCCGCCGCGGAACGCCTTCCACCACTCCTGGCCGCTGAACGCGGCAATCGCGCCGTAGACCAAGACGCTGGCGACACACTCCAGCAGATTGAGCAGCCCCGCGAGCCGGCCCCGGGCGCGGGCGCTCAGGATGTCGACCCGTAACTGCTGGTTCTTGAGTTGAACGTAGGCGAGCGACAGGAACGTGGCGTAGACGAGCAGCGTTTCTGCAAGCTCGAACACGCCGATCAACGGCCGCCCCGTCGCCCACCGCACGAAGACGTCGGTGCAGACCATGAGGGACAGCAAACCGAGCATCGCGCCGGCCACCAGCGCGACCGGGGAAAGGGTCCGATCGAGCCATCTTTCAACTCTGCTGTCGTGCGGCGCGACGCTCATGGGACGATGAATCCTGCGGCGGGTTCACGGGGACGGAGTTCGGCCCCGAGACGGGGCCGAACGGTCAGAACGGCTTCCACTTGCCGGTGATGTAATCGTCCGCGAGGACCTTGTAGCGCTCGATCAAGGCCTTGCCGGGAAGCCCCTTCTCATCGAGCGAGTCGGCCGCGAGCTTGAGGAAGTCCGGCGACCGCTTGGCGAGATCCGCCGTGTCGGCCTCGCTCAAATGGTTGACCTTCACGTTGAGCTTGCCCAGATCGGCGAAGGCCGCGGTCTGCGCATCGATCATCTTCTGCGCGCCGTAGGGGATCATTTCGGTGCTGATCTTCCTGATGGCCTCCTGGTCGGCCGGCGAGATCTTGTTCCAGCTCGCCTCATTAAAGAAGTAGACGACCGGCGCGAGCATCGTGATCGCTCCGTCCCTCGGGCCGGTGGTGACGACATTCTTGGCCACCTCGCCGAAGCGGCCGGTGACCATCGCCGGCGGGTCGGTCAGCGCGGCGTCGATCACGCCGGTTTGCAGGCTGGTGTAGATTTCGCCGAAGGCTAGCGCCACCGGCACGGCCTCGGCGGCATTGAGCAACTTCGGAATCGCGGTTCCGAACGCGCGCGTCTTCACACCCTTGAAATCGGCGAGCTTCTGGATCGGCTTGTTCGAGATGATGGCGTAGGCCGGGGTCGGCACATAATAGATCGGCTGCAGGCCGAGCTTCTTGTACTCGTCCCGCAGCGGCTGGAACTCTTCCGTGAGGCGCTGCGTGATCGCGGTGGCGCCTTTCAGATCGAGCTTGTTGCCGTAGGTGATGTCGACCGTGCCGGCGAGCGTCGCGGAGATCGGGAGCTGGCCGGGGAAGAACGAGACCACGGTAGAGCCGATGTCGGCCACTCCGCCGCGAATCCCCTCCACCATGTTTTCCGGCTTGAGCAGCGTGCCGCCGGGCACGTGACGGATCTTGACGCGGCCGTTGGTCGCGGCCTCGATCCGCTTGATCCACTCGTCGGCGACGACGCCGACCTGAATGTGCGTCTTGGCGTAGCCGTTGGCATAGACGAGATTCACGTTCTGGGCCGCGGCCGGAGCCGCGGCGAGTGCAGTCAGCGCCAGCGCGGCGACCTGAACTGGACATTTCATGCTGTTTCCCCCGTTGTGATGTTGACGTTGCGCGCGTCGTTACCGGCCGATCGTCAGGCCGGACGCAGGTCGTGAATCGGAATTCCGCGCGGGTATTTGTCGGTTCGTTCCTTGGAGACCTTGAAGTCGAGAACGGCGCCTTCGGTGCGCGCCAGCATGATGGTGAAGTGCGACTTGGGATGCAGCGACCGCACTTGGCAGCCCTTGATCAGATGGCCCATGTAGGTCTTGCCGGCGTGCGTGACCGTCATATGGATGTGCAGGTTCGGCGTTCCGGCCTCATAGAGGATTCCGCTCACGCCTTCCGAATCGTAAGTATCGATCGTGCGACCGATCGTGCCGAAGCCGGCGCACTCCATCATTCCGGTCAGCTCGAGCACGCCGGGAGGCGCCTCCACGTCGGTCGCATTCACCGGCATGCTGAGCCGCGCCTTGCGCAGGCCGCCGACGATGTTGAGGACGAGACCGGAGACAATGTTCTCGCGACGGCAGATCTCCATGATCTCCTCGTACACGTCGCCGTCGGGATCGAGCTGCGCCCAGAAGACCTCCTTCAGACTTGCCTTAGCGATGACGTCGACCATGTCTCCTCCTTGCCTTCAATTCGGGGGGCAGGCAGCGGCGTCGCCCCGCCCGCGTCACAGGGATATTTGTTACCGCTAACATATCAGACCGTCGATGACCAGAGTGCAATTTCATTTCGTCGGGGCAGGAATGTCAGGCGGCGATCTCAGGCGCTCTCGCGGCGCACAATGGTGAAGCCACAATCATAACGCGACGCTGCAGGCAGATCTCCCGCGATACGGTCGAGCAAAACCTGCGCCGTGCGACGACCGATCTCGTTGCGCGGAAGATGCACTGTGGTGAGACTGGGCACCAGTTCCGCCGACAGTTCGACGTCACCGAAGCCGGTGACGGCGATGTCCTTCGGAACGCTGTAGCCACGGCGCATGCATTCCATGAGCACGCCCGCAGCGAGCGCGTCGCTCGCACACATGATGGCATCCACGTCGGGGCGCGCCTCGAGCAGACGGGCAGCGGCGCCACGGCCGGCGCCGACGCCGAACTTGACCTCGCATTCGAGGCCCGGATCGAGCTTGCGACCGGCATCGGCGAGCGCCTTGCGGTAGCCATCGCGCCGCGCAATCGACCGGTCGTTGTTGTGCGCGGATATGTAGATGAGCGCGATCTTGCGATACCCCCAGCCGATCAGGGAGCGGGCCATCTCATAGGCGGCGTTGTAGTTGGAGAAGCCGACGACCGTATCCATCGGCTCGCCGTCGAGATGCCAGGTCTCCACCACCGGCACGCCGCTGTTGATCAGCATGGTGCGCGCTCCGCGCGTGTGCCTACGGCCGGTGACGACGATTCCGGCCGGTCGCCACCCGAGGAATTCGCGCAGCAGCTTTTCTTCGACATCGAGATCGAAATTGGTGCTTCCGAGCAACAGCTGATAATTCCTGCTGCGCAGCACCTCCGAGAGGCCTTCGATCATCCCGGAGAACACCGAATTCATGATGGTCGGGACGATAGCCACGATGATGCGGCTATGGCTCGATGATAGGCTGCCGGCTACGTAATTGGGAACGAAGCCAGTCTTCACGATCGCGGCCTCGACGCGCGCGAGCGTCGCCTTGGACACGAGAGCAGGCGTGCGAAGTGCGCGCGAAACCGTCATCGGCGTGACGCGCGCCAGCCGGGCCACGTCGCTCATCAACGGCGGGCGCTTCCTGGACGCGGGCGACTGCGCCTTTGTCCGCTTGGCGTTCTTTCGTGCTGACTTCGCCATGAACCGACGATAGCTGCGCCTTCCACGCGTTTCCTAAGGCCGGCCGGCCCAATGGCACTCAGCCGCCGCGACCCGGGATACTCGTGCAATTCGCTGCGTCGCGCATCTCCTTTAGCCACTTCGTTGCGGCGTTATAGAACAGCAGCCCCTCGGAGGCTGCAAAAAAGATGCTGCATCCCCGTCCGAGCCAGCGCTGCACCTCATCCTGAGTATAGGCACCGACCGAGGCCGCGACCCGGCGCGGCGATTGCCGCACGCTCTCCAGCATCTTTTCGGTCGCCTCGAGCACGGCAGGATGGTCAACCTGGCCGGGCGCCCCCAATGCGGAAGCGAGATCGGAACGGCCCATCAGCACGACGTCGATCCCCGGTTCGGCGGCGACGATCTCGGCGATGTTCCCGGCACCGGTGACATCCTCGATCTGCGCGACGATGACGAGACGCTCGTTCTGCCGCTTGCAATGTGCGATGAAATCCTGACGGTCCGCGCCATAGCGGGTCATGCGCGTCACCGTGCATGTCCCGCGCCGCCCCTGCGGCGGATAGAAGACGGCGTCCGCCGCCGCGCGGACCTGGGCGGCCGTCTGGACGAAAGGCAGCACGATCCCTTCGGCGCCGATCTCGAGGCACTGCAGGATCAGCTTCTCGGAGTTCTCGGCGACCCGGACCAGGACGGGCAGACCGCGGTTCTCCGCCGCCCGGATCATGTGCTCGACCGTGCTCCAGTCCTTCGGTGCATGCTCCATGTCGATGATAATGAAGTCAAATCCGGCAGCGGCCAGGATCTCGACAAGCTGCGGGCTCGGCAGGAAGGCGAACGTCCCGACCAGAACGTCTCCGGCCGCAATCCGGGTCTTCAGCATTCCCGCGCCCTCACCTGCCGTATTGTTATCGGTAACATTTTCAAGCATCATCTAAACAGATGCGCCTCGCCGTCGCAAACCCGGCTGCGGCGGACCGCATGGGATTCCGGCGTACGCTTACGTCGGGAACCCTGCTGTGCGGTGAGGAATCGCGCCCCGGCAGCCGGCAAAAGACGGCAGAGCTTCTGCCAGCGGTCGGGACAACAAACATGCCGTCGATTATTTGACCGGTCAAGTACTTCCATTTATCCGGACAATTTGCTACCGAAGGGCGGTCCCCGGGACGACCCGGGCACTGGGAGCGAATAGTTCGCGCCCATGTCGAGATGTGTCGCGGGCTGACCGCTCACGGAGCTGGGCGCACGACAGAGGTCGGCGACTGCAACCTTTCACTTCATACGGAGACACAGATGGCCTGGCTCGCCGGCATCGATGTGGGCGGAACCTTCACTGACATCGTGCTTATCAATACCGAAACCAATGAGATCCGGGTCCACAAGACCCCGACGACGTCGCACAATCAGGCGGAAGCCTTTCTGCGTGGCCTGAATGAAGCGGGCGACCTGTCGCAGGTGAGCGCGATCGTGCACGGGACGACGGTCGGCACCAACGCGCTGCTTGAGCGCAAGGGCGCGCGCACGGCGTTGATCACGTCGAAAGGGTTTCGCGACCTGCTCGAGCTTGGCCGCCGGACGCGCCCGACCGAATTCGGCATGACCGGCCATTTCGAGCCGCTGATCCCGCGCGATCTGCGCATCGAAGTGCCCGAGCGCGTCACCGCGCGTGGCGAACAGGTTGTCGCCCTGGACGAAGCCGCGCTGGAATGCGCGGTGAAAGAACTTCTGGCAATGGACATCGAGTCCGTCGCCGTCATGTTCCTGCACAGCTACTCGAACCCCGAGAACGAAAGCGCCGCGGCCCGCATTATCGAGCGGCTCTGGCCGAATGAATATATCAGCCTCAGCCATCGTGTGCTCCCGGAGGTCGGCGAGTTCGAACGCGTCACCACCACGACGATCAATGCCTATCTCCAGCCATTGCTCGACCGTTACGTGAAGCGGGTCGATCGCGAACTGCGTGAAGCCGGGTACGAGCACTCCTTTCGCATCATGCAGTCGAACGGCGGCGCGCTGAACGTCGTGAACACGGCACGCAATGCCTGCCGCAGCGTGCTCTCCGGCCCTGCCGGCGGCGCCATCGCAGCAAGCTGGATCAGCCGTCAACTCGATATCGACCATTCGATCTCGGCGGACATGGGCGGCACGAGCTTCGACGTCGCCGTGATCCTCGATGGCGAAGCAGCCCTGGCGGAGGAGAAGGAACTGACCTACGGCATCCCCTCGCGCATCCCGATGATCGACATCGAGACGATCGGCGCCGGCGGCGGCAGCCTGGTCTCGGTCGACCAGGTCGGCATTCTGCATGTCGGTCCCGAGAGCGCGGGCGCCCAGCCCGGGCCGATCTGCTACGGACGCGGCGGTACGCGGCCGACGGCGACCGACGCCAACGCCCTGCTCGGACGGATCGAGATCGGAAAGATCATCCCCGGAGCCGAGCAGTTCATGCCCGCCGTTCGGACCGCTTTCGAGGAGATCGGCCGCCGGCTCAACACCACGGCCGAGGGCGCCGCAGAGGCGGCGCTGCGGGTCATCGACATGAACATGGCCGGCGCCATTCGCAAGCTGACGCTGGAGAAGGGCCACGACACACGCAAGTTCGTGCTGATCCCGTTCGGCGGCGCAGGGCCGCTGCATGCCTGCAGTATGGCGGAAAACCTGAATATTCCGCGCGTGCTGCTGCCGATCTGGCCCGGTGTAACCTCCGCCCTCGGCTGCCTGCTCGCCGACATCCGCTACGACGACACCTGGACGATCCACGAGCGGCTCGACCGGATCGCGCCCGACCGGATGAGCAATCTCTTCGCGTCCATGGAAGAGCGCGTTCGCGACGTCATGCGCGAGGACGGCGCCGCGGCAGACGAGATTCGCCTGACCTACGAGGCGGCGCTGCAGTACGACGGCCAGAGCCACAGGGTCTATGTGACGCTGCCCGAGCCGACGATCAGCGCACCCGCGCTCGCGAAGCTCTTCGCCGAGGAGTATCGCAACCGCTATTCGGTCGACGTCGAGAACATCCCGATCCGCGTGGTCAACCTGCGCATCCGCGCCTCTGCACCTCGCCACCTCGATGTCGCCGTCAGTCGCAACTCGGTCCGTGCCAAGGGGCATTCGTCAGACGCGAGCGGCCAAACCCGCATGATGTTCGGCGGGCGCTGGATGGACGCCGTCACCCGCCACCGGGACACGATCGTGCCGGGCGAAGAGATCGTCGGCCCGGCGCGCGTCGACCAGGGCGACACCACGACCGTAATCCCACCTGGCTGGACCGCAGTCGCCGACGAGCAGGGCTACATCATGATGACCAATACCGGAGCCGCGCAATGACCGACCTGATCACCCTGACCGTCCTGCAGAACCGATTCCGCCAGATCGCGGAAGAGATGGACATCATCTTCGACCGCGCCGCGTTCTCGCCGATCATCTCCGAGGGGCGCGACCGCGCCTCCGGCATCTACACCGGCGACGAAGGGCTGCTCATCGCCCAGGGCACGACCGGCATGCCAATCCATATCGGAGCCATGCAGTTCGGCGTGAGCTCGATCGCACGCAAGCACGGTAAAACCTGTCGCCCCGGCGATATCTTCATCCTCAACGATCCTTATATGGGCGGCACCCATCTGATGGACGTAAAGCTGGTCATGCCCGTCTTCGTCGAGGACGAGCTGTTCTGCTTCCTCGGCTCGAGCGGTCACTGGCCCGACATCGGCGGCGCCGTTCCGGGCGGCTACGTCACCTACGCGACCGAGATTCAGCAGGAGGGCGTCCGCCTCGGCGGCATCCGCCTGTATCGCGACGGCAAGGTGGACGAGAACATCCTGCAACTGATCCTCGACAATGTGCGCGTTCCCGCGCAGCGGCTCGGCGACCTGCAGGCCCAGGTCGCTTCGCTGAAAGCCGGCGAGGAGGACCTGCGCCGCGTCGTTGCGGAATACGGCGTGGCGACGCTGCGGACCGCGATCAAGGACCTGCGGCAGCAGGCCGCCAACCTCGTGCGCGAGCGGATCAAGACGATCAAGCCCGGCACCTACACCTTCGAAGATGCCATGGATAATGACGGCATCGACGACGAGCCGCTCTGGGTGCGTCTCGACATGCATGTCGAGAGCCAGCGCATCGTGTTCGACTTCAGCCGCAGCACCGCGCCGTGCAAGGGGCCGATGAACTCCGTCTACGCGACGACCGCGTCGGCGGCCTACATCGCCTTCAAGCACATGTTCCCCGAGATCCCGATGAATGCCGGCTGCTTCGAGCCGCTGGAGGTCATCGCCCCGACGTCGACCTTCCTGAATGCCGAGTATCCGCGACCGGTGTCGGGCTGCGCCGCGGAAGTGTCGCAGCGCGTGGTCGACACCTGCTTCGGAGCGCTGGCGCAGGCGATCCCCGAGCGGGCGACCGGCGCGCCGGTCGGTACGTCTCTCAACGTCGCCATCGGCGGCTACGACCCGGCCGAGGATCGTCGCTACATCTTCTACTTCTATACCGGTGGCGGTCACGGCGGATTTTCCGGCGGCGACGGCATCTCGAACGCCTGCACCTCTGTCGGTCTTGCCAAGACCCCGACGCTGGAATCGGTCGAGCAGCAGGCGCCGATCTTCTTCGAGCACTATGCGCTGCGCGAGGACTCCGGCGGCGCCGGCCGCTACCGCGGCGGCCTAGGCGTCCAGTACAGCCTGCGGCTGTTGCGTGGCGAGGCGCGCCTGTCCATCCTCGGAGACCGGAGCAAGCGCGGGCCGTTCGGCATCAATGGCGGTGCGTCCGGCGCTGCGACGACCGTCGAACTGTCGCTCGACGGCAAGCCCTACACGCCGCGCCTGCGGACGAAGGAAGGAAACATCATGTTCCAACCGGGCGACAGCCTTCAGATCCAGACTCCGGGCGGCGGCGGCTACGGCGCGCCCAAGGATCGCCCGCAGGACGCAGTGCGCAGCGATCTGAAGCGCGGATACATCAGCACGACCTTCGCCAGCAAGCAGTACGGCGTCACGTCGAACTAGACAGAACGAAACCCTTGCCGGACCACGCTATGACCTGGAGCCTCTTCATCGGCCACGCGGATACGCCGCCGCTCAAAGCGGCGCTGCATTGGAAAAGGTCATGGCGATGAGCCTGCAAAGCGATCGCGACAAGCCCCGGCGACGGATGGATCCTCCGGATGCATCCCACGGCCGCCGGGGCGCCTTGCGGCGCGCGCGCTCCATCGCCGATCTGCGCGAGCTGGCGCGCCGACGCCTGCCGCGCGGGGTGTTCGACTTCATGGATGGCGGCGCCGAAGACGAAACGACGCTGCGCGACAACCGCGCCGCGTTCGGACGGCACGGTCTGCTTCCGAAGGTGCTCGTCGATGTCGCGAAGCCGGATCCGGCGACCGATATTCTGGGCACGCCATCGGCGCTGCCCTTGATCGTCGGTCCGACCGGCGCCGCCGGCTTTCTCTGGCCGCGCGGCGATCTCGCCATCGCCGGCGCCGCGCACAAGATCGGCATTCCCTTTGCCCTGTCGACCAGCGCCAGCGTCTCGATCGAAGACATGGCGACGAGCGCGGCCGGCCGCCTCTGGTTCCAGTGCTACATCTTCAAGCAGCGCGACTTCACCGACACGCTGATCACGCGCGCCCTCGATTTCGGGTACGAAGCCTTGATCATCACCGTCGACTTCGCCGTCGGCGGCAACCGGGAGCGAGATTTTCGCAACGACTTCTCCGTTCCGTTCCGCTACACGCCGCGCAACCTCACCGATTTCGTCCTGCATCCGGGCTGGGCGACCAGCATGCTGCGCTGGGGCGCGCCGCGTCTCGAGAACCTCCGAGGCTTCGCCCCGTCGACCTCGGCCGCGGCTGCGGCATCGTCGGTCGGCCGCAATTACGACGCCTCGTTCACCTGGGACGATCTGGCGCGCATCCGCGAACGGTGGCCGCGCAAATTGATCGTCAAGGGAATCGTGCGCCCGGATGACGCCGCACGCGCGACCGCGATGGGATGCGATGCCATCGCCGTATCGAATCATGGCGGCCGGCAGCTCGACGGCACCGTTGCAACGCTGGACGCGCTTCCCGGCGTCGTCGACGCGGTCGCTGGCCGCGCCTCGGTGTTCGTCGACGGCGGCATCCGGCGCGGCAGCGATATCGTCAAGGCCCTGGCTTTGGGCGCCGATGCGGTACTGGTCGGTCGCGCGACCCTGTACGGGACCGCGGTTGCCGGCGGAGAAGGCGCCTCGCGTGCGCTGAGCATCTTGCGCGACGAGTTCGTGCGCTGCATGCAGCTCTGCGGGGTGACCCGCATCGACGAGATCAGGCCCGACCTGCTCGCCGACGTATGCGTCGACAAGCAGAGCGGATCGTAAGGAAAGGAGCGACCATCATGGAACCCAAGGACGGCAAGTGGCCGAGCCCATTCAACGCCGAGTTTACCGGCGGGGTGGCCGCGCAGAACCGCAAGATCCGCATTGCCGACTGCACGTTGCGCGACGGCGAGCAGCAGGCCGGCATCGTGTTCGATCGCGCCGCCAAGATCCGCATCGCCCGGGCGCTCGACGAGATCGGCATCTACGAGATCGAAGCCGGCACGGTGGCGAGCAGCCAGGAAGACCGAGATGCCATCGCCGAAATGGTGGGACTGAAGCTCGATGCCAAGATCAGCGTGCTATGCCGGGGGCTCGAACAAGACATCGATCAGGCGGGGGCGCTCGGCGTGTGGGGCGTGAGGCTCAGCTTTCCGATCAGTCCGATCGAACGCCTGCACAAGCTCAAAGGCATCAGCGACGACGACTACCTCGCTCGCACCCTGGCGCTGACACGCTATGCCAGCGACAAGGGCCTGTACGTCATCTTCAGCCCTTACGACACGACGCGCGCCGATCTGCCGTTCCTGCGCCGCGTCGCTGCCGAGGTGGCGAAGGCCGGTACGGTCGACCGCTTGCGGATAGTCGATACGACCGGCTGCGCGTTGCCCGACGCGATCGCCTATGTCACGCGTCAGATTCGCGAGGCCGCGCCGACGCTCGCGCTCGAGATTCACTGCCATAACGATTTCGGCCTCGCCTGCGCCAACACCCTCGCCGGCGTCGCCGAGGGGGCGGACTACGTCTCGAGCACGATCAACGGATTGGGCGAGCGCTGCGGCAATGCCTCGACCGAGGAAGTGCTGCTGGCGCTCGAGGTGCTCTATGGCGTGACGACTGGCATCAAGCTGGAGAAGCTGAAGGAGATCTCGACGCTGGTCTCGGAACTGAGCGCCATTCCGGTTCCGGTCAACAAGGCCGTGGTCGGCGAGAACGCATTCCGGCACGAGGCCGGGATGGTGGTGGCCGGCGTACTCAAGGACCCGTTCACCGCCGAAGCCTATCGTCCGGAGATTGTCGGGCAGAAGCGCGAGATCCTGCTCGGCAAGAAGAGCGGGCTCGTCTCCATAGGGCACAAGGTCGCCCAGCTCGGCCTCGACGTCGGCGAACAGCGCTTCCCTGATCTGCTCGAGCGGGTGAAGCAGCTTGCCGTCGAACGGCATCGCTCCCTGACCGACGCCGAATTCATCGCCCTCACGCAGGCGTGAGGTTATAGCGGGCCGCGCTCATCGAGCGCGACTCCGCGTCAGGTCGTACCGCGGAATGTGCGCGTCTTGTAGCTAAACTTCTCGCCCGGATGCGTGTCGATCGTGAACTCGACCAGCTTGTTTTTCGGGCCACGATACCAGCGGACGATCTCGATCGCAGGGTCGCCCTCCTGGCAGAGCAAACGGCTCGCCTGCTCCGTGGTCAAACGCGAGCCGCGCAGCTCCTGATCGACGACGTTGATGATGATACCGTAACGCGATTCGATCATCGGAAAGATACGCGGCGGGCGTTCGCTGATCTGGCTTTCGATCGCGTCATATTCCGGGTTGATGTACAAATTAACCAGGCAGATCGGCATTGCCGATCGCGGCATCACGCGCTTGCCGATCACGTGCAGCCAGTTTCGGCGCGGGACTCCGCGCTCTACTCCGGCGCGCTTCGGCAGATCGCAGCGTTCCAGCTTCTCGACGACCAGGATGTATTCGACGCCGAACCGCGTCCAGTCGTGAAAGACAGTGCCTTCGATCTCGCTGCGTGCGGGGTAGCGTGAGATGACCTGCGTTCCCACCCGCGGCTTTCGGTAGATCAGGCCGAGCGACTCGACATGATTGAGCGCCGCAATGACGGTCGCGCGACTGACCTTCAGCTTGTCGGCGAGCTGATGCTCGGTCGGCAGGTTCTTGCCGACGGCGTAGCGGCCGGTCGCGATGGCCTCGACGAGATTATCGGCGATCTTCTTGTAGATCGGGACAAACTTGGTCAATCGGGTCCTCGCCTTTTTCCGTTACCCTCGGAGGCCGCTGCGACGTCCCGGAGGGTCACGCCTCTTAGCCGGCATCGACGTCCAAGACTACGGGATTCGTCCGGTCAAATCGACCTGGCGCAACCCCCTACCGGCGGGGTGACCTCGCACCTCGGGACGTCTTCGTCGATAGAATGAAGACGAAGAGCGCGGGCAGAAGAATAAAGAGTGCATCGTCGAAGCCTGTCCGCAAGGCGGACAAGGCTCCCCGATTGCTCTCTCAGCGCCCGCCGGGATTGCGGGTGCCGGCCCAGGCGTCGCGCACCTGCTCGTAATGCACCTGCGGCCGGTAGACCGGCACGCGCAGGCCGAGCACTTCCGGGCTCAGGCAGCCGACCGCGGCGAGCAGCGAATACGACGCGACGACGCGGTCGTGCTGCGCCGTCACCACCGAGACCCGCGCGTTGACCAGAGTCTGCTGCGCGGTCAACACGTCGAAGGTCGTGCGCTGGCCGACGCGCGCT
>Ga0182749_1002912_pt1 | contig 12147 bp, 13 predicted proteins | sample eDN3rd37CKraftMG_FD_128875 | JGI IMG/M metagenome (GOLD analysis project Ga0182749, IMG submission 128875) | Enriched Miracle-Growth compost microbial communities from Emeryville, California, USA - eDNA 3rd pass 37_C Kraft MG (version 2) (version 2) ...
ACGCCACCGAGAGCGAACTCCTCAACCGCCGGGTTCAGGAGCTCGAAAGCCGCCTCGCCGAGCAGGGCCGCGCCCTGGCCGAGCGCGACTACGAGAGCGCGCAACTGCGCGGCGCCGCCGAGAACGCCAAGCGGGTCGAGGCCGACCTGCGCGCCGAGATCGCCGGGCTCGAGCAGAAATACGCCAGCGCCGCGTCGACGCTGCGCGCGGAGAAGGCGGTGCTGGAGAAGGAGCTCGAGCACACCCGCGAGGAGCGCAACAAGCTCATGACCGAGCTCGCCAGCCTGAAGCGCGACGCGGAATCGACCTGGGCCGCCGAGCGCGTGGAGAACGCGCTGCTGCGCGAGCGCATCAACGACATCGCCACCGAGGTGGCGCGCCTGACCATGGCGCTGGAAGGGCCGGAATCGCCGATCGAGGCGATGCTGGCCGAGCCGACCCACCTCGACGCCGAGCAGCCGGCCAAGGCGGCGCTGCGCGCGGCCGAGCCGGAGGCCGCCGATCCCAACGAGGGCAACCTGGCGGACCGCATCCGCGCGCTCCAGGCCCGCGCCTCCCGCATCTCCCCCGTGACGTCCCAATAACGCGGACTGCGGCGCCGTCGCCGCCCTCCGCCTGGCGCAATCCGCTCATCGCCCGTTGCAGCCTCCCCCCGCTCCCGGCATGATGCCGATGCGGAGCGTCGAGATTTGCGCTGCACCAACGCTGCAACCTTCATCTTCCTGTCGCTCGTCGCCGTCGGGGGCGCCGCCGCCGCCGGCCTGCCCGCCAATTCCGAGGTCGATGTCCGCCGCGCCGCCGAGCGGCGGACGTTCAGCGACGCCGAGATCATCGACGGCTTCCTCAAGATCGCGTTCGGCGCCGAGTTCCGGTTCGGCGGCCAGAGCGACCGCATCCGCAAATACATCCGGCCGGTGCGCGTCCTCGTCGACAACGAGGCCTCGCCCGACCGCAGCGGCGAGATCGAGGCGGTCATCGACGACATCCGGACGCGGGTGAAGAACCTCGACATCTCCGTCACGCCGGACGCCGACGAGGCCAACGCCGTGGTCAAGCTGATCCACGACCGCGACCTCACCGAAACCATCCGCGCGCTCTACGGCGGCGAGCGCACCAGCCGCATCCGCCGCGAGCACGAGCCGCAGTGCCTCGCCGGCTACAGCAAGGACGACGCCTTCCGCATCCAGCATGCGGAAGTCATCCTGGTCGTCGATGCCGGCGACTTCGTGTTCTACGACTGCGCCTACGAGGAGATCCTGCAGGCGCTCGGGCCGATCAACGACGACACGTCGCTGCCCTGGAGCATGTTCAACGACGACGTGTCCATGGGCTTCTTCGACGTCTACGACCAGTTGCTGCTCAACATCCTCTACGACCCGCGCATCAGGCCTGGCATGACGCGGGCGGAGGTCGCGGCCGTGCTGCCTGCGATCCTGCCCGACGTGCGCGCCTTCGTCGCGCGGACCAATCACCTGCCGCAGTGAGCCGCTACCCGCGCCGCGCCTCGGGGTGCGCGCGCAGATAGGTCGAGAGGTCGTCGTCGAGCGTGTCCCAGCCGATGCGCGATACCACGGCGGCGCAGATGCGGTGGAACGTGGCGTTGCGGTGCTTGGCATAGACCGAGAGCGGATAGAGCTTGTAGCCCTGCTCCAGCTTGCCGCTGTAGCCGGTCTGCCCGCACTGGAACGAGCGCGCGCCGTGCGCCAAGCCCCAGTCGATCGCCTCGTCCATCAGCCGGAAGAACAGGAACCAGTCCTTCGGCCGGCTGTAGTCGATGCCGATGTATTTATCGATGAGATGGTCGCCGAGCAGGAACATGAGCTTGAAGGCCACCGCCTTGCCGGTTCCGCGCTCGCGCAGGATCAGGAAATGCGCGACCGGCTCCCGCGCCACGCGGGCGAAGAAGCGGCGGTCCAGCTCCTCGAACGAGGTCTTGGCCTTGGCGCGGGTCTGCCGGAACAGCGCATGCACCTCGTCGAGCGTGGCATCATCCGGGTTCGACACCACCTCCACCACGGCGTCGAACGCCTCCCGGCTCTTCTTCAGCTTCTTCTTGAGCTTGTTGCGACCCCTGGCGTTGAACATGGCGAAATAGCCGTCCCGGGTGCCGTCCGGCACGGTGAAGGCCGTGCCCGGGAAACCGACCATGCGGAACAGGCCGGCCTCTTTGGCGAGCCAGCCGAGGTCGGCGTCGTAGGATTCAGGAAAGTCCTTCCAGACGACGAGGCCGGCCTTGCGCCGCGCCGCCTCCGCCTCCACGGCGCGCTGCAGCGCGAGCAGCGCCGCGCGGCGATCCACGCCGGGCAGCACGCCGACGGCGCCCTCGTCCGAACAGGGCGATCCGATGAACAGGCCCCTGGGCGCGGACAGCGCCGGCAGCATCCGGCCGAGCCAGGCCAGGAACGGAAGCAGCGCCTTGGGCACCAGGAAGTCGAGCTCGATGCTCATGACGAACATCGGCGCGACGCCGACGGCGCGGCCGTCGTCCTCGATCACGCCGTAGAGGAAGGTGAACTGGTCTTCGAGCCCGCTGTCCTCCAGCACGCCGTACCACCAGCGGCCTTCGAGCTGCGGCGGGAAGCTCCGCTCCCACAGCTCGGGCGGGATGTCCTTCTCGGACGGGACGAAGCGGACGGAGAGCATCAGGCGTAGGCCACGATCAGGGTCACGCCGCCGAGGATCAGGCCGATGCCGAGCCAGCGCACGCGCGTGACTCTCTCATGCAGCATCCACGCGGCGAACACCGTGACCGTCACGAAGCTCAGGCTGCTGACGGCGAAGGCGGCGCTGACCGTCAGGATGCGCAAGGCTATCGTATAGAGCCCGATCTCGACGAGATAGAAGGCGACGCCGAGCGCGATCCAGCCGTAGCGCCGGACCCACGCGGCCCCCAGGTCCTTGGCCCGGGCCGCGCTCATGGCGGACAGCTTCAGGAACACCTGCGCGATGCCCTCGAGAACGGTGCAGACCAGGACGATCAGCACGCCGAGCGTGGTCCCGGTCATGGCGCCGCCGCGTCCGGGGCGGCCTGCGGCGCATCGTGGTCTGCGGGGCTGGTCCGGCTGATGAGCCAGACGCCGGCGACCACGACGGCGATACCGGCGACCTGCTGCCACCGCATGCGTTCGCCGAGCACGAGCACCGAGGCCAGCGCCACCGTGACGTAGCTCAGCGAGGTGACCGGCTTGGCGTAGCTGAGATCCGCGACCTCCAGGAGCTTGAGCCAGTTGACGAGCTTGACCAGCATCAGCACGCCGACGACCTGGAAGATCGTGCGGTTGGCGAGCACGTCGAGCGTTTGCCAGAGCGAGACGTCGCTGGCGATGTCCGCCGCGCCGATCTTCCACAATGTCTGGGTCGCGGTGTCGAGGGCGACGGCGAGGAACAGGCCCGCCGCGAGCCGCCAACGCAAAGCCTGTCGAAACATTCTAATCCTGGTCAAAAAGGCCCGCGCGACGCGGTCATTCGCGGCGAGTGATATATCATCGCGGGCACGGGCTTCCATAGGCCGCCGCCAAACTTTTATCGCATTGAAGTGGCTTGGTTTTCGCCTTTGTCGGGATCCGGCGCGCGGGCGGCGCCGCGCCGGGACCGGGCGCGCGGGTTCGAGTATGGCGTCAACGCCCATCGACTATTATTCGATTGTTCTCGCGACGGTCATCGACCTGCCCGAGAACACGGTCGAGGCGCGCCGCGCCGTCTACGACCATGCCCGGGCGGTGGTCCGCCGCCTGGCCGCGGCTGAGCCGCCCCTGTCCGACGCGGAGGTCGCCGCCGAGGAAGCCATGCTCGAACGCGCCATCGCCCGCGTCGAGGCCGAGCAGGCCGCGCCCGACGCCGTTCCGGTCGAGGCCGACGCCGGCCGGAAGGCCGACGCTCCGCTCGCGGCGCCGGACGCCCCACCCCTGCTGCCCGCGCGGCCCCTGCTCGGGATCGCGCTGCGGCTTGCCGCCATTCCGGCGCTCATCGCCGTGGGTCTCGCGACATATTGGCTGGTCGCGCCTTGGCTGGTCACGCCAGGCCCGGACCAGCCGCCCGCGCCGGTCGCGCTCGCCGCGGCTCCCCCGGCCGATGCTGCGCCCGAGCCCGACCCGCCCGAGTCCGGCGCCGCCGATTTCCCGGTCGCGCTGCTGCTGCCCTGCCGCCTCGCCGTCACCGGCGACGATTTCACGCAGTGCGCGCGCGCACCCGTAGCCGTGGACAGGCCCGACCGCTGGATCGACGCCTATGGCGCGGCTTACGCGCTCGCGTCCGCGTCCCAGGCCGACGCGGCGGCGACGGCGCCCGCGACATCCTCGGCTCCGGCGGCGCAGCGCTTCGCTTCCGGCGTCGCGCATCTCGGACACGACGAGGTCGATCAGGCGATCGCCGATTTCTCCGAAGCCATCCGGCTCGACCCGCAGTTCGCCGACGCCTATGTCCGGCGCGGCCAGGCGCTGTTCAAGAACGGCGACACCGACGGCGCCATGGCCGATTTCAACAAGGCCCTGTCCATCGATCCGCGCCATCCCGCCGCCTACAAGGGCCGCGGTATGGCCAGGCTCTACAAGGGCGACAATGATTTCGCCATCGTCGATCTGTCCCGCGCCATCCAGTTCGCCAACGCCGGCCCTTCGACGCTGCCGCCCATCGAGGTGTTCTACGCCCGCCGCACCCGCGCCCAGCTTTACGAGCGCAAGCAGCTCTACGACAGCGAGGTCGCCGATCTCGGCGCCATGATCGACGCCTACCGGACCGATCCCCGCCTGTCGGCTGCGCTGAGGGCGAACTACGGCGACCCGGGCGCCGACGTGCTGATGGCCTCGGTCCACCGGCTGCGCGCGTCGGTGCAGGTCAAGCGCGGCAACATCGACGGCGCGCTCTCCGATCTCACGGCGGCGCTCGCGCTCGATCCGCGCCAGCGGCTCGCCATCCTGCACGAGCGCGCGCGCATCGAGGAGCTTGCCGGCCGGCGCGAGGACGCCGCCGCGGACTATCGGCGCATGCTCGACGCCGACGCCGACAGCGAGGAGGCCAAGAGCGGCCTCGCGCGGCTCAAGAACCCGTCCTAAACGTCCGTCCAGGTCGAAGGACTCACACGCCTTCGGCGCGGAACGGCCGCGTCAGCAGCATCTCCATCGCCTCGCCGACGCTGAGCTGCCGGTCGAGCACGGCGGCGACCGCGGCGGCGATCGGCATATCCACCGCGCGGGCATCCGCCATGGCCGTGAGCGCCGACGCCGTGAACGCGCCTTCGGCGAGCTTTCCGGCCGGCGGCGCGATGCCTTCCCCGAGCGCGACGCCGTAGGAGAAGTTGCGCGACTGCGGCCCGGCGCAGGTGAGGATCAGGTCGCCGAGCCCCGAGAGGCCCATCAGCGTCTCGCTGCGCGCGCCATAGGCGCGGCCGAAGCGCACCAGCTCGGCGAAGCCGCGCGTCGTCAGCGCGGCCGCGGCGCTGGCGCCGAGCCTGCGGCCCGCGGCCATGCCCGCGGCGATGGCGAGCACGTTCTTGGCCGCGCCGCCGATCTCGACGCCGCGCACGTCGTCCGAATGATAGATGCGGAACGTCGGCAGCCCGAGCGTCCGGCCCAGCGCCTGCGCCAGCGTCGCGTCGGCGGCCGCGATCGTGACCGCGGTCGGCAGGCCGCGGCCAACATCGGCCGCGAAGCTCGGTCCCGACAGGATCGCGGGCCGCGCCGCCGGCAGCGTCTCCGCGATCACCTCGGTCATGAAGCGGCCGCTTCCCCGCTCGATGCCCTTGGCGCAGGCGACGACCGGGGTGCCCCCGCGCAGCGTCCCGAGCCCGACCGCGACCTCGCGCAGCGCCTGCGCCGGCACCGTCAGCAGCACCGCGTCAGCCTCGGCGAGGCCGTGGTCGGGGCCGTACACGACGACGCTCGAGTCGAGCGGCACGCCCGGCAGGTGCGGACTTTCCCGCGCCTCGCTCAGCGCCGCCGCGGCCTCGCCGTCCCGCGCCAGCAGCGCCACCCGGCACCCGGCTCGCGCCGCGACATTGGCGAGCGCGGTGCCCCAGGCGCCCGCTCCGACGACGGCGATGTGGTGAAAGGGCCCGCTCACAGCGGCGGCACCCTAGAACAAGAGGGCCGCCGCTGAAAGCGCGATGTAGGCGCCGGTCCGACGGCCTCGCGCCGCCGGAATCGCTTGGCCGAAGTTACGCGGCTTTCGGCAGCGCGTCCTTGGTGACGGCGAAGGCCCAGTCGAGCCACTGGGTCAGCGCCTCGACGTCGCCGGTCTCGACGGTGGCGCCGCACCAGATGCGCAGGCCCGGCGGCGCGTCGCGATAGGCGCCGAGGTCGTAGCCCGCGCCTTCCTTCTCCACCGCGGCGACGAGGTTCTTGGCGAACGCGGCCTGCGCGTCGGCCGGCAGCGCGGTGACCGCCGGATCGACGACCTTGAGGCACACCGAGGTGTTGGAGCGCGTCTCCGGCACGCGCGCGAGGAAATCGACCCACGGCGTGCGCGCGACCCAGTCGGCGACCGCCTTGGTGTTGGCGTCGGCGCGCGCGATCAGCGCCGGAAGCCCGCCGATCGACTTGCCCCAGGCGAGCGCGTCGAGATAGTCCTCGACGCACAGCATCGACGGCGTGTTGATGGTCTCGCCCTGGAAGATGCCTTCGTTGATCTTGCCGCCTTTGGTCATGCGGAAGATCTTGGGCAGCGGCCATGCCGGCTTGTAGGTCTCGAGCCGCTCGACCGCGCGCGGCGACAGGATCAGCATGCCGTGCGCCGCCTCGCCGCCGAGCGCCTTCTGCCACGAGAAGGTGACGACATCGAGCTTGGCGAAATCGAGCTGCTGCGCGAACGCCGCGGAGGTGGCGTCGCAGATCGAAAGCCCCTCGCGGTCCGCCGGGATCCAGTCGGCGTTGGGCACGCGCACGCCCGAGGTGGTGCCGTTCCATGTGAACACCACGTCGGTGGAGAAATCGACCTTGGAGAGATCGGGCAGTTCGCCATAGGGCGCCTTCACGATCCTGGCGTCCTTGAGCTGCAACTGCTTCTCGACGTCGGTGACCCAGCCTTCGCCGAAGGATTCCCAGGCCAGCATGGTCACCGGCCGCGCGCCGAGCAGCGACCACAGCGCCATCTCGACGGCGCCGGTGTCGGAGGCCGGGACGATGCCGATGCGATAGTCGGCCGGCACTTCCAGCAATTCGCGGGTGAGGTCGATGGCGCGCTTGAGCTTGGCCTTGCCGAGCTTGGCGCGGTGGGAGCGGCCAAGGGCCGCGTCGGTAAGGGCCTGGAGGCTCCAGCCGGGGCGCTTGGCGCAGGGGCCGGACGAAAAGTGCGGGGTGACCGGCCGCACGCCGGGCTTGGCGCTCGTCATGTTTGATCCATCCTTCCAGATGGGCGCCCTTCGGTGGGGAAGGGTGTCCCGCCGCCGCACATAAGGAAAAGCGCAGGGCGCGTCAAGCGCGCGCTGCGATCCGCCGCCCGGTCCGACGCCGAAAAGCGCGTCAGGGGATCAGGTAGCGCACGCCGAGCCTGAACTCGTTCGCGGTCCAGTCGCCGTAGCGGATGTCGCCGACGGGCGAGGTCGACCGCGCCTCGCCGAGATCGAGATAGCGGTAGTTGAGGTCGATCAGCCAGTCCGGCGTGATCGCGTAGCTCACGCCGGCCATGGCGGCCCAGGAGAAGTCCCAGTGCTCCTCGTTGGTCACGGCGAGCAGGACCGGCGGCGCGGTCTGGACGTCGGCCGACTTGAACCACGTGAAGCCGGCGCCGGCGCCGACGTAGGGCGTGAGCCCCCACCAGGTGCCGAGGTCGATATAGCCGTTGAGCAGCGTCGTGACGCTGGTGAGCCTCGCGGTCACCGATGGCGCGCCCGCGCCCTCGAATTTCGGCTGCGACCCGTAATCGACCGTGAGGTCCGAGCGGAACCAGCGCCACTTGATGCCGACGCCGCCGCCAATGGTCGCGGCATCGTGGATCGTGCCGGTCGAGAACGCGGAGCCGAAGGCGTCGCCGCCCGACACGTCGCTCGTCCGGTAGCCGACGTCCGCGCGCACGTACCAGGGCGAGAAGAACTCCTGCACGAACAGCGGACGGGCGAACGGCGTTTCCGGCATGTCGGCCGCCTGCGCCGCCGCCGTCAACGCCAGTCCGAACGCACCGGCCAGCGCCGGCAACCTGCACCCCGTCATGACACGATCCTTCCGACGATGACACGCAACCATGAAAGTCCGCCTAGCCCCGCCGCATCAGCGGCGGCGTCTGGAACACCGGCTGGTAGACCGGCGGCGGAGGCGGCGGCGCGACGTCGCAGCAGTCGAACAGCCAGCGCACGCCGAACCTGAATTCGTTCGCGGTGAGATCGTTGAGCGTGTAGAACGCCTGCGGCCCGCCGGTCGCGCCGCCGCAGCCGGAATTGCTGCAATTGATGATGCCGGTGTCGGGCGAGCCCAGGTTGAGATAGCGGTAGGCCAGCTCGACCTTGAAGTTGCGGGTGACGTCGTAGCTCACGCCGGCATGGATCGCGTAGGCGAAGGTCCAGTCGTGCGACGATCCGGACGAATAGCCGAAGCCAGGCGACTGGTTGCCGACGAGGCCGAGGTCGGTCATCGAATCGAAGGTGTGATAGGCCGCGCCGAGGCCGACGCCGACGAACGGCGTGAAGCACCACCAGGTGCCGAGATCGAGATAGACGTTGGCGAGGACCACAGACGCCTGGTGGTCGAAATCGTACTCGTCGAAGCAGGTGCCGCCCGGGCAGAACTCGGTGTAGCTGCCGACGGCCTTGCCCTTGGTGCTCTGGCGATACTCGCCGGTGACGTCGAAGCGCAGCCAGCTGTTGAACTGGTAGCCGACGCCGATCCCGAAGGTCATCGTGTCCTTCAGGTCCTTCTGCTGGATGGTCCAGCTCGCGGGCCAGGTGAAGGTGCCGAAATTGGCGGTCTGGGTGTGGCCGAAGTCGCTGAAGCTCTGCGAGGAGAGGCCGATGTCGCCGCGCAGATACCAGCCGCTGTAGCTGTCGCTGGCCGCAGGCTGCACGATGATGGGCGGCGGCGGCGCGATCACCGGCGGAGGCGGCGGCGGCGTGTAGATCGGCGGCGACTGATAGACGATCGGCGGCGGCGCGGGCTGATAGACCGGCGGAGGCGGCGGATAATACGCGGGCGGGGGACTTTGCGGATAGTCGGCGGCCATGACGGCCGACTGTCCCGCGACAAGCAAAGAGCCCACGACGAGGAATCGTTTTGCGCTGCCCATCTACTCAACCCTTTTTGTCCGGCAAGCGGCCTGCACGCATGCGATGGGCGGACGGTCGCAAAAACTTCTTAAGAGGCGCTTAACCCTAATTTTTAACCGTAATTTTTAATGCGCGGCGCGGGCGCCGCGGCGGCGTTTTCGTTAAGTGTTTGTTGAGGAAACGGGCACGGACGCGTCGAAGCGGTGCAAGGGCACCGGCGCCGCCGCGGCTCTAGCGGAAGCATACCGGTCCGCGCATACAGATAAGCAGGGCGTGCGGTCCGGCCTATCTGTCTTTCATATCCTCGAGCCGCACGCCTCGGCCGGCCCGCAGGCTCTTGCGCGCCTTCTCGACGCGGCGCTGGAATCGCGTGTCGTTTTCAAGCCGATAGTCGAACCAGTCATCTTCGGACTCGAAGCCGATCAACACGCCTGCAGGCTTGCCATGACGGGTGATGACGATCTCCTGCTTTTCGGCTTCGCGCAGGAAGTGCGAGAGGTCGTCCTTGACCTCCGACAGCGGGATCCGTCTCACTCCCGACTTCCGAACCGTGCCAGCCATAAGTCGGTCTCCGTCTTTGCCACGATCGCCAATATCTCGACGGCCGCCCCGGTGACATCGTAGAAGATTCGAATATCGCCGACGCGCAATCTGTATTGCGGTCGGTGCATCCCCCGCAGCCGCTTGATGCGGCTACGGCTGATTTTCGTCGGCTCATGCCTCAAATGCGTCTCGATCGCGGTCCGCACGGCGGCTCGGGCATTTGCCTTGAGCGACCTGAGGTCTTCGATGGCCTCCGGGGCCAATACGATCTCGTATCGCATTCTGGCCAGATATTAGCCAGAATAATAACCGAGGCAAACGGGTCGGAAAGCCCCGCGGGGCCTTACACCGCCACTTCGTTGAGCGCGTCGACGATGCCGTCCACCACGGTCTCGACCAGCGTGCGGTCGTCGCCCTCCGCGGTGACGCGGATCACCGGCTCGGTGCCGGAGGGCCGCACGATCAGCCGGCCGTGGCCGTTGAGGCGCAGCTGTCCGTCGGCGATCGCCTCGCGCACCTTGACGTGCTGATGCGGCATGCCGCTGCGGTATTGCACGTTCTTGGTGACCTGCGGCAGCGGATCGTAGCGGTGGCAGATGGCGGAGACCGCCTGCCCGCGCTTCTTGATCACCGCGAGCACCTGGAGCGCGGCGACGAAGCCGTCGCCGGTGGTGGTGTGGTCCGACAGGATGATGTGGCCCGAAGGCTCGCCGCCGACGTTGTAGCCCTGCTCGCGCATCAGCTCGATGACGTAGCGGTCGCCGACCGGCGTGCGCACCAGGTCGAGGCCGATGGACTTGAGATAGCGCTCCAGCCCGAAGTTCGACATCACCGTGGCGACGATGCCGGGCTTCGACAGCCGGCCGTCCTCCAGCCAGCTCTCGGCGATCACGGCGAGGATCTGGTCGCCGTCCACGACGTGGCCGCGCTCGTCCACGATCACCACGCGGTCGGCGTCGCCGTCGAGCGCGATGCCGATGTCGGCGCGCATCTCGCGCACCTTGGCGGCGAGCGCGGCGGGCGCGGTGGAGCCGCAGTCCTTGTTGATGTTGAAGCCGTCCGGCGACACGCCGAGCGAGAACACCTCGGCGCCGAGCTCCCACAGCGCCGCGGGCGCGACGCTGTAGGCCGCGCCGTTGGCGCAATCGACCACGACGCGCAGGCCGTCGAGCGACAGGTTCTTCGGCAGCGTGCGCTTGGCGAACTCGATGTAACGGTCGTGCACGCCGTCGATGCGCTTGGCGCGGCCGAGCGCCGGCGACTTGGCGAGGTGCTTCGAGAGGTCGGAATCGATCAGCCGCTCGATCTCCTCCTCGTCGTCGTCGGACAGCTTGTAGCCGTCCGGCGCGAACAGCTTGATGCCGTTGTCGTCGTAGAGATTGTGGGACGCCGAGATCATCACGCCGAGGTCGGCGCGCATGGAGCGCGTCAGCATGGCGATCGCCGGCGTCGGCATCGGGCCGACCAGCAGCACGTCCATGCCGACCGAGGTGAAGCCCGCCACCAGCGCGGTCTCGATCATGTAGCCGGAGAGCCGGGTGTCCTTGCCGATGACGACGCGATGACGGTGGTCGCCGCGCTTGAAGGTGAGCCCCGTCGCCTGCCCGACGCGCAGCGCGAGGTCGGGCGTGATCAGCCCGTTGGCGCGGCCACGGATTCCGTCGGTTCCGAAATACTTGCGAGCCATGCCCCTGTCCCGGTCCCCCTGAAGCGAGGGACGCTTTTATGCCGTCTTGCGCGGCAGGACCATAAGGACAATTGCTTCAAAAATCATGAGCGGCGGTCGCATGCCGTGATTCGGTAGACGATAATACCACAAGCTCGCAGTTTCAGCGCTGCTCCTTGTCCCGGCGGTCCTGGGGACTGCGGGCGGGCTGCGTCACGTTGACCGGATCGGAGGCCGGAAAGCTCTCCTCCAGCCCCCGCTCGAGGGCATCGTCGAGCTTTTTCTTCTCGCTCTTCGTTTTCTCGTCCGCCGCGTCGGGCCGCTTGTCCTGGCTGGTCATGATGTCACCCTTTCGGACGGCAACGCGCCGCCGCCCGGCCCTGTTCCCGCCTCCCCCACCACGACGACGTGCAGCCGGCGCGGCCCATGGGCGCCGAGGATCAGGGTCTGCTCGATGTCGGCGGAGCGCGACGGGCCGGTGATGAAATTAACCACGCGGGGAAGCGATGCGCCGAACCGCTCCCGCAGCCGCGCCAGCACGGTCTCCATGTCCCCGGCGATGTCCCTGGCGTCGAGCACGACGATATGGTTGTCGGGCAGGAAATTGAGCGTGGTCGGATTGTCCGGCCCCGCCGTGAGCACCAGCGTGCCGGTCTCCGCCACCGCGCCGAAGGCATGCGACACGGAGGCGAGCTGGCGCCCGTCCGAAGGCCCCTGCGACACGTCGAGCGCCGGCTCGTTCTGCCACGGC
>Ga0182749_1002914_pt1 | contig 12142 bp, 11 predicted proteins | sample eDN3rd37CKraftMG_FD_128875 | JGI IMG/M metagenome (GOLD analysis project Ga0182749, IMG submission 128875) | Enriched Miracle-Growth compost microbial communities from Emeryville, California, USA - eDNA 3rd pass 37_C Kraft MG (version 2) (version 2) ...
GCGTGTCCCGGGCGCAGCGCAGCACCATAGCTGACGCGCAGCGTCAGCGTCCTTAAGGCCGCCGAAGGCGGCCTATGGTGCTTGCGCTGCAGACCCGGGACCGTCGAGACTGCGGGCCGAGCGACGGGCCGGCTCCTTATGCGCCAATACGCGAGAGTTGGCGGCTTGGACCCGTTGTCGGGCGGCCCCGGATCTGCGGCGCATCGCTCCGCTGCGCTGCGCGCTGCACCGCGTCCGGGGCACGGCGCTGATTTGTGTCCCGGTTGCAGCGCAGACCACTGCAGCAGGTACCAGTGCACCACACACCCTGTCATGCCCCGCGAACGCGGGGCATCCAGTCATTACTGACGCTCCGTGAGTACTGGATCATCCGCTTTCGCGGATGATGACGCTGGGCGTGTCCCGGGCACAGCGCAGCACGAAGTGATGCGCTGCAGACCCGGGACCGTCGAGAATGCGGACCGATCGATGGGCCGGCTCCTCATACGCGTGAGTTGGCGGCTTGGACCCGTTGTCGGGCGGCCCCGGATCTGCGGCGCATCGCTCCGCTGCGCTGCGCGCTGCGCCGCGTCCGGGGCACGGCGCTGATGTGAGTCGCGGGCGCAGCGCAGACCACTGCAGCAGGAACCAGTGCAACACACACCGTGTCATCCCCCGCGAAAGCGGGGCATCCAGTCATCACCGACGTCCGGGCGTACTGGATCATCCGCTTTCGCGGATGATGACGGGGGGCTTGGGGTTGGGCGCATCGCTACGCTCTGCGCGCTGCGCCGTACCGGGTGCGCGACGCGGCTTACAGCATCGACGGCAGGACTCTATCCGGCGGACGATGGCCGTCCACGATGGTGCGGATTCACGCCTGCTCAAATGACAGCCGAATACGGCCAGAGCATTTCGACCGTGAGCGGCAAGCCCTGGGCCTGGAGGCAAACCAGATATTCCTCCGGATTCATGGGCGGGGCTTTCAAGCGGGCGCGGCATCGCTGCACGGCGATGAGAACTGACGCCGTATTCAATCCGAATTGATGATGGATGAACTCGTCGGGGTGTTGCGCCTCGACATCGTATTGGTCGAGTTTGTCTTTCGGAAAGTGCTTGAGATTCGTGGTGATGATGCCCGCGGCCTTGGCCTTGATCGCCGCCGCGAGGATATGGTTGTCCCCCGGATCGGGCAGCGCCAGCGCCTTCTCGATGTCCTCATAGCCGCTGACAAGGCAGTCAGGCACGGCCGTTTCCATCAGTTGTTTGGTTCTGGCGATGGCCTTTGGGTCCAGGTCCGGTCGCTTCTTCAGCAGGCTGTCGATCCACTCCTGCTGGATGCGCTCGCTCCATTTGGCACGAAAGAGCCCCGAAGCGGCGAGCTCGATAAGGAGATCGCGCAGCGGGGCCGGGAATAGGACGCAAGCGTCGAGAACGACCGTGTAGCTGGAGATTTTCATCCACCTCCCCCGGGGCGTCTCAAGGGGGCGTGTGGATTCGTCAGTATCCCATCCCCATTTTTTGAGCCTGTGCTGCCAGCTCGTCCATTGCAGCACGACGCTCCTTCTCTAAAATCTCCTTATATCGCATCAGCTCCTCGAAGCGTACCCTTCGGTGCGTTCCAACCTTGTGGAACGGAATTCGTCCGCTCTCCAGAAGCCTGATCAGATAGGGGCGCGAAACATTGAGATAGTCCGCGGCCTCCTGCGTGCTGAGCTCTGCATGAATTGGAATTATGGTAACGGCGTTTCCCCGGCCCATTTCGGTCAGAAGATGCTGAATAAGGCGCGTCGCCGCTCGCGGGAGCACAAGCTCCTCGCTGTCGATCCGGACTCTCAATTCCGTTTCCGGTAGCTTGGAGAGCTTGCGACTGGCCTCTCTGGCGAGATCGCTGTCTGCCTCGGACGGAAGGACGGCTGGTCGGTTCTCGATCAGATCGGTCATCGCGGCACCTCCCGCAAGGAATGGGATAAGCCTATTCGGGGGATAAACGCAATAAACGAAACGAGCGGGTGAGGGTTCGGTTTAGTTCAAGAAGATTATTCTATATCTGGCAATAAGAGTGGCATATTTTACTATGCCTTGTTGAGCGAGCAGGTCCCGATCCTCCGGGATGTTTCGGCGTATCTCTGACCCCTGTCCCGGGCGCAGCGCAGCGCGGGGCACATCAGGGCCGGCACTGAACGAACGGGGGCTAAGGTAGTCGGTTCGGTCGTGAGGACGCTGGGTACAGCTAGCCGACCTGGGTAGGCAAAGGTGATATCACTTGGGGCACTCGTCGTCGGCGCAATTATGTTTGCCCACATTCACTAGCATGGCGGTGAATTGTGCCGGCGTCTTATTTTGTCCATCGAGCTTTGGCGGCGAGAAGGTGATTTGTGTGAGCTGGATGGCGTGTTGACTGACGCGGCGCGTATTAGCGGCGAGCCTATCATCGTAAGTTGCCTCTATGACGATATAACCAAAGAGCTTTCCGGATATCATGTCCTTGATGCTATCTATTGAAAACGAACAGCCACCGGTCTGCCCAGCGTGCGGAGCGATCAGGGCGCTAGCGGGTTCAGTGTTAGCAGGAACTAGAATCCATGGGTCCGGAAGCTGTTGGGCGGCCGGAAGGCAGGCTGCCCGAAGTCTAAGATTCCTAGTGGCGGTGTTTCCGCTATTGTTGAAGGCATACAAGAAATTGACGTTGTTCGGCGCATTGGCCGGGTCTGGCGACAAATAAGTCTGCAAAAGCACCGGGTAGACGAACGCGCGTTGGGTGGCTCGGTTAGCATCAAGAGTGTCGGCCAGCGTAAGATCGGTATTCCTTAAAATGACCGCTTGAGACGCTGCCACAGCCACGAGTAATAGAGTAAATAAATTGAGAGGCGTTGCGGCTTCGCCAAGCCATATGCGATAGCGGTCACGCTTATTGCGGGTTTGTTGGATTTCGGCTGCAGCCATTTTGGCAGTCCCTTTCTGTCTTTGTTTCTGTTGCCCGATGAGATTCGGCGAATCAAAATAACATTTAAGCTGTCGCGATTGTCGCGACAGAATTGACGCTCGACAATGTGGAGGGGTCACAAGTCAGATGATTCTGCGGAATGCGTGCTGGCGACGCGCCTGATTTGACGGTCGGCCTGCGCGATGCGTTTCGAGGCGATCGAACGAAGCCTGCGCACGAGAGCGCAGCCTCAAACGCTGGCGCTGCACCTGGAAGTTAAAATTGGTCGATGACTTTAATCCGGATTTGCGCGATCTCACGCGAGAGTTCGCGGCTCGGACCCGTTGTCGGGCGACCCCGGATCTGCGGCGCATCGCTCCGCTGCGCTGCGCGCTGCGCCGCGTCCGGGGCACGGCGCTGATTTGTGTCCCGGTTGCAGCGCAGACCACTGCAGCAGGAACCAGTGCACCACACATCGTGTCATGCCCCGCGAACGCGGGGCATCCAGTCATTACTGACGCTCCGTGAGTACTGGATCATCCGCTTTCGCGGATGATGACATCGAGCTTGTGGTCCAGCCCTACAGCATCGACGGCAGCACGCGATCCGGCGGCCGGTGGCCGTCCATGAAGGTGCGGATGTTGATGATCACCTTCTCGCCCATGTCGATGCGGCCTTCGAGCGTCGCCGAGCCCATGTGCGGCAGCAAGAGCACCTTGCCCTGGCGCGCGAGCTTCACGAGCTTCGGATTGACCGCGGGCTCGTGCTCGAACACGTCGAGGCCGGCGCCGGCGAGCTCGCCGGCCTCCAGCATGCGCGCCAGTGCGTTCTCGTCGATCACCTCGCCGCGCGAGGTGTTGACGATGTAGGCCTCCTTGCGCAGCAGCTTCAGCCGCCGCGCCGACAGCAGATGATAGGTCGCCGGCGTGTGCGGACAGTTGATCGAGACGATGTCCATGCGGGCGAGCATCTGGTCGGGGCTCTCCCAATAGGTGGCGTCGAGCTCTTCCTCGATCTTCGGCGCCACGCGGCGGCGGTTGTGATAGTGGATCTGCAGGCCGAAGGCGCGGGCGCGGCGCGCCACCGCCTGGCCGATGCGGCCCATGCCGATGATGCCGAGGCGCTTGCCCCAGATGCGGTGGCCGAGCATCCAGGTCGGCGACCAGCCCGCCCAGTCCTTGTCGGTCGTGAGCACCTGCGCGCCCTCGACGAGGCGGCGCGGCACCGCGAGGATCAGCGCCATGGTCATGTCGGCGGTGTCCTCGGTGAGGACGCCCGGCGTGTTGGTCACGGTGATGCCGCGCTGGACGGCGGTGGCGACGTCGATGTTGTCGACGCCGTTGCCGAAATTGGCGATGAGCTTGAGCTGCTCGCCGGCCTTGCTCAGGACCGAGGCGTCGATCTCGTCGGTGACGGTCGGCACCAGCACGTCGGCGGTCCGGACCGCCTCGGCGAGCTGGGCCGCGGTCATCGGCCTGTCGTCGGCGCTCAGTCGCGCGTCGAACAGTTCGCGCATGCGCAGTTCCACGTTGTCGGGAAGCTTGCGCGTGACGATGACCAGCGGCTTCTTGCTCTTCGCCATAGTGCCTCGGAAAAAGCGCGTCGGAACGGGTGTTTCGGCGCGATGCTACCACCCGGGCCGGCGCCGATTCAGCCCACGTTAACCGTCGTCGCCCACACTGCGATTTGTGCACCGCAAGCCACGAAATTCCTTCTTTCCCTAGCAGATGGCCGTATCAAGACAAAGCGTTCGGGCCCTGTCCGCCTGCCTCGGCGCGGCCCTCCTGGCGGCATTTGCTCTGGCGCCCGTGCCGGCCGCGGCGGCCGGAGACATGACCGTGGGGCAGGTTTCGGGCCTGCCCATCCCCCGCTTCGTCAGCCTCAAATCCGATCGCGTCAACGTCCGCGCCGGCCCGAGCAAGGACCAGGATGTGCGCTGGGTCTACACGCGCGTCGGGATGCCGGTCGAGATTACCGCCGAATTCGAGAACTGGCGTCGCATCCGCGATTGGGAGGGCGCCGAGGGCTGGGTCTATCACTCGCTTCTGTCGGGTCGACGCACGGCGGTGGTCGTCCCCAAGCTCAATGCCGAGCTGGTGCCGCTTTACGGCAGCGCCGATGCGACCTCGGCAGTGGTGGCGCGGCTGCAATCCGGCGTGCTCGGCTCGCTGAAGTCCTGCGACGGTCAATGGTGCCGTTTCACCGGCAAGAACTTCAGCGGCTACATCCGCCAGGACCGACTCTGGGGCGCCTATCCGAACGAGAAGGTGGACTGACCGCCCGCCCCGCGGGCGAGCGGTGCAGCCGTCACGTCTCATGCCGCCTCGAAGCTGAGCGTCTCGAAGCTGCGGTCCTTCAGATAATCGTCGAGCCCCCAGCGCTTCACCTGCGCAAGCGTGTCGTCGAAGTCCGCCTTCGGCAACGCCTGGTAGACGAAGCGCTCGCCCCGGCCGAACGCGCTGAAGTCCCACGCATGCGCGGTCTCGAATTCAGTCGGGATCGCCAGCTTCCACAGTGGCATGTACCTGGCCGGATCGGCGTCCATCGCCTGCTCGGCGCGATCGAGCGCGCGCAGATAGCCACTGACGATCTTCGGATCGGTGTGCGCCGGGACCCACCACAACGTCTTGAAGGTGTCGCGGATGATGGCGCGCAGCCCGAGCTGTTCGGCCATCGCGATCTGCGGCGGCAGCAGGCTTGCGGCTTCGACCTCGCCGTCGAGCAGCGCTTTCAGCCGCGCGCCGAAGCCGCCCGTATTGACCACCTTGATGTGCTCGAGCGGTAGGTGCTTCTCGAGCCGGTACGGCACGTTGAAATGGCTGCCGGCGCGCATGCCGACCGACACGGGCACGTCCTTGAGGTCTTCCGGCTTTCGAATTTTCGAATCCGGCCGCACGAAAATCGCCCACGGCGAAATGCCGTACGCTTCGGAGACGAAGCGGCCCATGCCGGCGCCGGCATTGCAGATCGAGCCCCAGACGCAGGCGCCCTGGATCACGTCTTCCTTGTCCTCGGTATAGGGGCGGTCTTGCGGACGATGCAGATAGTCGAGACCCTTCCAGCTCGACTGCGTGCCGCGAAACGTCTTCCAGTCGAAATCGACATCGAGCCCTTCGGCAGCGAAGAAACCTTCCTGCTGCGCAACGAAGTCGTTCAGTCCCATGCCTTTGGGCGCGATCTTCACGTGCTTGAGCGAACTTGCCATGACGTTTGCTCCCGGGTGCAATGTGCGCCGCGTTCGAGGTCGTTGACGGCGAACGCTACCACAGCCCCCGCGTGTGCCGGCGGTAGGTGCTGCCCGGCGGGTTCAATTGCGCGCGAGGTGGAACAAACAAAAAAGCCCCGCGTCGGCGGGGCTCGTGCATGGGTCTCGGGAGCGGGGCGCTCAGGTCTTTTTGCGCAGGCGCACGACCACATCGACGCGCGCGATCTCGTAGCCTTCCGGCGGCGTCGGCGTCTTGCCGACGACCACATCGGCGCTCGGGATGTCGAACACCTCGTCGGTGCCCTCGACGAAGAAGTGGTGGTGCGCCGAGGCGTTGGTGTCGAAATAGGCCTTGGAGCCGTCGACGGCGACCTGGCGCAGCAGGCCGACCTCGGTGAACTGGTGCAGCGTGTTGTAGATGGTGGCCAGCGACACCGGCACCTTGGCGCGGGTCGCCTCCTCGTAGAGCATCTCGGCGGTCAGGTGGCGGTCGCCCTTGCCGAATAGGATCCAGCCGAGCGCCATGCGCTGGCGGGTCGGCCGCAGGCCAACCTGCCGCAGCATCGACTTGACGTCGTGCCACGGGCAGCCGGTCAGGTCCGTGGTAACGGACGCGCCGGGGGCCGAGGGTCGCAGGTTCCGCAGCGGGTTCATTGAGTACGCCCAACGCCGGTCCGAACCGGAGCCGGCAACAACCGTTTCATCCGCAACATATACACCTGCGGGCTCCAGATGCAACCGCTTCGCAACTAGCGGCACGGGCCAATTTGCCGCGTTTTTCCTATGGTACGGTTGTCCCGGGCGGCACGGTCGCACCTTTGCCGGCCTTGGTCGGTGTGTTACGAGTGCCGCCGCCGGGCCGAGGCCTTTCGCCCCGCAAGCGGGATATTTTGCCTATGAATGAGCGGCGACACAGTTTCGAGTACGAGGACCTGCTGGCCTGCGGCCGCGGCGAATTGTTCGGCCCCGGCAACGCGCAGCTTCCGCTGCCGCCGATGCTGATGTTCGACCGCATCTCCGAGATTTCGGAACAAGGTGGCGAGCACGGCAAGGGCATGGTTCGCGCCGAGCTCGACGTCCAGCCGGACCTCTGGTTTTTTGCCTGCCATTTCAAGGGCGATCCGGTCATGCCGGGCTGCCTCGGGCTGGACGCCCTGTGGCAGATGGTCGGTTTCTTCCTCGGCTGGCTGGGCGCGCCGGGCAAGGGCCGGGCGCTGGGCCTGGGCGAACTGAAATTCTCCGGCCAGGTCCTGCCGACGGTGAAGAAGGTGATCTACGGTGTCGATTTCAAGCGCGTGATGCGCTCGAAGCTCGTGCTCGGCATCGCCGACGGCTGGCTGTCGGCCGACGGCACCGTGATCTACCGCGCCAGCGACCTCAAGGTCGGCCTGTTCAAGCAGGACGAGGGGATGGCGCCGGCGGGCGGCTGAACCGGCTGTCTCGGCGATTACTGCGGGGTCTTGCGAAAGCGTCGCGACGGGTCAATCTGTTCCCGAGCGGCACCCGGAAATTCCGGCAGCGATAAGGGTCTTTTGTATGCGGCGCGTCGTCGTCACCGGCATGGGCATCGTCTCATCGATCGGCAACAATACGCAGGAAGTCCTGGCCAGCCTGCGCGAGGCCAAGTCCGGCATCGTCAAGGCCGACCAGTACGCCGAGCTCGGCTTCCGCTGCCAGGTGCACGGCGCGCCGAGCCTCAACCCGGAAGAGGTGGTCGACCGCCGCGCCATGCGCTTCCTCGGCCGCGGCGCCGCCTGGAACCACGTCGCGATGGAGCAGGCGATCCGCGATTCCGGCGTCGAGGACAACGACATCGTCAACGAGCGCACCGGCATCGTCATGGGCTCGGGCGGGCCGTCGACCCGCACCATCGTCGAGTCGGCGCTGATCGCCAAGGAGAAGGGCCCCAAGCGCGTCGGCCCCTTCGCCGTGCCGAAGGCGATGTCGTCGACCGCCTCGGCCACGCTCGCCACCTGGTTCAAGATCAAGGGCGTCAACTATTCGATCTCGTCGGCCTGCGCGACGTCGAACCACTGCATCGGCAACGCGGCCGAGCTCATCCAGTGGGGCAAGCAGGACATGATCTTCGCCGGCGGCTGCGAGGATCTCGACTGGACCATGTCGGTGCTGTTCGACGCGATGGGCGCGATGTCGTCGAAGTTCAACGACACGCCGGAAAAGGCTTCGCGCGCCTACGACCGCGACCGTGACGGCTTCGTCATCGCCGGCGGCGCCGGCGTGCTGGTGTTGGAAGAGCTCGAGCACGCCAAGGCCCGCGGCGCCAAGATCTATGCCGAGGTCGCCGGCTACGGCGCGACCTCCGACGGCTACGACATGGTCGCGCCGTCGGGCGAGGGCGCCGAGCGCTGCATGAAGATGGCGCTGTCGACCTGCAAGGCGCCCATCGATTACATCAACCCGCACGCGACCGCGACGCCGGTCGGCGACGCCAAGGAGATCGAGGCGATCCGCGCCGTGTTCGGCGACAAGTGCCCGGCGATCTCGGCGACCAAGTCGCTCACCGGCCATTCGCTCGGCGCCGCCGGCGTGCAGGAGGCGATCTATTCGCTCCTGATGATGCAGAACGGTTTCATCTGCGAGAGCGCAAACATCGAGAACCTCGACCCTGCTTTCGAGGGCATGCCGATCGTGCGCGAGCGCCGCGACGACGTGAAAATCGGCGCCGTCCTGTCGAACTCGTTCGGCTTCGGCGGCACCAATGCGTCGGTGGTGTTCAAGCGGCTGGATGCGTAACTCGATTTCGGTATCGCGCGTGCTGTCATGCCCCGCGAAAGCGGGGCATCCAGTATTGGCGACATTGCCATTTCGTGACCACAAGGCGTACTGGGTCACCCGCTTTCGCGGGTGACGACAACCGAGGATGAGAGGACCATGCCGGGGCTGATGGAAGGCAAGCGCGGGTTGGTGATGGGAGTCGCCAACGACCATTCGATCGCCTGGGGCATTGCCAAGACGCTGCACGAGCACGGCGCCGAGCTCGCCTTCACCTATCAGGGCGAGGCGCTCGGCAAGCGCGTCAAGCCGCTCGCCGAATCGGTCGGTTCCTCCTTCGTCATGCCGTGCGACGTCGAGGACATCGCCACGGTCGACGCGGTGTTCGACAAGCTGAAGGCGACCTGGGGCAAGATCGACTTCCTCGTCCACGCCGTTGCCTTCTCCGACAAGAACGAACTGAAGGGCCGCTACGCCGATTCCACGCGCGAGAACTTCGTCCGCACGATGGTGATCTCCTGCTACGCCTTCACCGAGGCGGCCAGGCGCGCCGCGGCGTTGATGCCCGATGGCGGCGCCATGCTGACGCTCACCTATAACGGCGGCGACCGCGCCATGCCGAACTACAACGTCATGGGCGTGGCGAAGGCGGCACTCGAATCCTCGGTGCGCTATCTCGCCGTCGACTTCGGCCGCGACAAGATCCGCGTCAACGCCATCTCGGCGGGGCCCGTGCGCACGCTGGCCGGCGCCGGCATCACCGACGCGCGCGCGATGTTCGCCTTCCAGCAGCAGTATTCGCCGCTCGGCCGCGGCATCACGCTCGAGGAGATGGGCGGCGCCGGGCTTTATCTGCTGTCGTCCTTGTCGAGCGGCGTCACCGGCGAGATCCACTTCGTCGATAGCGGCTACAACATCATCGCCATGCCACACCCCGACGCGCTCAAGGCGTCCGGGCAGGGCTAGACTCTTTCCGCAGCGTCTTGAGGAGCGCGCCGACGGCAGGCGCCCCGAAGGATGGGCGGTTCCCTGATTCGCGAATGCGCCCCTTCGGCATATTCCTCGTCGTAAGAGCGAGGCACGCGGGCGTGCGCGCATGACAAGCCTGCAATGATTTGATCTAGATCGTCCCGGCAGCGGGCTCTTCGGGCTAGGCGAGGTCTTCCACGTCCTCGCAGAGCGGAGTGCCCGTCATGGCGCAGAAGATGAAAGCGGCGATCTTCGTCGAGCCCAATCGCATCGTGCTCGACGAGAAGCCGGTTCCCGACATCGGCCCGCTCGATGCCCTGATCCGCATCACCACGACGACGATCTGCGGCACCGACATCCATATCCTCAAGGGCGAGTATCCGGTCGCCAAGGGCCTGACCATCGGCCACGAGCCCGTCGGCGTCATCGAGAAGCTCGGTTCCGCGGTGCAGGGTTTCCAGGAAGGCCAGCGCGTCATCGCCGGTGCCATCACGCCGAGCGGCCACAGCGCGGCGTGCCTGTGCGGCTGCGCCTCGCAGGACGGCCCCGGCACCAAACACGGCTTCAAGGCGATGGGCGGCTGGCGCTTCGGCAACACCATCGATGGCGCCCAGGCCGAGTTCCTCTGCGTGCCGGACGCGATGGCCAATCTCGCGCCGATCCCCGACGGGCTGAGCGACGAGCAGGTGCTGATGTGCCCCGACATCATGTCGACCGGCTTCTCCGGCGCCGAAAGCGGCAATGTGCGCATCGGCGACGTCGTCGCCGTGTTCGCGCAGGGGCCGATCGGCCTGTGCGCCACCGCCGGCGCGCGGCTGATGGGCGCGACCACGATCATCGGCGTGGAGTCGGTGCCCGCGCGCATGGAGATCGCGCGCAAGATGGGCGCCGATCATGTCGTCGATTTCTCCAAGGTCGATGCGGTCGACGAGATCATGCGGCTCACCGACGGGCGCGGCGTCGACGTTGCGATCGAGGCGCTCGGCCGGCAGCAGACCTTCGAGTCGGCGCTGCGCGTGCTGCGGCCCGGCGGCACGCTGTCGTCGCTCGGCGTCTACTCGGCCGATCTGAAGATTCCGCTCGGCCCGTTCGCCGCCGGTCTCGGCGATCACACCATCCGCACGACGCTCTGCCCCGGCGGCAAGGAACGCATGCGCCGGCTGATGCAGGTGGTGGCGTCGCAGCGTCTCGATACGCGGCCGCTGGTCACGCATCGCTTCAAGCTCGACGATATCGAGAAGGCCTACGACCTGTTCGGCCACCAGCGCGACGGCGTGCTCAAAGTGGCGATCACGCCGTAGCATGGGCGTTCATCCCCCCTGAAAGGGGAGGGTGGCTCCGCGCGCAGCGCGGAGACGGGTGGGGTTGCATCGCAGGTAGCGTTGCGTCGCAATTGATAATTCCCGCACCCGGCTCGCTTCGCTCGCCACCCTCCCCCGCGCGCGGGGAGGGATAAGAAAAAAACGGCCGGGGTTTCCCCCGGCCGTTCGCATTTCCGTACGGTGCGTGACGGCTTACGCTGCCCTCTGCGTGCCGCCGCCGACGAGGTCGAAGCGGTCGGCGTTCATCACCTTGGTCCACGCCGCTACGAAGTCCTTGACGAACTTCGCCTGCGAGTCGGCGCAGCCATAGACCTCGGCGAAAGCGCGCAACTGCGAGTGCGAGCCGAAGATCAGGTCGACGCGTGTCGCCGTCCACTTCAGGTCGTGCGTCTTGCGATCGCGGCCCTCATAGGTGCCGTCCTTGGCCGGCACCCACTCGTTGTCCATGGTGAGCAGGTTGACGAAGAAGTCGTTCGTCAGCTGCCCCACGCGCTTGGTGAAGACACCGTGCTTCGAATCGCCGGCGTTCGCGCCCAGCACGCGCAGGCCGCCGACGAGCACCGTCATCTCCGGCCCGGTCAGCGTCAAGAGCTGCGCGCGGTCGATGAGGGCCTCTTCCGGCATCATGAACTGCTGCTTGCTACCGATGTAGTTGCGGAAGCCGTCGGCGCGCGGCTCGAGCGGCGCGAAGGACTCGACATCGGTCTGGTCCTGCGAGGTGTCCATGCGGCCCGGCGCGAACGCCACCTTCACCGCGGTGCCGGCGTCCTTCGCCGCCTTCTCGACCGCGGCGTTGCCGCCGAGCACGATCAGGTCGGCGAGCGACACCTTCTTGCCACCGGCGGCCGAAGCGTTGAACTCCTTCTGGATTGCTTCGAGCTTGCCGAGCACGGTCTTGAGCTGCGCCGGCTGGTTGACCTCCCAGTCCTTCTGGGGCGCGAGGCGAATGCGCGCGCCGTTGGCGCCGCCGCGCTTGTCGGAGCCGCGGAACGTCGAGGCCGAAGCCCA
>Ga0182749_1002915_pt1 | contig 12141 bp, 13 predicted proteins | sample eDN3rd37CKraftMG_FD_128875 | JGI IMG/M metagenome (GOLD analysis project Ga0182749, IMG submission 128875) | Enriched Miracle-Growth compost microbial communities from Emeryville, California, USA - eDNA 3rd pass 37_C Kraft MG (version 2) (version 2) ...
ACCCCGGGGCGGAGCTTGAAGGTGTAGGTCAGCCCGTCGGCCGAGATGTCGAAGCTTTCGGCCAGGTCGGGCACCAGCTGGGTGGTGCCCGGCTTGTAGTCCATCAGCCCGTCGAACAGGCTCTTGATCATCGACCAGTTCTGCCAGTCGTAGCCGATGGCCGGGTCGAGGGTGGTGACGTCGTCCTTGTAGGTGACCGTCATCGTGCCGCCCTGCTTGATCGCCTGGGCCATGGCGGGCGACGCCAGGGCCAGGGTCAGGGCGGCGGCACCGGCGAGCAGTAGGGACTTCAGCATGAAACCTCCTGTCTTTGTTGGGTGCGGATTGTCACCGCAGCTTGATCCGCGGATCGATGAACGGGGCGATCAGGTCGGCCAGCAGGTTGCCGAGCACGATGGCGACGGCCGAGACCAGGGTCACCCCCATGATGATCGGAATGTCGACGCGCTGGATCGCCTGCCAGGTCAGCTGGCCGATGCCGGGCCAGCCGAACACGGATTCGACGACGACGATGCCGCTCATGAACAGGCCGATGTCGATGCCGATCATGGCGATGATCGGCAAGAGCGCGTTGGGCAGCGCATGCGCCAGCACCACGCGCCAGGCGGACAGGCCCTTGGCCCGGGCGGTGCGCATGTAGTCCTGGCGCAGCACGTCCAGCATCGCCGACCGCATCATCCGCGAATACCAGCCGGCGCCCAGCAGCCCCAGCGTCAGCGAGGGCAGGACCAGGTGCGAGAAGCCGCCGTAGCCGCCGAGCGGGAACCAGGCCAGCTGCCAGGCGAAGACGTAGAGCAGCAGCATCCCGACCACGAATTGCGGCGCCGAGACGCCGACGAAGGAGGTCAGCATCAGCGCGTGGTCGGCGGTGCGGCCGCGCCGCAGCGCCGCGGCCACGCCCATGGTCAGGCCCAGCGCCAGCTCGCAGACGATGGCGCCGACCATCAGCACCAGGCTGGCCGGCAGCCGGCTCAGGATCAGCGCCGCCACCTCGGTCTTCTGCTGGTAGGAGCGGCCGAGATCGCCCTGCGCCAGGGCACCGAGATAGCGCAGATACTGCACGTGGAACGGCTGGTCGAGGCCGAGCTGGGCGCGGATGTTCGCCACCACCTCCGGCGACGCGCTGCGCCCGGCGATCTGCCGCGCCGGATCGGCCGGCAGCAGGTACAGCAGCACGAATGTGACCAGGCTGACTCCCAGCAGGATCAGCACGGCCTGGGCCAGGCGGCGGAGCAGATATGCCGTCATCAGTGCCGGCCCTTCTGCGTCGGGTCGAGGATGTCGCGCAGCGCGTCGCCGACCAGGTTGAAGGCCAGGGCCAGGAGAATGATGGCGGCGCCGGGGATGAACACCAGCCAGGGCGCGCTGGAGAAATAGGTCTGGTTCTCGAAGATGATGTTGCCCCAGCTCGGCGTCGGCGGCTGCACCCCGATGCCGAGGAAGGACAGCGTCGCCTCCAGCAGCACCGTGGTGGCGATGCCGAGCGTGCCCCAGACGATGGTGGTGGACAGCAGGTGCGGCAGCACGTGGCGCAGCAGGATGCGGCCGCGGGAGGCGCCGAGGCCCCATTCCGCCTCGATGAAGTCGCGCTCCGCGATCGACCGGGTCTCGGTGTAGATGATCCGGGCGATCTGCACCCAGTTCACCATCGCGATGACCAGGGCCACGATCCACAGCGACGGCCGGAAGATCGCGGCCAGGACGATCGCCAGCAAGAGGGCCGGGAAGGCCATCATCAGGTCGGTGAACCGCATCATCGCCGCACCCAGCCAGCCGCCGACGAAGCCGGCGACGACGCCGAAGAAGGTGCCGATCAGCACCGCCGCGCCATTGGCGACCACGCCGATGATCAGCGAGGTGCGGGCGCCGTAGACCAGGCGCGAGAACATGTCCCGGCCCAGCAGGTCGGTGCCCATCCAGAACTTGCCGTCCGGCGGCAGGGGCGCGCCTTCGATGGTCAGCCCGTCGAACAGCTGGTCGTCGGGCGAGAACGGCGCGATCCAGGGGGCGAAGAGCGCCGCCGCCACCACGACCAGGATGACGAGCAGGCCGAACAAGGCGAGCTTGCGGCGCAGCAGCTGGCGCAGGATCGCCACGGCTCAGCCCCCGTGCCGGCCGGCCGCCGGCCCGCCGGTTCCGACGACGAGGTCGAGGCAATGCTCCTCGATGCTGCGCCGCCGCTGCATCGCGGCGCTGCGGATCTCGCGGAAGGCGTCGGCCTCGCTCAGGCCGCGCTGCGCCATCAGCAGCAGGATGGCGCGGACGACCACGGGCCGCAGGCGCAGCCTTGTCTCCAGCTCGGCGATCCGGGCCTCGCGGTCGTGGCGTTCGGCGAAGCCGTGCTGGGCGATCACCAGGGCGCTGAACACGCCGCCGGAGGCGACCGGCTTCAGCAGATGGGCAGTGGCGCCCTGCGCCAGCACCCAGTCCAGCCGTCCCGGCGCTTCCGACCCGATCAGGGCGACCAGCGGCATCGGCGGCGCGCCGGCGGGCCAGGGGAACTGCCCGTCATGGGCGGTGTCGGCGTCGAACAGCACGAAATCGGCGGCCAGGTCGGCCTCGGCCAGCGCCGGCCAGGCCGGCCGCGCCGCGATGCCCAGCCGCTCGAGCTGGCGCAGCACCGCATCGGCCGCGGCGTGCGGCCGGTGCAGCACCACGGCGCGGCGGCCGCGGAAATTCGGGGTGGCGGCGCGGCGCATGCTCACTTCACCCGCTTCAGCCGCGGCGCCGCACCGGGCTTGAGCACGCGCCGGGCCAGGGCCGCGGCGTCGAACTCGACCAGGTACGGATCGGGCGCCACCGGCGCCGCGGCGCGGTCCAGGATCTCGAACCCGCCATCGGCGCCGATCCGGCCCAGGCAGGGCGTCAGCGCCGCGTGGTTGGTGCGCGGGTCGATGCCGATCGGCCCCAGCGGCGTGGCGAAGCGGCGGGCGTGCAGCACCGGGCGCAGCGCCTCCGGCGCGTCGGTGCCGGCCTCGCGGATCGCCTCGGCCAGCATCCGCACCGCCGCATAGCCGCCGGCGAGGAAGGCCGAGCAGCGGCGGCCGGCGCCGAAGCGGTCCCGCACCCGGCCGCGGAAGGCGCGGTTCTCCGGCGTGTCGACGCTGTCGAAATGGATCGCGCTGCTGAGATGGCCGGCGCCGGCCGGGCCGACCAGCGGCAGCTCGCATTCCGTCAGGTTGCAGCTGACGATCGGGCAGCGCTCCGGCCCGAAGGCGGAGTCGCTCTCGGCCAAGGCCTGGTAGGCGCGGAAGAAGGCGTAGCTGGACGGGCCGATCAGGTTGTTCAGGATGAAATCCGGCCGCTTCTCGCGCACCTCCTGCACCAGCCGGCCGACATCCTCGCTGCCGATCGGCAGGTAGCGCTCGCCCAGCACCTCGCCGCCGCAGGCGCCGATCAGCTCGCGCGCCACGCGGTTCACCTCCCAGCCCCAGATGTAGTTCGAGCCGACGAGATAGCCGCGGGTGCCCCAGCGCGGCAGGACATGCTGGAACAGCGGCACGATGTGCTGGTTCGGGGCGGCGCCCGTGTAGATCACCGCCTCGCTGCTCTCGAAGCCCTCATAGGGGCAGATGTACCAGAGCAGCGCGTCGTGCTTCTCGATCGTCGGCAGCACCTCCTTGCGCGACAGCGAGGTGATGGTGCCGACGATCTGGCGGCAGCCGGCCTCGCGGATCGCCGCCTCGCACAGCGTGTGATAGCGGTCGATCACCCCCTCGGGATTGGCGGCGACCGGGGCGAGGGTGAAGCCGAAGCCGGGATCGGCGTTGACCTCCTCCAGCGCCATCATGGCGCCGTCCAGCGCCTCGCGCCCGATCGCGCCGTAGGGCCCGGTGGTCGAATAGAGAAGACCGATCGCGTAGCTCGCCCGCACGTGCCGCCTGTCCCCGTGAACGCAGAAAGCCCCATCGCCTGCCGTCGCCGGCCTGCGGATGGGGCTTCGTTGCCGCTCCTGCCCGTCGGGCAAGAAGAATGTCGTGTTTGCCGGTCCAGGATAAGGCCCGGCCCGTTCCTGTCAATCGCGCTGCAACATTCGTCCGTGACGAGCCGATCCGTCCTCGGTTCGGTCATGGGGAAGTGCCTGCCGAAGGGGTGGCGGCAATCTCATATTCAGGATAGATTCTCGAATATGAGAGATCAGACGCCCTCGCAACTCCTCGCCGGGATCGGCCACAACGGCGGGCCGCCGCTGGAGGAAGACCATCCGGATTCGGCGCCGTCCTGGCGCCACTTCTGCTGGAAGAAGGCGCATGCGGCGGTGTGGAAGACGCCGCCGCGCGAGATCGCCCTGCGCCGCCTGGCCCGGGCCGAGGAGCTCGGCATGAGCTACCGGGACTACACGCTCGCGATCCTGGAGGGGAAGCACCTTTAGACAGGCTCGCTGTGGTATGATCGATGGCCGGCCCGCGAGGCGGCGCCTCCCGGTGCCGGACAGGGAGTGCAGCCATGGCAACCTACATCTTGCTCGGCAACTGGACCGAGCACGGGATCCGTGCCGTTGCCGACTCGCCCAAGCGGCTCGACGCGGCCAAGTCTCTGATTCAGGAGATGGGCGGCCAGTTCAAGGCTTTCTACATGACCATGGGCGAGCATGATTTCGTGCTCGTCTACGAGGCACCGGACGACGCCGTTGCGGCCCGCTTCACCCTGATGACCGGCCGCCAGGGCTTCATCCGGACGAAGACGCTGAAGGCATTCCCCGAGGCAGCCTATCGCGAGGTCATCAACTCGTTGAGCTAGCGGGCCGGGCGGGCGAGGTACGGAACTGCCGTCCGACCGCCAGCGCGATCGCCGCCGCCGCGGCCAGGCTCGCAGCCAGCAGGGCCATGCCGGCGGTGAAGCTGCCGGTCGAATCCTTGATCCAGCCGACGGCATAGGGCCCGACGAAGCCGCCGAGATTGCCGATCGAGTTGATCAGGGCAATGCCGCCGGCCGCCGCGGTGCCCGCCGAGGAACACCGGCGGCATCGTCCAGAACGGCCCGAGCGTGGCGTAGATGCCGATCGCGGCGACGCCGAGGCAGACCAGCGACAGGATGTTCGAGGACGAGGCGATGCTGCCGGCGAAGCCGATGGCGCTGACCAGCGCCGGCAGGGCGACATGCAGCACGCGCTCGCCGGTGCGGTCGCTGTGCCGGCCCCAGGCCAGCATGGCGCCGGCGCTGACCAGATAGGGCAGGGCGATGATCCAGCCGGTCTCGAGGGTGGAGAAGCCCATGCCCTTGACGATCTGCGGCAGCCACAGGCCGATGCCGTAGAGCCCGATGACGACGCCGAAATAGACCAGGCCCAGCAGGATCACCCGCAGGTCGGCCAGCGCCGGCCACAGCGCGCGCAGCGGCGGGTGCGCCGCCTCCGCGTGGTCATGGGCCAGGTCGGCGGCGATGGCGGCGCGCTCCCGCTCGTCGAGCCAGGGCGCCTGCACCGGCCCGTCCGGCAGCCAGGCCAGGACCAGGAGGCCCAGCAGGCAGGCCGGCAGCCCCTCGATGATGAACAGCCACTGCCAGCCCTTCAGGCCGAACCAGAGATGCGTGGCGTTGAGGATGACGCCGGAGACCGGCGAGCCGACGGCGCTGGCCAGCGGCACCGCGGCCATGAACAGGGCGACGAAGCGGGCCCGCCGCGCCGCCGGGAACCAGTAGGTCAGGTACAGGATCATGCCGGGCAGGAACCCGGCCTCGGCGGCGCCGAGCAGGAAGCGCAGGATGTAGAAGCTCCAGCGCCCCTCGACGAAGGCCATGGCGGCGGAGATCAGCCCCCAGGTGACCATGATCCGGCAGATCCACAGCCGGGCCCCGACCTTTTCCAGGATCACGTTGCTCGGCACCTCGAACAGGAAGTAGCCGAAGAAGAAGATCCCGGCGCCCCAGCCGAAGACATAGGGCGAGATGCCGAGGTCCGCGTTCATGGTCAGGGCGGCGAAGCCGATGTTCACCCGGTCGAGGAAGCTGACCAGGTAGAGGATCATCATGAACGGGACCAGGCGCCAGCTGACCTTGCGGTACAGCGCCTCGCGATCGGTGTCCGGCACCTCGATCCTCCCTCTCCGCCCGGTTCCGGCGACTCGCCGCCGAGCGTAGGAACGGATCACCGATCGAGAAAGCCAAATCCGCCGATCCTGCCTATAACGGGACGGGACCGGGCGGCTGCGGCCGGTCCTGGCGAAAACGGGGAGGCGATGATGGCGGGTGGAGAGCTGCGCTGGTCGGCGGCGCGGTCGCGGTGTTCGACACGCGCGAGATCCGGGCCGAGGCCTGCGGCGGCGTCCGGCTGGTGCTGAACCGCAGCCGGATCCTGCGCTTCCGCCGCGGCGGCTGACGGCGGGCGGAGGCGGAACGGCGGCGGGGCGCGTCCCGTTCTCCCGGCGGGGGATCCGCCGAGGAGACGATGCGATGCAGCAGCCCCGCCAATGGAACGTCACCGCCCTCTTCGACTCGCGCCGGGATGCGGAGGACGCGGTCGACCGGCTGATCGATGCCGGCCTGCCGAAGGACCGCATCCGCCTGGTGCCGGGCGACGAGATCGATCCGAAGGGCGACCCCGACGCCTGGGACCGGGACGTGCCGGCGCCGGAGCAGCACATGGGCATCCTGGAGTCCCTGCGGAACCTGTTTTTCCCGGATGACGAGCGCTTCACCTATGGCGAGCACCTCCGCCGCGGCAGCTTCCTGATCTCGGTCCAGGTCACGGATGCGGAGCACGACCGCGTCGTCGACATCCTGGACGACGAGGGCACGGTCGACATGGATGCCCGCGAGGACCGCTGGCGCGCCGGCGGCTGGACCGGCCCGGTGGTGCCGTTGAACGCGGCCAATGACGACGACACGGTGTGGCGACGTGACACGGATCGCAGCCGGCCGCGCGTCCGCTCCTATGTCAGCGCCGTCGCCGGGGCCGGCACCGGCACCGGCAACTGACGGCGTCTTCCCGGATCTCCGGGATCGGGCCATGATCCCCCGGAGGGGGACGCTGCCGGCAGACCGATCCGGAGGAGAACCGATGCAACCGACCATCGCCGTCATCGCCCCCGGGGCGATGGGCAGCGCCGTCGCCCGCCGCCTGGCCGAGCGCGGCGCCGCCGTGCCGACCCTGCTCGACGGCCGCAGCGCCGCCACCCGGGCCCGGGCCGAGGCCGTCGGCATGCGGCCGGCCGACGAGGCCGCGGTCGCCGCCGCCGACATCATCCTGTCGATCGTGCCGCCGGCCGAGGCGGCGGCGCTGGCCCGGCGCCTGGCGCCGGCCCTGGCCGCCGCGCCGCGGAAGCCGGTCTATGTCGACTGCAACGCGGTCAATGTCGAGACGGTCAAGGCGATCGCCGGGATCATCGCGCCGACCGGCGCCGGCTTCGTCGATGGCGGCATCATCGGCGGGCCGCCGGCGCCCGGCACCGCCGGGCCGGTGCTGTACCTGGCCGGCGCGGCGGCGGCGCGGCTCGGCGTGCTCGGCGATCTCGGGCTGCGCATCCGCGTGCTCGACGGGCCGGTCGGCGCCGCCTCGGCGCTGAAGATGAGCTATGCCGGCATCGCCAAGGGCCTGACCGGCCTGGCCGCGGCGATGATCCTGGCCGCCGGCCGGGCCGGCGCCGCGCCCGCCCTGCACGCCGAACTGGCCGACAGCCAGCCGCAGCTGCTGGCGCGGTTCGAGCGGTCGCTGCCGGACATGTACGCCAAGGCCTATCGCTGGGTCGCCGAGATGCGCGAGATCGCCGATTTCCTCGGACCCGACGACCCGGCCCGGCCGATCTACGAAGGCATGGCCGGGCTTTACGAGCGCCTCGCCGCCGACCTGGCCGGCGGCAAGCGGGACATCGCCGCACTGGACGCCTTCCTCGCCATCGGCAAGGCCGACGCGGCGGCATGAAATCGCGTCGGCGATTTCGGGTGAGGGGGTGGCTCCGGCCCACCCGCTTGAGGCTCGCGGTCCGAAAACCGAGGCAGAGGCCTCTCAGCTCTCCCAGTCCGAGTTCTGGATGACCTCGGTGAAGTCGACCCGCTTGTAGGTCGGGTCCATCCGGGCCAGCACGTCGGCCTTCACATTGCCGAAGGTGGTCTGCGGCTTGCGGATGGTGCCGTGGGCGAAGGCCTCGATGATGCCGTGCTTGAAGTCGGGGCCGCGCGGATGGGCCTGCACCACCTGGCGGCGCTGTTCCGCCGTGAAGTCGTGGAAGGCGAGGCCCAGCACGTCCATCTCCACCCCGGCGGTCACCAGCGCCACCACCGGGTGCTTGTGCTCCGGGATGCCCGGGGTGGTGTGCAGGGCGATCGCGTCCCACACCAGGTCGATGTCGGCAGCGGGGATGCCGTGCCGCTTCAGGAAGTCGCGCGCGGCGTTGGCGCCGTCGACCTCGAAGCGCAGGTCCGGGCTCGAATAGGCGTCGGTCAGCCCCATGTCGTGGAACATCGCCCCGGCATAGAGCAGCTCCGGGTCGAAGGTCAGGCCCTTGCGCTGTCCGGTCAGGGCGCCGAACAGGTAGACGCGGGTCGAGTGGTGGAACAGCAGGTCGCTCTCGGTGTCGCGCACCAGCTCGGTGATCTCCCGGGCCAGGGCGCTGTCGGGAATGCGGATGCCGGCGATGGACATGGTGCTCTCCTCAATCGAAGCTGCGGGCGGCGACCGGGTCGCTGGCGGGGAAGGTCTCCTCGAGCGCCTCGTCCAGCCAATGGTCCCGCCGGTCGGAGGCCGGCTCGACGGGGGCGTCATGGGTGTCAGTCATGGTCCGGCCCTCTCTCGGTGGGAATATCGGCCGGCGGTCGCCGCCGGCCCCTCCTATGTGCGTCCGCCCGGCCCTTCGCCTCAACGCGGCCGGGGCGATGCTTCCGGACAAGCGCACGCGCAAAACGGACATTGCGGCCGGGCGGCGGCCATGGGATCGGTCGGAGGGTGCAGGAAGGGGATGCCAGGATGCCGGTGCGGACGGTCGCGATCGCCATCTTTCCGGGGGTGCAGGCGCTGGATGTCGCCGGCCCGGTCGACGTCTTCGCCGAGGCCAACGGCTTCATCGACGCGGCCGACCGCTACGAGACGCTGCTGGTCGCCGCCGACACCGCGCCGCTGCGCGCTTCGAACGGCATGCAGATGGTCGCCGACCGAAGCTTCGCCGAGGCCGCCGAGCCGTTCTCGATGGTGCTGGCCGCCGGCGGGCCGGGCCTGCCGACGGCGCCGCCCGATCCGGTGCTGTCGGCGTGGCTGAGGGCGGCCTCGGCCCGGGCCGGTCTGCACGGGTCGATCTGCACCGGCGCCTTCGCCTTCGGCCATGCCGGTCTGCTCGACGGCCGTCGCGTGACCACGCACTGGCAGAATGCGCCGCGCCTGGCGGAGCTGTTCCCGCGGGCGCAGGTCGAGCACGACCGGATCTATCTGCGCGACGGCGCCCTGGTGACCTCGGCCGGCGTCACCGCCGGCATCGATCTGGCCCTGGCGCTGGTGGCGGAGCATCACGGCGCCCGGGTGTCGCTGGCGGTGGCCAAGCGGCTGGTGGTGGTGGCGCAGCGCCAGGGCGGCCAGTCGCAGTTCAGCCCGTTCCTGACCGCTCCGGCCGACCCGGAGTCGCCAATCGCCAAGGTCCAGGCCCATGTCATGCAGAACATCGGCGCCGGCTTCACGGTCGAGGCGCTGGGCCGCGTGGCGGGCATGAGCGGCCGCAACCTGTCCCGGCTGTTCGTGCAGGAGACCGGGGTGACGCCGCACGAGTTCGTCGAGCGCGCCCGCGTCGACGCCGCCCGCAACCTGCTGGAGGGCAGCGACCGCGCGCTCAAGGCCGTGGCCTATGATTGCGGCTTCGGCAGCCCGGACCGCATGCGCATCGTCTTCCTGAAGCGCCTCGGGGTCACGCCCGCCCAGTACCGCGCCAGCTTCCGGGTGGCGGGGATGGCGGGACAGGAGCCTGAACGCCGTCGCCTCGGCGCTGCGCCGCGGGCCGGGATCGTGTAAAGCTGCGCCGAGCACAGGACACCCCGGCCGCTGGCCGCAGGATGACGGATGGACGATTCCAAGCTCGCCGCCCTTGCCGAATGGACCACCGAAGCCGGGCTGATCGGCCTGCAGGAGACCGACCTCCTGGCCGGCTTCTGCGCCCGCGCCGTGTTCGCCGGCCTGCCGATCGCCTCCGCGCTCTTGGTGATCGACACGCTGCACCCGGTCTACGAAGGCAACGCCGTTCGCTGGCGCCGCGGCGAGCCGGAGGCCAGCTTCACCGGCTATGGCCGCACCACGCCGGGCGAGCGCGAGGAGAAGTGGCGCGCCAGCCCGTTCTTCCACCTGATCGACACCGGGCAGGACTGGATGCGCCGGCGGGTGACGCCGGAGAGCTGCGCCGAGTTCCCGGCGGTGGCCACGGCGGCGCAGGAGGGGATGACCGACTATCTCGGCGTCCTCAACCGCTTCGAGGCGGAGGGCGCGATCGCCAATTGGGACGGGCTGTTCTCGGCCTGGACCACCGACCGGCCGGGCGGCTTCACCGACGAGGAGATCGCGGCGCTGCTGCGGCTCCTGCCCGGCCTGGCCATGGCGATGAAGGCGTTCACCCTGGCCCGTATGGCCAGCACGCTGCTGGACACCTATCTCGGCCGCGACGCCTGCAACCTGGTGTGGGCGGGCCGCATCGCCCGCGGCGTCGCCGACCGGATCGACGCGGTGCTGTGGTTCAGCGACCTGCGCGGCTATACCCGCATCACCGACTCGGCGCCGCCGGAGCAGATCATCCCGCTGCTCAACGACTACGCCGATGCCGTGATCTCGGCGGTGCAGGACCTGGGCGGCGACGTGCTGAAGCTGATCGGCGACGGCGTGCTGGCGATCTTCCGGCCGGAGGACGGCGGCGGCGAGGAGGCTCGCGCCCGTGCCTGCCGCGCCGCGCTGAAGGCCGTGCGCCGGGCCCGGGCGGCCATCGCCGATCTCAACCGGCGGCGGGCCGCGGACGGCCAGCCGGTGACCGAGATGTATGTCGGGCTGCATATCGGCGAGGTCTTCTTCGGCAATATCGGCAGTTCGAACCGGCTCGACTTCACCGTGGTCGGCCCGGCGGTGAACGAGACCAGCCGCATCGCCGAACTGTGCCGCTCGGCCGACCAGCCGATGCTGGTCTCCTCCGCCTTCGCCGCGGCGGCGGGCGGGGCCGAGGCGGGCCTCGTCTGCGTCGGCCGCTACGCCCTGCGCGGCGTCCGCATGCCGCAGGAATTGTTCACGCTGGAGCCGGACTGGTCGTAGAGCCCGCTTAGGAGTGCACCTGGCGAGGCCGTCTGACGGCGGTTTCTGCGCTTCCGGTGCTCACGGACTTGAATGTCCGCTGCGCTCCGGTTCTCGAAACCACCTAGCCGACTCACGCCAGCGCATTCCTAAACGGGCTCTAAAGGCGCCAGACCCGCAGCCCCCTCATCCGGTCGCCGTGGATCAGCACCGCCGACAGGCAGCCGGTGGCGAAGGCGCCGGTGTCGACGTCGATGCGGTGCGGGTGGTCCAGGTCCAGCCGGTCGACCGGGGTGTGGCCGTGGATCACCGCGACGGTCTCCGGGAAGGGGCGGGGCCAGTCCAGGAAGGGGCCGCGGATCCACAGCAGGGTGTGGCGGTCCTGCTCCGCCAGCGGGATCTCCGGGTCGATCCCGGCATGGACGAACAGCAGGTCGCCGATCCGGTGGCTGACCGGGCAGCCGCGCAGCCAGCCCAGCAGATCCGGCCCGATCGCGGCGCGCACCCGGCCGCGCCAGTCGCCGGCGAGATCGGTGACGCCGCATTCGGCCAGCACCCGGTCGCCGCCATAGGCCAGCCAGAACTCCAGCGAGCGCCGGTCGCCGGCGTCGTCGAGCACCGCCAGCATGCGGTCGTCGTGGTTGCCCAGCAGGGTGATGGTCTCGGCGCCCGCGACGCCCTGCCGCGCCAGGGCCAGGGCGCGCAGGTTCTCCGGGCCGCGGTCGACCAGGTCGCCGAGATGGATCAGCGTGCGCTCCGTTCCCGCCGGCAGGGCCGCGAACTCCGACGCCACCAGCCGGTGCATCGCCTCCAGCAGGTCGGCCTGGCCGTGCACGTCGCCGATCGCGGCCACCGCCCGGCCCGGCGGCAGCGGCCGGATCGCCGGCCGCCAGGGGTCGCGGCGCGGGTCGAGATGGCGGGGCAGCCGGTCCAGGTCTTGCGGCTTCATCGGGCGGCGT
>Ga0182749_1002918_pt1 | contig 12135 bp, 9 predicted proteins | sample eDN3rd37CKraftMG_FD_128875 | JGI IMG/M metagenome (GOLD analysis project Ga0182749, IMG submission 128875) | Enriched Miracle-Growth compost microbial communities from Emeryville, California, USA - eDNA 3rd pass 37_C Kraft MG (version 2) (version 2) ...
GAGATAGATTCCGAGCTCGAGGTTATTGGCGACCCGCAGGCCATTCGGCAGATGCTGATCAATCTCGTATCGGAAGCATCGCGAAACGCCCGCACCGGCGCCGTTCTACAAATCGAAGCGCACGGCGCGAGCGAATCCGTCACGCTGTCGCTCACGGTGCGGGATGAAGATGCGGGTGAGAGCCCGAACGAAGATGGCTTTCCATTGATCCTTGCCCGGACGTTATGTGAGCTATCAAACGCGCGGCTCTCGGCCAAGACGCGCGCGGAGGGCAGCGCCCGCCAATGGACCGTACATTTCCTCGCCGCGACCCAGGACGACCTTTTCCGCAAATGTGCGTAAATCGCGTAGCGGGTGCACGCTCCACGCCGACACGAGGAGGATCCTGTGATACTAGGACCCTGCTTTGGCCTAGTTTGTCTTGGCGCCGGTGTCGTCGGTCTGCGTTTGGCTTGATCGATTTGCAAACCAGGGCTTGCGTCGGGCGCGCCAGGACTGAAGGAGCTTTCGTTCTTCAGGCGTAAAGCTCGCCGCTATTTCGGCAAAATTGTTGTTGAGGCCCGTTTTATATTCGTTCTCGGCCTGCCGTAGTTTGGCCATCGCGGCTTTGAACTTGTCTTTGTCGAAGGGTTCGACCGTGAGAAGATTGTTGCCCTCGATCCAGGCGGCGCGGACGCTGTCCCACTGACCTTTATAGGATGAGCGTGCGTTCGCAACTTGCTGTCGAAAGGTGGCCTGGCGCGCGGGCGGCAGTTCCTTAGCAAATCTCATCAGACCGTAGTCGCCATGCTTCTTCTGCACGTTATAGTGATGCCAGACAGCCGCTCCGACGCCGCCGAGGAACAATAGATTCAGCGCCAGCGACAAAATAAAACCCGGATAGAGCAACCGCGAGCGACCGCCTTGCGCAAGACTATTGGTTTCAGCCGTCACAGCAGATCCTCATCCAACAAGGCATCACCGTCATCGGTCTGAGCGATCTGCGGGGCCGCATTCGCGCTGCTGCCGCTGTTCGATCCCCAGAATGAGTTCACGACGTTCGATTGCCCGGCCAGAACGCCCAGCACGAGCGACGCAGCCAGCGCGGTCGCCGCCCAGCCGTGATTACGGCGCAGGACGGGTAATTGTCTCGTTTGCGGCCTCGTCGACACGAGGCGGGGCTGGTGCCCGACAGCGGCTTCTATACGCTTCTTCAAACCATCGAGACGCGATCCATCGTATTGCGGCGCCTGATCGAGAAGCTGGTCGAACAACTCCGCATCGCGCAGCAACTTCCTTGCCTCGGCGCTGTCTGCGATCAACGCCGATAATTCATGACGAAGCGGCGCCGGCCAGCGCGTCCGATCGGCGCCGTACGTATCGAGCGCCGCCTCCAAACTGTCGAGCCCCAGTGGCTGTAGATTGCGTGTCATTGTCTTGCCGTCTCCCGCATCTCAGTGCTCGTTATCATTGCGCAGCAGGTCCCATTCCGATTTCAAATCCGCCTTGAGCTGCCTGCGTGCGCGGCTCAGGAGCGACTCGACCGCTTCGTCGGATACGCCGAGAACGTTGCCGATCTCGATCTGGCTCAATCCTTCGAAATGAAAGAGAGTCAGAGCCAAACGTTGCCGGTCGGGCAGCTTTTGCATTGCGACCTCGACACGGCGCTGCACATCCTGACTTTCCAAGGCCGCCAGCTGCTTTGCTGGCTCGGGAACCTCGGGCAATTCTTCAACCACCTTCACGCGCCCCTGCCCGCGAACACGATCGAGGCACAAGTTAGAAACCACACGACGCAACCAAGGCCGGATGCCGGCCGGACCGATCTCCAACGTCGCGCCGGAACGCCAAAGCCGTAAAAATGCTTCCTGCGCCGCGTCCTCGGCCTCGGCATCATCCCGCAACATCCGGCGCGCAACGGAGACGACGACGCCGAGATGGCGCTCCATCAGCACTCCAAAAGCCCGACTGTCGCCAGCACCTGCTTCTGCGACGAGGGCAGCCTCGTCGTTGCGGGTGTCAGCCGCGAGCCGCGGTCTAGCCGGGCCGCCATCGGTCTTTATCGCCGCCACGTATCCCCTCGACATGCTCCGATGCCTGCCTGGCTGTCGATTTTGCCATTGGGCGCTCAGGGTTAAATCTCAGCGCCAATGTGCATCAATTTCTCAGAAGAACGCTATAGGCCGGCGCAATCCGTCGCTGGCAGATAAATGTCAGACAATCAGGCGTTCGAAGGCGTCGCGGACGTCGGCAAGCGACTGTTTTAGCTTCCGTTCCAGATCTTCGAAGGACTCCGCGGCGGCGGCACGGACAAGCAGCGATTTGAGCCCTTTTGGCGCCGTCGCCGGAAGAAAGGGTCCCTCCAGGGTGAGCCTGAGTATTTGCGTCAAATTGTGCAGAAGCTGCCCCGCTAACAGGAGCGGGCGATGATCCTCGGACGAGATCAGGCCTTCCGCCGCCACGGCGGACAAGGCAGCAAGCGTCGTTTGATCGAGAACGGCTGGGTGATCGTGCGCGAAAATAAGTTGCAGGTGCTGGGCGATGAATTCGAGATCGACGAGGCCGCCTCGGACCTGCTTCAAATCCCAAATGTCGGTCGTGGCCTTTTCCGCTTCGATCCGCTCGCGCATGCTACGAATGTCGGCCGCGATGGTTCTGCGGTCGCGACGGGCCGTGAGAACGTCGCGTATTCCCGCCTCGACGCGGGCGGCAAGGTTTGGTGAACCAGCAATGACGCGGGCACGCGTGAGCGCCATGTGCTCCCAGGTCCAAGCCTCGTTCGCCTGATAACTTTTGAAGCTTGAAAGCTGTGTCGCGACGGGCCCTTTCTGACCCGATGGGCGCAAGCGCATGTCGACATCATAGAGCGCTCCCTCAGGGGTGCGCGCGGAGATAGCGTTGATCAGGCGTTGCGTCAGGCGTGTGTAATAGTGCTGCGGCGCCAACGGACGTGGGCCGTCCGATTGCTCCGCGTCGCGATCGAAGTCGTAGATCAAGATAAGATCGACATCGGACGCTGCGGTCATCTCGCGGCCGCCAAGCTTTCCCATAGCTACGACAACGGCCGATCCGCCCGGCACTCGCCCATGTTCTTCCTGCATCTGACGGCTGACTTCGCGTAGCAGCGCAGCGATGAGACGTTCCGCAATCACCGCGTAGGCAATTCCGGCCGCCGCGGCCGAAATGCTGCCGGTCAGAACTCTGACGCCGACCAAAAATGCCTGCTCGCTGCCGATGATGCGCGCGGTATCGAGCACTTCCTGCATCGGATCGCCGACGCTCGTTTGGCGTGCCGCTGCGAAAGACTTGATCAACAGATCGTCGATCGCGTCGTCGTCCATTTGATTGCCGAGGGCCTGCGGATCCAGAACGGCATCGAGCAGTCTGCGGCGCTTCGAAAGGATGTGCGCCAAGCGCGGCGCCGAACCCATGATATCCGCGAACAATCGGATGAGTGCCGGTTGCGCCTTGAGCAAAGAGAAGAATTGCACGCCACCCGGAAGCTCCGCCAGAAAGCGATCGAAGCTCGCAATCGCCGCATCCGGATCGACCGTATCGGCGAGCGCCGAAATCAGCAGCGGCTGGACTTCGGTCAATCGCTCGCGCGCTCGCGGCGAACGTACGGACGGCGTGCGGCCATGGTGCCAGCCACGAACGATCGACAGAACTTGGGCGGGCTGCGAATAGCCGAGCCGTTTCAGTTCCGCGAGCGTTCGGGGATCATCCTGAGGCCCGGCGAAGACAAGGTTCGAGCCTTCGCCAGTCAAGACGGGAGAATCTTCGAATAGTCCAGCGTAGTGCTTCTCAACGGTTTCGAGCATATGTGTCAGCTCGGCCGATAGTTCTTGTGCGTTGGGATAGCTCGCAAACCGTGCGAATGTTTCCAGCGTTTCGGCGTTCGACGGCATCTCATGCGTTTGATCGTCCGCAACCATCTGCAGCCGGTGCTCCAAGCGGCGCAGGTAGCGATAGGCCTGATCAAGTTCAGTCCGGACAGCGGGCTTTACCCAGCCTCGCTGCTCCAACGCCACCAGGGCATCGAGCGTCGCTCGCACACGGAGATCCGGCTGACGGCCGCCCGCGATCAGCTGCTGCGTCTGTACAAAAAACTCGATCTCGCGAATGCCGCCGCGCCCGAGCTTGACGTTCTGTCCGAGAACAGTGATGCCGCCAATATCCTTGTGCGCATGGATCTGGCGTTTCATCGCGTGAATATCGGCGATGGATGCAAAATCGAGATACTTGCGCCAGACGAACGGCGAAAGCTCTTGAAGAAATTCGTCGCCCGCTACGACGTCACCCGCGACCGGCCGCGCCTTGATCATCGCGGACCGCTCCCAGTTCTGGCCGACGGTTTCGTAATATCCGTGGGCGGCGGCCGTCGAGAGCGCGATCTGCGTCGCGCCGGCATCTGGCCGCAAACGCAGATCGGTGCGGAACACGTATCCGTCCTTAGTCCGTTCTTCGAGAAGCAAAACGAGGTCGCGTGTCAGCCGGACGAAGAAAGACTGCAGATCGCCGCTTCCGGCAAAGCGGGATTTTTCGCGATCGAAAAAGACGATGAGATCGATGTCGCTCGAATAGTTCAACTCGTACGCACCGAGCTTGCCCATGGCGAGCACGAAGTAGCCCGAGTCTTTCTCAGGCTCGGCAGCGTTCGCGGGCTGCCACATTCCTTTTTCCGAGGCGATCCGGAATAAGAAGCGAACCGCCGATGCGACGACCGTTTCCGCGCACTCCGAGAGTTTGCGCGTAACGGTCATCACCGGCCAGACGCCGCCGAGATCGGCAAGCGCCGTCAGAAGCGCGATGTCGGATTTGTAAAGCCGGAGCGCGCGTTTGGCCGCCGCCATATCGGCAGCTTGAGCCATCTCGGCAACCAGGTTTTCCGTCACGCGCTCAAAATGATCCTCCGGCGCGTCCGAAAGAATGCGCTCAAGACGCCCGAGATCGCGTGTCGCAATCGTCGTGAGATAGAGAGAACCGTCAAAGGTGCCGCGCAACAGCGCTGCCACCTTGGGATTACGCAAGGCGTCGGCAAGCCCCGGCGCGGCGGTTTCGGCATCCGCGACAAGCGACCTTAGCCACTCGGCGCCTCGGCCATCTGAGGAGCCGACAGGGGATTCGACGATGCGCGCTGTAAGGCTTGATTCGAGGGGCTGATCCATCGACTCATTGTGCCGCAATACCTGCCCGCACGTCACTAGGCCCTGTGTCCGCGGGAGCGATCAAGCACTTGGCCGAAAGCAGGACGATGACCTTGAGGCCCGGATGATTATCGGTCAGGCGCACCTCCCCGTGGTGCAAGCGGGCAACGGCGGCGACAAGGCTCAAGCCAAGGCCGGTTCCAGGCTGCGTCCGGCTTGCCTCCAACCGTACAAACCGCTTGAGGGCCCGTTCGCGATCGCCCGCGCTTATGCCCGGCCCGTGATCGCCGACGGAGATCGCGGGCCTGCCGGCGTCGCGGTAAGCTCGGACCGTTATCGTGCTCCCTGGCTCGCCGCCCCGTGAATACTTGATCGCGTTATCGATCAGATTGGCCACGGCCTGCCCGATGAGCTGACGGTTGGCGCGAACGAAGACGTCCTTTTCCGCTTCGATCGACAGCGCAAAACCCGCTTCCTCCGTCGCCGGCGTATAGAGTTCAGCGACGTCCTCGACGAAGCTGCCGAGATCGAACGTCTCGACGCTCTCCTCCAGAGGTCCGGCTTCGAGGCGGGCAATGAGCAGCAGCGCGTTGAACGTCTTGATCAGCTCGTCCGACTTCTCGATCGTGCGTTCCAAACCTTCGCGATAGGCTTCAGCGCCGCGCGGATCGCGCAACGCCGCTTCGGCCGCGTTCCGCAGGCGATTGAGCGGCGTTTTCAAATCGTGGGCGATGTTGTCGGAAACTTCGCGCAGTCCGTTCATCAAACCTTCGATACGATCGAGCATCTGGTTGAGGTTTTGCGCCAGAGCATCGAGTTCCCCGCCCCTGCCGCTGGTCGGAATGCGTTGCGCAAGATCGCCTTCCATGATCGAACGGCTCGTTGCCGTGATCGCGTCCATGCGATTGAGAATGAGACGGCTCACGGCGAGGCCGCCAAGAAGTCCCAAAACGGAAAGCACTCCAAAGCCGAGCAAGAACGCCAGCCGGATCGAATCCGCGAATGCGCGCTGATCTTCGATGTCACGGCCGACGATGAGACGGTTATCTGGTCCAAGATCGACGGGAATAGCGACGGCGAGATGGGACGCGCCGGTGCTGTCCCCCGCCGGCTGATAGCTGAAGACGCCGCCGTGCGGATCGTCCGTCAGCTCCGGCGGAATGCGGTTCAAGTTACCCGCGATTTTTGCGCCGCTATCATCGGCAAGGTAATAGAGCCCGGCGCCTTGCAAGCGGGACATCGCCCCGACTGTCTCCGCCAACTTGGCCTGGCCGCCGACTTTCATCTCCGACGACAAAATGCGGGCTTCGGCGGTGAGCACGCCCAGCACTTGATGGGTCAAGAGATTATTGGTCTGCCAGAACAGGAAGCCCACGACGATGGCGGCGGCAAAAAGGAAGAATGCCACCGCCGCCGCGCTTAGTCCGAATGCTGTTGTCGATGCCGCTTTTGCGACGCGCTCAACCAGGGCCGTCACGGATCGTATATCCTGCGCCCCGGACCGTGTGCAGCAGCGGCTTGTCGAAGTTCTTGTCGATCTTTGCGCGAAGACGAGAAACGTGCACGTCGATCACATTGGTTTGCGGATCAAAATGATAGTCCCAGACATGCTCGAGCAGCATCGTGCGCGTCACGACCTGACCGGCATGCTGCATTAGGTATTCGAGAAGACGGTATTCGCGCGGCTGCAGCAGAATGTGCTCGCCGCTTCGCGTTACGCGATGCGAAAGCCGGTCGAGAATGAGATCGCCGACCGTGTAGCGTGTCTGCTGTTCTTCCGGGGCCGTTCGCCGTCCCAACGCTTCGACACGCGCCAGGAGTTCCGAGTAGGCATAGGGCTTCGTCAGATAATCGTCGCCGCCGGCGCGCAGGCCTTTGACACGGTCATCGACTTCACCAAGAGCCGAGAGAATAAGAACCGGCGTGCGGTTGCCTTGCGCCCGAAGCGACTTGATAACGGAGAGACCGTCGAGGCGCGGCAGCATCCGGTCGACGATCAGGACATCATAGGTGCCATCCACCGCAAGCGACAGCCCCGCCTCGCCGTCGGTTGCGAGATCGGCAGTGTGCCCATTCTCTTTCAAAGACTTCTGGAGGAATTGCGCCGTTTCCCTGTCGTCTTCGATGATGAGCACGCGCATGGCGTTGTTCTGATCCTGGCCTTCTGTCGACTCATTATTTAGCTGGCCGGGCGCTGGACGTCGAGGCAGCCCCGCCGTTTGGTTGACGGAGCTGCCTGAACTGGTCATCGCGTTAACCTCAGCCCTTCTTCGAGGCCAGTTGCACGGCCACGAAACGCTTCTGATCCGACGATTTGATGTGCAGCAGAACGGCCGTCCGCTTTAGGTCCTGGGCCTTTTTGATGCCCGTGACGACGTCGGCGGGAGATTTAACCGTCTGGCCCGATACTTCGAGGATGACGTCTCCAGCCTTCAGGCCCTTCTCGGCTGCATCAGACGTCGGATCGACCTCGGCGATCGCGACCCCCTCTTCATCCGATCCGGAGCGCGCCGGCATCAGCGTGACGCCGAGCTGGCTAAGCTGCATCTGGCCAGAGCCATTGTCGTCGTTGCTATTGCTGTTATCGTTGTCGTTATCGCCGTTCATCAAGGCTTCGGCGTTTTTCGGGAAAAGGCCGAGTTTCACCTTGATGGTCTTCTCGGCATTGTTACGCCAGACCTTGATGTTGACCGGCGAGTCCGGAGAAAGCTCGGCGATTTTCCGTGCCAGATCGCGGCTATCAGCGATCTTTTCATCGTTCACCTGAAGGATCGCGTCCTGCGTCTTGATGCCTGCCGCAGCTGCGGGACCGGTAGGTGTAACCTCGCTGACGAGCGCGCCATGCGCTTCCTTCAAACCGAGGCTCGCGGCCGTGTCTTCATCGACGTTCTGAATCTTCACGCCGAGCCAACCGCGCTTGACCGTGCCTGTCGCCTTGAGCTGTGTAACGACTTCCGCAACCGTCTTCGCGGGCACGTCGAAGGCGATGCCAACGTTGCCGCCTGACGGGGAGAAAATCGCGGTGTTGACGCCGATGACTTCGCCGTCGAGGTTGAACGTCGGGCCACCAGAGTTGCCGCGGTTAACAGCGGCGTCGATTTGCATATAGTCATAGGGACCCGAGCCGATGTCGCGAGCAAGGGCCGATACGATGCCGGCGGTAACTGTGCCGCCGAGCCCGAACGGGTTGCCAACAGCCAACGCCCAGTCGCCGACGCGCGGCGCCTTCGTCGACAGTTTCACTGCCGGGAAGGTTTTCTTGCTTTCGATCTTCAAGAGCGCAACGTCAGTACGCGGATCGGTGCCGACGAGCTTGGCGTCGTACTTCGTTTCGTCGCCGTCGAAAGTGACCTGGATCTTCGTCGCGCCGTCGATCACGTGATTGTTCGTTACGACGTAGCCGTCCGAGGAAATGACGAAGCCCGAGCCTTGGCCCTGCACGACCTTGGGCTGCTCTTGCTGGCCGAATTCCTTGGGCAGATGCTTGAAGAAGTCATGCAGCGGATGATCGGGCGGTAGATCGGGGAAATTGAATTTGTTGCCGCCCTTCTTGTCGTCCTTCTTCTCGTTCGCGGCCATCTTCGAGGCGCCGCCGTCGTTGATGACGGACACAGAGACGACCGATGGCTTAACACGCTCAACAAGATCCGCGAACGACAGAGGTGCACGCCCCATCGGGGTTTCAACCGTCTGTCCTGCAACTGTATCGGCGCGGACGATATGAGACGGAACAAAATAACCAAATCCTACCGCGGCAACGGCGGCGAGCGCCACGAAGGCCGGCGCAATTTTCGATGAATGAACGTTCGACGACGTCGAAACGTGTTGGGGGAGTCGCATCCCTTGGGTCTCCAAGCTGAAATAGGCCCATCTTAGGCTTGCAATGAAGCCGTAAAGGACGCGGGGTTACCGCAGGATGTCAGCCACCTTAACAGTTGGTAATCTGCGCGATGGGGAAATGACCAGATGTCCTCCGCACTTGCGCGGCTTTTGTTGCGATTAAGGAGTTGCTGATAGCGCGAACATCATCCCCTCGCAGGCGGGGATCCGTTCAAACGTCGGGCCTTGGCACATCCCTCCTCTCGCCGGGATGACGGTCGCGCGCAGAACAGGCTAAGCCTGGTCGTCGCCGAGGATTTGCGCGAGCTTGGATTTTTCCTGCTCGGAAAGCGAGTTGCTCTCGCTTGCTGGTTGCCGCGCGGCTGCCCGCGCGGCCAACACGAGCCCGGCGAGAAACACGAGAACCGGCGTCAGCCACAGCAAAAGCGTCGACAATTCGAAGCGCGGCTTCAGCAGCACGAACTCGCCGTAGCGAGCCACCAGATAATCTTTCACCTGAGCGTCGGTGTCGCCAGCCGTCAGCCGCTCGCGGACCAAGCGGCGGATATCAGCCGCGAGCGGCGCATTGCTTTCGTCAATCGATTCATTCTGGCAGACGAGACAACGCAACTCAGAGGAAATCGTCCGGGCACGCTTCTCCAGTACCGGATTTGCGAGCATTTCGTCCGGCTGGACGGCATACCCCGCCGGAACATTGGCGAAGATCGTCAACGCAAGAACCGTAAGCGCGAAAAGCCGCCGCATACCTTACTCCGCTGGAACCGCCACTGGGACACGGGTTCGGGCGCGACGCGGGGCGCCGACGCGCAGCCGACGATCGGAAAGCGAGATGCCGCCGCCGATGAACATGATCAGAGCACCGAGCCAGATGAAACGCACGAGCGGATTGAAATAAGCCCGCACTGCATAGCCGCCGCCGGTCTGGGCGTCGCCAATGACGAGATAGAGATCGCCACGCCATGAGGCGTGGATACCCGCCTCTGTCGTTGGCTGCGGCGGCGCATCGTAAAGTCGCTTCGATGGCTTCAGGCGCGTGATCGATTCACCGTCTTCCTTGACGTCGAAGTCGGCGAAGTCTTCGGTATAGTTCGGCCCGCGGCCGCTTTCGACACCGGTGAACGTCACGTCATAGCCGCCGACGGCCAGCGTCTGGCCGGGCTTCATCACAAGGATGTGCTCTTCGCGGTAGGCGCTCGTCGACACGATGCCGATCACGAGCATGCCGATGCCGAAGTGCGCGAGAAGCGTGCCGTAAGCAGATCGCGGGAGGTTTTTAGCCCGGCGCAACACTTCGCTGCGCCCAGCTTTGCCGAATTTGATGCGTTCCGACCATTCGATGATGGCGCCGGCCATCACGTAGATGCCGGCTGCAATGCCGAATGGCGCGAGCCAGGGTCCCCGGTGATCGAGCGCGAAGATCGCAACCATCACGATGATCGCCGTCAACGCGGCAAAGGTCAGTCGCTGCATGACGCCCGGAAGATCGCCGCGCTTCCAAGCCAGCATCGGTCCGATCGGCAGGGCCAAGAGAAGCGGCACCATCAGCGGACCGAACGTCATGTTGAAGAAGGGCGGTCCCACCGAGATTTTCTGTCCCGTCAGGCCTTCGAGCGCCATCGGGTACAGCGTGCCGACAAGGACGGTCGCGGCGGCCGTCACAAGCAGCAGGTTGTTGAGCACCAGGCTTCCTTCACGGCTGATGGGCTGAAACAGGCCGCCGGTCTGCATGTCCTTGGCGCGCAATGCAAAGAGCGCGAGGCCGCCGCCGGTAAAGAAGATCAGGATCGCGAGGATGAAGACGCCACGCGTCGGATCAACCGCAAAAGAGTGCACCGACGTCAGCACGCCCGAGCGGACGATAAAGGTTCCCATCAGCGACAGTGAGAATGTCAGGATAGCCAACAAAATGGTCCAGACCTTGAGCGCCTCGCGCTTCTCCATCACGAGCGCCGAATGGAGCAGCGCCGTTCCGGCGAGCCACGGCATGAAGGATGCGTTCTCGACGGGGTCCCAGAACCACCAGCCGCCCCACCCGAGTTCATAGTAGGCCCACCACGAGCCCATCGAGATGCCGATCGTCAGGAACATCCAGGCGGCGAGCGTCCACGGCCGCACCCAGCGTGCCCACGCGGCATCGATCCGACCTTCGAGCAAGGCGGCGATCGCGAACGAGTACGCGATCGAGAAACCGACATATCCGGTGTAGAGGAATGGCGGATGGAACGCGAGCGCAGGGTCCTGAAGAATGGGATTCAATCCGTTGCCGTCCGGTGGCGCCGGATCGAGACGAATGAAGGGGTTCGAGGTCAGCAGCGAGAATAGCAGAAACGCGAGCGCGATCGCGGCCTGAACGGAGAGCACACGCGCTTTCAACGTTGGCGGCAGATTGTTGCCGAAGAGCGCAACGGCGGCACCGAAAACCGCGAGGATCAATACCCACAGCAGCATCGAGCCTTCGTGGTTGCCCCAGACGCCGGCCATTTTGTAGATCAATGGCTTGGTCGAATGCGAATTTTCTGCGACGTTCGCGACCGAAAAATCGGACGTTACGTAAGCGTACATCAGCGCGAAGAAAGCGATTGCAATCAGAATCAGCTGCGAGACGGCTGCGGGCTCGGCGACACGCATCATCCGCACATCCTTGAGGGAAGCGCCTGCCGCCGGCAGCACGACCTGAACGGCGGCAACCAGCATCGCAAGGATCAATGCGAAATGTCCGAATTCGACGACCACGGCATAGCCTCCTTAGTGCGCTTCGGCCTTTAACTCTCCCGGATGCGCACTTGCTCCGAGCTTCACGCCTTTGGCTTCAAGAGCCTGCGCCACGTTTCGCGGCATATAGTTCTCATCATGTTTGGCGAGAACGCTGTCGGCCTTGAAGCCGCCCTGGCCGTCAAGAACGCCTTCGGCGACGACGCCTTGGCCTTCGCGGAAGAGATCAGGCAAGACGCCAGTAAACGTCACCGGCATGTCTTTGATTGTATCGGTCACTTTGAACTTGACCGTCGTGCCGTCGCGGATCACCGAGCCCTTTTCTACGAGACCGCCAAGGCGAATGCGCTGTCCCGCGTGCACGCCTTCTTCGATGATGTCGCTCGGGGTGTGAAAGAATACGATACTGTCCTTGAGCGCGAACATCACGAGGATCAACGCCACAGCGAGGGTCGCA
>Ga0182749_1002919_pt1 | contig 12130 bp, 9 predicted proteins | sample eDN3rd37CKraftMG_FD_128875 | JGI IMG/M metagenome (GOLD analysis project Ga0182749, IMG submission 128875) | Enriched Miracle-Growth compost microbial communities from Emeryville, California, USA - eDNA 3rd pass 37_C Kraft MG (version 2) (version 2) ...
AAGTGGGTCATCGGCGCCTTCATCGTGTTGACGCTCGTGAGCTTCGCTGCGGCGATGCTGCGGGGCCAGCCGGGTGATCAGATCAGTCCCGCATTCACAGCACTGTTGCGGATGCTCTCATGGGCGGGCGTGTTCCTCGTCACGATCGACGGTATTCGCACCATGAACGATCTCGGACGTCTGACGCGCCGTGTGGTGGTCGGTGTGGGCCTTTTGGCAGGACTGGGGATCCTCCAGTTCCTCACCGGGCAGGCGATCATCGACTTCTTCAGCACGATCCCCGGACTATCCGGGCCCGGTGCCGGGGTGTCCGAGCGTGGCGGGGTGGTGCGCTCGGCGGGTACCGCGATCCATCCGCTCGAGTACGCGACGGCGCTCAACGCAGCGCTGCCGCTGGCGATTGCGACCGCGGTGACGCGTGGGTACCGTGGCGCGCACAGCAGGGCGAACCTTTGGTGGTGGGCGCCCGCTCTGCTCATCACGATCTCGGCGCTCGTGGGCGTGTCCCGCTCCGCCATCATCGGGTTCGTCATCGGTGCGGCGGCGATGATCCCGATTCTCCCCAAGACGTATCGTGCGACGGTCGTCGTCGTCGGAGCTGTGCTGGCGGGTGGCGTGCTCATCGCGGTACCCGGTCTACTCGGAACAACGCTGACACTGTTCCTCGGAGCCGGGGATGACCCGAGTACGGCATCGCGGGTGGGGGGGTTGGAGAGAGCCCCGGAGTACATCCTCAACTCGCCGCTTTATGGAGTGGGGTTCGGCACGTTCCTGCCGCGCTACTACATCTTCGACAACCAGTGGCTCTATATCGCCATCGAGCTGGGACTGCTCGGTGTTGCGGTGCTGGCGGCAACGATCCTCGTCGCGATCGGCAGCGCGATCAGAGGGCGAGTGACGTCGCACGAACCCGATGTGCGTGCCTTGGGATACGCGCTGGCCGTGTCGATGGTGGTCTTCGCGGTCCTGTTCGCCTTCTTCGACGGCCTCGCGTTCCCGATCTCCGCCGGGCTCTTCTTCCTCTTTGCGGGGATGTGCGGAAGCGTACTGACCGTCGGGTCGGCCGACTCGCGGTTCGCGGCATCGATGCTCCGGCACCAGCAGACAAGCGCGGCAGACAGAGCGGGCGCCTGACGCGGAATATGCACTGGCCGCTCAGGGCAGGTGGCCGGTAGACTCGCGCCAACGTATTCGGTGCGCGTCTGGGGACTCTTCGTATCGAATCATCAATCGATGCGGGTGCATCGCACCGTTCTGGGGACGCAATGGTGAGCAAGATCGACCGTTCTGGCGGCAGGGGCCTGCCGCACGACGATGCCGACGGCGCGGGCGCGCTGCGCCGCCCGAGGCTGCCATCCCAGGGGTACCTCCCTCAGCTGGACGGTCTGCGCGCCGTCGCCGTGCTGTTCGTCATCCTCTTCCACACGCAGTCTTCGTGGTTCCCGGGCGGCTACATCGGGGTCGATCTCTTCTTCGTGCTGTCAGGGTTCCTCATCACCGGCATCCTCGTGTCCGAGTACGACCGGACTGGACGCGTCGCGCTGGGCGCCTTCTACGCGCGCCGCGCTCTGCGTCTCCTGCCCGCCCTGCTCTTCCTCGCGCTCGTTCTGTGCGTCGCCTACCTCGTACTGGTCGGCCCCGAGCAGAGGGAGCGGAGCATCGGCGCGGTTCTGGCGGCGATCGCATATGCCACGTCGCCGCTTGCCGCCGCCGGCGTCGACCTCGGGTCGATGCTTCATGCGTGGTCGCTCTCCGTGGAGGAGTACTTCTACGTCGTCTGGCCGATCCTGCTGATCCTGTTGTTGCGGTGGGTCGGGCGAAAGCGCGCGATCGCTGCTGTGGCGGCCGTCGTCGCGGTTGCGATCGGCTATAGGCTGATCGCCGCCCTTCTCGGGTGGCCTCTGGAGCGCATCTACTACGCCGCCGACACCCGCGCGGAGCAACTGCTGATCGGGTGTCTCCTTGCGCTCATCCTGGTCAACTGGGCGGACCGGCGTCCCCCCGCGTGGTTGTCGGTCGTATCAGCCGTCGTCTTGGCCGCATTCGTAGTGACGCCGGGCGAGGTCACGGCGCCGTTCTATCGTTTCGGAGGGTCGACGTTCATCGCAGGAGCGGCTGCCCTGACGATCTGGGGCCTGGTGGCGCGATCCGACGGGATCATGGCGCGTTCGCTGGCGGTGAGCCCGATGGTGTGGGTGGGCAAGCGCTCCTACGGCATCTACTTGTGGCATGCGCCGATTGCCGCGCTGATCGTGCTTGCTCTGCCGGAGTGGGTACCGCTGTTGCCCGCAGATCTCGTGATCACGCTGGTCGTCGCCGCGCTCTCGTTTCGTTACATCGAGACACCGTTCCTCAAGCTGAAGACGCACTTCGGCGCGCGCCGGCGATCGACTGGAGGGCGGTCCGAGACCGGCGCCGACCTCGCCTCGACGTAGCGGCGGACAGCGCGGCTTCGGTTAGGCGCGCACACCCTCGAGCCACTGCGGACCGGGCTTCTGGTGCATCCTGGCCGCGCTGAGAAGGTCTCGGAGGGCAGCGCGGCTGGTCTTCTTGCCAACGAGCGCGCGGATGGCTTCCCGAGTCACCGTCGCGAGCCAGAACAGGCTCGTCGCGAACCTGCCATGACGCAGAGCGAAGAGGCGCACCCGATTGACCACCAACAGCGACCACTGGCGTGGGGAGTCCGCCGAGCCGCCTTCGAGGTGGCGCGCGACCGCCGCCGGTATATACCACGTGGTGTATCCGTGGTCACGGGCACGAAGATCGAACTCGGTCTCCTCGGAGTAGAGGAAGAATGACTCATCCCATTCGCCGCAGGCACGCCAGCAGTCCGCGCTCACGAGCTGCGTGGACCCCTCGGCCCAATCGGTGGCGCAGGGTTGTGCGTACCTCGTCGGATCCGTGACGACCTCGCCGAGGCTCCCCACGCGTCCGGCTCGTTCGGCGCCGACCAGGGCATCTGCCCAGGCGCGCATGAGCGACGGTTCGCGCCGCATAGACCAGATGAGCTCGCCCCGCGCATCGACGAGCCGGGGCACCGCGATCCCGACTCGGGGGCCTAGGGCCGCGAACAGTGTGCTCAGGCATCCCTCCTCCAGTCGTACGTCGGCGTTGAGGATGAGATAGGCGTCCTGCGCGCCGGCCGCGTGTACGGCCGCGTTGACACCGCCCGCGTACCCGAGGTTGGCTCCGGTCTGCACCAAGATCGCGTCCGGTGCGTGCCGCTCAATCCGCTGGACGGTGTCGTCCGCGGACGCATTGTCCGCGAAGACGAGGGTCCAGTCCGTGCCCGCCGCTCCGGACGGCAGCGAAGCGACCAGGTCTTCGATGAGATCCGCGCTGTTGTAGGTGACGACGCAGATCGCGATCCTCGGTTCAGCCATTCGACACCGCCGGAGTGAGAGGGCTCTCGCGGCGACGGGTGTGGGAGAGTGAGCGTATGGATAGCGCGGCGCGCAGAAGGACCTGGGTGGTCGTCCTCCTCGCCGCGTACGGGGTGGCCGTCGCGGTCGTGGTCCTGACGCCCGTTTCATACTCCCGCATCGTGAACGGGATCGCCGGTGTCATCAGGGCTCTTCCCGGCCTGGACTTCTTCGGATCCGGCTGGGTCGAGTTCGCCGCGAACATCACGATGTTCCTCCCGCTCGGGTTCCTTCTGACCTTGCTGTTCCGGCACCCCTGGTATGGGACCATTCTCGCGATCGCGCTGTCGGCGGGGGTCGAGGCCGCACAAATGGTCATCCCCAGCCGCCAGGCGACGCTGCGCGACATCGTCTCCAACGGCATCGGTGCCGCCGTGGGCGCATTCTTCGCGTGGCTGGTGGTGCTCCGCCGCGACCACAGGCGGGCGAGGGCGGCCGCGGAACCGGCGCCAGCGCCCACGGACTGAGCACGCATCATCCGCGCACCACGGTAGGGGACCATGCGTGTGGAATGAGCACTTCCGGCGCGCTCCCGCCATCCGCCGCGAGCGTCCAGACGTCGGAGTCCCCAACAGTTTCGTTGGACAGTCCGTACATGAGCGTCTTGTCGTCGAGCCAGGCGATCTGGTCGTCGACGCTGCGCGATTCGACCTCCAGCACTGTCACTTCTCCGGTCGCGATCTCCATGACGGCCGGTGTCCAGTGGACGGTCGCGCCCGAGCCGTCCGTCACGCTCTTGAATGCGAGGCGCGTGCCGTCGGGGGAGAGCGAGGGGCACTCGACCGACTCCGCCACGGTGCGCATCGTCCTGTCGGAGATGTTTCCTTCGACCAGATATGTCGTCCCGCTCGTGGTCATGCCCACCGTGGCATAGAAGGTCTCGTCGTCGACAAAGGTGATGCCCCAGTAGTTCCGGTCGAGGGGGGCGCTCTTCTCGCCGTCCACGTACAGCGTCCAGTCCTCGAGGTTGCCGCTTACGTCGGCGCCGTCCTGGGCGCTGTGGATGGCGGTGTCAGTGGAGAACCCGACGGTGGCGTACGAGTGGCCCGTCACGAAGGCCGTCGTGGCGACGAGGGTCCCATCGGGGGAGAAGCGGGTGCGGCTCGGGATGCCCGGAAGAGGCCACTGCGCCTGCTCGACACCGCTGTTGTCGTAGAGCGTGGCGGTGTAGGTGGGGGTGATGCCCCGTTCGGAGCGCAGGCACGAGAACTCGTCGGCAACGGCGGCGACGCGGTCGCACGCGATCGAGGTGACGGCCCTGCCCCCGGACGGATCGTCCAGCGGCACGCTCGCGACCAGGCCGTATCCTTCTCCTATCGCGGTGTTCCGGAACACGATCCGGTCGCCGTGCGCCCACCGATCCGGCGACGTCGTCGCGACACCGCTCGGCCGGTTCTGCGCAGCCTGATACTGCAGCCAGGCGAAGACGCCCACGGCCACGGTGGCACCGATGGCGACGATGGCGATCGCGACGATGAGGATCCAGCGCACGCGCGTCGTCATGACTCCCGCTCCTGGCCATGTGCGGACAGATACGGGCGGAGCAGCAGCGCGATGACCGGGATCGCGACCGCCAGGAGCCCGGCCACGATCCACATCGAGGTCTCGCGGCCCACCCCGTACCACAGCAGACCGAATCCCGCGGCGGAGAGGAACCTCGTCACGGCGACGACGGTCTGAGCGGCAGCAATGCCGGTTCCGTGAGTCTCCGGCGTGGTCAGCTGCGCAGCGAGAGCTGCGAGCACGCCATCAGTCGACGCGTAGAAGGCGCCCAGGAAGGCGAGACACAAGAGCGTCGCGGCGATGTCCGCGATCGGCAGAGCCGCGACCACATACGCCGCCAGAAGGCCCGCGTGGCCGAAGACGAACACGCGTGCGCGCCCGACGCGGTCTGCGAGCCGTCCGAGCGGGATCGCGAGCGCGAGGAAGGCGACGTTGGTCCCGACGTAGAGGAGCGGGAACCACTGGGCCGCGAAGTCACTGCGCGACTGCAGCACGAGGTACACGAAGCCGTCACCGATGGTGAGCAGGCCCAGGATGCCTGCTGCAGCGAGCACGCGGCGCATGGGTCCGGCTGTGACGACCTTCCAGTCGAATGCGGGGCGCCGCGTCTTCATGCGTGTCCCGGGGTGCGCGGACGGGCCGGGTAAAGCGGCGGGCGCTTCGTGGGCGGCATCTGCACTCACCGTGTTCCGGTCGCGCCATGGACGCACGTTCGGGACGAACAGACCCAGCAAAGCGACGCCCACGACGGCGAATCCGAGCGACGCGACGAAGATCGTGCCGTACCCGTTCGGGATGAGCAGGAGGATGAAGAACGCGAGCAGCGGGCCGATTGCTGCCCCGATGTTGTCGAGGGTGCGGTGGACACCGAACGAGGTGCCGAGATTGTCCGGCCGGGAGGAGGCGGTGATCACCGAGTCGCGGGGCGCCGTGCGGATGCCTTTTCCGATCCGGTCCGCAGTGATGACGGCGGTGACCGCGGCGAACCCCGAGGCGAACAGCAAGCCCACGCGCGCGACCGCGGCGACGGCGTAACCGACGAACGCCACCCACTTGGGTTGATCGATGCGGTCGGACGTGTACCCGGCCGCGATCCGCGTGATGGCGCTCACGCCCTGGTAGATGCCGTCGATGAATCCGTAGGCGACGGTGGACAGGCCCAGAACACCGGTGATGTAGAGGGGGAGGACGGCGGTCACCGACTCGGATGAGATATCGGTGAGCAGCGAGACGATGCCGAATGTGACGACAGTCGACGAGACGCCACGGACGCCCCGGCGGGGCTTGTTCACCGTGGCATCCGCGGACTCGGGCTCAGGTCGGGGCTTGTTCGAAAAGGAGATGTACACGCGCGCTCACTCAGCCCGGAACACGCCGAAGATCGAGTACTGCACACCGGTCCCGGTGGTGGTGACGGCGAGGCTGAGCGATTCGTATGCGCCGACGTAGGACGTGTTCTCCGTCGACGAGGCGTCTTCACGCAGTCCCAGTGAGGCCCACTGCTTCTCGTAGTGCGCGCGGATCTCGTCCTCGGACGCATCTGTGCGGGCGACGAGGGTCACCTGCATGGTGTCGCCCTGCGACGCGATCGCGGTCGAGACCACGTCGGAGCCCGTGAGGGGTCCCATGATCTCGGTCGGAAAGCCCTGGACGAGGTCGCCGTCCTTCGTCCCCGACTTGGGGAGCGGGGCCTTGACGAGCGGTGCGTCTGCGGGCGCGGATGTGCGTGGCGGGACTCGGTTCGGAGGGTTCGTGCCCGTCGGTGGAAGGACCTCGGATCCCGCGGCCGGCGTCGAGCCCGGGACAGGCCCGCGCGTGGCGGTCGAAGAAGGTGAGCCGGATGCGTCGGGGTCTCCGCCACGACCAGTGGTGCCCGCCGTCACCAGAAGCCAGACCGCGATTGCGATGCCGACCAGGACAATGGCGCCGGCCGTGAGGAGGGTCGCGCGCATCCCGCGGGTGAGCTTGCGCTCCGTGTGCTCGTCTTGCATCGAATCCGTCCCCCTCGGTTCCGCCCCCGGAACGCGCCGACCTCAGGCGGCGCGTGATAAAAACACTAGCGTTCGTTGATGATCCGTCGTGGGTCGCGCCAGGGAAAACGCGACCCACGACGGCGTACTGACAGGCGGGGGAACCGGTTCAGTACGCTCCTTGCGGTGAGACCATGACGGCGACTGTGCGCCACATGATCATCAGGTCGGACATGACCGACCAGTTCTCCACATAGCGGAGATCCAACCGCACGCTCTCGTCCCAGGACAGATCGCTGCGGCCGCTGACCTGCCACAAGCCGGTGATGCCCGGCTTGATGTACAAGCGGCGGAAGACTGTGCCGTTGTACGTCATCACTTCGGAGGGCAACGGCGGACGCGGGCCGACGACGCTCATGTCGCCGATCAGGACATTCCAGAATTGCGGAAGCTCGTCGAGCGAGTACTTGCGCAGGATCGCGCCGACGCGGGTGATGCGCGGGTCGCGCTTCATCTTGAAGAGCGGCCCCGCGCCGTCGTTGGCGGCGACGAGGGCAGCCAGCTCAGCCTCGGCGCTCGTGCGCATGGTGCGGAACTTGACCATCTTGAACTCGCGACCGTCGCGGCCGATACGGGTCTGGAAGAAGAACACCGGCCCGCGCGAGTCGATCTTGATGAGCAGTGCGATCAGCGGTGTGATCAGCGCGATCGGGATGAGCGCGATGAGCGCGACGATGATGTCCATCGCCCGCTTAAGCATGTGCTTCCCGCCCTCGAATTCCGGGATCTGGACGTGGATCAGCGGCAACCCGTCGACAGGACGTAGGGACAGCCGCGGTCCAGCGACGTCGACCAGGCGCGAAGAAAGGATCAGTTCGGCGGCCGTGCCCTCCAGCTGCCAACTGATGCGCTTGACCATGTCGGGGTCATCGACGCTCGTGCTGGCCACGATGATCGAGTCCGCGCCGAGGGCGCGCGCCGACGCCGCGACTGTGTTGGTGGTCCCGACGACCGCGTAGCTCCGTCCCCCGACCACGATGCTTGCGCCGGTGCCGTCGGGCGTCGCTGCTCCCACGACGGTGTATCCATGCGCGCCGGTTGCCCCAAGCGCTTGGATGACGTAAGCGATGTCTTCCGGCGTGCCGACGACGATTGCGCGCGACGAGTATCGGCCGAGCCGCCGCTGCTGCACGAGCCAACGGCGACAGGCCCAGCGCGACAGCAGTAGGAGGAAGAGCCCCATCGGAAGCGCCGCGACGAGTTGCACACGTATGCCCGGCATCTGCGTGATCACAAAGAGAGCGGCCAGTAAACCGAATGAGAATCCGGTTGCCTGGGCGACGCGCTTGTACTCTGTCGCGCCAGAGCCGATGATGCGCGGGCTCCGTGTGTTGAGCATCGCCAGCAGGGCGATCCACAGCAGGATCGAGATCGCGGGCACGCGCACAGCGTCGCTGATTTCGGCGGGCGCGGCCCCCACGAAGGCCCCGACGGCGGCGACACCGCTCGTCGTGGAGACGATCACGAGCGTGTCGAGCAGATGCACCATCCGCGCGTAACGCCGCTCCCACAGCCGCCGTGACTCGAGCGCCGGTTGAACGCGCGGTGCGATTGTAGTCGCGGCGGCTGAACTCGTCGGCGCGGATCGTGGCGCAGATACCGGAAGGTGGAGCGTGTGCATGCGGCCTGCCTGGCCGGCACCCACCCGATCTATTGCCGTCATCGCGCCGCGGCGGACCGCACGCGAGACATCGCGTCCCCAATTGACATTGCTTCCCCAGAAAGCGTCGCAGGACCGAAGACGTCCTGATATTCCCCATGACGTGGAGGCAGATTCCCAGTGCTCCCACCTTGACTGGTGCGTCCCACCGCGCCAGCCGGAGCCACTCTAGCGAGTATCGCTTCACGACGAAAGCGCTCCAACGAAGTTCTTGAGCAAACGCTGAGGGATCTGACACGCCGCGGCAGGTGGACATGAACATCGGCGTTCGGTCGCCTGAGCCACCTCGTGACTGAAGCCGGGCCGGGAGCAATTGCGGCAGCGACGGCCAGGGCGGCACCTCGCGCTCGTGCAGGCTCGGTGTCCGAACCCACGGCGAAGTGCCTCGGGCGGGGACCGCCTCACAAACCGCCCCTCACCGGGAAAGGCAAAACCCCCGCGATGTAGAAGCTACGCGAGGGTTTCTGGGCTGATTGTAACGATCAGCCTTGTGGCTCCGACCGGCATCGATCCGGTGACCTTTCGATTTTCAGTCGAACGCTCTACCAACTGAGCTACAGAGCCGCACGGCACATGGCCGTGTCCTAAACGAAACGCCCTCCGAGGAGGGCGCGTCGCTCGGAGCGACCCTGACGGGACTTGAACCCGCGACCTCCGCCGTGACAGGGCGGCACGCTAACCAACTGCGCTACAGGGCCATGCTTATTAAATTGTGGGTGTGACCCCAACGGGATTCGAACCCGTGCTACCGCCGTGAAAGGGCGGCGTCCTAGGCCGCTAAACGATGGGGCCGAGCGAACCCGGGGGCTCACGCTTACCGACGCTCAAGCATACGCAATCCCCGGGCGATCCGCCAATCGAGCAGATCCGAGCCGGATGCCGCGCCTCGCCGCAGGCGGATCCGTATCTGCGGCGCGCCTGTGGAACTCCCCTCACATATGCGCGCGCGGGGGAGGATCATGGATGGTGGGCCAGCCCTTGCATCTGTGACTGATGTTGCTAGTGTGAAACCCGTTGTGTTGGCTCCGGGAGGGAAAGTCGTGAGCGCCGAGCACCTCGATGCCGTGGAGGAGGCGTGCGACTGCGCGCCCACTCCGGCTGAGCGACGGCAGCTCTGGCCGCAGGCTGTGAGCCGCAGGGCCGCGATCGGACTCGGGGCACTGGGCCTCGCCGGCGCCTCCCTCCTCATCGCGCCGCAGCTTCCCGCCGCGTACGCCGCGAGCTATCCCTCGTGGGACGACGTGCAGCGCGCGAAGAAGAACCAGGCCGCCAAGGCCGCCGAGGTCACGCGCATCCAGGGCCTCATCCAGAGCCTCACCGACAACGTCGCTCGGACGCAGGCGATCGCCGACCAGCGCGCCGACGAGTGGTACACCGCGCAGGAGGAGTTCTTCGACGCCGCTCAGCGCGCCGAGGATCTGCAGGCGCAGGCCGATGAGCAGGCCAAGATCGCCGAGGACGCCGCCGACAAGGCGGGCCGCCTCGCCGCGCAGCTCTACCGCAGCGGTGGAGACGACACATCCCTCGAGCTCTTCTTCTCCGGCTCCGCCTCGGGCGCCGACGACCTGCTCGCCCGTCTCGGATCGATGGACAAGCTCCTCGACCGCAACAAAGAGGTCTACGCGGCCGCCGTCACGGCCCGCAACTCGGCCCAGTCGCTGAGCGACCAGGCGGTCGTCGCCCGCAACAAGCGGGACGAGCTGCAGAAGGTCGCCGAGCAGAAGATGCAGGCCGCGCAGGCCGCCGCCGACGCGGCGCAGGCCGCCCTCGACGCGCAGACGATGCACCTCGAGGAGCTGCAGGCGCAGCTCGCGGCGCTTCAGGACACCACCGCCAAGACCGTCGCCGCCTACCAGGCCGGCGTCATCGCGCGGCGCAAGGCCCGCGAGGAGCGACTTCGCCGGGAGCGCGCGGCGGCCGCAGCGGCAGCGGCGGCGGCGGCGGGGAAGAACAACGGCGGGGGAGCCGTGAAGTCGAGCGGATGGGCCCGCCCCAACGGCGGTCACATGAGCTTCGGCTTCGGACCGCGCAAGCTCATGTGCGGTCCCAACTTCTGCGGCAGCACGAACCACCGGGGCATCGACCTCGCCGGCGGCTGCGGCAGTCCGATCTACGCGGCCCACTCCGGCCGTGTGACGATGGCTCAGAAGTACAGCGGATACGGCAACTACGTGCGCATCCAGCACAGCTCCGACACCGCGACCGGGTACGCGCACATCAAGCCCGGCGGGTTCAACGTGCGGGTCGGGGATCGCGTTCAGGCGGGCGACGTCATCGCGTACGTCGGCAACACCGGGAACTCGTTCGGCTGCCACCTCCACTTCGAGGTGTACGTCAACGGCAACACCGTGAACCCGCAGACGTTCCTGCGCAACCGCGGCGTCAACATCTGACCTGCCGCACCCGCCGATGCACGGCGCGCCGGAGCGCGGCGGCGCCTGAGCCCCGAGGAGCGTCAGGCGCCGACAGGCGTCACAGCGTCTTGGGTGCGGGACCCTCGCCCTGCGTCTTGGTCTGGCCCTCGTGCTCCTCGAAGCGCGCGAACGCCTCGCCCACCAGGCGCTCGGCCTCGGCGGCATCCGCCCACTCGTCGACCTTGACCCACTTGCCGGGCTCGAGATCCTTGTAGTGCTCGAAGAAATGGCCGATCTCGTTCTTGGTCCAGTCGTCGAGGTCGCTCACGTCCTGGATGTGCGCCCAGCGCGGGTCCTTCGCGAGCACGGCGACGACCTTGTCGTCCCCGCCGGCCTCGTCGCTCATCTTGAGGACGCCGACCGGGCGCACCTTGGCGATGATGCCGGGGTACAGGTCGCGGTCCAGGAGCAGCAGGACGTCGAGCGGGTCGCCGTCCTCGCCGAGCGTGTTCTCGAAGAACCCGTAGTTGGCGGGGTAGCCCATCGGGGTGAAGAGGATGCGGTCCAGGAACACGCGACCGGTTCCGTGGTCGACCTCGTACTTCACCTGGCTGCCGCGGGGGATCTCGATGACGGCGTCGTACGCGCCCATGCTGTTGCTCCTTCGAAGACGGTGGGATGCCGCCGACAAGCCTAGTCGCCTGCATAACTCCGCCACTCCCGCGTCGATCCGGCGCGAAACGCCGATGGTGGCGCCTGCGTGGCCCGTTCTGGAGGAGTTGCGCACGGACGGGGGCGGATAGCGTGGATCCGTGAGCCCCGTCGGACCCCTCGACCCCGCCGTCGCGGAGACGCGCGTCGCCGTGCGTCGCGCCCTCGCGGGGCTCCCCGAGGGGGCGGTCGTCATCGTCGCGCTCTCCGGCGGCGCCGACTCCCTCGCCCTCGCGGCCGCCACGGCGTTCGAAGGCGCCAAGCGCGGGCTGCGCGTCGCGAGCGTGACGGTCGACCACGGGCTGCAGGACGGCTCGGCGGAGGTCGCGGCCGCGGCCGCGCGCCAGGTCGCCCCGCTCGGCGTCGATCCCCTCATCGTGCGGATCTCCGTCGGCACCGACGGTGGTCCCGAGGCGGCCGCGCGCGAGGCGCGCTACGGCGTGCTGGCCG
>Ga0182749_1002920_pt1 | contig 12129 bp, 12 predicted proteins | sample eDN3rd37CKraftMG_FD_128875 | JGI IMG/M metagenome (GOLD analysis project Ga0182749, IMG submission 128875) | Enriched Miracle-Growth compost microbial communities from Emeryville, California, USA - eDNA 3rd pass 37_C Kraft MG (version 2) (version 2) ...
CCACAGCGGCCGTCGAGGCCGCCCCGGTTGACGAGAACCGGTTGACGAGAACTACAGTGGTCGGCTGGCGACAGGGCGATACTGGACCCATGTCCGACAACGTGCAGCAGGTCTGGGTCCTCGGCGGTGGCGGCGTGACCGGGATCGCCTGGGAGACCGGAGTGCTCGCCGGCCTCGCCGACGAGGGGGTGACCCTCCCCGCCGATGCCACCCTGCTCGGCACCAGCGCCGGCTCCACCGTGGCAGCGCAGGTCGGCAGCGGCGTGCCGATCGGCGAGCTGTTCGAGCGTCAGGCCGCGGGCGTGCCCTACGAGATCTCGAAGGGGCTGGGCGCCTCCGCGCTGCTGCGCTATCTGGGGGCCTATCTCTTCACGCGCTCGCCCGAGGCTGCGGGCCGGCGCCTCGGGCGCATGGCGCTGAGGGCCGAGGTCGGGCCGGCCGCCGAGCGGCGCGCGGTCATCGAGCAGCGCCTGCCGCGACACGAGTGGTCGGACGCCGACGTGCGCATCGTGACCGTCGACGCCCTCACCGGCGAGGCCAGGATCGTCACCCGCGCCGACGGACTGGAACTGGTGGACGTGGTGGCCGCCAGCTGCGCGATCCCCCTGGTCTGGCCGCCGGTCTCACTCGACGGGCGCCCGTACATCGACGGCGGGATGCGCTCGTCGCTCAACCTGGATCTCGCCCCCGGCACCGGGCCGGTGGTCGCCCTCTCCCCGAGCGCGGCCTCGCTCAGCCGCTGGGGCCGGATCGACGCCCAGCTGTCGCGCCTGGCCCCGGGCCGCGCGGTCGAGATCGTCTCCATGTCCGACGAGGCGAAGGCCGCCCAGGGCAGGAACTCGCTCGACAAGAGCGTCGTGCCGGCGGTCGCCGCGGCCGGCCGCGAGCAGGGCCGGCGCGAGGCCGCGCGGATCCGAGCGGCTCTCGCTCAGGCGTAGTCCTCGACGAGACGCTCCCCGAGGTCGATGAGGGCGAGGTCGCTGCCGCGCGGCCCGACCAGGCACAGCCCGACCGGCAGGTCGACGGCGGACCACTGCCGCTCCATCGCGAACAGCGGGATGCTGAGCCCGGGCCGCCCGGTGATGCCCGCGATGCAGGTGAGCCGCAGGGTCGCCGCCCGGATCCGCTCGATGTGCTCGGCGTCGGCGGTGGCCGACGGGGCGACGGAGGATGCGGAGGGCACGAGGAGGATCCGGTCGCCGAGAACCCCCTCGAGCGATTCGCGGGCGGCGGCGAGGTCGTCGCGGGCCTTCGACTCCTGAGACGGGGTGACGGTGGCGGCGAACTCGAAGCGGGCGGCGATCGCCTCGCCGAGGGCGCCGGGGTTCGCCATGACCCAGTCGCCGTACGACCGCCATGCCTCCGCCGCCTGCACGATGCGGAAGGTCTCGAACAGGTGGTCGATGTCGCCGAGCTCCACGACATCCGCCCCGATCCGCTCGGTGAGCCCCACCACCGCGTCGGCGACCTCCGGCTCGGCGATCAGCGGCGCGACGGCGTACCGCGGCTCGATCGCGGCGGCGGGAGAGGGCAGCATCACCTGCGCGACCGCGCGCAGGCTCTCGGCGTCCCGGGTGAGCCAGCCGACGGTGTCGAAGGTCGGCGCGAGCGGCAGCAGCCCCGTCGTGTCGACCGAGCCGTGCGTGGTGCGCAGGCCCCACAGTCCGGTGTAGGAGGCGGGAACCCTGATCGACCCGCCGGTGTCGGTGCCGAGGCCGATCGTCGCCTGCCCGCTCGCGACCGCCGAGGCCGGACCGCTGGAGGATCCGCCGGGAACGCCGCCGACCACCGCGGGGTTGGGCGGGGTGCCGTAGTGCGGATTCTGACCGGCGATGCTGTAGGCGAACTCGTCGGTCTGCGCGATGCCGGTGACGCTGGCCCCGGCATCGAGCAGCGCCTGCACCGCCGGCGCGCTCGCGGTCTCGATCGGGGCCGATGCGAGGTAGCGCGGCACCCCCGCGCCGATCGCGTGCCCCTCGAGCGCGAACAGGTCCTTCACCGCGACGGTGTGCCCGCTGAGCGGACCGCCCGCGCCGCCCGCGACCAGCGGCGAGCCGACCACGCGCCAGGTGGAGGTCGCGATCGCCGGAGCGGGCGCCGAGACGTGCGCGGCGCGCACCACCCATCCCGCCGGACCGCGCGCCCACAGCTGGGTCTGCTGGCCGCGGCCGCCTGACGCCGGCTGGGTCACCGCGATCACCACCGCCGAGTCCTCGTCCACGACGTGCACCTGAACGCTGAGGATCCGCCGGCGCGGGGCGCCGCCGCGTCCCTGCCGGTAGGCGCTGATGGCGGCGTGCCCCACCAGCAGGCCGTTCGCGTCGCCCCGGACCGTCTGCTGCCCCGGTGCGAACAGCCGGTCCAGCGCCTCGAGATCGTTCTCCATGAGCGCCCGCTCGTACTCCCAGAACGCCTCGAGCAGGCCATCGGGAGCGCCGTCCCGATCAGTCAAAGTCGCTCACCCGGATCCGCGCGTGCACGCCCTTCACGATGTCGACGACCTGCGAGATGTTGAAGTCCGTCGCGGCGGACAGATAGGCGTAGGCGTGGGCGGCGTCCATCCCGAACCTCGCCTGCAGCAGCGCGATCGCGGCGCGGACGCACTTGCGCATCGCCTCGTCGAGGTCCTCGTCCATCCCTGTCGGCACGAGGTACTCGTCGGTCTCGATCAGCGGACCGGCGATCGAGCCGAACTCCTCGACGGCCTCGGCCTGGCTGAGCACGTCGTACCTGAGCGTGGCGCGCAGCGAGGCCTCCATCGCCGTGAGCGCCACCTCGCCGTCGCCCTGCGCGAAGTGCGGATCGCCCGCGTAGGCGAGCGCGCCATCCACCTGAACCGGCAGGTAGAGCACGCTGCCGGCGGTCATCAGGTTGACGTCGATGTTGCCGCCGAAGGGGCCGGGGGGCACCGAGTGCGGACGCCGGTCGCCGGTCACCGCCACGCCCTGGATGCCGAGGAAGGGCCGCAGCGGGAACCTCACGCTGTGCTCGCCGCCGAGCACCCGCGGCATCGTCCCGTGGTCGCCGTCCACCCCGGCGAAGACGCTCACGACGGGGACGTCCTCCTCCGGATACTCGTCGGGCAGCGCGCCCTTCCGATGCCGGTTCGAGACGATGCCGTACGGCACCCGCGGCAGCGTCTCCAGGATCGAGATCTTGAGCAGGTCGCCGGGCCTCGCCTCCTCGATCCGGATCGGTCCCGTGATCACGTGCGGCCCGTCGACCGCCGGGTCGCGCCGATAGTCGGAGGCGGCGATGCCGATCGCGTCGTCGAGCACCTGCTCGCGCTCCACGCCGAAGCGGGAGAAGAAGGCGACCGGGTCGCGGCCCTGATCCTCGTGCACGCCCTCGTGGCTGATCGTGTCGATGGTGACCTCGGTGCCCGCATCGACCGTGAGCACCGGCTCATCCGTCTCGCAGGGCAGGCGGCCCCAGAGCAGGCGACCGGGCTCGGCGGGCAGATAGACGCTCGACCGGATCGGGCCGGTCCCCGGCTGCAGGATCTCGAACGCCACGCGCACCCCTTCCGATTCGGTGCTCCAACCCTATCGGCGCGGATAGACCGTCAGCTCGGCGGAGGACGGCAGCAGACGGATGTCGCTGCCCTCCCCGATCCCGAGGGCGACGATGCGCCCCGGCGCGAGATCCGCGAAGAGCCCGCCCGCGCGGAGTCGGACGGTCCCGCCCCGCGGCTCCAGCTCGGCGACCGTGGCGGGCAGCCCGGCGACGGAGCCGGTCGGGCCGTGGGCCTCGAGCACCTCGATCGCCGCCGGTCGGATCGAGGCGGCGACCGCGGTGCCGATCGCGATCTCCTCGGCGGCGGAGGCAGCGAGCTCGTGCCCGTCCTCGGTGCGGAGCCCGTCGACGGTGCGCGTGCCGTACAGCAGGTTGAGCCCGGCGAGCTCCGCGGTGAAGGCCTGCTGCGGACGCTCCAGCACCTCGGCGGTCGGGCCGCGCTCGACCACCCGGCCGTGATCGAGCACGATCACCCGGTCGGCCAGAGCGAGTGCGTCGAGCGGCTCGTGAGTGACCAGCAGGGCGGTACGGCGCTCGAGGACGCGGCGCAGCATCCGCCTGATCGTCGGCGCCACCGCCAGGTCGAGTGCGGCCAGCGGCTCGTCGAGCAACAGCAGCCGGGGCTCGGCGGCGAGCGCCCTGGCGATCGCGACCCGCTGCGCCTGGCCGCCGGAGAGGCGTCCCGGCCTGAGCTCGGCGAGGTCGGCCGCCTCCACCTCGTCGAGCCAGCGGTCGGCTGCCGCGCGGGACGCCGCACGCCCGCGACCGGCGCTGCGAGGGCCGAAGGCCACGTTCTCGCGGGAGCTGAGGTGCGGGAACAGCAGCGCCTCCTGGGAGAGCATGGCGACCCGGCGACGGTGGGGCGGCATCCACTCCCCCTCTCCGAACAGGGTGTCGCCGTCGAGGGTCGCCGAGCCGGAGTCCGGTCGCAGCAGCCCGGCGAGGATGCCGAGCAGGGTCGACTTGCCCGCGCCGTTGGGGCCGAGCACGGCGACGGTCTCCCCCGCGGCCGCCTCGAGGGAGACGTCGAAACCGCGTGCGGCGAGCGCCGCCTCGAACCGCAGGCTCATCCGCGCGCCGTTCGCGCGCGCAGAGTCAGGCCGATCACGAGGAGGGCGACCACCACGAGCAGCATGGAGAGCGCGACGGCGGAGTCCTGATCGACCACGCGCTCCTGATAGATCTCGAGCGGCAGGGTGCGGGTGGTGCCCTGCAGGCTGCCCGCGAAGGTGATTGTCGCGCCGAACTCGCCGAGGGCCCTGGCGAAGGAGAGCACCGCTCCGGAGAGCAGAGCCGGCAGCACCAGCGGCAGGGTAACCCGCCGGAACACCGTCCACGGCCGGGCGCCGAGGGTGGAGGCCACCGCCTCGTAGCGCGTGCCGGCCAGGCGCAGCGCGCCCTCCAGGCTGAGCACGAGGAACGGCATCGCCACGAAGGTCTGCGCCAGCACCACGGCGATGGTGGAGAACGCGATGGTGATCCCGACGGCGTCCAACGGCTTGCCGACCAGGCCCTGCCGGCCGAAGGCGGAGAGCAGCGCGATGCCGCCGATCACCGGGGGAAGCACCAGCGGCAGCAGGACAGCCGCCCGCACCACCCGCAGGCCGGGGAAGCGGGAGCGGGCGAGCACGACCGACATCGGGGTGCCGAAGAGCAGGCAGAGCACCGTCGCCGCGGCGGAGGTCGTGAGGCTGAGCCGCAGCGCGTCGAGCGAGGCCTGGCTGCTGATCAGCTCCGGGAAGCGCGCCCAGTCCACCCGCGTCGCCATCGCGACGAGCGGGAGGAGCACGAATGCCCCGCCGATCGCCGCGACGACGTAGAGCCAGCGCGGGGTGCCGATCATGTGACCTACGGTGCCCCGAATCCGGCGGCCGACAGCACCGCCTTGCCCTTAGTCCCGGTGACGAACTTCAGGAAGGCCGCAGCGACCTTCGCGTTGGCCGAGTCCTTGAGCGTCGCGATCGGGTAGGTGTTGACCGCCTTCGAGGACTCCGGGAACTCGATGCCCTTGACCGAGCCCTTCGCGCCCTTGATGTCGGTGACGTAGACCAGGCCGGCGTCGGCCTCGCCGCTCGACACCTTGCCCAGCACGTCGGTGACCGCCGACTCCTCGCTGACCGGCGTGATGTCGATCCCGGTCGCCTGCTCGATGGTGACGGTCGCCGAGCCGCAGGGCACGACCGGCGCGCAGACCACCGTCTTCACGTCCGGCTTGGCGAGGTCGGCGAAGGTCTTCACCCCCGCCGGATTGCTCGGCGGGACGGCGATCTCGAGGGTGTTGGTGGCGAAGTCGACGCGGGTGTCGAGGAGGTCGGCGACCTTGTCCATGTTCTTCTCGTCGGCCGAGGCGAAGAGGTCCGCCCCCGCGCCGTTCTGCAGCTGGGTCACCAGGTCGGCGGAGCCGGCGAAGCTGGTCTGCACGGTGACGTCCGGATGGTCGGACTCGAACTGCTTCGCGAGCTCGGTGAAGGTCGCGGTGAGGGATGCGGCCCCGAACACGGTGATGGTGCCGCTGAGGTCGTCGGCCGATGCCGAGGGGCTCGCCTTCGGGGCCGGGGACGAGCAGGCGGCGGCCGAGAGGGCCACCGCCGCCGCGATGAGGATCGCCGCGGCCTTCGTCGTGGGTCGTGCTGTGGTCATTTCGCTCCTGGTGTCTCGACGGTGATCATGGTGGCCTTGACCACGGCGACGGCGATGGCGCCGAGTTCGAGGCCGAGCTCGCGCACGGCCTCGCTGCTCATCAGGGAGACGACGCGGTACGGGCCGCACTGCAGCTCGACCTGCGCCATCACGGTGTCCATGGTGATCGCCGTGACCAGGCCGACGAAGCGGTTGCGGGCCGAGCGGCCGATCCCCGACGGATCGTCGAGCTGCACCGCGTTCTCCCTGGCGAGGTTCGCCAGCTCCAGCCCGTCCACGACGCTGCGACCCGACTCGTCCTTGAGCGAGGAGAGCGCGCCGTTGTCGACCCAGCGGCGAACGGTGTCATCGCTCACCCCGAGGAAGCGGGCGGCATCCTTGATCCGTAATTGCGTCATAACAGACCATATTCCACCGCATTCACGTTTCCGCACTGTTTCGGCAACCTCCACCGGGCGAACCGGCGGTGGGAGAATCGTGGTGATGGACGATCGCTACTCCCGGCAGCTCGCCCTGCCCGGCTTCGGACGCCGCCAGCAGGAGGCGCTCGGCGTGGCGCGCGTCCTCGTGGTCGGGGCCGGCGGACTGGGCAGCACGGTGATCCCCGCGCTCGCCGCGGCCGGCGTCGGCACGATCGGCATCGTCGACGACGACCGGGTCGAGCCGAGCAACCTGCACCGCCAGACCATCCACTCGCTCGCGGACGTCGGTCGCCCGAAGGCGCGGTCCGCGGCGGAGTCGGTGGCCGCCATCGATCCCGGAATCGCCGTTCAGGTTCACGACGAGCGCCTCACCGCCAGGAACGCCCTCGGCCTGTTCTCCGGCTACGACCTCGTCGTCGACGGCAGCGACAACCTGCCCACCCGCTATCTCGCCAACGACGCCGCCGTCCTCAGCGGCATCCCGCTGGTCTGGGGCTCCGTCTCGCAGTACGGCGGGCAGGCCGGCGTGGCCTGGGCGGAACGCGGGCCGCAGTACCGCGACCTGTTCCCGATGGCCCCGCCGCCCGGCGCGATCCTCTCCTGCGAGGACGGCGGCGTGCTGCCGACCGTGGTGGCGACGGTCGGCTCGATCCTGGCCACCGAGACGCTCAAGCTGCTCACCGGCATCGGCGCACCGCTGATCGGGCGGGTGACCATCGTGGATGCCCTCAGCGGCTCCTTCCGCGAGCTGTCCTACGAGCGCGACCCGGCGGCGGAGCCGATCACCGAGCTCATCGACTACGAGCTGTTCTGCGGGCTCGCCCCCGCGCTCAGCGCGACGGCTCTCGCCGCGGAGCTCGGCGAGGTCACCCTGATCGACGTGCGCGAGCCGTGGGAGGCCGAGATCGCCACCATCCCCGGCGGGACCCTGGTGCCGCTCGGACGGGTCCCCGACGCGATCGACACCCTCGCCGACGAGCCGAACCTGGTGCTGTACTGCCACCACGGCATCCGCTCGCAGCAGGCGCTCGAGCTGCTCGCGGCACGCGGCGTCCCCGCGCGGCATCTCGACGGCGGCATCGACGCCTGGTCCCGGCTGGTCGACCCTGCGGTGGCGAGGTATTGAGATGAGCGCGGTCTGATGACGGCGACGGTCGAGGAGCACGCCGCGCTGGTGCGCGCGCTGGTCGAGCCGGTGCTGCCCCACGAGACCGAGACCGTGCAGCTGGCCGAGGCCGCGGGACGGGTGCTCGGCGGGATCGTGCTCTCGCCCGTCGACCTGCCGCGGTTCCGTAACTCGCAGATGGACGGCTTCGCGGTGCGCGCCGCCGACCTGCCGGGCCCGCTGCCGATCGTCGGCGAGATCCCGGCGAGGCCCGGCAGCCCGGCACCGCTCGAGCCGGGCACCGCCGTGCGCATCATGACCGGCGCCGTGGTCCCGGACGGGGCGGATGCTGTGATCCCGATCGAGGACACCGCGGTCTCCGACGGGAGGGTCTCGGTCCTCCGCCCGCGCGCCGCCGGGGAGTACGTGCGGGAGCGGGGCGGCGACAGCCGGGCCGGCGATGAGCTGCTGCCCGCCGGCATCCGCCTCTCCTCCCGTCACCTGGCCGCCCTCGCGGCGGCGGGGATCACGGCGGCGCCCGTGCGACGCCGCACGCGGATCGCGATCATCACCACGGGCTCGGAGCTCGTGCCGCTCGGCCGGGAGCCGGGCCCCGGCCAGATCGTCGACGCCAACGCGGTGGCCCTGCACGCGGCGGTGCGCGCCGCCGGCGCCGAGGTCGCTTTCGAGGCGCGGGTCACCGACGACGCGGCGGCGTTCCGGATCGCGCTGGACGCGGCGACCGGTGCCGCGGACCTGGTGCTCACCTCCGGCGGCATCTCGATGGGCGAGCACGAGGTGGTGCGCGAGGTGCTCGGGCCGCTGGGCGGAACGATCGGCCACGTCGCGATGCAGCCCGGTGGACCGCAGGCCACCGCCGCGGTCGACGGCGTGCCGGTGATCGCCTTCCCGGGCAACCCGGTGAGCACCCAGCTCAGCTTCGAGGTCTTCGTCGCGCCCCTGCTGCGCTCGCACGCCGGTCTGCCCGCAGCGCGCCGCGAGGTGAGGCTGCTCGACGAGCCGCTCCGCTCGGTGCCGGGCAAGCGCCAGTTCCTGCGCGGCCGCGCGGTCGGGCATGAGAGGGTGGCCCTGGTCTCCGGTCCCGGCTCGCACCTGGTCGCCGGGCTGGCGGCATCCGATCTGCTGCTGGTCGTCCCGGAGCAGACCACCGAACTCGCGAAGGGCGACAGCGTGGAGACGATCGCACTATGAGCAGGCTCTCGCATCTGGACTCCGACGGGCGGGCCAGGATGGTGGATGTCGCGGGCAAGCCGGTCACCGAGCGCGTCGCGGTCGCGACCGGGCGCTTCAGCACCACGACCGATGTGGTGGACCTCGTGCGCGCCGACGACCTGCCGAAGGCCGACGTGCTCGCCACCGCTCGCATCGCCGGGATCGCCGGGGCGAAGCGGACGAGCGAGCTCATCCCGCTCTGCCACCAGCTGCAGCTCGGCTCGGTGAACGTCGACTTCTCGCTGGAGGGCGACTCCATCCTGATCACGGCGACCGCGACGACCACCGGCCGGACCGGGGTCGAGATGGAGGCGCTCACCGCGGTCGCGATCGCCGGCCTCACCCTGCACGACATGACCAAGGCCGTCGACCCGGCCTCGGTGCTCGGCGAGATCAGGCTCGAGCAGAAGACCGGCGGGACCCGCGGCGCTTGGCGGCGCGGGCCGCTGCGCCCCGGGACCGCCGCGGTCGTCGTCGCCTCCACCGGCGCTGCCTCCGGCACCCGCGAGGACACCACCGGGCCCGCGATCGCCGCCTGGCTGGCCGAGCACGGCTATGCGGTGGATGCCGTCACGGTCGTCGCGGACGCCGACGTCGCATCCGCCGTCCGCACCGTGCTCGAGACCGCGCCGGCGGTGATCCTCACCACCGGCGGCACGGGGATGAGTCCCACCGACCGCACCCCGGAGGCCACCGCGGCGCTGATCGATCGCGAGCTGCCCGGGGTCGCCGAGGCGATCAGGGCCCGCGGAATGGCCTCGACCCCGACCGCCGCGCTCAGCCGCGGGCTGGCGGGCACGGCGGCCGGCACCGTGATCGTGAACCTTCCCGGCTCGACGGGCGGCGTGCAGGACGGGCTGGCCGTGCTCGACGGGCTGCTCGATCACCTGGTCGCCCAGCTCGCCGGCGGCGGCGCGCACGAGCCCGACGGCGCGCCCCATGCCTGAGGTCCTCGCGGCCATCGCCGATCGGCCCATCGACGAGCACGCGCTCGAGGCCTTCGTGCTCGGCTCGGCGGACGGCGCACTGGTGACCTTCAGGGGCGTGGTGCGCGACCACGACCACGGCTCGTCGGTCACGGCGCTCGACTACCAGGCGCATCCCGAGGCGCAGCGCTTCCTCGAGGAGTGCTGCAGCGAGCTCGCCGCGGCCGGCGGCCTCTCGGTGGCCGCGGCGCACCGGGTCGGGTCGCTCGTGGTCGGCGACGTGGCCCTGGTGGCCGTGGTCGCCGCGGCCCATCGCGGCGAGGCCTTCGCCGCCTGCGAGCGCCTGGTCGACCTGATCAAGCAGCGGGTGCCGATCTGGAAGCGCCAGCACCTCGCCGACGGCGTGACGGAGTGGGTCGGGCTCTAGGCCAGCGGGGCCGGACGGCGAGGGTCAGGCGCGCGACGCCGGGCGGCGACGGGTGTTGATCGCGCTGGCGCCGTGCGGCGACGGACGGCCGTTCTCGTCGATGCTGACGAAGACCATCCTCTCGATGGTGAGGATGCGCTCCTCGGTGAACATGTTGAGCACCTCGACCCGCATGGTGAACGAGGTCGTGCCGAAGTGGGTGGCGACCATGCTGATCTCGATCAGGTCGCCCGAGGTCGCCGAGCTGACGAACTCGACCTCGGAGATGTACTTGGTCACGACGCTGCGGGTGCCGAGCTGCAGCACCGCGTAGACCCCGGCCTCCTCGTCGATCCAGCGCAGCAGCGCGCCGCCGAACAGGGTCCCGTTCGGGTTGAGGTCCTCGGGTCGCACCCATTTGCGGGTGATGAAGTCGGTCTCCAGCGCCATGCGACCACCGTATCCCGGCCGCAAGCCGGCCCGGGTCGTCGCCCCACCGCAACTGCCATCACAGCTGAGGACGGCTCCTTGGGCCGACACGCCGGAGCAGGGATGCGACGCGCCGGCGAACCGGCCGTCAGTCCGTCCTCCGCCGCGGTCGGGTATCGGCAGAGCGGACCACCGCGGCACAAGCGCCGCGCGGCAACCGCGGCCCGCGCGGCGCGGCAACCGCGGCCGGCCCGCCGGCGCCTACCCGCCGGCGAACGGCGGCAGCACGTCCACCCGGGAGCCGAGCGCGCGGGAGTCGTCGCGGCTCACCACCCCGTCGACCAGGAACGACCCGGAGCGCAGCACCCGCGCCATCGCGTCGCCGTACTTCGCGAGCAGCAGGCCCTTGAGCTCGCCGACCGTCGCCGCGGCGAGCGGCTCCTCATCGACGCCAGCGGCCTCCGCGGCCGCGGCGAAGTAGCGCACGACCAGCTCAGCCACCGATTGCGCCCATGCTCCGCAGCGGCCGCACGAAGTCGGGCCGCGACATCCCGTGCCCCGCCTGCTTGCCCCACTGCGCCGCCCGCCACAGCTGCGCGATCTCGTGGTCGTCGGCGCCGCCGCGCAGGAGCGCGCGCAGGTCCGTCTCGTCGTCGCCGAACAGGCAGGAGCGCACCGTCCCCTCAGCGGTGATCCTGGTGCGGTCGCAGGCCTCGCAGAAGGAGCGGGTGACCGAGGCGATGATCCCCACCGTCGCGGGGCCCCCGTCCACCACCCAGTCCTCCGCCGGGGCCGACGGGTCGTCGCGATGCGGACGGGACAGCGTGAACCGGGCGGAGAGCGCGTCGACGAGCTCGGCGGCATCCACCATGTCGTCGCGGGCCCACTGCTCGTCGGCGTCCAGCGGCATCTGCTCGATGAACCGCAGCCGCACGCCGTTCTCCAGGGCCCAGGCGAGCAGGTCGGCGGCGCCGCCCAGGGTGTCGCGCATGAGCACCGCGTTGATCTTGAGCGGTGTGAGACCCGCCGCCTTCGCCGCCTCGATCCCGGCGAACACCGCGGGCAGTCGGTCGCGGCGGGTGAGCCTGGCGAAGTGGTCGCGGTCGACGGTGTCCAGCGAGATGTTGATCCGGCCGAGGCCGGCATCCACCAGCGAGCGGATGCGGTGATCCAGCCCGATCCCATTGGTCGTCATCGAGATGGATGCGCCGTCCGCCACCGCCGACGACAGTCCGATGATCTCGGCGAGGTCGGCGCGCATGAGCGGTTCGCCCCCGGTGAAGCGGATGTCACGCACCCCGAGGTCGCGCACCGCGATGCCGACCAGGCGGGCGATCTCGGTCGCGCTGAGGAGGTCGTCGCGCGGGATCGCCGGCAGGCCCTGCTCCGGCATGCAGTAGGTGCAGCGCAGGGAGCACTTCTCGGTGACCGAGATGCGCAGGTCGCGGGCGG
>Ga0182749_1002922_pt1 | contig 12126 bp, 11 predicted proteins | sample eDN3rd37CKraftMG_FD_128875 | JGI IMG/M metagenome (GOLD analysis project Ga0182749, IMG submission 128875) | Enriched Miracle-Growth compost microbial communities from Emeryville, California, USA - eDNA 3rd pass 37_C Kraft MG (version 2) (version 2) ...
GGAGTTGGTGCGAGCACTTGCGGTCGCCGGTTTTGCTGCCAGCAACATCATGTTGCTGTCGGTCGCGATCTGGTCGGGAGCGGAGCCCGCAACCCGTGATCTGTTCCATTGGATTTCGGCACTGATCGCACTTCCGGCGCTCGCTTATTCAGGTCGTATCTTCTTTCGATCGGCGTGGCGTAGCCTGCGGCACGGTCAGACCAACATGGACGTTCCGATTTCGATCGGCGTGTTGCTCGCCTTCGGGCTCAGTCTTTATGAAACGCTTCATCACGGCCCACACGCTTATTTCGATGCTTCGATCTCCTTGCTGTTCTTCCTATTGATCGGCCGAACGCTCGATCACATGATGCGGGAGCGAGCGCGAACTGCCGTCAAAAGCCTTGCCCGCTTGGCGTCGCGCGGTGCCCTGATCCTGCAGGCGGACGGCACGAACGCGTACCTGCCGGTAAATGAAATTATGCCAGGCATGACGATCTTGTTGGCGGCAGGAGAGCGCGTGCCGGTCGACGCCCGCGTCGTCAATGGGCGGTCCGAACTCGACTGTTCCCTGGTCTCCGGCGAAAGCGAGCCTCAACAGGCGTCTACGGGGGTTCTATTGCAGGCAGGCACGCTCAATCTGACGGGTCCTCTGACGATCGTCGCCACGGCTGCCGTAAAAGATTCGTTCCTGGCCGAAATGGTCCGAATGATGGAGGTCGCCGAGTCAGGCCGCTCCCGCTATCGCCGCATCGCCGACCGCGCCTCACGGCTCTATGCTCCCGTCGTCCACCTGACGGCGTTGCTGACCTTCATCGGGTGGATGATTGCAACGAAAGATGTCCACCAGTCACTCACGATTGCGATTGCTGTCTTGATTATCACCTGTCCCTGTGCGCTCGGCCTGGCAGTGCCGATGGTGCACGTCGTGGCGGCACGGCGCTTGTTCGAAGACGGCATCATGGTCAAGGACGGCGGCGCGCTTGAGCGAATTGCCGAGGTCGATACTGTCGTTTTCGACAAGACAGGGACAATTACACTCGGCCATCCTCAGCTTGCCGGTGGCGATACAATAGACAGCGAAGCGTTGGCTCTGGCCGCCGCCATCGCCTCACATTCCCGTCATCCTTATTCGCGTGCGCTTGCTGCGGAAGCGGCTCGGCGGCGTTGCCCGCCCATAGCACTGAGCGGTGTATCTGAACATCCAGGATCGGGTTTGGAAGCCCAAGCCGGAGCCACGGTATATCGTTTGGGGCGTCCCGAATGGGCGTTGGCAAACGGCGAGCCGCGAATTCCAGACTTGCAACTCGCGAGTGTCATCCTATCGAAGGACGGTCGCGCCGTCGCAACCTTCAGTTTTGAAGATCGTCTCCGTTCGGAGGCGCGCGAAGCTGTCGCCGCGCTCACGCGCGACGGACTGACTTTGGAGATTTTATCGGGCGATCGCGAGGAGCCGGTGCGCCAGTTGGCATCAGAACTCGGAATTCCGCACATTTCCAGCGTATCTCCGGGCGGCAAGGCGCATCATATCGCGACGATGGCGGCAGGTGGACACAAGGTTCTAATGGTCGGCGACGGCCTGAATGACACGCCGGCTCTTGTCGCCGCGCATGCGTCGATCGCTCCGGCCTCTGCTGTCGATATCGGTCGCAACGCCGCAGACTTTGTATTTTTGCGCGAAAGCCTGATGGCCGTGCCTCAAGTCATCGCAACTGCCCGGCTTGCCGGAAGCTTGGTTCGTGAAAACCTGGTGCTCGCCGTCGGCTATAACCTTGTAGCGGTTCCGATTGCCGTTTTTGGCTATGTGACGCCGCTCATTGCCGCGTTGGCGATGTCGGGTTCATCATTGGTCGTCGTCGCCAATGCGCTCCGACTCCAAGGAGCGCGTAGAACCAAAACCAGGCAGACACCCTCGCGGCGATTTTCCGCTGTGCCGCAGGTCCCGTTGGGAAGTACCAGATGATCGATTATTTCTTTCTCATCCCCATCGCGTTAGGGCTTGGAGTGGTTGGGCTCGGCGCATTTATGTGGTCACTGCGCAGCGGACAATACGAAGATCTGGATGGCGCAGCAGAGCGCATTTTATTCGACGACGAAGATGCACCATAATGAGCGGTGAAAAAACAAGCGGCAAGGTGCAGCCTTGTAGGGCTTGGATTCGTATCGGATAACATGACCAAGGCTCCTGGACGATCCACATCCGGTGCAGGACGACGGCGAGCTTGCGCGTCTTGCGATCCGCATGCCCCAGGACTTGGGTGCCGACCATCGCGAGGCGCGTTAATTGGAGCGCATCTTTATTCGCGCTTGTGAAGGTTGTTACGCCACGTGGCCGGAGGGACCCCAAAGCTGCGCTTGAACGCCCTGTTGAAGGCAGCTTCAGACTCATATCCGACTTGTTCGCCGATGCGCGCCAAAGGCATATCGCTATTGCGCAGCTGGTGCGCGGCGACCTGGATTCGCCAACGCGCTAGATAGCGCATGGGTGGCTTCCCGATCAGGCGCACGAAGCGTTCGGTAAGCGCCGAGCGGGAGAGGCCGACCTCGCGTCCCAGGCTGTCCAAGGTCCATTCGTCAGCGATCTGACTGTGAAGCAGAGAAAGGGCACGAGACACGTACGGATCCTTCAGGCCCGCGAGCCATCCCGTCTGTTCGTCTGGAAGATCCTCGACATACCGCCTCAGCGTCTCGATAAAGAGGAGTTCTGACAGCTTTGCTAGAACGGTCTCCGAGCCAGCTCTGTGCGCTGCGATCTCGTCGGCGGCGAACTCGAGCGAGCTTCGCATCCAGGCAGCGGCACTACCCTGACGGATATCGAATCGAAGCAATGGCGGAAGCGTCTCCGTCAGAGGATTGCCATCGAGGCGATCGCAACCCAGGAAGCCGCACACAATGCGTGTGCGTTCGCCATTGCCACCGTGACGGGCGGTCCAAAAACTGCCGTCAGGCGTGACGCTCATCACCTGCCGTGTCGGCACGGGCGGCAGGTCTAGTGTGCTGCCGAGGAGATGGATGTGATTGTGAGGGAGGATCACAACCTGGCCGGCCTCGATCGCGACTGGAGATTCGTTCGAAACCTGCGCCAGCAAGCGTCCTTCAACAACGTAATGGTAAAGCACGAGGTGCTCCGCGCCTTTGGCCAGTGCGCGCCTTTCCTCTTCACCAAGCTGGGAGGAGACGCACCACGGAGCAGAGAACTCGGCGTGCAGGAATACACCGCCTCGTAGCCGAACAACTCTCAAGACATCGGACAGCGCATCCATTGGCGACCAACACATTCCGGCGTTTTGAGCAAGACGTCCGGTGAACGGGTCATAGGGATCCAAGAAGCCTCCAACTATAGCAGTCCCCGGTGAGACAGCCACACGCGTACACGGCCGACAAAGGCGGTCCGCCCAAACAAGGAGGAATTTCAATGGGTCGAATACTTACTTTCGCCTATGGGCTCGCAGCTTACTGCGCGTTCTTTGGGACAATCTTGTACACTATAGGCTTCGTTAGCGGCTTTGGTGTGCCAAAGACGATCGACACGGGCCAATCCTCACCTATCGGCGAAGCACTCATCGTGAATATTCTTCTTCTTTCACTGTTCGCTGTGCAGCACAGTGCAATGGCGAGGAAGCCTTTCAAACGGTGGCTTGAGCAGTTCATTCCTTCTGTAATTGAGCGCAGTACCTACGTATTCTTTTCCAGTTTGGCGCTCATTTTGTTGTTCTGGCAGTGGCGGCCGATTTCTGCCGTCGTTTGGCAGGTGAGCGAACCAACTCTGGCAACGGCCTTGATTGGACTGTCATTGTTTGGCTGGTTGCTCGTCTTTGCCAGCACGTTCCTGATCAGCCATTTCGAGTTGTTCGGCTTGCGGCAGGTCGTGCTTAATCTGACAGGACAACGTCCGGCAGAGCCGCAATTCAGGACGCCCTTGTTATACAAGATTGTGCGGCATCCCCTCTATCTCGGCTTTGTCATTGCGATGTGGGCAACGCCCGTGATGACGGCGGGCCATCTGCTCTTCGCCGTGGGGACAACCGCCTACATTCTTGCCGGCATCGCACTCGAGGAGCGTGACCTGATCGCACTCTTTGGCGAGGAGTACAAACGCTACCGTCAACGAGTCCCAATGCTTGTGCCGTTTTTGCGGAAGCAAAATTTGGACCGAGCAGAACAAGCGGCGAAAGATTCGGCCAATCCAAAAGTTTGCTAGCGTCCAGACGCAATGCGATTGACCGGTTGCCTGACCAAGGAAACTCCCCACGAGTCAGTGCGCCGAAGCGGGCCTTTTGGCTAGCGTCGCCCACTCGCTCGATGCCCGCTTTGCACAAAGCGGACGTCGGAATAACGGGCGGCCCTCGACCACAGAATCGGTTTGCTGCAAGGCGGGTTTATCCCGCAAGGAACTGGAAAGCGTGCCGAATTTGTCACCAACCGGCCGACGCGCTCAACTAGTTTCCCGCCTGGGATCAATCATTTCCTGGAGGGGCAAATGCGTTCTTTGAAACTAAGCTTAGCCGCCGCGGCCGCGATCTGCGCACTTTCGGCGACGGCCCAGGCCGACTGCGTCAAGGTCGGAGCGGTCGGCGAAGCTGTGACCTACGATATAGCTAAGCTCTTCTCAACGCACGGCCTTGCAAACGTCATCTATGGGCAGGGTCGCGTAGGCAAGGGCCCGGTGCACACGAAATGCGAAAATGCCTCAGGTACGACGACGTGTCACTCCTCGCAGATGGCGTGCAAAGTGACAACACCCAAAACCTGCTTAGGCGCTTGGCTTTGCCTCCCCTTGTAACCGCGATAGTTGGCGCAAATGAAGAATAGCGCGACTTCGAAAAAACGCTTCGATCCGTTTTAGGGACGCTTTGTCTCCGGGATCGGAAGAGGATTGCGGGCCAGTGATGAAGTTCGCCGCATTGTGGCTCACACCAATATGACTTGCTCCATCCTCGCCTGATCGATCGACCTTAACGATGACGGAGAGTTCTCAGCTTCGTCTTCTCAGCTTCGTCATCGCCCCCGCGCCAATTAAAACACCAATAAAATCGGCATTTCGATCTGCATGACTTGATCTATCATCTTCAGGCTTGGCGCCTCTCGCCGAAAATAGACAACAAGACAGAAGCAAATAAGCGTCATGCCACCGATCGGGTGCATGGGCGCGACGATCGCTGCTATCGTCATGGCATTCGACCCTAATCGCGAACTATCCTAATAGGAAAAAAGCCGGCACAAACGAATTTGTTTCGCCACGTCAGACTTGGGCGCACTCATGATCACCTCAGTCGCTCGCGAAGTGCTGCCTGTTTGGCGCGATTGCCGCAGACGGCCATGCTGCACCACCGCCGTCGATGGCTTTTGGTGCGATCGATAAACATCAGCGTGCAAGCGTGTCCCTCGCAAGCTCGAATGAGCCTGAAATCCTCATTGCAAATCACATTCGCCATCTCGCGCGCGATCGGCTGAAGCAGACTTTCCGGTGAACGCCAGCGCCGCTGTTCCACCCACTCGAAGTGAACGTCGCGCCCGGTCCCGGACTCATGATCGCGCAATATAACCTGACCGAAGATGTCATCGCGCTCCAGAATCCGATTGAGCGGATCGAGCTGCTGCAAAGCGTTGGCCTTCAGGGTCTTACCCTTGTGTTTTTGAACAAAGCCGCGGAACCACTCGCGCAAAGAGCGGGCCTGCGTGGCAATCGCGTCCAGTTCCCCTGGCAAGGCACCGGCCTTTAGCACTTTAAGGACCTCTGGTGGAACGAGCCCAGCTTCCTTGAGCCACGCCAAAAAGTCGTCACCGGAACCAAGCCATTCGACCGGAGTATCAACCGGCGTAGCGATGGAATTCAGAAAATCCAACCCCTTGGAATCTGCGATGAAAATGGGAGCTGGGCGAATGTTGCTCATGCGTGTTGACCCACAATTAATTTGGTCACGAAACTATAACCATTAAAAATGCTGTTGACAAGTTACGTCAACTTGACGTAACCGTCTATTTGTTGTTTCTTCGGTTATCCGAAATTCCGACAACATGGGCGTGGACCAACCTACGGACGATCCGGTGACGCGCACAGGAATAACCTGATAAACAGTTTTAAAACGGTTATTAAGGAGAGGACGATGACTAAAATCAGCTTTAAGAAGGCCGATGTAGACGGTTTCAATGTGTTCTATCGCGAGGCTGGCTCTGTGGGCGCTCCGGCACTTCTGCTGCTCCACGGTTTTCCGACCTCGAGCCACATGTTCCGCGACCTCATCCCGCATCTTGCCGACCGTTTTCATGTCGTCGCGCCGGATCTTCCGGGCTTCGGTCAGTCGGACATGCCGTCTCACAAGAACTTTTCGTACACGTTCGAAAATATCGCCGCCGTCATCGATCGCTTCACCGAAGTCATCGGATTGAAGAAGTTCGCCGTTTATGTCTTCGACTATGGCGCGCCGACGGGCTTTCGGATCGCGCTGAAACACCCTGAGCGCATCACGGCGATTATCTCGCAAAACGGCAATGCATACGAGGAAGGTCTGAGCGAGGGATGGAACCCCATTCAGACCTATTGGAAAGATCCTTCTGAGGCCAATCGCTCGGCGCTGCGTGCATTCCTCAAACCAGAAACGACATTCTGGCAATACACGCACGGGGTATCCGACGCGAGCGCCGTTTCGCCGGACGGTTATTCACTCGATAATTTCTATTTGGCTCGGCCTGGTGCTGACGAAGTTCAACTCGATCTCTTCGCCGACTATAAGAGCAACGTCGAACTCTATCCGAAATTCCAGGAATATTTCCGTACATACAAACCACGCTTTCTAGCGGTGTGGGGCAAGAACGACCCCTTCTTTCTGCCGCCCGGTGCGGAAGCCTTCAAACGCGACAATCCGAACGCAACCGTCAAATTCTTTAATACGGGTCATTTTGCGCTCGAAACTCATGCGGACGAGATAGCCGCAGAAATTCGCAACTTCCTTTCCTGATCAAAACTTGAAACCTACTGGCCGTCGTTCGGTGAGCAGTCCGGCGCCAACAAATTGGAGCACATGTTATGCGTGCAATCGTTCTCGAGAAATTCGGCGGCCTCGATAGTCTCGTCTATAAAGATATTCCTGAGCCGGAGGCCAAGGCGGGCCATGTCGTGATCGAAATCAAAGCATTCGGTATTAACCACGCTGAAATGCACATGCGCCGCGGCGAGTGGGCCGAAGCTGCCGAGGTCAGCGGTATAGAATGCGTTGGCATTGTGAAGTCGTGTCCTGGCAGAGAATTCCCCATCGGCGCCAAGGTCGCGGCTCTGATGGGCGGTTTGGGACGCACGATCAACGGCAGCTATGCTGAATATACGCGAGTTCCCGTTTCCAACGTCGCGCTCATGGACTCCGATTTGTCCTGGGCGGAGCTGGCTGCAATTCCCGAAACCTACGCGACAGCCTGGACGTGTCTTTTTCGAAATCTCGAAATCAAAAGAGGCCAATTGCTTCTCATTCGTGGCGCGACGTCTTCTTTTGGGCTCGCTGCGGTCAACATGGCCGTCAATGCGGGTGCACGCGTCATTGCAACGACGCGAAGTAAGGAGCGGTTCGCCAAGCTCGAAGCGCTCGGCGTTGAGCGCTGCGAAATCGAAGGTCCAATGATGTCGGAAAGATTGCCGGAAACCAAGGAGCTCGACGCGATCCTCGATCTTGTCGGCAACAGCACTATCGTTGACTCGCTCAAGATGTTGCGGCGTGGCGGGCGGGCGTGTCTTGCTGGCTGGCTTGGCGGGCTCGATCCGATCCACGACTTCAATCCGCTCCTGCAGATGGCAAGCGGCGTCTACCTCACCTTCTTCGGCAGCTTCGTTTTCGGAACGCCCGGCTTTCCGCTTTCGGACGTGCCGTTACAGGACATCGCACGCCAAGTCGCGGAGGGAAAATTGAAGGCAAAGCCGTCCCGGATTTTCAAGTTCGAGGATATCCGCGAGGCGCACCGTGTGATGGAAGAAGGCAAGGCCCATGGCAAAATGGTGGTCGTCCATGACGAGCCCATCGCGTCTGCTACTCACTCTGCATAACACTTGAAAAATAGCGCCCCGAAGGCGCACGTCGCAACAGGGAGAAAACGATGGCCGAAGTGGAAGAAGTTGACACGCTCATTTTAGGAAGTGGACAGGGTGGCAAGCTACTCGCTTGGCATTTAGGGCGAACGGGAAAGAAAGTCGCCGTCGTCGAGCGACGGTGGGTCGGAGGCTCATGCCCGGCGGTCGCCTGCCTTCCGAGCAAGAATGAGCTTTGGAGCGCCAAGGTCGCCCACACGGCTCACAATGCCGCGAAGTTCGGCACAATAACAGGACCCGTCAAGACGAACGTAGACTTGGTCCGCAAGCGCAAGCGCGACATGGTCGACCGTGAAATCGCGCTGCATCTCCATAACTACAAAGCGAGTGGCGCAGAACTGATCATGGGGACCGGACAGTTCATCGCTCCGAAGACGATTGAAGTTAGCTTGAACGATGGTGGCACGCGTGTTCTCAGGGGCAAGGAGGTCGTGATCAATATCGGCTCGCATGCGCTCATTCCAGATGTTCCGGGGCTGAGCGACGCGCGTCCTCTCACGCACATCGAAGCGCTCGAACTCGATTATGCACCAGAGCACTTGATCATACTTGGCGGCGGGTACGTCGGAATTGAAATGGCTCAGGCGTATCGCCGTTTCGGCAGCCGCGTGACGATCATCGAGCCTGCGCACCAGTTGATGAACCGCGAGGACGCCGATGTGGCAGAGGAGATGCGTCGCATCCTGGCCGCGGAGCAAATCGAGATTCTTCTCAGCGCCGAACCAACCGGCGTTCAAGGTCGGTCGGGTGACAAAGTCGCCGTTGAAATCCGTACGCCGTCAGGCGTTCGGAAAATCGAGGGAAGCGATCTTCTCGTCGCGACAGGCCGCCTGCCCAACACTGCTGGAATTGGGCTCGATCTGACCGGAGTCGAAACGACGGACCGAGGTTTTATTCGCGTTGATGAAAGATTGGAGACGACGGCGTCCGGCATCTGGGCAATCGGCGAGTGCGCCGGTAGCCCACAATTCACCCACGTGTCCGTCGACGACTTTCGAATTGTCAGAGACAATATGGCTGGAGGAAAGCGGCGAACCTCCGATCGCCTGATCCCGCATGTGATGTTTACCGATCCCCCGTTGGCGCGCGTTGGACTCGATGAGGGCGAAGCGAACCGGCAAGGCGTTTCAGTGCGAGTTGCCAAGATGCCCATGCGCAACGTGTTGCGGACCAACGCAACAGACGAAACGGACGGCTTCATGAAAGTACTCGTCGGCGCGCATGATGATCGAATCCTGGGATTCTCGATGATCGGCGCCGAGGCGGGTGAGGTGATGACAGCGGTGCAGACCGCGATGTTGGCGGCTCTTCCCTATCCGAGGCTTCGCGACGCGGTGATCGCTCATCTCACATATGCGGAAGGCCTCGGACCGTTGCTCGGCAATTTTTCGGCGATCGCGTCGAGTACCTAGCCATAGCTTGTTGCCTAATGGGAGGCAGGCCAGTCCTTTCGATTCACGAGGTCTGCCTCTCACTGCAGCGACGGCGGCCAAGACCGAACATTGATAGCCGAGCCAAAGCAAGCTGTGTCATTGCGATAAGCAAACGAGACAACGAGCGAGCATGGTGGAATACGCGGCATTGGCTGACCCCTTATGAATATGCCTGCCTTTTCACGCAGACCGTTGTGAGGGATGGATTCCCTCACGTCTCTCGCCCAGATCAGCAGCTACCCCGAATAAATTTCTTGCCGGCGCGTGCCTCGCGCTGAGGCCTTCTTATGGCCTTCCACTCGCCCATTCTTCCTCGGTGTCTTTACGGATGTGTCTGCCCCGACGGCAGTCGGCTGACGGTATCGCGCGGGATAACGCACATCGAAATTTCCGCCTACGCTACCGAGCGATTCTTAGCCGGAGCGGCGTCGCTGGGTCGAATAGGACCATACCTTTGACCTCCCGTTTTCTGCGCTGAGCATTCGCTGCGGAGCCAGTAACAAAGGGAGTGAACTATGCGGAACCTCGTCGTTGCTGCTTCAGCCGCCCTGCTGGCATCTTGGATGACCACCGGTGCCGTTTGCGCCCAGCCGAGGTGCGAAGGCGATTTCGAAATGATCCAAGGTAGCTGGATTCCGACGCGCACATGCAGGAGACAAGAAGCCGAGCACGTCTCACAGGAAATGCACATGCGCATCTCGGCACATCCATCGGGCGCCAACGAATGGTCCGCCGCGGAATTTTGCCGAGGCAACCCCGATATTCGAGTCGCAACGTTCTGCGCACCCTACAAGGATTGATCGTCTTCGACAGCGCCGAAGGATCGCAACCTAGGCCGTGCCGAGAAATCGCTATCTTCCAGACGCATCGCAATTCTGACGAGATCGGCGATGTTGCGTGCGCCGGTTTTCTCCATCACCCACGCACGATATGTTTCGACCGTGCGCGGACTGATCTTCAGGCTCAAGGCGATTTCCTTGTTCGAAAGTCCCTTCACCGCGAGGTCCATAACCTGCTTTTGCCGGTCGGATAGTTCATTTATTCGAGCCGATAACCGAACGATTTCCTGGTCCTGGTTTCTTTTGTGCTCCGTCAGATCGATTGCGGACTTGATGCTGTCGATGAGCCGGTCAGGTGAAAACGGCTTTTCGACAAAGTCGTGAGCGCCCGCCTTGAGGGCATTCACCGCAATGCTTACATCGCCGTGTCCGGTAATCAGCACAAGCGGCACCATCGGCCATTTTTTTGCGAGTTCGCGCTGCAGCTCGAGCCCTGACATTCCCGGCATCCGAATATCGCAAACAACACAGGACGGCAGATTGTCGACGCCTATCACCGCCATGAATGCGTCGGCCGAAGGAAAAGAGCAGACGCCAAATCCGTGATTGCCAAGCATCATCGACAACGAATCTCTAACAGCCTCATCATCATCAACGACAGCGACCGCCGCTTGCATCATCATTTATGCATCTCCGGTGCGAATGCCTTCAATCTAATCTGAACGACGGCCCCTTGCTTGTTTCCACCTAGCAAGAGTTCTCCTCCATGTCCTTCGACGATCGTGCGGCTAAGTGAAAGACCGACGCCCAACCCTTCCCTTTTGCTCGATGATCGAATTCCGGATTGCCGGAAATTGAAATCCGCAGGAAAGCCAGGTCCACTGTCGCGAATGATGATTTCGACCCTGCCGTCCTCCAGATTGGCTCCGTCGATGATTATCAACCTTTCGTCCGATCCAGCGTCGTTGATTGCATCGATCGCGTTCGAGATGATGTTCATCAAAACCTGCTCGATCTGGAGGCGATCAACCATCACCTCACAAATATCGCGAGCAATTGAGACTTTGACTGAAATGCTTGTCCGGAGAAGGTTCGGTTCGAGAAAATCCAAAGCTTCGCGTATGAGGACGTGAACATCCTGTTGCCCGATCTGCCTGCGTCCGAGACGGATCAGATCGCGCAGGTTCTTGATGACCGCAGCCGTTCGATCGACCTGATCTGTCATCTTGGTCACCGCTTCAAGTGCCGAGCGTTTGTCGCCATCTTCGCGTTCGAGATACCGCTGAATGAAACGCGCATAGTTCGAGATTGCAGTGAGTGGCTGGTTGATTTCGTGCGCAATAGCCGTCGTCAACTCTCCGGCGCTCCCGAGACGGAAGATGTGTGCGACCGATTCCTGGTTCAGGCGCAGATCTTGTTCAAAGCGGCGGCGCTCGGTCACCAGGCCTCCGATCGCCAATCCCGTGAACGCCAATACCAGCATCAGCGCTTGATACGTCGTGACGCTAGCCGACTGAGGACCCGATAGCTGAAGAGCCAAGATCAAGCCGATCTGCGTAACGACAAGACCGTATGTCGCGCCTTCCAGACCACTTCGAAGCGCGATCCAGATGATCGGAAAGAACATCACGTTGAACAAGCGAAAGTGAGGCAGATTCGTAAAGCTGAACGCAAATACGAGCGCTGCGACAATCGACAGCCCCTGCAGAATGGCTTCCCGCGTCGGCTTGCGAAAACGGCCTGCGCTGGCAAACATCAGCAAAAACGGCGCAACGATTGAAATTCCGATCAAGTCGCCGACCGCAGAGCGAAACATATTGAAGCCGATATCGCTCGTGGAGAGCAGCCCGCACTCAACCAA
>Ga0182749_1002924_pt1 | contig 12126 bp, 13 predicted proteins | sample eDN3rd37CKraftMG_FD_128875 | JGI IMG/M metagenome (GOLD analysis project Ga0182749, IMG submission 128875) | Enriched Miracle-Growth compost microbial communities from Emeryville, California, USA - eDNA 3rd pass 37_C Kraft MG (version 2) (version 2) ...
CGAGAGGTCTTCGTAGAGGCTGAAGCGCTGCGTCATGTAGCCGACGCGCGGCTTGATCTTGTCGGTCTCGGTGCGGATGTCGAAGCCGAGGCAGGTGCCGCTGCCCTCGTCCGGCGTCAGCAGGCCGCACAGCATACGGATGGTCGTGGTCTTACCCGAACCGTTCGGGCCCAGGAACCCGTAGATCGTCCCGCGCTTGACCTGCATCGACAGGCCGCGCACGACGGCGCGGCCGCCGAATTTCTTGGTCAGGCCGTGCACGTCGATGACGATCTCCGGCGTCATGACCCGGCCTCGTTCGGCAAGGTGACGGTGACCGGCTGGCCGACGCGGAATTTGTCCGGCTCGGCCGGATGCGCCTCGATCATGTAGACGAGCTTCGCCCGCTCCTCGAGGCTGTAGATGACCGGCGGCGTGTATTCGGCGCTCCCGGAGATGAAGGTCACCGTCGCCGTCAGGCCGCTTGCGCAGGCGTCGCAGGAGACGCCGACGGTCTGCCCGTATTTGATGCGCGAGACCAGCGTCTCCGGCGCGAAGAAACGGATCTTCAAATTCTCCGGCGGCAGGACCGACAGCACCGGCCGGCCCGGCGCCACCGTCTCGCCGGGACGGAAATAGACCTGCTGGATGGTGCCGTCGACAGGGCTCTTGACCGTGCGCCGCTCGAGCCGGGTCTTCGACCAGTCGAGATTGGCGTTCGCCTGGCGCACGGCGGCCTGGGCATCGTCGTAGGTTTTCTGCGTGCCCGCCGCGGTCTTCAACAGCTCCTGCGCGCGGGTGAAGGCCTGCCGGGCGTTGACGAGCGCCGTCTCCCGCACCGCGACGTCCGCCTTCTGCAGATCGTCGTCGAGCGTGAACAACAGCTGGCTTTTGCGCACGCGGTCGCCTTCGCGCACGTTCAGCAATTCCACCCGGCCCTGCTCGTCGGGGCTGACGAAGACGAGATCGGCCTCCACCCAGCCCTGCAGCACGTTGGGATTGCCCGGATCGCAGCCCGCGAGCGCGAGAGCGGAAACGGCAAGGGCAGCGAGGAGACGAATTCTCATTGACCCCTCCGCGAGCCGAACAGGAGCTCGACGTGCGTCTTCATCATCGCCCGCACGTCCAGCGGCTCAAAACGGTCGAACAGCCCGCCCCAGATGACGGCTATCAGCCCGGGAGCGGCGATGAGTTGCGGAAAGTCAACGAGCCCGGCGGGCACATCGCCGCGCGCGGCCGCGCGTCGCAGGAGCGCGCGCACCGCGGCAATGATGCGCGACAGCACCTCGCGATAATAGAACTCGGCGATCTGCGGGAAACGCCGCCCCTCCGAGAGGATCAGGCGGATGACGTCCTTGCGCCGGGTTTCATAAACTTCGCGCACGAACAGGTCGACGATGTGCTCGGAGAGCGACGCGACCGGCACGTCGGCGGCGCCCATGCCTTCGATGATTGCCACCAGGGGCGCAAGCATGTCCCGGATCAGTTCCTGGAACAGGCTCTCTTTGTCGCGGAAATAGAGATAGATCGTGCCTTTGGCGACGCCGGCGCGCTTGGCCACGTCGTCGAGCCGCGCCGCCTCGAAGCCGCGCGCGGAGAACTCGTCGAGCGCAGCGGCGAGAATCGCAGCCCGCCGCTCGGCGCTGCGGGTCTCGCGTTTGCCGGCCGCAGGCCCCGCAGGCCCGACCACGGGCTTGTCCGCGCCGTCACCCGCCGGGTTGCCCGCCGTGGCGAGCTTGGTGCCCCCTGCCCGCTGCCCCCGCTCCGCCGCTGTGCGCCTGCGCCTGCGCCTGGCCATGCGAGCTCGCTCTTATGACTGACCGGTCAGTCACCATCTAGCGCCGATCCGTGCCGGGCGCAAGCGTGGCTCCGCGCAGGCCGAATCGGCCCGGCCGCTCCGGCGGCCCGGTTTCTAGGTTGGTGGCGAGACGCGGAGGCTCAGCCCTCGGCGTCGCAGAAGAACGTGCGGATGACGCATTCCCTGGCGCCGTCGGCGTAGCAGGAGCGCAGCGCCACGTTCTGCGCGGCGCCGAGGCGCGACGCCTTGCCGACGCCGTGGCCGCCACAGGCATTTGCATAGTCGACGGCGAGCGCAGCGCAGCCGCGTTTGACCGTCGCGACGACGCGGCAGCTGCTGTCCTTGCAGCGAGCAAGCGCACCCTCGCTTGCATCGGCAACGGTGTGGAAGTCGTAAGCCTCGCCATAGGCGCCGCAGGAGCCGACCGCGAGCGCGCCGGCGGCCCAGGCGGTCTGCACGGTGACGAGCGTCAGCGTGCCGATCGCGACCAGCAAGGCGGCGACCACCATGACGCGGGCGACCGGTGCGTAGACCTCGCTCATGAGACTCCTGCCCCAACTTGCCCGGAAACTGGGATGAGTCGGGGACGGCGATCAATGATTCGAGTCTCAGGCGCGTTCGATTTCCGCCTTGACCGCCGAGAACGACTCGGGGGTGTCGACGTCGGTCAGCGCCGCCTCGCCGGCGACCGGCACCTCGACCACCGCCTCGGCATAGCTGCCGATGAGATGGCGCGCGCCGACGTCGCCATGCGCCGCCATCAGGTCGGGGAAGAAGCGGCGCGACCACACCACCGGATTGCCGCGGCGGCCGTCGATCGACGGCACCACGACGAGCGCGCCCTTCTCCGGATCGAACGCGGCGAGGAGCTTGTCGATCAGCCCGGCGTCGACCTGCGGCATGTCGCCGAGGCAGATGACGGCGCCATCCGCCTCCTTTGGCACGGCGGCGATGCCCGTGCGCAGCGACGACCCCAGCCCCTCGGCGTAATCGGGATTGTGCACGAAACGCACCGGCAATCCGGCGAGCGCGGCCTCGACCTTCTCCTTCTCATGGCCGGTGACGACGATGACCGGAGCGGCGTGCGAGGCCAGCGCCTGTTCGGCGGCGATGCGCACCAGCGGCTTGCCGCCGATCTCCGCGATCAACTTGTTGACCGCGCCCATGCGCGTCGAGCGCCCGGCTGCCAGCACGACGGCGGCGACGCGCCGCTGGCCCGCGGGCACCCTCTTCTCCTCTTCGGCGCGCGGCTGCGGCCGCGTCACGATCTCCATCAGAAGCCCGCCGACGCCCATGCCGGTGATGTCGGCACGCGTGACCGGGAGGCCCGCCAGCAGCCGCATCAGGATCCAGTCGAAGCCGTTTTCCTTCGGCGAGCGGGCGCAGCCCGGCGCGCCGACGACCGGCTGCCCGGCGATGCGGCCGACCAGCATCAGGTTGCCGGGGTCGACCGGCATGCCGAAATGCTCGATGTCGCCGCCGGCCATTTCCACCGCCATCGGGATGACGTCGCGCCGGTCGGCGATGGCCGAGGCGCCGAAGACGATGACGAACTCGGCGCCGGCGGCGCGCACTTCCTTTATGGCGTCCGCGACCGCCGCCTGATCGTGCGGCACGCGCTTCTCCATGACGATGCGCGCGCCGGCCGGAGCGATGCGCACCTCGGTGACCTTCAGCGTCTTGTCGATCACCTTCGGCGCCAAGCCGGGCAGCAGGGTCGAGACGATGCCGACCTTCTTGATCGTGTAAGGCGCGACGCGGATCACCGGCCTTGCGCGCCGGGCCGCAGCGACCGCCTTGTCGCGCGCCGAACCGGCGACGGCAAACGGGATGATCTTCACGGTGGCGATCATCTCGCCTTCGACCACGGGCTTGTAGGCGGCAAGCGTCGCCACCGTGACCGCCTCGTCGACGCGGTTGAGCGCATCGATCACGTCGCGGTCGACGACCAGCACGCCGGCCCTCTCCGCGAACAGGTTGCAGCGGCCGGTGAACGCGCGGTCGACGCGGACGCCGTCGCCGCAGAGGGCCACGGCAATGTCGGCGGCGGCCTGGTCCTCGGATACGTCGCCCGGCTCGAGCCGCGCGACCACGATCTCTTCGACGCCGACCGCCTGAAGCGCCGCGACCTCCTCGGGACGGATCAGCGTGCCCTTCTTGAGCACGAAGCCGCCCTGGCGGATCGAATGCACCGCGATGGCGCCGAGTGCCTCGCCGACCGGGACCGAGCCAAACTTCATGATCCACCTCTGTCATTCCGGGGCGCCGCGCAGCGGCGAACCCGGAATCCAGGGGCGACACGACCGCGCATTATTTGGCTCTGGATTCCGGGTCCGGCCCTTCGGGCCGTCCCGGAATGACGCAGAACTGCATTCATGCCGCTTCCACCACCTTCTCGCTCTTCACCCGCAGCGACTGCGTGATCTCGGCCAGGATCGCGACCGCGATCTCTGCCGGGGACACCGCGCCGATCGACAGCCCGATCGGCGCGTGGATGCCCGCGATCGCCGCATCGGAGACGCCGGCCCGCTTGAGCCGCTCGACGCGGCGCGCATGCGTCTTCTTCGAGCCGAGCGCGCCGATATAGAAGCAGTCGCGCGAGAGCGCGTGCAGCAGCGCCGGATCGTCGATCTTCGGATCGTGCGTCAGCGCCACGAAGGCCGTGTACCGGTCGATGTTCAGGGGCGGCAGCGCCGTGTCCGGCCACTCGGCGATCACCTTCACGTCGGGGAAGCGCTCCGGCGAGGCGAAAGCGGTGCGCGGATCGACGATGACGACGTCATAGCCGAGGAGCGCGGCCATCGGCGCCAGAGCCTGGCTGATGTGCACCGCCCCGGTGATGACGAGCCGCGACGGCGGCGCGTAGACGGTGAGGAAGACGCGGCCCTCGGCCGTCTCCTCCATGCCGCTCTTGCCCATGCGCAGCCGTTTCTCGATGACGTCCCTGAGCGGGTCGCGCGCGACCTCGTCCGCCTTCACGATCCGCTGGTCGCCGCTCTCGATCTGCGTGACGACGACGACTGCGCGCCGCGCGGCGCGCTCGGTGTTCAGGATGTGGAGAGTGTCGAGTTTCATTTCTGCGGCTCCGCGAATGCCGGCCCGAGGGTCAGGGAGGGGGGCAATTGAGATGATGCCACTACGTCGCCCGCCCCCTTCCCGACCGCTTCGCGGTCGACCTTCCCCGCAAGGGGGGAGGTAAAGTGAGCTTGGGGTACACGCGTCATCAACTGACCTTCTCCACATAGACGCGGATGGTGCCGCCGCAGGACAGCCCGACCTTCCACGCCGACTCGTCTGCGACGCCGAACTCGAGCATCCTCGGCTTGCCGCTGTCGATGACGTCGATCGCCTCGGTCACCACCGCGCCCTCGACGCAGCCGCCCGACACCGAGCCGAGGAAATTGCCTTCCTCGTCGATCACCAGGTTGGAGCCGACCGGCCGCGGCGCCGAACCCCAGGTCTCGACCACGGTCGCAAGCGCCACGCCGCGCCCGGCCTTGCGCCAGTCCTCGGCGGCTTTGAGGATGTCTTCGTCGCGTGCCAGCATCGCAAAATCCTCCGTGCTCTCAGTCGTCATGCCCGGCCATAGCCGGTCAAAGACCGGCGTAAACGCCCTTATGTGCCGGGCATGACGCAAAACATTACGCCACGCTCCGCAGCATCTCCTTCGGATCGCGGCCCTTCACGTGCGCGCCCGAGAGAGCGCGCACCAGGTCACCCATTGCGTCGAGATTGTGGATCGGCCGCAGTTCATCAACAAACGGCAGGATCGTCCGCACCCCTTTGGCGCGGGGCTCGAAACCCTCGAAGCGCAGGAGGGGATTGAGCCAGATCAGCCGGCGGCACGAGCGGTGCAGCCGGTCCATCTCGAATGATAGGGTATCGTCGGCATCGCGCTCAAGCCCGTCGGTGATGAGCAGCACCACGGCGCCCTGCCCCAGCACGCGGCGCGCCCAGCGCTTGTTGAACTCGGCCAAGGAGGTGGCGATGCGCGTGCCGCCGGCCCAGTCGACGACATTGGCGCCACAGGCGGCGAGCGCCTCGTCCGGGTCGCGCTGGCGGATCGCGCGGGTGACGTTGGTCAGCCGCGTGCCGAACAGGAACGTCGTCACGCGCTTCTCGCGCTCGGTGACGGCGTGCAGGAAGTGCAGGAAGAGCCGCGTGTACTGGCTCATCGAGCCGGAGATGTCGAGGAGCGCCACGATCGGCGGCTCCTTCCGTCGAGGACCGACATATTTCAGGTCGATGACGGCGCCGCCCGCCTTCATGCTGGCGCGCAATGTGCGCCGCACGTCGATCACGTGGCCGTGCCGGGACGGCGCAAGGCGGCGCGTGCGCACCGGCTCGAACGGCAGCACGAGACGCGCGATGGCGTCCTTCGCCAGCGCCACCTCGGCCGCGGTCATCTGCGCGAAGTCCTTTTTCTGCAGCACCTCGCGATCGGACACGGTCAGCCGCGCATCGACCTCGACCTCCTGCTCGCGCTCGCGCTGGTTCATGCCGGCAAAGAGCGCGTCCTGGATGCGCTGCGCGCCGGCCTCCGGCGGCTTCGGCGCGCTCGGCAGCGTCTCGGGCAGCATGGCGGCGAGCATCTTCTCCATCAGTCCGCGGCGGCGGAAGAAGATGCGGAAGGCCTGATCGAACAGGATGGAGTGCTCGTGCCGCTTCACGAAGACGGCGTGCAGCGTCCAGTAGAAATCGTCGCGGTTGCCGACGGCTGCGACTTCGAGCGCCGTCAAGGCGTCGACCACGGCCCCCGGCCCGACCGGCATGCCGGCCGTCCGTAGCGCGCGCGCGAAGTAGAGGATGTTGTCGGCGAGTTTGCCCGACGCCACGCCGCTTGCCGCAGCGTCACCTCCCCCGCCTGCGGGGGAGGTCGGCCCGGTCCTGCCGGGCCGGGAGGAGGCACTTGAAGGATCCATCAATTCCACGGGGCCGCACAGGCCCCCTCCCTGACCCTCCCCCGCAAGCGGGGGAGGGAAAAGAAAGAATTACTCCGCCGCCCGAAGCTCCGCCTTCACCTCGTCGAGCAGCGCCTTCACCTTGGTGTTGTCGAGGCGCGCGATGTCGTCCTGGTATTTCAAAAGCACGCCGAGCGTGTCCGACACCGTCGCCGGGTCGAGCGCGACCGCGTCGAGCTCGGTGAGCGCGCCGGCCCAGTCGAGCGTTTCGGCCACACCGGGCACCTTGAACAGGTCCTCCTTGCGCAGCGCCTGCACGAAGGCGACGACCTGCTCGGACAGCTTCTTCGAGATGCCCGGCACCTTGGTGCGCAAGATCTTCAATTCGCGCGCGGCGTCCGGATAGCCGACCCAGTGGTAGAGGCAGCGGCGCTTCAGGGCGTCGTGCACCTCGCGCGTGCGATTGGAGGTGACGACGACGATCGGCGGATGCGGGGCCTTGACCGTGCCGAGTTCCGGCACCGTGACCTGGAAGTCGGCGAGCACCTCGAGCAGGAAGGCCTCGAAGGCCTCGTCGGTGCGGTCGATCTCGTCGATCAGCAGCACCGGCGGCCCGGCCGGATCCGGCTCCAGCACCTGCAGCAACGGCCGCTTGATGAGGAACTTCTCCGAGAAAACGTCGTGCTCGATGCGCTCGCGGTCGCCCTCGCCTTCCGCTTCCGCGAGGCGGATGGCGATCATCTGCGCGCCGTAATTCCATTCGTAGACTGCGGCGGAGACGTCGAGGCCTTCGTAGCACTGCAGACGGATCAGGTTGCGGCCGAGACTTTTTGTCAGCACCTTGGCGATCTCGGTCTTGCCGACGCCGGCCTCGCCCTCGAGGAAGATCGGCCGACCCATTTTCAGCGCGAGGTACAGCACCGTCGCCAGCGACCGGTCGGCGATATAGTCAGCCTTGGCGAGCAGCGCGACGGTCTGATCGATGCTGGCGGGGAGCGGTGTAAGAGACATTCCTCGGTCACCTCCGTGACACTTTATCTGATCGGGGGGCAAGCTTACATGTGGGTAGCAAAGCCCAGCCAGACCAGCCAGAGATAGCTCATATGTCCACCGAAACCGCTGAAAAGGCCCTGCAATTCCCCGCCATCGATGCCGGCGTTCGAATCGGCCACGTCCACCTGAAGGTCGCCGACCTCCAGCGTGCGCTCGATTTCTACTGCGGGGTGCTCGGCTTCGAGGTGACGACCACCCGCCCCGGCGCCGCCTTCATCTCGGCCGGCGGCTATCACCACCATATCGGCCTCAACACGTGGGAGAGCCGCGGCGGGCACCCGCCCGCCCCCGGCACCACCGGCCTCTACCACACCGCCATCCTCTACCCGACCCGCCGGCTGCTCGCCGACGCGCTCAAGCGGCTGATCGTCGCCAAGATTCCGCTCGAAGGAGCGAGCGACCACGGCGTCTCCGAGGCGCTCTACCTGCGCGATCCGGACGACAACGGCGTCGAGCTCTATTGGGACCGGCCGAAGGACCAGTGGCCGCAGAAGCCGGACGGCTCGCTGCAGATGTTCACGCATCCGCTCGATCTGCACGATCTGCTGGCCGAGCTGGATAAGGCGTAGGCCCACCGTTCGTCATGGCCGGGCATAGCCCGTCGAAGACGGCGTGAAACCTCTTATATCCCGGCCATCCACGTCTTGCTTGCGGAGCCACCGCTCAGAAAGACGTGATTGCCCGGCACAAGGCCGGGCATGACGGTTGTGGAGACCGCCGTGCTCATTTCTTGTCCGCCATTACCTGTGCCAACGCCTCCCGGACCTGGGCGATGACCGGGCCCCAGGCGCGCGGGCCGCTCTGCCGGAACAGCCGCGCGGTGGGATACCACGGGCTGTCGTCGCGCTCGGTGAGCCAGCGCCAGTCCGGCACCTGCGGCAGCAGCAGCCACAGCGGCCTGCCGAGCGCGCCGGCGAGATGCGCGACACTCGTATCCACCGCGATCACCAGATCGAGCCGCGCGACCAGCGCCGCCGTGTCGGCGAATGTCGTCAAGCGGTCGGCAACGTCGATGACCTTGCCCGACTGCGCAAGCACGGCGGCATCGCTTGCGCGCACCTCCTTCTGCAGGCTGACGAAGGTCGCGTCACAGTCGAGCAGCGGCAGCAGCGCATAGAACGGAATCGAGCGCGCGCTGTCGCGCTTGTGCCCCGGATTGCCCGACCAGACGAGCCCGACGCGCGGACGTTTGCTCGCGAGCCGGGCGTCCCAATCGGTCGTGCTCGCCGGTGCGCTCAGATAGGGCACCGCAGCCGGAATTGTCGTCCAGTCCGTCCTGAACGCGAGCGGCAGGCTCAACAGCGGACAGTGCAGATCGAAGTCGGGCAGCGGCTCGCCGCGCGCGATCACCTGCGCAGGTCCGGCCAGCGTGCGCATCAACTCGACCAGCGGCCGCTGCACTTCGAGGATCACGCGCGCGCCCAGCGCCGCCACCATCGGCGCGTAGCGGCAGAACTGGATGGTATCGCCAAGCCCCTGCTCGGCGTGCAGCAGCAGCGTCTTGCCCGCGACCGGCACATCGCCGCGCCAGAACGGCTGCACAAAGCCGCGCGCCAGCCCCGGGTTCGACGCCAGCCGCCACTCGTGCTCCTCCCAGCCCCGCGCGAGGTCGCCGGACAGGAGCAGGACCTGCGCCCGGTTCCAGTGCGCATGCGCATGACCAGGGCGGATGGCGATGGCGCGTTCGAAACAGGCCAGCGCCTCGCCGCTCCGTTTCTGCTCGAACAGGGCGATGCCGCGGTTATTGAGCGCATCGAGATGCGCCGGATTGCACGCCAGCGCCGCCGCGTAGCTCTCCAGCGCCGCGTCGAACCGCCGCAAGGTCTGCAAGGCGAGCCCGCGGTTGTTGTGGGCATCGGCATAATCGGGCTTGAGCCGCAGCGCGCGGTCGCAGCTCGCCAGCGCTTCCTGCGCACGGCCGAGCTCGCGCAGCGCCAGCGCGCGGTTGTTGAGCGCCTCGGCATGGTCGGGTGCGAGCGTCAGCGCCCGGTCGCAGTGCGCGAGCGCCTCGTCGAAGCGTCGCAGGCTGTTGAGCGCCGCGCTGCGATTGGTCAGCGCCACGACGTCGTCCGGGCGCGCGGCGAGCGCCGCACCGATGAGCTCGGCCGCCTCGGCGCTGCGTTCCTGCTGCTGGCGCAGCACGCCGAGGAGATGCAGCGCGTCGAACTGCTGCGGCAGGGCGTCGAGCACGGCGCGATAAAGCGGCTCGACCTCTGCGAGACGCCCCGCCTGATGCAACGCGATGGCTTTGCGCAAGGCGCTATCGAGATCGATCGCCGCGGTCTGACGACTCATCCGCGCAGGATAGCATCGGCGCGCTGCCGGCGGCGGAACTCCGCCCCCCCGCGGCGTGCCCGCGCTATCGAAGTGTTAACGCCGCCCGCCTAGCCTGCATCTTTCAACACGAGGACAACGAGACGCCGAATGTCGAGCGCGTACGGGTTCCAGTCGCGCACCGCACCCGCCGGCGTCGCCGGCGTCGACCCCTTCTCGCACGACTCGACGGCGGCCGCCGTTGCGCGGCTGACCGAACTCGTCGAGGCGCAGGCCCGCGTCATCCGCCGGCACGAGAGCGCGATCGCCCGCGGCCGCGAGATCTTCGAGCGCGCCTCTGCCGCCGCGCGCCTCGGCCTGTGGGAGTGCGATCTCGCCACCGAGCGGCTGCAATGGTCGGGCGGCACCTACGACATGTTCGGCATTGCGCGCGAGACGCCGCTCCGGCGCAATCAGACGCTCTTGCGCTACCCGTCCGAGTCGCTGCGAACGCTCGAGCGGATCCGCAGCCGCGCGCTGGCCGAGCGCACCGGCTTCAACCTCGACACCGATATCGTCACGCCCTCCGGCAGCCGGCGCTGGATCCGCATCACCGCGACGGTCGAATGCGCGGGCGACCGGCCGATGCGCCTGTTCGGCCTCAAGCAGGACATCACCGAGGAGCGCGCCGCCTGGGAGCGCATGCGGCGCCTGGCCGAGTTCGACGACCTGACCGGGCTCGCCAATCGCACGCAGTTCCAGGCGCGGCTCGCCGAGGCCTGCGGCGACGACAGCGGCGTCAATGCCGGCGGCACACTTCTGCTGGTCGATCTCGACGGCTTCAAGGACGTGAACGACTCGCTCGGGCACACGGCCGGCGACGAATGCCTGAAGCAGGCTGCGCAGCGGCTGGCTGCCGCCTGCGACCGCGCCAGCATCGTCGCCCGCATCGGCGGCGACGAATTCGCCGTGTTGCTTGCCGCCTCCGACGCGGCGCCGGTGCTCTACGCGCGGCAAATCATCGCCGCCATGAAGCGGCCGATCCGCTGCGGCGCGCACCGCTTCCAGGTCGGCGCCTCGGTCGGGCTCGCCGCGATCCGCGGTTGCCGCTCGGCCGATGCGTTCAAGCGCGCCGATGCCGCGCTTTATGCGGCCAAGGCGGCCGGCCGCAACACCTTCCGCTGGTTCGACCCGGCGACGATGCGGCTCTAGGCCGTCCCGTCTCCGCCACCATGAGCCGGCGCGATGCCGGAACGCGCGCCCACCCGGCACGGCGCCACGCGGGCCGGCCGAATGCCAATTCGGTGCTGCCGGTGCCTGAGAACGCAAACGGCGCGCGGCCGTGACGACCGCGCGCCGTTGAATTGAAGCTGTGCGCCGCCTTCCTTACGCGGTCGCCTTGGCCAGCGCGCGGCGGGCCAGTACGCCGACGAGATGGGCGCGATACTCGGCCGAGGCGTGGATGTCGCTGTTCATGCCGCTTGCCGGCACGGTCAGCCCCTCGATCGACTTCGGTGAGAAGCGCTTCTTCAGCGCCTCTTCGAAGGCGGTGACGCGGAACACGCCGTTCGATCCGGCGCCGGTCACGGCCACGCGGATATCCGGGCCACGCTTCGACACGAACACGCCGACCAGCGCGAAGCCGGAGGCTGGGTGCTTGAACTTCTCGTAGGCCGCCTTCTTGGCGATCGGGAAGCTCACCTTGGTGATGATCTCGCCCTCTTCCAGTGCGGTCGTGAACATGCCTTGGAAGAAGTCGTCGGCGGCGATGCGCCGCTTGTTGGTGATGACGGTGGCGCCGAGGCCGAGCAGCGCCGCCGGATAATCGGCGTTCGGATCGTTGTTGGCGATCGAGCCGCCGATCGTGCCGCGGTTGCGCACCTGCGGATCGCCAACCGCGCCGGGCACGTCGGCGAGCGCCGGCATCGCCTGCCGCAGCACGTCGGATTTGGCGACGTCCGCGTGGCGCGCCATGGCGCCGATCACTACCGAGCGGCCCTTGAGCTCGACGCCGCTCAGGCCCTCGACCAGCGACAGGTCGACCAGCGCCGAGGGCTGCGCCAGGCGCTGCTTCATCACCGGCAGCAGCGAGTGGCCGCCGGCCAGGAGCTTGGCGTCCGGATTGCGCGCGAGCAGGCCGGC
>Ga0182749_1002925_pt1 | contig 12123 bp, 10 predicted proteins | sample eDN3rd37CKraftMG_FD_128875 | JGI IMG/M metagenome (GOLD analysis project Ga0182749, IMG submission 128875) | Enriched Miracle-Growth compost microbial communities from Emeryville, California, USA - eDNA 3rd pass 37_C Kraft MG (version 2) (version 2) ...
AAAATACGGGTCATGCCGACTTTACGCCCTACCAGGCCCAGCCGGTAAGCGGCAGGCGTAGGTGTCGAGTTCGACATCGTTTTCTCCATTCCCGACTGCGATTGGTCGGGGCTAATTACCGTATACATGAACCCGCCTGCAACTGCGGGCCCCGCATACACGAATCTCAAGGCCAAAAGAAAAAAGCTACTTTTTTGGCTAAGCCTCGCACTTTAACACGAGTCAAGCAAACCTGGCAAGCAGCGCATCATCACACGGATGGAGAAGCCCGCCGTTCAGGCGGAAACGCAACAGAATCGCAATGGCACGCGCATGGGCGCCGTCAGAACGCCCTATTTCCCAAATGACGGGACACCCCGTCCATGTTCTTGAGGCCGCGCTATTGCGGCTCAGGAGGCCCTCGCCAAGAATAGTCGCATACCCGATCGGGAAGCATTCCCTTCCTGCCGCATCTGCTCTTGTCCCCGGAATATCTCAATCACCATGTATATCAGCGAACAGTTACTGAATCCCGACGAGCGCCGTCTGCGCTTGTCCGCTCAGCTTGGCGTGGAGCATGTCGTCCTGGACAACCGGGGAACGGAGCTTGTGTCCGCATCGGGCGGCGCCAGCGCGTGGGACAGCGCAAGACTGGGGCAGTATCGTCGCTGGGTCGAGGGCTTCGGCCTGAAACTGGATGTGTTCGCGCTTGATGTCGGTTCCATATTGCTGGATTCCATGGTGGACCTGGCGGGCGCCAGGAAGCAGCGTGCCGTACTGGCCGACAACATACGCAAAGCAGCCGACGCAGGCATCGACTGTCTCAAGTACAACGTCCAGATGGTGGGCATCACCCGCACCGCGCTCAAGCCCGGACGAGGCGGGGCAATGAATTCTGGCTTCACGCTGGCGGACTATTCCCCGCAGGACGATGACCGGCATTCTTACTGGGGTGTGGGATATCCGGGCAGCCAGGCCACGCCCGACAGCCTTCCCCCGGACGCTGAAGACGCGGCGTCTGTGCGCGAGGCTGCGGCGCTGTGCGGCCAGCGAGTCGCGCGCGACGTACCCGCAGTCAGCGAAAAGGCGGGATGGGACGCCATAGAGTTTCTGGTGGAGGGTCTGGTCCCCGCAGCCGAACAGGCCGGCGTGCGGCTGGCCTGCCACCCCCATGATCCCGCCTATCCTCCAGGGGGCCTGAACGGTATCGAACATGTGGTCGGATCGGCGGACGGGTTGCGCCGATTTCTTGCCTTGAGCCCAAGCCGCAGCCACGGACTGAATTTTTGCCAGGGAACCGTGGCGGAGATGTTTACCGATCCGGGAAAAGCCATGATTCCCGTCATTGAGGAGTTCGCCGCAACCGGCCGCATCTACATGGTTCATTTCCGCAACATTCGCGGCGGTTATCTGGATTTCCAGGAGGTGTTTCCCGACGAGGGAGACGTTGACATGCTCGAAGCCATCAAGGCCTACCAGCGCGGCGGATACGCCGGCCCGCTCTGTCCCGACCATGTGCCGGTGTCTGAACTGGACACGGGGCGCGAACGCTTCATGTCGTTTGCCCTTGGATATACCAGGGGGCTGCTGCAGGCGGCCGGCATACGTCCGTCGCGGCCATAGCGCACATAGATATCCAGGCATGGGCGCTACCGCGCCATGCCTGCCAACAAGCGGGCGGCGAGACGCCCGCGAATTTCCCAAAGGAGAGCAGCATGACCAACAAGAAAAGCCTGCTGGCAGCCCTGGCACTCGGCGCAGTCTGCCTGGGGATATCCGGGCCGGGGATGGCAAATGACGCGGCGGCCAGTTACCCCGACAAGCCAGTCACCATCATTGTGCCCTTTCCTGCGGGCGGCACATCGGATGTCATGGGACGGTTGATAGGCGACGAGCTTGGCAAGGAGCTGGGCCAGCCCTTCATCATCGAGAACAAAGGCGGCGCGGGAGGCGTGATCGGCAGCGCACAGGCGGCCCGCGCCAAACCGGACGGCTACACCCTGCTGCTGTCTGGCATAGGCAGCAATGCCATCGTGCATGGCATGACGCCCAAGCCGGAATATGACTCCACCCGCGATTTCATCCAGATCTCCCAGCTGGAGTCGGGTCCGAACGTCCTGGTCGTCAATCCGCAGATGCCTGCCAAGACGCTGCAGGAATTCGTGGCGTATGTGAAAAACACCCCGGCGACGTGACCTATGCGGTGACCTTTGGCGCTTCCGGGCACCTGGCCATGGAATTGCTGCGCACCAAGGCGGGGCTGAACATGATGGGCGTGCCCTACCGGGGCGGCGCGCCAGGCCTGACCGCTGTCATGGCGGGCGAGGTGAACGCGATGTTCATTAACCAGGACGCTGCCTTGCCACTGGTGCGGGCGGGCAAACTGCGCGCGCTTGCGGTAGCCAGTAAGGAGCGCAACCCGCTGTTCCCCGACGTACCCACTGTGGCTGAATCTGGCTATCCAGGCTTCGAGGCAATTTCCTGGGCCGGGCTGTCGGCCCCTGCCGGCACGCCGCCCGCAATTGTGCACAAGCTGGAAACCGCCATGCGCACGGTCTTTTCAAAACCCGAGAACAAGGAACGGCTCGAGCGTACCGGACTCGTCGTTGTGGCCTCGACATCCCAGGAATATTCCGACTTTGTGAAGAGCGAAATCAAGAAGTGGGGCGACCTTATCAAGGAAGCCAATATCAAGGCCAAGTAGCGATATTACTTTTTCATCCCAAGGAGCATTCTTATGAACGACACCCTTCTAGCAGACGCACCTGCCACGGCCGGGGACAGCAATCGAAACGCAGGCAACGCAGATCGCGACCGCATTGACTGGATCCGGCTTTCGCTGGTCTACCTCCCGCTGGCCGCCCCCATCAGCGATGCGAAGGTCCTGACCGGACGGCAACAGCCGCTGACAGAGATTGCCTTCATCTTTGCGGAGATTCGCTCGCGCGATGGCCACGAAGGTGTCGGCTTCGGCTACTCGAAGCGCGCGGGAGGCCCTGGCATGTACGCGCATGCGAAAGAAATCGCTCCACAACTGATCGGCGAGGATCCCAATGACATCCAGCGCATCTGGAACAAGCTGATCTGGGCAGGCGCCTCGATGGGCCGCAGTGGCCTGACTACGCAAGCCATTGCGCCTTTTGACATTGCGCTATGGGACATGAAGGCAAAGCGCGCCGGGCTGCCGCTGGCACGTCTGTTGGGCGCGCATCGTGATTCCGTCCAGTGCTACAACACTTCCGGCGGCTATCTGTCGATGCCGCTGGAACAAGTGATCGACAACATCGACAAATCGCTGGCCAATGGCATCGGCGGCATCAAAATCAAAGTGGGCCAACCGGACAGCAAGGTAGACTTGCAACGCGTGCAACGCGTACGGGAGCACCTGGGCGACAGCTTTCCGATGATGGTGGACGCCAACCAGCAATGGGACCGTCCCGCCGCTCAGCGTCTGGGACGGGTGCTGGAGCAGTATGACCTGACCTGGATTGAAGAACCGCTTGACGCCTACGACATCGAAGGCCATGCGGCACTCGCCGCAACGCTGGACACACCGGTTGCCACAGGCGAAATGCTCACCAGCTTTGGCGAGCATGCCCAACTGGCCTCGGCGGGCGCGTGCGATTTCATCCAGCCTGACGCGCCTCGGGTGGGCGGCATTACACCCTTCCTGCAGATCATGAATCTGGCGGACTACAAGGGCATCAAGCTCGCGCCTCATTTCGCCATGGAAATCCATCTGCATCTGGCCGCAGCGTATCCGCGCGAACCGTGGCTGGAGCATTTTGAATGGCTCGAGCCCATGTTCAACGAACGGCTGACATTGCGCGAGGGCCGCATGCTGGTGCCTGACCGCCCAGGCCTGGGCTTCAGCTTGAGCGAGCAGGCACGCGGGTGGACGGCCGACTCAGCCGAGTTCACAGGCCAGGCCTGACACGCGCATCCAACCTCCATACGGAATCTCCATGGCTGACAATGCTGTCCAGACGCCGCGTCCACGGCGCAATCCCGAATCACTGCGCTCGTGGCGCTGGCTGGGCCAGCCCTCCATGCGGACCTTCAATCACAGGTCTCGCATGGCACAGATGGGCTACGTCTCGGCCGACTACATGGGAAAGCCGATCATCGCAATCATCAATACCTGGAGCGATATCAACCCTTGCCACACCCATTTCAAGGATCGCGTTCAGGAGGTCAAGCGCGGCATATGGCAGGCAGGCGGCTTTCCACTGGAAATGCCCGCCATGTCGCTAGCCGAACCCTTCCAGAAGCCCAGTGCTCTGCTGTACCGCAATCTGCTGGCCATGGAGACCGAGGAGCTGCTGCGCTCCTACCCCGCCGATGCGGTCGTACTGATGGGAGGCTGCGACAAGACGACACCAGCATTGCTGATGGGTGCGTTCTCGATGAACATACCTGCGATCTTCATGCCCGCCGGCCCCATGTTGCGAGGCAACGCCGGCGGCCAGACGCTGGGTTCGGGCAGCGATATGTTCAAGAACTGGAATGAATTGCGCGCGGGAGCAATCAGCGATGCGCAGTGGGAGGAAGTACTATCCGGCATTGCACGCTCGCCCGGCCACTGCATGACCATGGGCACGGCATCGACCATGACTAGCGCGGCCGAAGCACTGGGCATGACGCTGCCCGGTGCGACGTCGATACCGGCACCCGACGCCCGCCACGCCCAGATGGCAGTGAAAACCGGCAAGCGCATCGTGGCCATGGCATGGGAAAACCTTCGGCCATCCGACATCATCACAGCGCAGTCGTTTGACAATGCGATCGTCACGGTGCTGTCCCTCGGAGGCTCAACCAACGCGCTGGTGCATCTGATCGCTATGGCGCGCCGCGCCGGGGTACCCCTGTCGTTGGACCGCTTTGACCAACTTGCTGCGAACACCCCATTGGTTGCGAACTTGCGTCCGGCTGGCGCCTACCTGATGGAAGATTTCTATTACGCAGGAGGTCTGCGCGCGCTGATGCGTCAATTGGGGAGCCGACTGCATCGCGAAGCGCTGACGGTCAATGGCAGGTCTGTGGGCGAGAATGTGGCCGATGCGCGCATCCACAACGACAAGGTCATCCTGCCCGAAGATCAGGCACTGGTGGCCAATGGCAGCCTCGCCATTCTGCGTGGCAACCTCTGCCCTGATGGCGCGGTGATCAAGCCTGCGGCAGCTGAAGCTCGCCTGCTCAGGCACAAGGGCCGTGCAATCGTGTTCGAGAATTATGCCGCGCTTTCTGCCGGCATCGATGACCCCGATCCGGATGTGGACGCGGACAGCGTCATCGTGCTGCAGAATGCAGGGCCGCTCGGTGGCCCGGGCATGCCTGAATGGGGCCAGTTGCCCATCCCCCGCAAGCTGCTGCAGCAGGGCGTGCGGGACATGTTGCGTATTTCTGATGCACGCATGAGTGGCACCAGTTTCGGTGCCTGTGTGCTGCATGTGGCACCAGAATCACATATCGGAGGGCCGCTGGCACTGGTGCGCACCGGCGACATTATTGAAATCGATGTAGCGCAACGGCGCCTGGACATGCAGGTCAGCAACGAAGATCTGGCGCGCAGGCGCGCGGCATGGCAGCCGCCGGAGGCCTCGTATCAGCGGGGCTATGGCGCATTGTTTGCCCAGCAAGTCACACAGGCAAACGAAGGATGTGATTTCGCCGTGCTGGAGGGGACGGCGCATACAGCGGATCCAGATATCTACTGAATGCAGGAGATCAGGCGGCCCCGGTGTAGTCCACGGCCGCCCAGGCAAAGTAATGTCGCAGGTTAATGTCGCAGGTCTTCGATCAGCGCCTGGTGGGCGCGGTGGGTCAGGTAGGCATTGAGCGCCGCCGGAACACGACAATATGCCGCATCATGATTCAGCTCCCGGCGGCTTGAGCGCATAGCCGCGCCCGGCATAATCGAAATCCACCAGTTGGTTGATATCGGCCTCCTGGTCAGCCGGGCTGGCGTAGTAGGCGCGGATCTCGCTGATCTTTCCTGTCTCGGGGCAGAAGCGATACCACTCGTCGCCACGCAGCGCCTTGCCTATGGCCGTTTTCCAGTGCGTCCATTCGATCACCGCTTCCGGGCTGTCATGGCTGACCAGGATTTTCTCTATGGTCCAGCGAGAGCCGAGATGCTCGACGCACCAGACCCATTTGCGCGCGATCATGTCAGCCGAGCGCCATGGAACCTCCGGCAGCCCCGCAGGAAAGTAGTGCACGGCGTCAGGCGTGAAGCAGTCAATGAGTTGTTCATAGCTGCCTGCATTGCAGGCAGCAAAATATTTTCGGATCATGGCGGCGTGATCCGCCGCTGTGTGGCGTGGGGTGCTCATGGGTAGACCTCTATTATTCCGGATTCGATGCGGCCTCAGCGAAGGCCTGCGGCGGGAGCAACGGCGGGGATGGGCGGGCAGCCCTGTGCCATCCATTCCTGATACTGTCTGCGGGTTTCGTCGCTGGGAGGATACAGGCCCCATAGCGCTTCGCCTGCCTGGACGCGCATGGCCAGGTACGCCTCTATGGCATCGCGCTTTTCGCAAAGGTCAGCCATCTCTTCGGCCAGGTGGGCGGGGATCACCGTAATATTGTCCCCATCGCCATGAATGACATCGCCAGGATAGACCGCCACCCCGGCGCAACCAATGGGCACCTGCAGGTCGGCCACATGGTGATAGGCCAGTCGCGTTGTGGCGGTCACACCTGTGCCCCAGACAGGCAGCGGGCTCTCGGCCAGTTCGGTGCCGTCGCGAAAGCTCCCATCTGATATTACAGCCCGCGCGCCACGCATCATCATGCGCGTCACCAGCATGAACCCCATGGAGGCCGCCCGGCCATCATGGTTGCTGTCTATGACCAGCACATGGCCGGGCTCAATCTGCTCCACCCCCACCCACTGAAGATTGCCCGCATCGGGCTGGGTAGTCAGGTTGGCGTAGTTGTCCACATCTTCGCGCGCCGGTATGAAACGCATGGTGTATGCCCTGCCCGCAAAGGGCTTGACCTTGCGATTCAAGGGCCGCAGGCCGTGCAGCACAGGCTGGCGAAAGCCCTTGATATAGAGCTGCGTTGTCAGCGAACCGCTGGACACCCTGGCGAGCCTGTCCAGTACGCTGTCGGGGACGTTGTGCGCAGGCGCATGCCTGGGTATCTCTGCAAGGGGAGGAGGGTTGCTTGCGTGCATCATGTTCTCTCGCGTGGCTACGGGTGAATGACCGGTATGTCCCAGCTTGTGAGACAAGATGTATGAACCGGGGTGTCAGAAAATTATAGGTATGAAGAAGGCAGCGTTTACAGCTGTTTCCAGGCTGCCGATCACCCTACAATGCCTGAAATCCCACTGTTTGAGACAAGCGCCCATGTCAGTAAACCCAGGCCAGGGCACAGGCTCCCTTGAGAAGGCCATAGACCTGCTCGAAGCCGTCGAAAGCTCGCCGGAAGGCATCAGCCAGGTCGAGTTGGCGGCGCGGCTCGGCTTGCCAAGAACGACCGTCTACAGGCTGCTTGCCACATTGATTGCGCGTGGAATGATACGGCGCGATCCCTTGCGGCAGGTGTACTGCCTGGGACTGCGCTGCTTTGAAATGGCACGCCAGAGTTACGCCATGCCTGACCTTGTGGGCGCGGCCGCGCTGGAAATGCGGGCGCTGCGAGACTTGACCGGCGAAACCACCTACCTGGGCGCGCGGGATGGCCTGGAAGTCATATCCCTGGAACGGGTTACCGGCGTGCACAGCCATCGATCCGAGGCGATACTGGGCAGGCACAAGCCCATGCACTGCACCAGTCAGGGCAAAGCCATTCTCGCCGCAATGGAGGAGCCCGCACGCGAGGCACTGATCCGGGAATTGACGCTGACCGCACAAACACCGCTCACCATCACTGATCGACGTCGGCTTCATGCCGATATCCGCATTACGGCGGCGCGCGGCTATTCCATTGATGATGAAGAAATTGCATTGGGCGTGCGCTGCGTGGGGGCGGCCATCGTGGATGCGCAGGGCAAGGTGCGCGGCGCGCTCAGCATTGCCGGCCCCGCCTACAGGCTGACGCGCGAGCGGCTGGATCTGCTGGGTCCCGAGGTTGCTGAAGCCGCCCGGCGCGTTGGCGCACAGCTGACGGTCGTAAAAGACAGCGGCCCCGCCGCAGGGGAACCCGCGCCCATACCGGGCCGCTGGGCTTTCCACGGCGCGTTCCCGATATGGTCGAAAGAACATGATTGCCTCTTCTGGGCGGATACGCTCGCGCCCGCCATTCATTGCTGGAATGGCAGGAGTGACACTACCCTGATGGCGCTTGACTCGCCCATCCTCGGCATGGCCTCATGTGATGATCTGCTTATCGTGGCCCAGGCATCGAACTGGCTCGCCATCGAGGCCGATGGCAGCACCCGCGCGTGCCAGGTCAGCGTTCCAGGCACGGTCCTGGCCCTGGCGGAAGGAGGCCCAGGCCGCATGTGGGCGGCCGTGGAGCATGAGCAGGGATACGTTCTGGTCGGAGCCCTGGGAATAGCCGGCCGGTTTGAGCCTCGCTGGCGCATTGATGAGCCAGTGGGCGCGCTCTGCCCGGCTCCCGAGCAAGGCATGCTCTATGCCACCACACCAGGCTCGGGATCAATTCTGATGCTGCGGGAGGACGACCGTACGATTCGGCGCTTTATCAGCATGCCGCGCGGGTCAGGCCGCCCGCTCGGCCTTGCACGCGATGCGGCAGGCGGCATCTGGACGGCCATGGGTGACGGATGGAGCGTATTGCGCTTTTCTGCGGATGGCGGCATAGACCGCGTCCAGGGCATGCCCGTACCCCACCCCGTTGATCTGGCGGTTGGCGGGCATGATGGCCAGACGCTGTTCATCACCAGCGCACGGCACCGCGTACCGATGGAAACCCTCGCAAGCGCCCCGCTTTCAGGCAGGCTGTTCAGTCTTTCACTGGCGCCGCCCGCCTGACCACGAAACGTTCCACGTATTCATTGACGGGGCGGTTGCGGATGTCTTCGGGCGAGCCGACCTGCTCTACTTTTCCGTCGCGCAGAATAATGATGCGCTGGCCTAGGCGCAGCGCCTCTTCAATGTCGTGCGTGATGAAAACAATCGTCTTGCGCAAGCGCTGCTGCAATGCCAGAAGCTGGTCCTGCATGTCATAGCGGATCAGCGGGTCGAGCGCCGAGAAAGCCTCGTCCATCAGTAGCACCTGGGCATCGATAGCCAGCGCCCTGGCTAGGCCGACACGCTGGCGCATGCCGCCCGAGAGTTCGTCGGGATAGTTCTTCTGGTATTCCTCAAGCCCCACGCGCTCCAGCCATTCCCGCGCAGTATCCCTTGCCTGGCGGCGGGGCTCGCCTCGCACGCTCAGGCCAAACGCGACATTGTCCAGGACGTTGATGTGCGGAAGCAGGCCAAAGCTCTGGAAGACCATGCTGATCTTGTGGCGGCGCAGTTCCCGCAGGGCAGGCATGCTCAGGGCAAGAATGTTTTCGCCGTCCACCAATATTTCGCCCGCGGAAGGGTCGATAAGCCTGTTCAGGTGCCGCACCAGGGTAGACTTGCCCGAACCAGACAGGCCCATGATGCAGGTAATGCGGCCCGAGGGGATCTGCGCATCGACACCGGCAAGCCCCACATTGGCGCCTGTTTCCGCCTGGACTGTGGATTTGTCCGCACCCTGCCGCAGCATGGCCAGCGCCTGGGCCTCCTGGCGTCCAAACACCTTGTAGACGCCATTGATCTGTATCTTGATCTCTTCGCGGGTAGCGTCGGCACGGCCTGCGTCGGGGGAATAGGTTTCGCTCATCGCGCGCCCTCCTGTTCCCGCATGGCCTGGCGCCGCCTGCGCGGCCTGCCGTATGCCTGCGTAATGCGGTCAATGACAATGGCAAGAATGACAATGGCAACCCCGGCCTGCAAGCCGCGCCCAACGTCCAGTGTCTGTATGCCGGCGAGCACATCTTCCCCCAGGCCCCGCGCGCCAATCATGGAAGCGACGACCACCATGGCCAGCGCCATCATGGTTGTCTGGTTGATGCCCGCCATGATGCTTGGCCGGGCCAATGGCAATGTCACCCTGACCAGCATCTGCCAGCGCGTCACACCGAAAGACTGGGCCGCCTCCATGACATTGCGGTCGACCTGGCGCAGGCCCAGGACGGTCAGGCGTATCAGCGGCGGCACGGCATAGATGATGGTGGCGAACAAGGCCGGCACCTTACCCAGCCCGAACAGCATCAGCACAGGTATCAGATACACAAAACTGGGCAGCGTCTGCATCACGTCAAGCACCGGCGTGAGCACCCGCCGCAATACTTTGCTTCCTGCGGCCAGAACCCCCACGGGAATGCCCAGCACAATGGAGAACAGGGTGGAAACCAGCACCAGCGAGAATGTCTGCATGAGTTTGTCCCACAGGCCCACGGCGCCTATCGCGTACAAGCATGCGACATACAGTATCGTGGTCAGTGTCTTGCGCGTGGCATGCCACGACAGCAGCGCCACAATAGCCAGGAAAAGCCACGCGGGCAGGGCCTGCATCATGTTTTCCACAGGTAGCAGCACCTTGGTCAGTATGAGCTCGCTGGCCTTGCGCAGGCTGTCGCCATAGGTCTTGACGAGTGCGACAAGCCGCTTGTTCACGAAATCCGCCGCCGACCAGTCAGGGAAAATATCCGGCCCGGCGGCCTTGGGCTGCGCCAGCCCCAAGGCCGTATCAGCCCTGGTGGCGGCATCCGACGGCAACCAGGCATGCCAGATGTCCGGATTCTCGCGCAGAAAGCGGGTTGCCATGGCTTGGCCGCTGGCATGTGACTCCGTCATGTACAGAATCATTTTGTTCAGCAGCGGCGGCTGGAACTGCAGCCGTTCCAGGAAGGCGATGAGCCCAGGGTTGGCCTGGGCAAACCGGGCCGACACGCCGACGCCAAGGTGGGCGACCAGAAAATCGGATGAGCATAATGTGCCTTCGCCGCTTACGATCGTGTCCCAGCACTGCTGGTCAAAAGGATCCTGCGCCACCTTGGCAAACTTGTATTTGGCCATCAGACCCGCGGGCTGCCAGTAGTAGAAAAGAATGGGCACGCCTCGGTCATACGCGGAGCTGATGGCCGAATCCAGGGCGGCACCGGTACCCGCGCGAAAATTGCTGTAGTCGTCCTCAAGCCCATGCACCCGCAGCAGGCGGCTGTTGGTCTGCTCGCAGACCCACCCTGAGGGACAGTTCAGAAAGCGGCCTTTGGATGGGTCTTCGGGGTCGCGAAACAGGTGCTTGTAGCGCGGCAGATCCCGCCAAGTCTTCAGGTCGGGCGCCGTGGCTTCTATGCCGCGCGCGCTGTCGCCATGCACAACATAGTCAGGCACATACCAACCCTGCTCCGCGCCCCCTGCCAGAGTGTCGCCGACGACCATGACATCGCCTGCCTTGATAGCCTTTTCAATAATGGGCGAGCGGCCGGTCCATATTTCGGCAATGATCTGCAGGTCATCCTGTGCCAGCGCGGATTCCGTGGCGGCGGGCGTACCCGGCACGATTTCTGTCTTGCATTCGTAAGCGGTCTCAAGCAGGGCCTGAATGACATGCATGGTGAATGTTGCGCTTTCCCATGCCTGATCTGCCAGTTTGACAGGCTGGCCGCCATTGCATGCACCCTGCTGCGCCGTGGCGGGAGCACTTGCCACCGCCAGTACCAACATGCAGAGAAACAACTGTAGTCTGCGCATCCGCAACGCCCCTCCTGTACCGCGTCACCTGCGAAACATACAGGCCTGCATCCACGCAGCACGGCATTATTGTTCGTGTCTGCCAAATGCAAAACGCCATGCTGCGAGCATGGCGTTTTGGCAGATTTGCACCCGAGGTGCTCGGGATACAGCTTACTGCAATGCGATTTCGACGTCCACACCTGCGGGCAGGTCAAGGCGCATCAGCGCGTCGACAGTCTTGTCGGTGGGATCCACAATGTCCATCAGACGTTGGTGCGTACGCATTTCGAACTGATCGCGCGATGTCTTGTTCACGTGCGGCGAACGCAGAACGTCGTAGCGACGGATACGAGTAGGCAGCGGAACCGGGCCGCGCACCACCGCGCCCGTGCGCTTGGCCGTTTCAACGATTTCGGCTGCGGACTGATCGATCAGCTTGTAATCGAACGCTTTC
>Ga0182749_1002927_pt1 | contig 12110 bp, 8 predicted proteins | sample eDN3rd37CKraftMG_FD_128875 | JGI IMG/M metagenome (GOLD analysis project Ga0182749, IMG submission 128875) | Enriched Miracle-Growth compost microbial communities from Emeryville, California, USA - eDNA 3rd pass 37_C Kraft MG (version 2) (version 2) ...
CCGACTTCCACATGGAGGACGTGCACCGGGCCGGCGGCATCCCCGCCCTGCTCGGCGAGCTCGACCGTGCCGGGCTGCTGAACCGCGACGTCAGCTCCGTGCACACCCCCACGCTGCGCGAGTGGCTCGACGACTGGGACATCCGGGGCGGCAAGGCCACCGACCGCGCTCTCGAGCTGTTCCACGCCGCCCCGGGCGGGGTGCGCACCACCCAGGCCTTCTCGACCTCGAACCGCTGGGAGTCGCTCGACACCGACGCCGTCAACGGCTGCATCCGCGACAAGGAGCACGCCTACACGGTCGAGGGCGGGCTCGCGGTGCTGCGCGGCAACCTCGCCGAGGACGGCGCCGTGTTCAAGACCGCGGGCGTCGACCCGGACGTCTTCCACTTCGTGGGCCGCGCCATCGTGTGCGAGTCCCAGGAGGAGGCCGTCGAGAAGATCCTGTCCAAGCAGGTCGAGCCCGGCCACGTCGTCGTCGTGCGCTACGAGGGCCCCTCCGGCGGACCGGGCATGCAGGAGATGCTCTACCCGACCTCCTTCATCAAGGGCCGCGGCCTGGGCAAGGTGTGCGCGCTGATCACCGACGGCCGGTTCTCCGGCGGCTCGTCCGGCATCTCGATCGGTCACGTCTCGCCCGAGGCCGCGGCGGGCGGCCTGATCGGGCTCGTGGAGGACGGCGACGAGATCGAGATCGACGTCGACACCCGCCTCGTCCGGCTCAACGTGCCCGACGACGTGCTCGCCGACCGCCGCGCGAAGATGGAGGCCTCCGAGCGCCCCTGGCAGCCGCGCGACCGCGAGCGCTACGTCTCTCCCGCGCTGCGCGCCTACGCCGCCATGGCCACCTCGGCCGACCGTGGCGCCGTGCGCGACGTCTCCCTGATCAGCCGCCGCTGAGCCTGCCCCCGGTCCTGCCGGGGGCGCCCGACCGCAGCCCACGACGATGCCTCCCGAGGAGAACGACGTGAACGAGTTCCCCTTCCTCGCCTTCGTCCTCGGCACGCTCGCAGTCGCCGCGGTGGCGCGTCGCAAGGCCTGGCCGGTCCCCCTCGTGATCGTCGCCGTCGGGCTGGCGGTCTCGTTCGTCCCGGGCGTCCCGCACTTCGACGTCGAGCCCGAGCTGCTGCTCGGGGTGGCCCTGCCGCCCCTGCTCTACTCGGCGTCGACGTCCAGCTCGTACCAGGACCTGCGCTCGTCGCTGCACTCGATCACGCGCCTCGGGGTGGGCCTCGTCATCGTCTCGGCCTTCGCCGTGGCGGGCGCCGTCGTGCTGTTCTTCCCCGACGTCCCCTTCGCCGCGGCGCTCGTGCTCGGCGCCGTCGTCGCGCCCCCGGACGCGGTCTCCGCCGTCGCGGTCGGCAAGCGGCTCGGCCTGCCGCGGCGGGTGATGACGGTCCTCACGGGCGAGAGCCTGATCAACGACGCCACCTCGCTGACGCTCTACAAGGTCGCTCTCGCCGGGGTGGCGGGCGGTGCGTGGACGCTCTCGGAAGGGCTCAAGGTCTTCGCGGTGGCCGTGCTCGTCGGGCTCGGCGTCGGCCTCGTGATCGGCGTCGTCGCCCACCGGGTGCGCCTCGCTCTCGCCGACCCGCCGATCGCGGTCGGGGTCGGCCTCGTCGTGCCCTTCGCCTCCTACTGGATCGCCGAGGAGCTCTCGGGCTCGGGCGTGCTCGCGGTGGTCGCAGCGGGGCTGTACCTCGGCCATCACGCGATCGAGGCGGGGTACGCGACGCGGCTCGAGGAGGAACCCCTCTGGGAGACGATCGACCTCGCCCTGGAGACCCTGACGTTCGCCCTCATCGGCGTGCAGCTCAAGTGGGTCGTGGGCGACGTCCTCGAGTCCGACCAGGGACTCGTGCACGCCCTGCTGCTCTCGGCCGCCGTGTTCGCGGTGGTGGTCCTGATCCGGCCCGTGTACGTCCTCGCGACGTCCTGGATGGACCGGATCCGGCTGCCCGGCAGCCCACGCCCGGAGAACGACACGCTCGACCGCACCGAGGCCACGGTGGTCTCCTGGGCGGGCATGCGCGGCGTCGTCACCCTCGCCGCGGCCGCCGCCATCCCCGCCGTGCTGGGCGGCGCCGCCTTCCCCGAGCATGCCTCGGTCCAGCTCGCCGCCTACACAGTGGCGATCGGCACGCTCCTGGTCCAGGGCACGACGCTGCCCCTGCTGATCCGGCGGCTGCGCATCGGTGGCGAGGACGACCGCCGTGTCGACTCCGCCCAGGAGATGCGCGTGCGCATGCTCATGGCCAAGGCGCAGGCCGAGGTCGTCACCGGGGCCGTGGACCGGTGGGCGGAGAAGATCGGCGAGGACAGGGCGAAGGGCATCGCGGCCGGCCTGCGGGACCGCATCATGGCGACCGGTGCGGCTGCCGCCCAGGTGCTGCGCGAGGACGAGTCGCTGCGGGACCTCGTCCCCCCGACCCCGACCGCCGAGACGCTCGTGGGCGGGCGAGGACGCCCTGGCGTCGCCGGCGGGACCGGCGGCGTGCCGCTGCGCGGAGCCGCCCCGGCGAGCAAGGAGGCCAAGGTCCGAGGACGGATGGTGGTCCAGGTGCGCCGTGACCTGATCAGCGCCCAGCGCGACGTCCTGACGCGTGAGCGGGACGCGGGGCACCTCAACGAGGACGTGACGCGGCGTCTGCTGCGGGAGATCGACCTGGCGGAGGAGTCGCTCGCCAGCTCGTGGACGGTCCGCTCGGTCTCCTGAGCAGGCCGGCCCACGCCGCCGGTGCGCTGCTACTCGTAGCCGTAGCCGCCCACGCTCTCGACGCCCGAGCGGTACTCCCAGTGCCACGGCTCGTACTTCGAGGACTTGGCCCAGTCCGGGTTGTACCACCCGAAGCTGTTGGCGTTGGCCTGCAGCCACTGCCACTCCGCGCTCGAGCTGTAGGTCGAGGAGCTGAAGTCGATGGCGTAGCCCCACCCGTGGTTCGACTTGCCGGGCGTCGCGGCCATGCCGCCCTTGACCGACTTCACGGAGAGCTGCTCGCCGTAAGAGCGGTACGCGGAGCTCACGCGCATGGGGCGGCCGAACCGCGCCTCGAAGGCGTCGCTCATCTCGGAGAACGCCAGGGCGGCGTCCGGCTGGAGCAGGAAGCCGCCCTGCGGCAGCTCGCACAGCTTGGACTCGTCCAGCATGCCGTTCGAACCCTGCACGGTGCCGCCCGCGCATGAGGTGAGCGAGCTGCGGGGCTCGCTGCGGGACGCCGCGGCGGCGAGCCGCTCGCGGCTGCTGACGGACTGCGCGAGGATCTTCGGCGACGTGGGCGCCTCGGTCGCGGAGGTGAGGATCGCGAGCGTCGAGGGGCCGATGACGTCCGCCGTCGCGGCGGCGCCCTGGGCAGCCGCCGCGGTGACGTCGCCGGGTGCCACCAGGTCCTTCACGGGGGAACCCTTGATGGCGGAGAGCGCCCCCGTGGTCGGCAGCGCGATGGTCGTGACGGCGAGAGCGGCGACCACCGCCGTACGCGGGATCCACGCGCGGTGCGGGGGCGCGGTGACCCGTCCCGACGACCGCGAGCGCAGCGGCACCACCACGTCGTGCTCGGCACCGTCGCGATCGGCGTCGTCACGATCGGCGTCGACGGACGCAGCGGGGGCAGCGGCCTCAGGGGTGGCGCTCTCGGGAGCCCTGGTCTCGGGGACGACGTTCGGGGAGGGAGCAGTCTCGGGCCCGGCAGCCTCGAGCGCGACGACCGTGGGGGCGGCGATCTCGGGCGCAGCCGTCGGCGGCACGGCCTCGCGAGGTGCCGCGGGCGCGACCATGGCCGCACGAGCCGCCGTGACCCGCGCACGGCGCACCGGCTCCGCGGTCCGTGCGGAGGGCGTGGCCGACGCAGGAGAGCGGGGGGCAGCGACCGTCGGGCGCGGGGCGTCGGGCTTCACGGCGCCGACCATGCGCCCAGCGCCGGTCGGCACGGCGCCGGCGACCTGCGGGACGGCACCGGTCTCACGCAGCCGACGTCGGCTGGCGCGGGTCTCGAGCACGGGCTCGGTCGGCGCAGGCGGGACGGAGTCCGTCGTGGCCGCGAGCGCGGGCGTCGGGGCCGGGACGACGGGGATCCCCTGGGACTGGGCGAGGCGCCGCGAGCGTCGTGTCGGCAGCGGTTCGGACGACACGCGGTCCGGCTCCGTGCGCACGAGCTCCAAGGTCACTGCGGGGGTCCTGTCCTGTCGCTGCGGCCCGTCGAGCGGGCGGGGTCCATCGGGTCCGGCGCTGCCGCGGCCCTCACCGAGGGTATCGAAGACCGGCGGTCTTGCCTACCCCCGAAAGCCGTCACACATGTCACAGCCCTCACAGCCGCCACACGAGCGCGGGAGGAGCGCGGACATCACCGCTGGTCGCGCTGCATCGAGTCCCGCACCTCGCCCACGAGCTCCTCGAGGATGTCCTCGAGGAAGACGACGCCGAGCGTCTCGCCGCGCGCCCGCACCCGGGCGAGGTGGGCGCCGGTGCGCTGCATGAGCGCGAGCGTGAGCTCGACCGCCGCCTGCGGCTCGACGTCGGCGAAGCTCCGCACGCGCGAGGCGTCGATCGGCTGCGCCGCCGCCGCGTCGTCGGCGTCGAGCACGTCCTTGAGGTGCAGGTAGCCGACCAGCTCGCCGGACCCCTCGAGGACCGGGAACCTGCTGAAGCCCGTGTGCGCCACGGCGCTCTCGAGCTCGGCGGGCGTGCACCCTATCGGGAGGGTCTGCAGCTGCGCGACGGGCACCATGACCTCGGCCGCGGTGAGGTCCGAGAACTCCAGGGCGCCGACGAGCAGACCCTGCTCGTCCTGCAGCACCCCCTCGGCCTGGGACTGCTCCACGATCGACTGGACCTCCTGCGCCGTGAAGGCAGAGGTGACCTCGTCGCGCGGCGTGACCCCGCCGAGCCGCACTACGTGGTTCGCCGTCCAGTTCAGGGCGACGACGACGGGCCTGACCACCCGGCCGAGCAGCACCAGCGGTGGCGTGAACCAGAGCACGGCGCGGTCGGGGTTGGACACGGTCACGTTCTTCGGCACCATCTCGCCGAGCACCACGTGCAGGTACACGACGACGCCGAGCGCCAGCACGAAGGCGACCGGGTGCGTGAGCCCCTCGGGCGCCCCGACCGCTCGCAGCGGCGCCTCGACGAGGTGGGCGAGCGCCGGCTCCGCGACGATGCCCAGGCCGGTCGAGCACACGGTGACGCCCAGCTGGGCGCAGGCGAGCATGAGCGAGACGTGCTCCATCGCCCACAGCACGGTCACGGCACGCTTGTCGCCGGCCTCGGCCAGGGGCTCGACGGCGCTGCGGCGTGCGGAGAGCACGGCGAACTCGGAGGCGACGAAGAAGGCGTTGCCGATCAGCAGCACGAGGCCGATCGCGATGCCGAGACCCGGGCTCACCGGTCTCCCACCCGCAGCCGCAGCCCGGACACGCGGCGTCCGAGCATCGTGACCACCGTGATGGCGACGGGGTGCGCGCCCGTGGCGTCCCGTCCGGGCACGACGACCTCGTCCCCGACCTGCGGGACCCGCCCGAGCTCGGCCATCACCAGACCGCCGAGCGTCTCGTACACCGCGTTCTCCGGCACCGAGATGCCGGTGCGCTCGGTCAGCTCGTCCGGCCGCAGCACCCCCGGCACGAGCCAGGAGCCGTCCGCCGTCCGCAGCGCCCCCGCACGTCGCGGGTCGTGCTCGTCGGCGACCTCGCCCACGAGCTCCTCGACGACGTCCTCGAGCGTGACGATGCCGGAGGTCCCGCCGTACTCGTCGACGACGACGGCCATCTGCAGCCCGAAGCCGCGCAGCTCGACCAGCAAGGGACGCAGGCCGACCGTCTCCGGCACCTGCGGCGCGGGGGCCATGAGGGCCGTCACGGGCACGGCGGCGCGCCGGTCCCGCGGGACGGCGACCACCTTGCGCACGTGGACGAGCCCCACGATGTCGTCGCGGGACTCCCCGATCACGGGGAAGCGCGAGTGCCCGGTGTCCCGGGCGAGCGCTACGACGTCGGCCGCCGTGTCGGTCTCGCGGACCACACGCACCCGCATGCGGTCCGTCATGACGTCGACGGCCGTCAGCTCGTCGAACTCGAGCGAGTTGGTGAGCAGGCGCGCGGTGCCCGACTCGAGGGTGCCCTCCTGCGCGGAACGGCGCACGAGCGCGGCGAGCTCCTGAGCGGAACGGGCCCCCGAGAGCTCCTCACGAGGCTCGACGCCGAACGCCCGCAGCAGCGTGTTCGCGGAACCGTTGAGCAGCACCACCAGAGGCCGGAAGACCTTGGTGAACCCCCGTTGGAGCGGCACCACGGTGCGGGCCGTCGGCCAGGGGGCCGAGAGCGCGAAGTTCTTGGGGACGAGCTCGCCGAACAGCATCGAGAACACGTTGATGAGCACGAGCGCGCCGACGACCGCGATCACTCCCGACGCCCCCGTGGTCAGCCTGCCGTGCCCGATCGCCCGCTCCAGCACGTTCGCGACCGCGGGCTGCGCGGTGTGGCCGAGCAGGATCGTCGTGATCGTGATCCCGACCTGCGCCGAGGAGAGCTCGGTCGACAGGTGCTTGAGGCCCGCGCGCACCGAGCGCGCCCTGCGGTCGTCGCCGTGGTCCGCCGCCACGGCGGGATCGATCGTCACCAACGCGAACTCCGAGGCGACGAAGACCGCCGTGCCCACGGTCAGCAGGACGCCGAGGCCGATGTTCCACCAGTCCATCACGGGCGCCCGGTGGTGGGGCGGGAGCGGGCGCTGGGGCGGCGGGCCGGGCGGACGCGATGGGCCGGGCGGACGCTGGGCGACGACGTCGTACCGCACGCAGACGTGTGCCGGAGGCCGGGCCGCGGGGGTCGGGCGAGCGGCGCCGGGAACCGTGGATGATCAGGATCGGGCATCGTGCACACGATGCTATCCGACCCACCCGCCCGCCGACCGAGCAACCCCAGCGGTCTCGACACGCCCAGCAGGTTCGTCGCCGGCTGGGCAGCGAGCGCCAGCGCGCATATCGAAACCCCGTGCGACGTCGTCTCGACACCGCTGTGGATTCCGCAACGCTTGTCCACAGGGCTGGATCATGTCACACCGCCGTCATATATTTGACACATCAGTTCGATCGAACGGGCGGGAACGTCGAGGCGAGAGGGGGTGACCCGTGACAGATCCTGAGGCAGAGAACGTCGCCGGCGCACCGCGGTCCCCCGTGCCGGCACGCGACCTCCGAACGACATGCGAAGCCGGGTCGACCTCCGGGCCGGGCGCCTCGCAGGCTGCGGGGCACAGCGATCCCGCCCTGCAGCAACGCGAGCGCGCCCGCGCCGTCCTCGACGCCCTCGGTTCCTGGGCGCAGTGCGATCCCGGCCTGCTCCCTGCAGGCGCCAAGGGAGAGGCCCTCGAGGCGGTCCAGCGCGCGAAGGCCCGGCTCGCGGCGATCGAGCTGCGTCTCGTCTCCCAGGCCGACGACGCCGCGAGAGCCACGGGGCATCGCGACGCGGCGGCGTGGTACGCGGCCACCGCGCGCACCGACCCGGGGATGGCGCGTGCCGCCCAGCACACCGCCCGATCGCTGGCCTCAGCGCCGCAGGTGGCCGCGGACCTCGGGAACGGGGTGGTGAGCGAGCGTCACGCGCGGGTCATCCTCGACGCCCTGGACGCTCTTCCCCCGGTCCCGACGCCGCTGCGGAAGGCCGCGGAGGCCCGGTTGCTGACCCACGCCCGCCACCTGCCTCCGCGTCAGCTCGCCCTGCGCGGCAGGGCCGTCCTCGACGAGATCGATCCGAGCGGTGCGCACCGCCAGCTCGAGCGCGCCCTGGCCGACGAGGCCTCGCGCGCCTGGGCCGCGACCCGCATCGCCTTCCACGACAAGGGTGACGGCACCACCGACGTGGAGGGCACGCTCCCCACGCCGGTGGCGTCACGGCTGCGGACCGTGCTCGACTCCTACGCCAGCCCTCGGGCACGGCACGCGTCCGACCGCGACGCCCTCCCGCGCGCGACCACGGGCACGGGCGTCTCGGGCACGAACCTCTTCGCGCCTCCGCCGCTCGGCCCGGTCGAGCACGGCGTGGTGGTGCCCCACCCCGGCGAGCAGAGTCGTGACGGACAAGGTCACGTGGAGCCCGGCTCCGCCGCGCACGGCCCCGCCGCGCACGACCTGGTGCCCGGCGGGCGGCTACCGCACGCCACGAGGCTCGGCCACGCCCTGTGCACGCTGCTCGAGGGGCTCGACCCCAGCGACCTCCCCCGTCATGGTGGGGCAGCGACCACGGTGATCGTCACGATCGACCGCCAGGCTCTCGACGACGACCTGGGTACCGCTCTCCTGATCGACGGCGGCCACGAGGGTGGCCGCACACCGATGAGCGCCGGCGAGGCCCGTCGGCTGGCCTGCACCTCCGGAGTCCTGCCTGCGGTGCTCGACGGCGCCTCTCAGGTCCTGGACCTGGGACGACGCGCCCGCCTGTTCACGCCGGCCCAGGTCACCGCCCTGCGGCTGCGCGACGGAGGCTGTCGCGGGGAGGGCTGCACGATCCCCGCGGCCTGGTGCGAGGCCCACCACCTCGACCCCTGGTCGAGCGGCGGTGCCACCGACCTGTCGAACGGGGTGCTGCTCTGCTCCCACCATCACCACCCGGTCCATGACCCCACCTACGAGCATGCGTGGCAGCACGACGGAAGCCTGCGGTTCCGGCTCGGCAGCAGACAGCTGACGGCACCGCCACGAGGCGGCCGACCACCCGAGCGGGCGCGTGCAGCATGAGCAGAAGCTCGAGCAGAAGGCAGACACGGGCAGACGGAAGAGAGGCCGATGAACGCCGCCGATGGCATGACGAGCCATGTGCCGCGATGATGCCCGGGCAGCGAGGATCGGCGCGGCTCGTGTGCCACGCTGGTCCCATGGCCTCCAACGACGCGCCGCACCGCACCAGCAACAGCAACAGTCAGCTGACCATCCTCGTCGTCGAGGACGAGCCCGCGATCGCGACCGCCGTCGCCCAGCGCCTCACCGCCGAGGGCTGGCGCGTCGAGGTCGCCCGGGACGGCCTGAGCGGCGTCGAGGCAGCCGCTCGCCTGCGCCCCGCCGCCGTGGTGCTCGACGTCATGCTCCCCGGTATCGACGGCCTCGAGGTCTGCCGCCGCATCCAGGCGGAGAACCCCGTCCCGGTGCTCATGCTCACCGCCCGCGACGACGAGACGGACATGCTCGTGGGCCTCGGCGTCGGGGCGGACGACTACATGACCAAGCCCTTCTCGATGCGCGAGCTGGTCGCCCGCCTCAAGGCGCTGCTGCGGCGCGTCGACCGCGCGAGCCGCCTCGCCGCGGCGCCGGAGCCTGCGTCGTCCGAGGACACGATGGTCTTCTCGGACGTCGTCATCGACCGGGCCCAGCGCCGGGTCTCGCGCGGAGGGGTCGAGGCGCACCTGACACCCACCGAGTTCGACCTCCTGGTCATGCTCGCCGGCTCTCCGCGCACGGTGCTGACCCGCGAGCGCCTCCTGGCCGAGGTGTGGGACTGGGCGGACGCCTCGGGCACCCGCACCGTCGACTCCCACGTGAAGGCGGTGCGGCGCAAGCTCGGCCCCGACCTCGTGCGGACGGTGCACGGCGTCGGGTACGCCTTCGAGCCACCCGTCGAGGACGACGGCAGGGCGCGAGACGGAGCGGACGGCTCGCCCGGGCAGCCCTCGTGAGCCCGGTGGACCGGCCCCGGCACGTCCGGCTGCGGCCGCCCCACCTCCCCGACGTGCGCCCCCTCGACCGGCTCCGCTCCCTGAAGACCAAGCTCGGCGCGCTCGTCATGGCGTCGGTGACGCTCGCGGTCTTCGTCACCTGGCTCGGGCTGCGCAACCATCTCGGGCCGACGCGCACCCTGCCGCTGTCGGTGCTGCTCGCGCTCGTCTTCACCCTCGTGCTGGCGCGCGGGATGACCGCTCCCCTGCGCGAGATGCGGGACGCGGCCCGTGCCATGGCCGGCGGTGACTACACCCGGCGGGTGCGCGCCTCGAGCCGCGACGAGGTCGGCCAGCTCGCCGACGCCTTCAACTCCATGGCGGCCGAGCTCGACTCGGTCGACCAGACCCGGCGCGACCTCGTGGCCAACGTCGCGCACGAGCTGCGCACGCCCATCGCGGCGCTGCACGCCCAGCTCGAGAACCTGGTGGACGGCGTCGTCGATCCGACCCCGGCCGCGCTCGGCACCGCCGTGCGCCAGACCGAGCGCCTGACCCGGCTCGTCAGCTATCTGCTCGACCTCTCCCGGCTCGAGGCCGGAGCCGCCGACCTGGTGATCGAGGACGTCGGGCTCGAGGAGTTCCTCGAGGACTGCGCCGGCGCGCTGCTCATGACGGGCCACGGGGCGGGGGTCGACATCACCGTGGACGTCGACGTGCCGGGGCTGACCGTCCCGGCGGACCGGACGCGGCTGGAGCAGATCGTCATCAACCTCCTGAGCAACGCGGTGCGGCACTCGCCCCGCGGCGGCACCGTGCGCCTGCACGCCTACCCCCGGCCCGGCACCGTCGTCGTGGACGTGATGGACGAGGGTCCCGGCATCGCCCCGGCGGACCGCGAGCGCATCTTCGCCCGCTTCGTGCGCGGGGAGGCTTCCGGGGCCACCGGTCCCGTCCCGGTGCGCGGGGCCCCGTCCGACGGCGCGGGCACGACGGAAGGTGTCGGCCCCACGGGCGGCACCGGCATCGGGCTGTCGATCGTGCGCTGGGCCGCGCAGCTGCACGGCGGCACCGTCACGGTCGCCGACGCGGCGCGGGGCGCCACGATGCGGCTCGTGCTGCCGGCCGTGCGTGACCGGGCGACGAGCGACCAGGCCGGCTGAGCCCGGCTACGGTGGACGGATGACAGCGCCAGACGGTTCCCCCGCAGCCCGGGCCACGGTGCGCTCGGTCCCCCTCGAGATCCGCCGCCTCAGCAAGAGCTTCGGCACGCTGACCGCGGTCGACGACCTCAGCTTCGACGTCGCCCCGGGCCGCGTGACCGGCTTCCTCGGGCCGAACGGCTCGGGCAAGACCACGACGCTTCGCATGCTCCTCGGCCTCACGCGTCCCACCGCGGGCTCGGCCACCATCGGGGGCAGGCAGTACCAGGAGCTGCGCCGGCCGCTGCGGGTGGTCGGCGCCTCCCTGGAGGCGTCGAGCTTCCACCCGGGCCGCAGCGCCTACGACCACCTGCGCTGCTTCGCGCCGCTCGCCGGGGTGAGCGACGCGCGCTGCCTCGACGTGCTCGGCTACGTCGGCCTGGCGGGCGCCGCACGACGTCGGGTCGGCGGCTACTCGCTGGGCATGCGCCAGCGGCTCGCGCTCGCCCAGGCGCTGCTGGGGGACCCCCAGGTGCTCGTGCTCGACGAGCCCACGAACGGGCTCGACCCGGAGGGCATCCGCTGGCTGCGCGAGCTGCTGCGCTCCCTCGCAGCCGAGGGCAGGACGGTGCTGGTCTCCAGCCACCTGCTCAGCGAGGTCCAGCAGTCGGTGGACGACGTCGTCGTCATCTCCCACGGGCGGCTGCGGCACGCCTCGAGCCTGGCCGGGCTGGCGCGGCTCTCCCGACCGCGGGTGCGCCTCGTGACGCCCGACGGGGAACGGCTCTCCGCGCTCGCCGCCGACCGGGGGTGGGAGCTGACCGTCTCCGACGGCCCGCTGCGCACCGCCCAGGTCGTCGACGTCACCGCGCGCGAGGTCGGGGCCGCAGCCTTCGCCGCCGGGCTCGAGCTCTTCGAGCTCGCGGACGTCACCGAGGGTCTCGAGGAGATCTTCCTGCGGCTGGTGGGCGAGGACGGCCCGGCTCCCGGGGATGCGGCCCGCGAGGAGAGGAGCGCGGCATGAGCGCTCTGCTGCGCAGCGAGCTGCGCAAGTTCTTCACGACCCGGCTGTGGTGGGTCCTGCTGATCGCGCTCGGCGTGTACATGGGCGGCACCGCGATGCTGCTCGCCTTCGCCTTCACCTCCACCGACGCGACCGGGCAGGGGGCTCCGGCGTCCTTCGACGACCCCGCCGCGCTCGTGACCGCCGTGTACGGCACCGCGAACTCGCTGGGCTACGTGTTCCCTGTGATCATCGGGGCCCTGGCGATGACCTCGGAGCTGCGCCACCACACCCTCACGCCCACCTACCTGGCGACACCCGCGCGC
>Ga0182749_1002929_pt1 | contig 12103 bp, 11 predicted proteins | sample eDN3rd37CKraftMG_FD_128875 | JGI IMG/M metagenome (GOLD analysis project Ga0182749, IMG submission 128875) | Enriched Miracle-Growth compost microbial communities from Emeryville, California, USA - eDNA 3rd pass 37_C Kraft MG (version 2) (version 2) ...
GCCGGACGGTTCGCCCGCGCCCAGGCGCTCAAGCCGTTCACCGGCTCGAGCAGCGAGCGGCCGAGCCGCGTCAGCTCGTAATCGACGCGCGGCGGCACGGTCGCGAACACCGTGCGCGTGACGAGGCCGTCGCGCTCGAGCGCCCGCAGCGTCAGCGTCAGCATGCGTTGCGAGATCGAGCCGAGCGCGCGGCGCAATTCGTTGAACCGCTTCGGCCCGCTGCCGAGCGTCGAGACCACCAGCACGGTCCACTTGTCGCCGACGCGCGAGAGCACCTCGCTGATGGCGCGACAGTCGCCGGGCTCATGCAGGTTACCCGGTAACACGCTTGTGCCTTCTTGCGTCTTTCTGACGGTCATTTATCTAGCCCTGGTAACAAACCGTAACTATAAGTCCATCACATAGAGGCACCAATGGCGAAACTCAAGCTCGGCATCGTCGTCGGATCCAACCGTCGCGACTCCATCAACCGCAAGCTGGCGGAAGCGCTGGTGAAGCTCGGCGCAGGCGCTTTCGACGCCAATTTCATCCAGATCGACGATCTGCCGATGTACAACCAGGACAACGAGCAGCCGGTGCCGTCGACCGTCGCCCGCTTCAAGAGCGAGGTCGAGGGCTCGGACGCCCTCCTCTTCGTCACGCCCGAGCACAGCCGGTCGATTCCGGCGGTACTCAAGAACGCCATCGACTGGGGCGCGCGGCCCTGGGGCAAGACGTCGTGGCCGGGCAAGCCGGCGGCGGTGCTCGGCACCTCGGGCGGCGTGATCTCCACCGCCGTCGCGCAGCAGCACCTGAAGGCGATGCTCGGCGCGCTCGGCCTGCATGTCGTCGGCGGCGAAGCCTATGTCCAGTTCAAGCCGGAGATGATCGACGCCGAGGCCAATGTGCCGGACGAGACCGTGCGCGGCTTCCTCAAGGGCTTCATCGACCGCTTTGCCGATTTCGCCGGCCGCTTCGGCGCCGCGCGGAAGCAGGCCGCGTGAGCCGCGCATCCCGGCCCGCCTTCTCCCTCCCGTCATGCCCCGCGCAAGCGGAGCATCCAGGACTCGCCGATGCGTCGGGACTACTGGATCGCCCGCTTGCGCGGGCGGTGACAGAAAGGTGAGCAGCGGCCACCATCATCCCGTCGCGGGATTTTGACTTTTCCCCCACCCCGGCTTGCAATCGCATGAGCGATCGCAAGCCGGCCCTCCCCACCGCTTCGCGGCGGGAGGATCAAACGAGGACCACCCCATGTCCATCCGACCCGTCAAGCGCATCGTGCAATCGAAGCCGACGATCGAGGGTGCCGGCGTGAAGCTGCGCCGCGCCTTCGGCTTCGGCGAAACAGGCGAGACCGATCCGTTCCTCCTGTTCGACGACTTCCGCAACGAGCGGCCGAGCGATTATCTCGCCGGCTTCCCGTGGCATCCGCATCGCGGCATCGAGACCATCACCTACACGCTTGCCGGCACCGTCGAGCACGGCGATTCGCTCGGCAATCGCGGCACGCTGCGCGCCGGCGACGTGCAGTGGATGACCGCGGGGCGCGGCATCATGCACCAGGAGATGCCGCAGGGCGACGCGCAGGGGCGCATGCACGGATTCCAGTTGTGGGCGAACCTGCCCTCGTCGCTGAAGATGACGGCGCCGCGCTATCAGGATGTCGAATCCGCCGCGATCCCCGAGATCGTCGACGACGACGGCACGCGCGTGCGCGTCGTCTGCGGCGAGTTCTGGGGCAAACGCGGCCCCATCGACGGCGTCGCCGCCGATCCGCGCTATCTCGACGTCTTCGTGCCGGCGGGCTTACGCAAGACGCTGCCGGTCGAGGTCGAGCGGCACGCCTTCGCCTATGTGTTCGAGGGCGACGGCGCCTTCGCCTATGCCTCGAAGCCGTTCGGCGTGCTCACCGAGAAGCAGGTCGACGGCGAGGAGATCCTGTTCCGCGAGCCCGCCGGCGATCGCTCGCTCATCCTGTTCGATCGCGGCGACGAGATCACCGTGCAGGCGGGCGAGCGCGGCGTGCGCTTCCTGCTCGTCTCCGGCAAGCCGATCAAGGAGCCGGTCGCCTGGTACGGCCCGATCGTCATGAACACCCAGGCCGAGTTGCAGCAGGCGGTGAGCGAATTGCGCGACGGCACGTTCATCAAGCCGTAACGCCGCTCACGCATACGACGATAGTCGAATGGCCGGGCTCGTCCCGGCCATTTTCTTTTTGCTTCTTCTTAATTCTCATTTCTCTTCGCTTCATTTTGCGCGCCGCTCGCAAGCGGATACCGCCACTGCAAATCCGCACGACGCACGACAATCAAGCAATTTCAAACAAGCAGGATCGGCCTTCCCATCCCACATCCGGTTTGTCGGCGATGCACATCGCCAACCGGCGGCACCAACGCCGTCGTACGAATTGAAAGAGAAGGATACCCCAGTCATGAAGACCTTCGTTTCCCGCACTGCTTTCGCCACGCTGCTGGCGGCTTCGGTCGGCGTCGGTTTTGCCACTCTGAGCTCGACGGCGGCGCTGGCGCAGGCCTCGCCTGCCAGCCCGAACTACTCCTATGACACCCGCGCCCACAGCAATACGTGGCAGGGCTATGCCGTCACGTCGCACGACACCCACGCCCGCAGCGGACTGAACGCGCGCGCCGAAGCGATCTCGTACGGCGACCATCTCGGCCAGGATCCGGACCCGAATGTGCGGCTGGAACTGCGGCGGGATTCGGGGCTGTTCGACCGCTAGGCCGGATCGCGAGCGGCTCTCCCGTACGCTGAACGTTGCAACCAAAGCCCCGGCCCTGCGGCCGGGGCTTTTAACGTCCGTACTTCAGGCCGAAGACCAGCGCGGCAACGGCAAAGAGCGCGATGGTGGCGGCAAAGGCCGCGCTCGCCAGAGTCAGCCCGGCGAAAGTCGCGATGACGCCGACGCCGATCACCGGCACGGCATTGCCGGTGAAGCAGCAGACGAAATAGGCGGACGTCACTTCCGCGCGGCGGTCGGCCGGCGCGAGTTCGTTGATCTCCTGCAGGCTGCCGCGGTAGCCGAGCCCCGCCGCCACGCCGCAGACGAAGGCCGCGGCGATCATCACCGGCATCGAGGCCAAGACCTGCGCCGCGACCAGCGCGGCGACGCTCGGCGCCATCAGCGCCAGCGCCCACAGCATCACCGTCCGGCTCGGCATCGCGCGCGTCAACACGATGCTGGCGGCGACGACGAAGGCCAGCTCGCAGAACACGAGGCCGGCCACCGCGTGGCTGGTCTCGTTAAGATCGGCCACGAGGATCGACGGCGTCAGCGCGGCGAAGAAGCCGACCAGCGCCATGGCGCCGAAGCCGGTCACGGCCGGCGCGACGAAGCGCGTGCGCAGCGCGCGCGGCACCGACAAACGCGGTCGCGGCCAGGCCGTCAGCACGCCTTTCGGCCGCGCGACCGTTTCCTGCGTCAGGACGACAAGCAGCGCCGTCGCAAGCAGCGCGGCGAGATAGATGACGAAGGGCAATTCGAGCGGCCACGGCGTGCCGTCGGCGACGAGCCCGGCTTCCAGCGCGCCGAGACCGAGGCCGACGAAATTGCTTGCCGTCGCGATCGTGCTCGCCGTGCCCTTGTCGTCGCCGGCGATCAATTCGGCGAGCCAGGCGGTGCCGGTGCCGACGCCGATACCGATACCGAGGCCGCTCAAGATGCGCGCGGCGAACAGCCAGGCGACGCCGTCGGCGAGCATGAACAGCACTGCGCTCAGCAGCGCGACGGCGAGCGCGGCCAGCGCGACGCGGCGGCGGCCGACCCGATCGGACAGGCCGCCGAACACGAACAGCGCCGCGAGATTGCCGCACACATAGGCCGCGTAGATCAGCGTCAGCATGATCTGCGAGAAGCCCATCGTCTGCTTGTAGACGACGTAGAGCGGCGTCACGACGGTGCTGCCGGCGAACAGCACGCCGACCATCATGGCGACGGCGGCGACCGCCGCCGTGCCCGTGAGTTCCGCTGTGCGCACCTGCCACGTTCCCGTTATCGGCATCGTTCGCCACGTCCGACCGTTACGACCCGGCCGACAACCCGCGGCGTCGCGGCGGCGTTCCGCTCAGACGCGCGCGCGGCGGAAGTCGCTCGGCGAGGTGCCGGTGACGCGGCGGAACGTCGAGGAGAACGAGCTCGTCTCGGCAAAGCCGAGTTCGCGCGCGATGGCGGTGATCGAATGGTCGCGGTCGGCCAGCATGTCCTTGGCGCGCGCGATGCGCCGGCCGACATGATAGCGATGCGGCGGCACGCCGAAGCTCTGCTTGAAGGCGCGCGCGAAGTGGAAGGGGCTCAGCCGCACGAGCTGCGCCATGTCGGCGAGCCGCACGGCTTCCGCGAGATTGGCCTCGATATAATCGGTGACGATCTTCTGCTGCCAGCCGCTGAGCCCGCCGCGCGACAGGCGCGGCCAGACGCAGCTGTACCGCGCGATCGATGGCGGCGACTCGACGGTGACGATGGCGGGATTGTACGAAAGTCGTAGCGACAGGCGCCGAGCGGCGGAAGCGGACGATGGCATGCGAAAGTCCCTGTTGAAGCCCCCCGTATTTCGCGTCTTGTTTGCTTCCGCCCTGTCGCCGGTTCGTGTCGATGCGCAATGCGCAGCGCGCCGGGTGTGCGCAATATGGCGCCTCACCGACCGCGCGCAACGGATCGCGATATTATTTTTGCGTTACTGCATGCCGCGCGCGCATGCGTGCCCTGCGCGTTGTCGATGCACGCGAACGATGCCGGCTCAGGGCCGTCCCGGCAGGCCTTCGTCCGGGATCGGCGTCGCCGGCCCGGTCGGCGCCACGGCGCCTTCCGACGGCGGCGTCGGGCCCTTCAAGGGCCGCTCCTCGAGCGCGATCAGGAACGCCATGCCGAAGCAGAGCACCAGCGCCGCGGCGAGGAAGACGTAACGGAAGGAGGTCGCCAGCGTGTCGGCCGAGGCTTCGCGCGCCAGGGTCTCGAGCGAGGTGCCGGCCGCGCCGCTGAAATGGCCGATGACGATGGCGCCGAGCACGGCGACGGTGAGCGCCGAGAACAGCGCGCGGAAGAAATTGGCCGCGCCGGTGGCGATCCCCATCTGCGTGCGCTCGACCGCGTTCTGCATGCACACGGTCGAGATCGGGAAGACCGTGCCGAGGCCGGAGCCGACGACCGCAAGCAGCATCAGCACCGCCCAGATCGGCAGCGATCCGGGAAACGCGGCGAGCACGACGAGCGCGACGATCGAGGCCGCGGTGCCGGCGATCGGCACGCGCTTGTAATGCACGACGAAGGTCATCAGCCGGCCGGTGATGGTCGACCACACCACCGTCGCCGCCATCTGCGGGATGAGCGCGAGGCCCGATTCGCCGGCCGAGAGGTGCAGCACCACCTCGAAATAGAGCGGCACGTAGATGGTCATGCCGACGAGCGCGCCCATGTTGCAGGCGCCCGCGAGCGCGGCCGAGCGCACCACCGGATTGCCGAGCACGGCGAGCGGCAGGAACGGCTCGGCCGCGCGCGCGAGCCGCCAGGCGAACAGCACCCACAGCACCAGCGACACGCCGATGAGCGCGAGGATCGGCGCCGAGAACCAGCCGTAATCGCGCCCGCCCCACGACAGCGCCAAGAGCAGCGCCACCGCCGCCGCCATCATCAGCAGCGCGCCGACGATGTCGAGCGCGTGCTTGCGCGGATGAAACGGCACGAGCTTGAGCGCGTTCCAGGTCATCGCCAGCGCGGCGGCGCCGAGCGGCAGGTTGATCCAGAAGATCAGCGACCAGTCGAGCTTCTCGGTCAGGAAGCCGCCGAGCACCGGCCCGCCGACCGAGGAGCTCGCGAACACCGCGCCGATATAGCCCTGGTAGCGGCCGCGCTCGCGTGGCGAGATGACATCGGCAATGATCGTCTGCGCCAGCGCCATCAGCCCGCCGCCGCCGAGGCCCTGCAGCGCGCGGCCGAGCACGAGCGCCGTCATCGTCGGCGCCAGCGCGCTGGCGATCGAGCCCGCGACGAACAGGCCGATCGCGATCATCATCATGACGCGGCGGCCGTGGATGTCGGAGAGCTTGCCGTAGAGCGGCGTCACCGCGGTGGCGGTCAGGAGATAGGCGGTCACCACCCAGGACAATTCGGCGAGATTGCCGAAATGCACGCCGATGGTCGGCAGCGCGGTGGCGACGATGGTCTGGTCGAGCGCGCCGAGGAACATCGCCAGCATGATGCCGATGACGATGGTGCGGATCTCGGCGTGCGCGAGCGGCGGATGCTCGTCCTCGTGCGCCGGGTGCCGCGCATGCGGCGCATGCGCCTGCGCGTGGCCGTGCCCATGCGCGTGCCCATGCGCGCCGTGCGGCTTGTGGGCGGCGTCAGCCTTGGTCTCGGTCTTGGTCTCGGTTTTGGGCACGGGCGCGGACATAACCGTGAAATATCCGAAAGAGCGGAGCGATCGGGAGAAACGGCTCAATGCCGCAGCGGTTCGCATTAGGCAAGGCGCGGTGCCGGACGGCGGCCCGGCGGCGGATCAGGACAGGCGTCTCCCTCGCTGTCCAGCCTCATGACGCCGGCGCACACGCGGATGTGACCGGCCGGCGGCGGTTCTGCGCCGTGAAGCGTTCCAGCGCGCGGCCGGCCGCGTCGAGCGCGCCGATGCTGGCCTCGAGGCGGACGAGCGCGATGGTGACCGAGAGCGTCTGCGCCCGCGCGCACAGCGCGTCCGCCTGCGCGCCGATCGTGCCGGCCGGCATGCGCGGCGACGGCGGCCGATGCGCCGGCGCGAGAACGCCGGTCCCGTCCGCGACGAGGCGCACGCCGCGCATGGCCTCGCCATTGCGGGCGAGCGCGCGGTCGAACGCGGCCTCGAGCCGCGCGCGCTCGGCCCGCTGCGCGGCCGCGGCGCAGGCGAGAGCCGAGGCGGCGCGGCCGGCCGGATCGAGCGCCTTGATGCCGCGCGCGACGGCTTGCCCGGCGTCCTCGCGGCGGATGAAGCGGCCGCCGCTGCCCTTGGTCGGGGCAAAGCGCTGCGCGCGCTCCTGCTGCGCGGGAGCGCGCCGCCGTCGCGGCCGCCCGGGCGGACGCGCGCCGTCCGGCGTCCAGGCGTAGCGCGGCGTCCAGTTGCCCTTGCGCGCGTATTTATAAAGCGTGCGCTCGCAAATGCCGGCGCGGCGCGCGATCTCGCGCACCGGCGCGGCCGAGTCCTCGTAGAGCGCGCGCACCTGCGCCATGAGGTCGGGCTGTGCTGCCGACGACGAGACCGGCGCGCCGTCGCCAAGCACGGCATGTTCCCCTCCCGCTTGCGCTGTCATCTCCCCTTCCCCCAGCACCGCCTGCTCCCCTCGCGCTTGCGCTGTCTTCTCCCCTCTCCCCGCGAGCACGGCGAGCGGTGGGGAGGAGTCGGGGGTGGGGGGCGCCGCGTTCGCCGGGGCGGACGCATTCGCGCCACGCACCGCCTGCTCCCCTCCCGCTTGTGGGCCTCTCGTCTCCTCTCCCGCTTGTGGGCCTCTCGTCTCCCCTCCCCCTTGTGGGGAGGGGCCGGGGGTGGGGGTCCCCGAGTGAGGCGTTGAAGCACCCTCCTCCACCATCTCCTCATACAAACGGCGCGCCGCAGCGCGCGCGGACCTGCGCGGCGTCATGGGTCGTCCTCATGGATTTGGAAAAAGAGCGCTCAGCCTTCAGGGCGCGGGCAGCCGCCTGGGCTTGCGGGGCGCGGGGCGCGGGGCGCGGGGCGCGCGAGAAGCGGACGCGCGGGGCGCCCCCGATGCAGTTCCGGAGCGTGCGGGAGATGTAGCGGAGGAGCGTTACGGTGTCAAGGACTGTTTACCTTGCTACCAGACCCTATTCCGCCGCGTGGCGCGTCCGGCGCGCCGCCGCGCGGTCGTCGAGCCAGCCCAGCAGGAACGCAAACCCGATCACGATCGCGACGGCGACCGGAATCCAGACCAGAGCGAGGATATCGAACGCGCTCATTCGCTCAGCTTTCTCAAGAAGGCCCTGCCGCACAGATGTAGGATGAGCCCACCCAGAAAACAAATGCCGGCCAGCACGGTCAGGTACAGTCGATCGGGGCCAGGTCCGGACAGACCGTACAGTTGCGCCGCGAATGGCCCAAACGTTCCGGCGGCCACAAGCGCCGTCGCCAACGTGTTCAGCCAGGTCGCGGTCAGTTTCGTCCGCTCGTTATGCACCAGGATCATACGCCACGCCCCGCCGCCGCCATCACTTCTCGCGGCGCACGCCCTTGAACCGGCCGCCGTCCTGTTTCACGTCGAGGAAGCGCCCCGTCTCGGTATCGCGCTTCACCCATTGCTCGGTCTTCGGATTGAACACCTGCGAGCGCTGACGAACCTCGCCATTGCGGTGGCCGTCACCCTTCGGCGGATTGGTTGCCATGATCGCCCCCCCTCTAGGAACAAATCATGAACTTTGTACGGAAGGTTGTCAAGGCGAAAGGTTTCGCGCGGCGCAGGCGACCGCATCGTGGTGCGCTCCCTTAAGCTTTTGGCATGAGGATCAAATCCGTGATTCCCAAATGTGGTTCTCGCACGTATCGTCACCGCCAATGGACGCCAAGACCCCGCCTGATCAGACCGATCCCATCGAGACCTTCATCGCACGCTGGCAAGGCCACGAAGGCGGCCAGGAGCGGGCCAACTACGCCCTCTTCCTGACCGAGCTTTGCGACGTGCTCGGTCTGCCGCATCCGGACGTCGCCAACGCCTCTCACGAATTCAACGATTACGTGTTCGAGCGCGCGGTGCGCCGCCACCGTGACGAAGGCGAATCGATCGGCCGCATCGATCTCTACAAGCGCAATTCGTTCGTGCTGGAAGCGAAGCAGAGCCGCTGGAAGGGCGAGAAGAAGGAAATCGCGGGCGTTGCCGCACAAACCGATCTCTTCGGCGGTGGCGAAAACGAGCCGCGCGGCAAGCAAGGTGCCCGCCGCGCCTGGGACGTCCTGATGCTCAATGCCAAGCGTCAGGCGGAAGAGTACGCCCGCGCGCTGCCGACCTCGCACGGCTGGCCGCCGTTCATCCTTGTCTGCGACGTGGGCCACTGCATGGAAGTTTACGCGGACTTCTCGGGCCAGGGAAAGAACTACACCCAGTTCCCGGATCGCCAGGGCTTCCGCATCTATCTCGAAGATTTGCGCAAGGAAGAGGTTCGGGAGCGGTTGAGGCGCATCTGGCAGGAGCCGGTCTCGCTCGATCCGACGCGCACGGCGGCGAAGGTAACGCGGGAAATTGCCGAGCGGCTTGCGGCCGTGTCGAAGGCGCTGGAGGCGAAGAAATATCCGGCCGAAGAAGTCGCGCATTTTCTCATGCGCTGCCTGTTCACGATGTTTGCCGAGGACGTGAAGCTGCTTCCGGAAAACAGCTTCCGCGAACTGCTGGCCGAATGCCGGCAGCACCCGGACAAATTCGTTCCACTACTGACCGACCTCTGGAAGTCGATGAACGAAGGCGTGTTCGCCGCCTCGATCCGCACCAAGGTGCTCAAGTTCAACGGCAACCTGTTCGCTGAAGCCAAAGTGCTGCCGCTCGGCCGCGAGGAGATCGGCGAACTCGCCGAGGCTGCCGGCAAGAACTGGCGCGAGGTCGAGCCTGCGATCTTCGGCACGCTCCTGGAACAGGCCCTTGATCCCGCCGAGCGCCGCCGCCTTGGCGCGCACTACACGCCGCGGGCCTACGTCGAGCGGTTGGTTATCGCCACGATCATCGAGCCGCTGCGCGAGGACTGGCGCAATGTGCAGGCGGCGGCGGAAACGAGGCGTGCCGCCGGCGACTTGAAAGGTGCGGCGGCCGAAGTTCAGGCATTTCACGACAAGCTGTGCGAAACCCGTGTGCTCGATCCCGCCTGCGGCACAGGAAACTTCCTTTATGTCTCACTGGAATTGATGAAGCGGCTGGAAGGCGAAGTGTTGGAAGCACTTGCCGATCTAAGACATCAGGCCCGCTTCACCGGCTATGAGTTGCGCAGCGTCGATCCGCATCAATTTCTTGGTATGGAGCTCAATCCGCGCGCCGCTGCAATTGCTGAACTGGTGCTCTGGATCGGCTACCTGCAATGGCACTTCCGAACTCGCGGCGGCATTCCTCCTGAACCAATCCTACGACAGTTTAAGAACATCGAAATCAAGAATGCGGTGCTGACCTGGGACGGCTACCCCGCGCCGCAGCTCATCAATGGAAATGAGGCATATCCCAATCCGCAGCGGCCGACGTGGCCGACGACGGAGTTTATTGTCGGCAATCCGCCGTTTCTTGGCAAAGGCGCATTCATGCGCGACGCCTTTGGCTCAGAATATGTCGACGCCTTAGCTAAGGCGCATCCGGCCATGAATGCTTCGGCCGATTTTGTAATGTATTGGTGGGAAACCTCAGCTAATTTGCTTACCGTTAAAGGCTCGCCAATTCGGCGGTTCGGACTGGTGACGACAAATTCCATAACGCAGGTTTTTAACCGGCGCGTATTGGAACGCCACCTAAAGTCGAAAAAGCCAATTTCACTGGTGATGGCTATTCCAGATCATCCCTGGACGAAGGCAACTCAAGACGCCGCGGCTGTGCGAATCGCGATGACGGTCGGTGAATATGGAGATCAACCCGGCCTTCTGCAGGAAGTGGTACGAGAATCGAACTTAGACAAAGATGACCCCACCATTGTTTTTCGGACGAAAAAAGGCAAAATCAACGCCGATCTGACCATTGGCGTCGACGTGACATCTGCACGCCCGCTTCTCTCAAATGAAGGCCTTTCGTCTATGGGGCCGGCGCTTGGTGGCCGAGGATTTGTGCTCACGAAATCCGAAGCCGAGCACCTAAGCTCAAATAAGACGGCAACGTGGCTGAAGAGGCTCACTACCGGGAGGGATATTACAGAGAGGCATCGGGATAGGTACGCTATCGATGTTAGGCAATACAATGATGAAGACTCTCTTCGTAAAGCCCTTCCCAAAATCTATCAACATTTGAAAGAATCTGTTTATCCAGAGCGATCAAGCAACAATGATCCTCGACTCAGAGAGTTTTGGTGGCGCTACAGACGCTCAAATGAAATTTATTTTGGCGCCGTCTCGGGATTGGCGCGATTTATTGCAACTGTGGAGACGACTAAGCATCGAGTATTTATCTTTGTCGACGGCAAGGAGCTATTAGAGCACGGCGTAATTGGTTTCGGCAGCGCCGATGCATTCGTCTTAGGCGTGCTTTCGAGTTCAATTCACGTTTGTTGGACGTTGGCAAATGGCGGCACGCTCGAAGACCGGCCGAGATACAATAAGGATGTCTGTTTTGACCCGTTCCCCTTTCCGTCGCCCGGCGACCTGCTGAAAGCGCAAATCCGAAACGTGGCGGACGAACTCGACGCCTTCCGCGAACAGCGACAGAAGGAGCATCCGGACCTCACCCTCACGCAATTGTACAACGTGCTAGAAAAACTGAAGTCGAACGAGGCGCTGAACGCCGCCGAGGAAGCGATCAAGGACAAGGGCCTGATTCTCATCCTGAAGGAACTGCACGAGAAGCTCGACGCGCTGGTGTTCGAAGCCTACGGCTGGCCGCAGACGCTCACCGACGAGGAAATCCTGGAGAAGCTGGTCGCGCTCAATCACGAGCGCGCAGCAGAAGAGAAGCGCGGCCATGTGCGCTGGCTGCGGCCAGATTATCAAATTCCTCGTTTCGGCAGGGCGCTGGACAAGATGGCGGCAAAGGAAGAGCAGATCGAAGCCGCGCTCGACATCGTCGAGGCAGGCGCAAGAAAGGTCTCGTTCCCGACCGATGCTGTCGGCCAGACCGCGGCCGTCTTCGCTGCTCTCGCGGCGTCCAAGGGCACGGTCACTGTCGCCGACATCGCCGCCGGCTTCCGCAAGAGCAAGAATTTGGAGAAGATGGTCGCGGGCGTTCTCGCCTCGCTCACGCGTCTTGGTCACGTCTCGACCCGAGACGGCAAGACGTTCGAACTACGCCGCGCGGCCTGAACGGTACTAGCCGCGCTCCTATTGCATTTTGCTCTCCCGCCCCCTCACTTCCCCTTCGGCGCCTTGCTTCCCCTCGCCCCCTTCGGCCACTTCCCCGGCCAGGCGACGATGTACTCCTCGAGCTTCTCGTCCGGCACGTCCTCCTCGCTGGCGCTGAC
>Ga0182749_1002935_pt1 | contig 12084 bp, 30 predicted proteins | sample eDN3rd37CKraftMG_FD_128875 | JGI IMG/M metagenome (GOLD analysis project Ga0182749, IMG submission 128875) | Enriched Miracle-Growth compost microbial communities from Emeryville, California, USA - eDNA 3rd pass 37_C Kraft MG (version 2) (version 2) ...
CCCCTGCAGATTGCAGTAGGTGGCGAAAAGGGTCGTATCCATTTCAGAGACGAGACGATGAGCGGACACCCGCCCGAGATCGTCCATCCAGACTTCCTCGCCGGCCGTCGTTAGCCAATCCGGCTTGAGAGGCATCGCCTCCCGTTCAATCACCTCGACTTTGCCCGCGTCACGGCAGGGCTGGAATGTGCCCCTGGCCTCTTTGATCGAGGGCAGCGTCGGCTTCACACCGCGCTTCATGGAAACTCAATCCGTTTTGCAACTTTAATTCGCATACGCAGAAAATTGACTGGGGCGCGGGTGCATGGGTTTTTGGCCCTAGACTTCGTCCTACCCCCCCTACATTGTTACATCGCAATATTGTTTCGTCTGAGGGAGTCAAAGCGTAATTTTATTGCGCCTCGACCCTGATTTGGTACATCATTGCACTGAACTCGATCTTGATGCGCCATATCGTTGCATTGGGTCGGGTCATATCTCGACACCGATCGACCTCAGCTCCTCATCGACCTCTGCGATCCGGCGATTGAACTCGTTGACCACGCTGCGCCGCACGGCATCGAGCATGGCCTCGTCTTGGTATCGCCCTTGGATCGTCACCCCGAGGCCGCTGGTGGCAGCGAGGGTCGCGTCGTTCTCTAGGCTCTGCCTCTTGGTCATCAGGCTATTGGCTCGTTCGATATCAGCAAGGCGCATGGTCATTGTCCTACCTACGGGCATCTGCCCTCTCGGCCCTCTGCTTGTCCCTGTCATGGTGGGGCTTGCACAATGATTGGAGAGCACCGCTCCAGAACTTGTCAGGGTCGCCTCGGTGCGGCTCGATATGGTCCGCGATAGTCGCCGCTCTCACCTGCCCTATAGCCTCACACATGGCACAGAGAGGGTAGCGCCTTAGCTGATCCCTCGCTCTCTTGCGCCATCGCGCGGTCCAGTACCATCGACGCCAAGGCTGCTCTTCCGTCCGCTTGGCGTCTCGGGCCTTGTATCGTTCCCGCCTGGCTTGGTCTGATACTCGCTGCCGTGCGTTGGGGGGCTTGCTCGGCATCTGCGCTCACGGTGTCTCTGTCTAAGGGTGAGGGGCCGCGTCATCAGGCCAGGTGAATGTCTCGGGCGATCATGAGGATCTGACGCTTGAGCATCTCTGAGCGGGCTAGCTCTTCACGGTTCTGTCTCAATGTCTGGGTGAGGAAGCGGCGGAGGATGTCCATGGCTACCTGTGGATTACCGGGGCGCCGGTGGATGGCTGTGCCCCGGGCTGTCTTTCTCAGGCGACTTTTGAGAGGATGCTTATGCCTGCTGCAGCAAAGCGAACGGTAGGCGCCAGCAACCGGACAGGGGCAAGCAAATGTCTATGATGAACTACCAGAGAGTTACCGAAGCGCGTACGCACATTATCCAGGCCAGGAAAGGCGAAACGACTGAGAAGCGTCTTGATGAAGCCCTTAAGGCCATCGATAGCCTGCTTCTTGTAGTCGAGTCCCTGGAGAAGGATGTCAGAGACCTCAAGGCCAAGAGATAAGTAGCAATCTCCAGGCCTAGCGGAGAAGGCCCAACCGTTCCGCTAGGCTCTCTTCCACGTACTCGTTCGGACGGATCTCTACCATGCGAACGCCATCGTCTCGGGTGTAGGATTTGGGCTTGGCAGAGGGCATGGAGGCCAAAGAAAATCCCACCGGAGCAAGAGGCTCAACAGTGGGCTAGACGCGTTGACACAAGGCGGGTGAGCGAACGTTGTTGCACTCATCCACCTTGCTTGTGTTGATATAACTACCGTGGAATGCCTGCGGTTTCAAGAGTCTGGGAAGGTTATCCCCTACGGATGGAGGACGCCCATCCAATCCGGGGGTGGCTCCTTAACTGCTGATCGTTTTCTAGGCGAAACGCGTAGATAATCCGCCACGACCGACCACTTGAGATAGAGAGAGCCATTTGTTTCAAGCCACTTGTCTTTGCCCTCGTGGGTGTTGGCATAGAGGCGTAGGTTCTCAGGGTCGCGGAGCCGTTCGTTCTCGCTCCAAGCCTCCTTGAGCTGGGCTTCGGCTTCGTCCAACTGTCGCCGGAATAGGTCGCGTTCATCGGCAGCAACCAGCATCCAAGCCAGTTTCTCGTCAGCATCCGCGCAAGCCTTGTCTGTGCCGTGCTCGGCCTCGTAGTGGCCTCCGTCTCGATGGATGCGGGCGAGCAGGTTGGACACCCAATGTTTCAGCTTGTCGTTCTTCACAGCCACCTTCCCGGCAACGCCAATGTTGATCTTCGCCATGCGGTCGGCGCGGTCGATGTCGGCGTGGAGGCGCTGGTTCTCCTCCAGCAGTTCGCAGATGCGCTCGTTCTCTTTCTCAAGCGCAGCCTGGAGCCGCAACCGCTCCGTGTTACAGTCGGCAAAGTCGAAGCGGAGTTTGTTCACCTCATCGGTAAGCCGCTCGTTCTCTCGCTGGAGGTTCTCGGCTACAGCCTGATAGCCATCCCGATCAGCCCGCATTCGCTCAAGGTCGGCCTCTGCCTCCAGCGCGACCGATGCCAGCCTGCCGTTCTCAGCCTCTGCAATGCTGTAGAAGCGGTTCGCTTCAGCTAGTTCTTCCCGAAGGCTGGCGATGTCGCCCTGCACTCGCTCAACATAGTCCTTGAACTGCCGCTCCAGTTTGGCGATGACCAACTGATGAGCGGTGATTGCGTCCTCGCTGGGTCCACTGTCACTCATTCCGCCGCTTCCAATCTCTGCAGCTCGGTAGCCTTGATCTTCACCTTCGACGCCCTGCCCATGATATCGAGCACCACCTCCACCCTGCCCTTCGAGAGCATGGACACGACCTGCGCCTGAAGGTCAGCGAATGCGCCTACCGTGAGCCGCACAACCTCACCGGGCTCGTATTGAGGGCCAACATCAGGCAGGCGGGTAAAGTCGAACTCACCAGCCAACTCCCGCTCAAGCAGCCTCGCCAGCGGATGAGGGCGCGTTTCCTCGCCTTCCCGTGGCTCTGGAGCGGGGATCCTTGCCGGGATGCCGTAACCGTCCCTGACGAGGCCCTCAACGCCGTCCACGCCCCGCATTTTGAAGAAGTCCTGATCCGAGCGGAGGCCGATAAAGATATATCTCGGGAACAAGGGCGACTCCCGTTCCTCCTTCTTCCTGGCATGGACAACCCATCGCTTGGTCTGGGGGAGATAGGTCTGATACCCGGCACGACGGAGGCCGAGCTGCGCCCTCCTCTCGCACTTGGGATTGCAGACGACCACGAACCAGGTGAAGCCTTCGAAGGTCTCCGGAGGCTCGTGGTTGAGGATCGGGGCGGTGAAGTAGTGGGCCTGACCAGGGGAGGCAGACAGGGCGAAGCGGGGGAGGTTACTCATCAGCCTTGGCTCCTCAGAAACTCTACGGCGGGGCCTTGCTCATTCGTGAAAACGCCGGCTGTCAGGGGGCCTCCGAAGACAGCAGCCGTGTCCAAGTTTGTGCGGTATGGACGCACATCCGGGCAGCCGGTCTTCAACGGGGTATGACCATGGACCACATGCTTCCCAAAATCATAGTCGAGGGAGAGAAACTCATTCCGGATCCAGAGCTTGACCGGATCCGTCTGCTCATCGAGCGAGAGTCCAGGGTATAGACCAGCGTGGACAAAGTAGCGGCGCTCATCCTCAAACAAGGTCGGCAGCCCTTCCATCCATGACAGCACATCAGCAGGAACATCGCGCGGTTGCTTGACGCCCCAAGACGCCATAGCCGCGTCACCGCCATTCTGGATCCACCAATAGGCGTCAGCCGGCCGATCAACGACCTCTAGCAGCATGGCCTCATGGTTGCCCTTGAGACAGACCACATCCTGCGGGAAGGAAGCCTGAAGCTCTCTGATCGTCTCCACCACCTTCGCGCTATTGCGCCCACGGTCGATGTAGTCTCCGAGGAACACGAGCCGGTAGGACCGCTTAGCAGCATGCCCGTCTATGGTGTCCAGTAGTTCGGACAGCAGGTCGAACCGGCCGTGAATGTCGCCTATGGCGTAGGTGAGTTCATGGCTCATTATGCTGCTGCCTTCCATTCCATGCGGGCGGTGTCGGTTTTGCGGATTGAGCGAAGGGCTCGGCGGATGGAGTTCTCGTGGACGCCCATGCGCTCCGCGATCTCCACCGCACGAAAGCCTCGCGCTCTCAGCCGCCAGGCCTCGTCATAATCGAAGGCCCGACGCTTGCCCGGTCGCCGCCCGCTCGGAACGCCCTTTACGATCTTCTCGAGCGATGTCTGCCCGATGCCGAACTCGATCTGAATGTCGAGCGGGTCGGTCCCAGCCTGCCAAGCCTTCAAGATGTCTGCCTTCATCGAGTCTGTGATCTTGCGCCTCATGCTGCCATCCTCTTGATCGATTTCGTGACGGCCGAGCGGGTGACGCCGTAATGCCGGGCGATGTCCGCTTTCTTCAATCCCTCTTCCAGCATGCGGAGAAGCTCCCGCTGATCGATGATGACCTTGCCGGTGTTGGCGTAGCGTTTCCTTTCGGGCTGGGCGCTCATGCGGCGGCCCTCATGCGCTCGGAACGCAGATCACGCACCACCTTGTGAATGTGGCAGCGGGTCACGCCGAAGCGCTCTGCGAGTTCGACATCGCGGAAGCCCTGCTCCTTCAACTTCGCGACCTTGGCGTAGTCGATCGAGCGCCGCCGGCCGCGCGGCGGGGCGTTCTCCCGCTTCAGATCCTTGACGTGATACCAGATGGCCTTGGGGCCGACATCGTGCTCGGCGGCCAGGTCGTAGAGGCTGGCACCGGCAAGCCAATCGGTCTTGATCTTCGCCACGGCGCGGGCTTTCAGCTTGTTGCTCACGCTGCCGCTCCCTTCTTCATGCCTGCCAGGATGGCGGCGAGTCCGGGGCCGATCACGACGGGCTTGCCTGCTTCTGCCTTCAGACGTTCCAGCGCCTGCCAGGGCGTTTCTTTCGGCTTGGATGCTTCGCGGGTGTTCATCTCTGGCCTCACAACTTCTTCCCAGAACCGGACGGCACGAGCGCGCTGCTCGGGTGTTGCGTCATCATTCAGCGGCGGCATGTTCGGCATCCTGCAATTCGCGCAGTCCTGCGAGGATGCCCCTGCTGGGGTTCTTCAGGATCTGCTCCTTGCGGGCCTGCTCTTCGGGCGTCTCCGGTCGGCGCTTAGGCTTGCCGGGGCCGCGATCCTCGGAGCTCGCCGTGGTGGCGATGTTGTGCACGAGTTCATCGAGACGGGCGCGGCGCTCGGCCATCTCTTCCTCGCTCAAGGGCTGGTAGCCCTCTGCATCGAGGATCAGTTGCAGCCCGACCTTCTGGCCAATAGCGGCCATGGTGACGTTCTTGGCGCATTCGTGCAGCACCCGCTCGGGTGGCGGGAAGGAGGCGTCATGCTCGCGGCCGATCTCGCCCTTGAGCCAGCGGGCGTAAGCCTCACGGACGGCCCAGGCCGGGAAGTCCCGCAGCACAATCCGGTAGCCCTCCATGCGAGCCCGCATCATGTCGTCGTCCTGGCGGGCGGTGGCGTAGCGAACGATGATCGCGCCGATGGTCGCGTCGATCTCCTTCGCCGGTCCCGGCTGCGTCATCAGGTCGAGTTCCGCGACCCTACGCTCGATAAACGCCCGCTGCGTCTGGCTCGGCATCGAGGAAGCCGGAAGCGTGACGACCTTTCGGCCATGCGTCCCGATCCGGTACGCGTCGTTCTTCCTCAAGTCCATGCACTTCTGGTTCAGCGTCATAGCCCATGAGGGCAGCGACTCTAGCCGCGGTGCCTTCGGGTCGAGCGGGGGAATTGGTTCGACCGTTGCGAGTTGGGTGCTGGCCATTTTGGGCTCCTCGGGAGTTGAGCATCACGCTCCGGGCGTAGCTGAAGGGGTCTCGGGTTCCGGCGAGCAGGGCAGCGTCGATGCCCTGCTTCACGACATCGGGCGGGTGGTCTTTCAGCGCCTTGCCGATCCAGCGGCCGACTGCCGCCTCGGATTTTCCCGACAGGTCGGACAGGGCGGCTTTCGAGTTCCAAATCTGATCGTTGATCGAGACTTCCGAGGCGCGGCCTTCGGGCCGTGCCGATGCGTCAGCATCGGAAAACGGGGGGATTATAGGGGGGGTGTTTGGGGGTGTGGGGGGATTAGGGGGGGAACAAGGGGGGGCAGCGTTACCGACATGTGACGGTGACGTTACGGTAACGTTACTGTCACGTTCCTTGGACTTCGCTCTGCTCTTCGCAGTGCGCTCGCGCTGCTTGGCCTTGCGTTCCTCGTCCTTGGCAGCAATGGCCTCGATGGCTTCGACGGCAAGCGCAATGGCTTCCGGCGTAGCGCCAGCCTCTGACATGCGGCGGATGAGTGCGGCGATGCTCATGCTGCACCTTTCCTTGACGCCACAAAGGCGCGGATGTCTTCTTCGTTGGCTTTCAACCAGCGGAGGGTTTCGACAGCAGCCTCGAGAGCAGGCTGCGAGCGGAGGGTATTGAGGCGGTCCAGTTCGATTGTCTGGCGCTCGTTGTCTTTGAGGCGCGGGCTCTGCAAGCGGCGCTCGGACGCTCCCAGGAAGCCACGGCGCGAAAGCATGTCGCTGGCCACGGCGCTGATCTGAGCATCAAGGGACGGGCGCTCGCTCATGCTGCGCTCCCGATCTTGCAGCGCAGGCATCCCCAGCCGTTCAGAACGTCGAGAGCGGCGTCCAGGCTATCGGCCACACAGAACGGCCAACCCTGCGCGATGGCCTGCATCTTGAAGGCCTTCTGAGCATCGCTGAGAGAGCCGCCCTTGCGCTTCAGCTCCAGGCCGTGAAAAAGGCCATCCGGCGACACGAGGATCAGGTCAGGCCATCCCGGCATGGTGCCCATGGCCTTCAGCTTTGCGGCCGTGCGCTTGTCGCGGTGCTCGCCAGAGGCCGGATGAGTGAATGCCCAGCCTTCAGCCAGGTACTGCTTCAGGACGGTGGCGACCTGGATGTGCAGCACGATCTCTTTCGGAGCGGGCGCCTTCATGATCAGCCCTCACGCGTATGCGTATGCGCGTGAGGCGCGTTCGTGTAGGCGTCGAGGTACAGATCGAACAGCGACGAGCGCTCGGCCTGCTTCTCAGGGTTCTTCGCCTGCTTACGGAGATGCGTGACCAGATCGCCAAGGGCGGTCTTGTCGAAGCCGTTGCTCTTGGCTTCCGCGTAAATGTCCTTGATGTCAGCCTTCAGGCCGTCCTCTTCCTCCTTGAGACGGAGGATGCGATCGACATAGGAGCGGATGAGATCAGGCGCGAGGTCGGTCATGCGGCGCTCTTTCCGGTCTTGAGGGTGTTGTGGACGGCGGACACCGCGCAGCCGAGAGCCGCAGCAATCGCGCGGTAGGTGTAGCCCTGCTCTCTCAGCGCCCTGCAGGTGTTGAACGCGATCTTCTTCCGAGGCCCGCGCTTGAGGGGTCCGAAAGGAAGCTGAATGCCCTGCGAGTGGCGGTGGATCGATCCCCTGCCCTTCACCTTCGTCAGGGCAGACACTTCACTGATGCTGTGGCCTTTGGCGCGAAGAGCTTTGATGGCGGCGATCTTGTCGTCAGAGAGGGGGCGGGCCATTATGCAGCCCCCATGATCACAACGCGGCCGCGGCCCTGGATCTGCTCGAGGCGAACACGAGCAGCTTCCTCAACCGCCGCATAAGCCTCACGCCCTTCCCTCGCTTCCTTGATGATCTTGCGAAGGCTCTCCTCGCAGTCAGCGCCACCAGACACGACACCGGAGAGCACCGTCAGAACATCGCCGGACTCCTTGGCGACGGAGGACAGGTGAGCCAGCATGTCGGAGGTTCCGGCCTTCTCGACCTTCTTCACCAGGAGATAGCCGCCCATGTCTGCGAGCTGCTTCGTGACGATGGGCTCACCGACAACACGCTCAAGATCCGCGATCACGTCGATTGGAGCGTGACAGTCGGGTTCGTTCTGATTGCCGTAGCGGTTGAGCGTCTGGTGCTTGCCACGCGTGAAGTTCTCCGCGGCTTCCTGCCCGCCAGCCAGCTTCAACAGCATGCGGAACACGGTCTTGAGAGCCGAGCGTTCGATGTCATTCGTGGGACGGAGGTTCATGTGCAAACAATCCTAGCGGTGCACGGTGACGCTTGCCCCGCCCTCTGCGAAAACAGGAGCCGTGGAAGCGGGGGCTGGAACATGGGCGAAGGAAGGAAAGGCGCGGGCGACCAAAGACGGTTGCACAAGGTCGCCCGCGCAGGTGGCACCGGCGAGGGGCGGGAAGCCGGTGCGGGAGGACTGGATGCGCGAGTGTTCAGCGGGGAGGTGCTCGCCCCTGTCCCCGCCCGCGCTGCCGCGCTTGCGGCCTAGTTGAGTTCTGCTTTCATCGAAATTCGCAAAGAACACTAGCGTATACCTCGAAATAGTTAGCTACGCTTTACGCGTATTGTGGTTCAATGAAGAAGAAGGTGGCAAGATCATGGCCGAAATTACACATCGCGATTACTCGCTATGCGACTTCTTTATCGCGGCTTTTAGCCACGACGTGCGCATCGATAAGCGTTTTATGATTGATCTGCTTAAGACCCTTCAGCCTCGCGGCCTGGATAACCCGAGGCCAGTATCGAACCGGGATCGACTTGCGGGTCTTCATGTCGTGACCTCTGGCACCCGGATTGCGGACAAACCCGCAGATCTTGCCGACTTCCGTTGGTCCACCGAGTAGCGCTATGATTTGTTCGACTGTCATCATCATGACCGAACATTACGCGCTACGCGTAATGAGGTCAAGAGCAAATGCGTAACGGTATGTGGCAACTTCCCCACATGGAAACACCTGCCGCCCGCCTTAAATGGGCCCGCGAACGCGCGGGCTATAAGCAAGCCAAGGATGCCGTTGAAGCATTCGGCTGGACCGCATCAACGTATTACGGCCATGAAAACGGGGACCGTTCCTTCAAGGCGGAGACGGCAAAGCGCTATGCTCAGGCGTTCAATGTCCCCTGGACCTGGCTGATGGGCGATGATGACCATTCCGCATCCGACGAGCCGCCAGCTCGCGACCGGCGCCCGGTCGCTGAACCAAACGCGTCTACCCCGGTTGAAGTAAGCCTAATTTCGCAGGACAAGGTGCCAGTGTATGGTCTTGCGGTGGGCGGCGAAGATGGCCGCTTCGAATTCAACGGGCAGATTGTGGATCAAGTTTTTAGACCTCCGGTACTGGCGAATGTTGCCAATGCGTACGCGGTTTTCGTCTCCGGCGAGAGCATGGAGCCGCGCTACTTCGCTGGGGAGACAGTTTACGTTCACCCCGGTAAGCCTGTGAGAAAAGGGCACTTTGTCGTGGTTCAGGTCCGAGGCGAGGAAGGCCACCCGCCGTCCGGATACGTCAAGCAGTTCGTGGCGTGGACCCCGAGCCGCCTGATCCTCCGGCAGTTCAATCCCGACCAAGAGATGACCTTCGAACGCGACGAGGTGATCTCGGTCCATCGGATTGTGTTCTCCGGCGAGACCTGATCCCGAGTCTCGCGCCGAAGGAATTGACTGATTTTCCGTTAACGACCCCGGCCCAAAGCCGGGGTTTTTTGTCTCTTGCCTGTGGATTTAGTGAACAAATCGAGAACTTTTTGTGGCACAGTGGCTTAGTGCTACAATCAACCGCAGACGATGAAATTCTTACGCATTACGCGTTGACACGTTACGCAGCACGCGTAATAGTGGGCTCATACCGAACAACGGATGAGCCCCATGCAGACCCTCCCTCAATTCGCCCTTGAAGCTCTTCGCGATGGCGTCGTGTGCGCCTTCGTGATGGGCGTTGTGTATCTCGCGTGTGTCGCGATGGGGGCGTGAGATGGAAGCATTGTCTCCTCGCCCCACGATCCGCTCACCGCAGGTCATTCGCGCTGCGGCTGAAGCATTGGCCCCCGAAGTGGCTGCTTGGGCGGAAGAAGAGGTGAATGAAGAGGTCATCTCTGGCCTCGAAAAAGCTCTCCGCTACGACCAAGACGGGTACGAGTTGGCCCGGGCGCTTGAGCGGTCCTGGCTCATCTCGCCTGACGCCGAGTTGGTTGAGATACTCGATAGCGCCTCGTCATACCTTTGGGACGCAGAGCGCAAGGCGGTCATCGAGTGGGTCATGCAGAATGGCGTGACGGTCGACCTTGAGCTTGAAACGATTGTCGAGACGCCTCACGGCGTTGGTCCGATCCGGGGCCGGAACGAGAAAGAGGCCACCTACACGGTCTACATCGAAGAGAACGCCAAGGGCATCCCGGGCACATACATCGGCAGCATCTATGCCGCCGAGAAGTGCAAAGTCGTGGGGGCCGCCTGATGCGCCAGCGTTTCATCAACTGGAATGCGGCTGTCCGCGACATGCGCCGCCATCGCGATCCTGTCCGGCTTCTGACGGCCGAGACTCTCCAGGCCATCAAGGACGCCGACCAAGCCCTCGGGGCCCTTGGCGTCGGCACGGCGGACGATCTGCGCCGTCGGCTCTACGAGCTCACGAAGAAGCTGGAGGCGCGGGTATGAGCCCTTTCAAGTGCGCTATCAATTGGCGGCCAATCGAAACGGCCCCGAAGAAGCACAGCGAGCCACTGTTGCTGTGCTGCGGCCCCTATCGCCCATGCATCGGCATGTGGTGGCAGCCTGATCCTGAGCATCAAGGCCGCTGGGTTTCTGAAGACCCAGAAGGTCGGTTCGAAAGTGATGCTGAATTTGAAGCCTATTTGCATGGCTCTCGTTATGACCCGACCCATTGGGCTCCAATGATCGAAGGTCCGGAGGAGTATCGCTCATGAGCAACGTCCTCTCCTTCCGTCGCCGCTCGCCGGTCATCTGCACTGAGACGACAGAGGCACAAGCTGCGGACATCCAGGCGCTGCTGTCTCGGGTCATGACCGCCTGCCCAGCCTGCACAGGACGCGGCGTGTTCCCGCACAAGAACCGCATCACCGGCCTGATCGACTTCTCCCCCTGCCCTTGCGGTGGAACGGAAGAGGATCGGATCGACCTCAACGACTTCGGAGGGGCTGCGTGATGTATCGCACGAGCGCAACACCTCAACTCACCGGACGCTGGCGTTTCGCACATTCACGGCTCACTGGCAGGCCAGTCCTTGAGGTTGAGGAGTCTGTCCGGTGTATCAAGACGCTGCGCAGGCCTCCTGTCGAGGACAACATCACGCTTGGCTACATGTGGCGCAAGGCGACGATGACGGACCTGCAGCATTCGGCGCTTCGCCCTCTGATCGATGGAGGTGCTGCGTGATGGGCACCTACAACACCGTCATGGGCTGCATCGTTCTGGCTGTCTTGGTTGGGGCTGCTGTGTATGCCGTGGCTTGCCTCATGTTCCCTGCGAAGACAGAACGTGAGGTGCAGTGATGCCCCGCTTCAGCAAAGAAGAGAGAGCCATTCTCATTCCTGCCGTGGAGGCCTTCGCGTCTGAAGCGCCGGATCCGAAGATCAGAGGCCGCTTCAAGGACATCCTTCGCAAGCTCCAGCAATCCGACAACCACCACAGCCAGCAGGCAGCACAGAGGAAGAAAGCATGACCTTCCGCCTCCCCTCATGCCGAGCCTTCAGCCGCGTGGCTCACAACCTCACGCTGATCCTTTTGAGCGCCATCACGCTCCTCTCCCTTGGCGTCCTGCTTCATTCCATCTGGGTACTGCGTCCATGAAGCGGGTCGCCATCACCCCTCGCTATCGCGGCCCTCAGACGAAGCGCACCGAGCGCCTTCGCATCGAGAAGATCGCCCAACTCTCCGAGCAATGCGGCTGGCAGAAGCCGCTCCTGAAGCTGCCGAAGGATAAGCACCAATGAGCAAGCAATCGAACGCCGTGGTAGTCCAAGAGCCCTCAAACGCCCCTGCCGTCACCGAGAGCGCGGCCATCATCCAAGTGATCGAACGCGCAGCCATGAACCCCGCCGTCGATATCGACAAGATGGAGCGTCTGCTCGAGATGCAGGAGCGCATCATGGAGCGCAATGCTCGCGCTGCCTATGCGGCAGACCTCGCCAGGATGCAGCCGGAACTCCCGGTCATTGCCGAGCGTGGCGGCATCAAAGATCGCAGCGGCAAGGTCCAGAGCACCTACGCCCTCTGGGAAGACATCAACGATGCTATCAAGCCGGTTCTGTCCAAGC
>Ga0182749_1002936_pt1 | contig 12082 bp, 8 predicted proteins | sample eDN3rd37CKraftMG_FD_128875 | JGI IMG/M metagenome (GOLD analysis project Ga0182749, IMG submission 128875) | Enriched Miracle-Growth compost microbial communities from Emeryville, California, USA - eDNA 3rd pass 37_C Kraft MG (version 2) (version 2) ...
CAGGGCATCCTCGGCTACGTGGTGCGCTGGATCGACCAGGGCGTCGGCTGCTCCAAGGTGCCGGACATTCACGACACCGGCCTGATGGAGGATCGCGCCACGCTGCGCATCTCCAGCCAGCACATCGCCAACTGGCTCCTGCACGGCGTCACCGACGAGGCGCAGGTGACGGCGACGCTCAAGCGCATGGCCGCGGTGGTGGACCGGCAGAATGCCGGGGACCCGAACTACCGGCCGATGGCGCCGGCGTTCGACGGCCCCGCGTTCAAGGCGGCCTGCGATCTGATCTTCAAGGGCCGCGCCCAGCCCAACGGCTACACGGAATGGATCCTCCACGCCCGGCGGCGCGAGGCCAAGGCGCTCCAGGGCGCCGATTACACCCGCGCGCGGTCGGCGTGAACGGGAACACGGCGGCGGGCGCTCACGGCGCCCGCCCGGTGTCCTGTGCGCAGCCCTCGAGCAGGGTCCAGGCGGTCTCCGCGTCTTCCGCGAACCGGAACAGTGACAATTCGGCGCGGTCGATCATGCCGTTCTCGACCAGCGCGTCGAAATTGACCACCGAGCGCCAGTAGCCCTCGTCGAACAGCACGATGCCCACGGGCGGCGCCTTGTTGGTGGCGCGCAGGTTGAGGATCTCGAACAATTCGTCGAGCGTGCCGTAGCCGCCGGGAAAGGCGATGAGCGCGTTGGCGCGCATGGCGAGGTGCATCTTGCGCATGGCGAAGTAGTGGAACTGGAACGTCAGCTCCGGTGTCGAATAGGGATTGGGGTCCTGCTCGTGCGGCAGGCTGATGTTGAAGCCGATGGAGAGCGCGCCGGCGTCGCTGGCGCCGCGGTTGACCGCCTCCATCAGCCCCGGCCCGCCGCCGGTGGCGATGACGTTGTCGCGCAACTGGCCTCGCGGCCGCAGCGCCCCGCCCCGCTCCGAGGCGATGCGGCCGAACCGGCGCGCCTCGGCGTACCAGTGCGCGTGCCGCCCCGGGCCGTTTTCGCGCACGCGCGCCGAGCCGAAGGCCACGATGGTCGAGCGGATGCCGTGGGCCCGCAGCGCCTCCTCCGGCTTGGCGTATTCGAGCAGGAAGCGCACCCCGCGCATGGAATCGCCGAGGATGAAATCCTGGTCGAGGGCGGCAAGCCTGTATGACGGCAGGGCGGAATAGTCGGGAGGCATCGCGTCGGTCTCCGTGGATCGGCGCCGCCGTGTTTAAGCCGGCTTGTCTTCAATTTCGACGCTTTTGCGACGCAACCTGCAAAGCGGTCCGCCGTTAGCTTTGACGCGGATCAAACCGCCGTCACATGATTCCGGCACCGTGGCGGACGCGAGAGGACGGAGTGCGGCCATGGACACACGGACCACCGGCGCGACGAGCGACGAGGATCTGCGCCTGCTCGACCACTACTGGCGCGCGGCCAACTACCTGTCCGTGGGACAGATCTATCTGCTCGACAACCCGCTGCTGCGCGAGCCGCTCAAGCCCGCCCACGTCAAGCCCCGGCTCCTCGGCCACTGGGGCACCACGCCCGGCCTGAACTTCGTCTATGCCCATCTCAATCGCGCGATCCGCGCCCGCGACATCAACGTCATCTATATCTGCGGCCCCGGCCACGGCGGGCCGGGCATGGTCGCCAACACCTACCTCGAAGGCACCTACACCGAGGTCTATCCCGACATCACCCGGGACGCCGACGGCCTGCGCAAGCTGTTCCGCCAGTTCTCGTTCCCCGGCGGCATCCCGAGCCACGCCGCGCCGGAGACGCCGGGCTCGATCCACGAGGGCGGAGAACTCGGCTACGCGCTCGTCCACGCCCACGGCGCCGTGCTCGACAATCCCGACCTGATCGCGGCCTGCGTGGTCGGCGACGGCGAGGCCGAGACCGGCCCGCTCGCCGCGTCGTGGCACTCCAACAAATTCCTCGATCCGGTCCACGACGGCGCCGTGCTGCCGGTGCTGCATCTCAACGGCTACAAGATCGCGAATCCCACCATCCTCGGCCGCCTCGAGGACGACGACATCCGCGCGCTGTTCACGGGCTACGGCTACGAGCCGCTGTTCGTCGAGGGCGACGAGCCCATGGCCATGCACCGGGCCATGGCCGCCACGCTCGACGCCGCGCTCGGCCGCATCGCCGCGATCCAGCAGGAGGCGCGCGCCGGCGGCGAGAAGAAGCGGCCGCGCTGGCCGATGATCGTGCTGCGCAGCCCCAAGGGCTGGACCGGGCCGAAGACCGTGGACGGCAAGAAGGTCGAGGGCTTCTGGCGCGCGCATCAGGTGCCCATCGACGACGTGCGCGGCAACCCCGAGCATCTCAAGCTGCTCGAGCAATGGATGCGCGGCTACGAGCCCGAAACGTTGTTCGACCAGGCCGGACGGCTGCGGCCCGAGCTCGCCGCTCTGGCGCCGGAGGGGCCGCGCCGCATGGGCGCGAATCCGAACGCCAACGGCGGCCTGCTCAAGCGCGAATTGAAGCTGCCGGATTTCCGGCATTACGCGCTCACCGTGCCGCACCCCGGCGGCGCCATCGGCGAAGCGACGCGCACGCTCGGCAAGTTCCTGCGCGACGTGATGACGCTCAATGCCGGGGCCCGCAATTTCCGCCTGATGGGACCGGACGAGACGGCCTCGAACCGGCTCGACGACGTGTTCGAGGCCACCGAGCGCGTATGGCAGGAGCCCATCGAGCCCTACGACGTTCACCTCGCCCGCGAGGGCCGCGTGATGGAGGTGCTCAGCGAGCACCTGTGCCAGGGCTGGCTCGAAGGCTACCTGCTCACCGGCCGCCACGGCCTGTTCGCCTGCTACGAGGCGTTCATCCACATCATCGACTCCATGTTCAACCAGCACGCCAAGTGGCTGAAGGTGTCGCGTGCGCTGCCGTGGCGGCGGCCGATCGCGTCGCTCAACTACCTGCTCACGTCGCACGTCTGGCGCCAGGACCACAATGGCTTCAGCCACCAGGACCCTGGCTTCATCGACCTCGTCACCAACAAGAAGGCGGACATCGTGCGCGTCTACCTGCCGCCGGACGCCAACACGCTGCTGTGGGTCGCCGACCACTGCCTGCGCACCTACGACCGCATCAACGTCATCGTCGCCGGCAAGCAGCCATCGCCGCAATGGCTGACCATGGACCAGGCCGTCACCCACTGCGAGGCCGGCATCGGCATCTGGACCTGGGCCGGCAACGAGCGCCCTGGCCAGGAGCCCGACGTGGTGATGGCCTGCGCCGGCGACGTGCCGACGCTGGAAACGCTGGCGGCGGTGGACCTGTTGCGCAAGGCGCTGCCGGATCTCGCCATCCGCGTCGTCAACGTGGTCGATCTGATGACGCTAGAGGCTCACCAGCACCATCCGCACGGCCTCGACGACCGCGCCTTCGACGGCATCTTCACCAAGGACAAGCCGGTGATCTTCGCCTATCACGGCTACCCCTATCTCATTCACCGGCTCACCTACAGCCGCGCCAACCACGACAACATCCACGTCCGCGGCTACCAGGAGGAAGGCACCACCACCACGCCGTTCGACATGGTGGTGCTCAACGAGCTCGACCGCTTCCATCTCGCCATCGAGGCGATCGAGCGCGTGCCGGGCCTCGCGGTCTCCGCGGCGGCGGTCAAGCAGCGGTTCCAGGACAAGCTGATCGCGCACAAGCGCTACGTCTGCGAGCATGGCGAGGACATGCCGGAAATCCGCGAGTGGAGCTGGCCCTACGCGACGGCGGCACAGGCCGGCGACTGACGCTACGGGGCCGGCAACAGGTCCTTCAGCACGGCGCCGGCGAGGGTCGCGGGGTCGATTCTCGCGCCGGCCTCGACCAGGCGCCGGCCCGGAACGTAGTCGCGGGCGTTGTTGACGCAGTCGAGCGCGATGACCTGCCCGCGCCGCAGATAGACCACCGAGAAGCTGCCGCTCGCGGGATCGCCGCGCACCACCACGTCGTCGTGGCCGGCCGACAGGCCGACCGTCTGCAGCTTGATGTCGAACTGGTCCGACCAGAACCACGGCGTCGCGCGGTAGGGCTGCGGCTTGCCGGCGATGAAGCGCGCCGCGGTGGCGGCCTGATCGTTGGCGTTCTGGATCGATTCGAGGCGGATCACCGCGCTGTCGGCGAACGGGTTGGCGTGCGCGGCGCAGTCGCCCACCGCGTAGACATCCGGCAGCGTGGTGCGGCAGTGCTCATCGACGATCACGCCGTTGCCGCCCTTGGCCCCGGCGGCGAGGAGCGGCTCGACCGCCGGCACGATGCCGATGCCGACGATGACAAGATCGGCCGGAATGACCTCGCCGTCCGCGAGCCGCACGCCGGCGACGCGGCCGTCGCGGCCCTCGAGCGCGACGACCGCGGCGCCGGTGCGCACGTCAACGCCGCGGGCGCGGTGCGCCGCCTCGAAGAAGCGCGACAGCGTCTCGCCGGCGACCCGCGCCAGCACGCGGTCGAGCGCCTCCAGCACCACCACCTCCTTGCCGAGCTTCTTCATCACCGACGCGGCTTCGAGCCCGATGTAGCCGCCGCCGACGATGACCACGCGCCGCGCGCCGTCGAGCTCGGCCATGATCCTGAGCACGTCGGCGCGGCTGCGGATGGTATGGACGCCGGCGAGGTCGTGGCCGGGACACGCCAGCCGCCGCGGCACGCCGCCAGCGGCCCAGACCAGCGCGCCGTAGCGCATCCCGCCGCCGCCGAAGAAATGCACCGCCCGCGCCTCGGGATCGACGCTCTCGACCCGCGTGCCGGAGACCATGCGGATGTTGCGCTCGGCCCAGAACGTCGCGGTGCGCAGCAGCAGGCGCTCGAACGGCCGGACGCCGGCGAGATAGTCCTTGGACAGCGACGGGCGGTCGTAGGGCGGATCGGCCTCGTCGCCGACAAGCGCGATGCTGCCGGCAAAGCCGAGCTGGCGCAGCATCACGGCGGTATGCGCTCCGCCGTGCCCCGCCCCGACGATCACCACATCCTGCTGGTCCATGGCCCCGGCCGTTCCCCCGCTGCGACATTTGCGTGGAAAGGTCTGCCAGAAAAGCGGCGGCGGCGGCAAGCGCCGCCAAGGACCTGTTTTACAGGGTCACACGCCGCGCGGCGGGCGACGCCGCTCGTGGAACCAGGCGCGGTACTTGATCATCTTGGCGCGCTGCGCCGCCGGCGCATGACGCCGGCAGGTCGCAGCCTCCTCGCTGCCCTCCGCGGCGCCCCAGCGCAGCTCGACGCAATCGTTGACGTTGTAGGCCATCTCGAGCGACGGCATGCGGTCGATCACGTCCTGCAGCGTGAGCGTCCAGGGAGAACCGTCGCTGCGCGTATACGAGAACTTGCGCGTGGCAAGCTCCGACGCCAGCATGCGCTGAAGGTCGGCCTTCACGTCGGCGGCGCTCCTGCCCATGGGCATCGCGTAGCGCTCCGGTCGCCGCGCCACGCGGTCGGGGAAATTGCGCACCACGTCGATGGCGATCAGGAGCCGCAGGTCGCGCGAGGGCGTGGCGAAATCCTCCCAGGCTCCGGTAGTCTCGAAAATCGACGCACCGTCCGGCATGGCGGCCTCGCCGCGGCCCTTGATCTGGAACTTGCGCCCGTTCTCGACCGACGTGACGCGCGCCTTCACCTGCTCCTCGAGCGAGTCGATGGCCGACTCCATGGCGCGCGCCGGATCGAGCGGCTCCGGCGACATCACGTCGTCCATGCGGTCGTAGAACGCCTCGACCCCGAGCTTGCCCTGTTCGAGCGAGAAGTCGCCGTAGTCCGGGTTCCTGGCGATCTCGCTGTTGGTCAGCCGCCGCAGCGCGCCGCTCTTGTCGCGCACCACCGGCCGGAACCGCTTGAACCCCGGTCCGCCGAGCGCCGGGTCCTGCGCGAACAGGAAATTGCCGCGCCAGAACCGCTTGCGCGCGACCGTGCCGTCGGGCTGGGCATCGACGGCGAGGAACACGCCGGCCGCGTTGCCGGTCTGCGGCACCCGCTTGGTAAGCATCAGGACATGGCCGAACGGATCGGCATAGATCGTGCCCGGCCGCAGCGTCTCCTGGCTGAGCGGCACGGGATAATAGTCGGTGTTCTCGTCGGAAAGCGCGGTGCGCGCCGAGCCGGAGTGGACCGCGTCTCCCACCACGGGGATGAAGCGGCCGAACGAGGCGACAAGCCCCTGCGGCTTCGCCGGCGCGGCGGCCGTATCGGACGGCGCCGACGCGGCGGCCTCGAGCCTGTCGATGTTGAACCACTGGTAGCATTTCGGCGGCGACCCGCCTCCGCCCCGCGTGCACTTGGAATATCCGAACGGCAGCCCGAGCTTGAAGGCGAAATAGGCGCGCAGGAAATACGGCATGTCGGCGCAATCGGGACGGAATACGAGCCCGGACTCGTCCTCGCGCAGCCCCAGGTAGTTGAACAGGATGTTGCGCGAGCGGTCGCGCAGCACCTCGTGCAGCGCGGTCCACGACGGCTCGGCGTCGAGCGGCGCGTCGAACAATGTCTCGATCCAGGCCGAATACAGGTCTTCGGTCTGGCGGTCCCACGCGGCATGGATCGGCCAGACGCTGCCCGCGGCTGCGCCCGGACGCGGCGGCTCCGTGTCGCGCACCGCGATATCGCGCGCGACCGTGCCGCAGCCGGCCGAGGTGAGCGTTGCGCGCCACGTGCCCGCCGCCGGCGAGGCGATCTCCGCGCGCCAGAAATACGGCGGCCCGCCGTGGCGCTCGCGCGATCGCGCGGCGACGCGCCCGTCCGGCGCGATCAGCGACAATTCGCCGTCGAGCGGCTTCTCCCCGGCGAACACGACGCGCAGCGGCGCGCCCCTCCAGGGCACCATCGGTGCCGGCAGCACCGCGATTTCGCAGTCGCCGGCCGCGGCCCGCGCCTCCGGTGCCAGGGCAAGGACCGCAAGGACCGCAAGGACGGCACCCGCCGTCAGCCACGTCGCCAAGCTCCGCGCCATATCGTGCATCTCCCAGGCGCCCCCACATCGAACCCGGGCCGATCATAGCACATCGCTCAGGCCGGCATTCCCCCGAATTATTTCCTAAGCCGTCCGATCAGGCATTGCCCCAGACCGCACCGGCGGTCTCGACAACCAGTTCCAGCTTGCGGCGCTGGTCGTCCGGCGTCACCGCGTTACCGGCGATGGTGCTGGCGAAGCCGCATTGCGGGCTGAGCGCGAGCCGGTCGAGGGGGACGTATTTCGACGCTTCCTCGATGCGGCGGACGAGGTCGGCCTTCGATTCCAGGTCCGGCTTCTTGGTGGTGACGAGGCCGAGCACCGCCACCTTGTCGCCGTTGAGATAGCGCAGCGGCGCGAACGAGCCCGCCCGCGGCGAGTCGTACTCCAGGAAGAAGCCGTCCACCTTGGCCTCGCCGAACAGCACTTCGGCAACCGGGTCGTAGCCGCCCTCGGCCACCCAGGAGCTGGCGTGGTTGCCGCGGCACAGGTGCACGCAGACCGTCATATCGGCGGGCTTCTCCGACAGCGCGTCGTTGAGCAGCCGCACGTAGAGCGCCGGCAGCGTATCCGGGTCTTCGCCGAGCGTGCGGACGTGGTCGCGCAGCTTGGGGTCGCACAGGAATGGAAGGTTGGTGTCGTCGATCTGGAGATAGCGGCAGCCGGCGGCGTAGAGCGCCGCGATCTCCTCGCGATAGACCTGGCTCAGGTCGTCGAAGAACTGCTCGATGTCGGGATAGATTTTCGGATCGATGGCGGCGCGCCCGCCGCGGAAATGGACGCACATGGGCGAGGGTATCGCCTGCTTGGCGATCAGGCCGTGGCGATCGGCCGCGGGCTTGAGCGCCTCGAAATCGCTCACCGCGAGCGGCCGGCTGCGCCCCACCCGGGCATGGACCTCGAACCGCGGCGGCGCGAACTCGATGTCGCCCTTCTCGTTGTGGAACCGGGTCGGCAGGCCGCCGTGGACTTCGACGCCGTCGATCTTTTCGAGGAAGTCGAGGAACCAGTGGCGGCGGTGGAACTCGCCGTCGGTGCAGACCTTGAGCCCGACGTCCTTCTGCATGGCGACGGCGTCGTCCACGCAACGGTCCTCCACGGTCCGCACGGCCTCCGCGGACATCTCGCCCCTCTCCTGCTTCGCGCGCGCCTCGTGGATCGGCGCGGGGCGCAACAGGCTTCCCACCACGTCGGCCTTGAACGGCATGCCGGAATTCATGTTCTCGGTCTCCTCCCCACGGTGGTTTTGTTCGATTATCTGACAGGCCGGACGCCGGCTGAATACCTTATCGTCCGAGGAGCCGCCATGCACGCGATGGTGTTGGACAGACCTGGAGAGCCGCTGCACTGGACGGAACTGCCCGACCGCGAGCCGGGGCCCGGCGAAATCCGGGTGAAGATTTCGGCCTGCGGCGTCTGCCGCACCGACCTGCACGTGGTCGACGGCGAGCTGCCCCACCCCAAGCGCCCGATCATCCCCGGCCACGAGATCGTCGGCCGGATCGACGCCGTCGGCGCCGGAGTCGAGGGGCTGCGCCTCGGCGAGCGCGTCGGCATTCCCTGGCTCGGCCACACCTGCGGCGTCTGCCCTTATTGCACGACCAATCGGGAAAACCTCTGCGACCGGCCGCTGTTCACGGGCTATACGCGCGACGGCGGTTTCGCCACGGCGACCATCGCCGACGCGCGTTTCGCCTTTCCGCTCGGGGAGGCCGGCGACGACGTGTCGCTCGCGCCGCTGCTGTGCGCCGGGCTGATCGGCTGGCGCTCGCTGGTGATGGCCGGCGACGGCCGCACGATCGGACTTTATGGGTTCGGCGCCGCCGCCCACATCATCGCCCAGGTCGCGATCTGGCAGGGCCGCTCGGTCTATGCGTTCACCCAGCCGGGCGACGCCACGACCCAGGCTTTCGCGCGCCGCCTGGGCGCGACCTGGGCCGGCGGCTCCGACGAGATGCCGCCGGAACAGCTCGACGCCGCGATCATCTATGCGCCGGTGGGTCCGCTGGTGCCGACCGCGCTGAAGGCCGTCCGCAAGGGCGGCCGCGTGGTCTGCGCCGGCATCCACATGAGCGACATCCCGAGCTTTCCCTACGCATCGCTATGGGAGGAACGCCAGCTCGTCTCGGTCGCGAACCTGACGCGGCAGGACGGCGTGGATTTCCTGCGCCTCGCGCCTCAGGTGGGCATCGTCACGCAGACGACGCCCTACCCGCTCGACCAAGCCAACCAGGCGCTTGCCGACCTGCGCGCGGGGCGCTTCGACGGCGCGGCGGTGCTGGTGCCCTGACCGCGCCAATCAGCCGGTCAGCCGGCTGAGCGCGGCGCGGTTGCGCAGCACGACCCGACGCGAACTCGGCAGGTCGATGGCGGCGATGGCTTCGAGATGGGTGAAGGTGCGCGACACGGTCTCGATGGTGAGCCCCAGATAATCGGCGATGTCCTGGCGCGACATCGGCAGGTCGATCCGGTCCGGCTGCGACGAGCGCTTGGCCATGTCCATTAGGAAACCGGCCACCCGCTCCTCCGCCGTCTTGATCAGGGCCAGCGCGTGCTCCTGGGCGCGGCGAAGCTCGCGGGCCGCCACCTCCCACAACTGCCGCGCGGCGCTGGCGTCGCGCTCCGCGCGCGAGACCAGGACGCTGCGTTTCGTGACCAGCACCCGGGTATCGGTAACGGCTTCTGCGGAAAACGCATGCTCGCTGCCGACCTCGAGGCCGAACACGTCGCCCGGCAGGTAGAAGCTGCCGATCTGGCGGCGGCCGTCGGCGAGCACCTTGTAGGTGCGCACGGCGCCGGAAATCACCTTGTAGAGGTAGTCGGCCGCTTCGTTCTCGCCGTAAATCTCAGCATTGCGCTTGAAGGTCATCACCACGCCCATCATGTCGACGGCCTCGCGCTCGCCCGGAGCGGCGGCGGCGACGGCAGGATGAAATTGGCGGGCATTCACGGCGCTTTGCATCAGCATGGCTATCCCCTACGTTGATGCGGGCAGCAGTACGCCCGGGGCGCCGGCCCTGAAATTCCGGTATCATCCATAAGTAATTTTGCGGAGCAGCGGCCCGGATCGCCAGCCCCTATGGTTCCGGGCGGCGGGGATAGAGGCCGGCAACGGATTCTATGGCGAAAGCAACGATTTGGTCCCAGTCGAAGTCCTCGACCGGCCTGCTGTCGCGGGCCTGGGGCGGCGAGCACCCGGCGCTGGCCTACGGGCTCGCCCTCGGCCTCATCGTGTTCGCATTCGCCTTGTGCGAGGCATTCGCGCCGCCATTCGGGGGCGCGACTCTCTATCTTTTCCTGACGCTGCCCGTGCTCGTCGCCGGCATCGCCGGTGGCTGGGGGCCGGGGCTCGTCGCGACCGTCTGCGGAATCGCGCTGCAATGGTTCGGCGCGGGCGACGGTCATATCCTCGTCGATCCGCATCACCCGCTGTTCGCTGCCGCCTGGGCGCGCGCGGCGACATTCGCCGTGCTCGGCGTCGCCATCGCGTGGTTCGGCGAGCACCTGCAGCGCGCGCAGCGCGACGCGGCGGACAACGCGCGGGAAGCCGCCTCGCGCGAAGCGCATCTCAAGTCGATCCTCGACACCGTGCCGGAAGCCATGGTCGTCATCGACGAGCGCGGCCTCATTCAGTCGTTCAGCACGGCCGCCGAGCGCCTGTTCGACTACCGCGCGCCGGACATCATCGGGCAGAACGTCAGTGTCCTGATGCCGCCGCCCTATCGCGAGGAGCACGACGGCTACATCGACCGCTACCTGCGCACCAACGAGCCGCGGATCATCGGCATCGGCCGCGTGGTGGTCGGCCGGCGCAAGGACGGCTCGACCTTTCCCATGGAACTCGCGGTCGGCGAGATGCGCTCCAACGACCGGCGCTTCTTCACGGGGTTCATCCGCGACCTCACCGAGCGCCAGGTCGCCGAGGCGCGGCTCCAGGAGCTGCAGTCGGAGCTCGTCCATATCTCGCGCCTGACGGCGATGGGCGAGATGGCCTCGACGCTCGCGCACGAGCTGAACCAGCCGCTGTCCGCGATCACCAACTATCTCAAGGGCTGCCAGCGGCTGCTGGCCAGCCATCCAGACGAGGCGCTGCGCGTGGTGCGCGAGGGCATCGACAAGTCGGCCGACCAGGCGCTGCGGGCCGGCCAGATCATCCGCCGGCTGCGCGACTTCGTCGCCCGCGGCGAGAGCGAGCGCCGGGTCGAAAGCATCGCCAAGATCGCCGAGGAAGCCAGCGCGCTCGCCCTGGTGGGCGCCCGCGACCAGGGCGTGCGAACGCAGTTCATCTTCACCCGCGGCGCCGACCTGGTGCTGGTGGACAAGGTGCAGATCCAGCAGGTGCTCCTGAACCTGATCCGCAACGCCATCGACGCCATGCAGGATTCGCCGACCCGCGAACTCACGATTTCCGCCAAGGCCGCACCCGGGGGCATGGCGACCGTCAGCGTCGCCGACAGCGGGCCCGGCATTTCGCCGGACATCGCCAAGCAGCTTTTCCAGCCCTTCATCACCACGAAGCGCGAGGGCATGGGCGTGGGGCTTTCGATCTCGCGCACGATCATCGAGGCGCACGGCGGCCAGATCTGGGTCGAGCCCAACCCCACCGGGGGCACGATCTTCCACTTCACCCTGCCGACCGTCTCACAGGAGGAGCTCAACGATGTCCGCTGACGGCACGGTGCACGTCATCGACGACGACGACGCCATGCGCGACTCGCTGGCGTTCCTGTTCCAGTCCGCCAATGTGCCGGTGCAGACCTACGACAGCGCCGCGGCCTTCCTCGACCGCCTGCCCCAGATCGGCGGCGGCTGCGTGCTGACCGACGTGAGGATGCCGGGGATGAGCGGCCTCGACCTGCTGAAGCGCCTCAAGGAACTCAAGGTCGCCATGCCGGTCATCGTCATCACCGGCCATGGCGACGTTCCGCTCGCGGTCGAGGCCATGAAATCGGGCGCCGCGGATTTCTTCGAGAAGCCGTTCGAGGACGACCTGCTGCTCGCGGCAGTCAATGCCGCCCTGTCGAGGCAAGCCGTGAACCAGGAAAGCGACGCCCTGCGCGCTGCGCTCGAACAGCGGCTGGCGCGCCTTACCCCGCGCGAGCGCCAAGTGTTGGAGGGACTGGTGGCCGGCCATCCCAACAAGACCATCGCCTACGA